>Ga0126335_1000240_pt1 | contig 25714 bp, 30 predicted proteins | sample OlaspJWI45metaG_FD_108409 | JGI IMG/M metagenome (GOLD analysis project Ga0126335, IMG submission 108409) | Marine gutless worms symbiont microbial communities from Oahu, Hawaii - Olavius sp. 1 OAHU.JWI-45 metaG | ecosystem: Host-associated > Annelida > Digestive system > Unclassified | place... | reverse complement strand
GGACGGACTTTATGACGTCTATTTTTGCAATCAAAAGATTGCCCAATTGAATGTAAAAGAACGATAAAAAGTGTTACCCATGTCCCCGAACATATGTAACCCTTGTCTCCGGTCTATACACCCATCAAGGGAGGGGAGAAAGATGCCGCCGGAAGTGGTAATTGTCGGATGCGAGATATGAGTGGGAAATCCCCATCGGAGGCCTCCCTTCCCCTCGCGGGAGGGGTCGGGGAGGAGGCTGTTTGACATATTTGAGATATACCGTGAAACGTTCACCCAGAATTCATTACAACCGCCGACACCTCGGCGGTAAGGCCGTAAATAGTTTCAGCCAATTTTTCCGAAAGCAATCCGGTGCCGCACGCCGGGGTAATCAGGCTTTGCCGCTGTAAAAGCTCCCGATCGACACCCAACTCGACCAGCCGCTCCCAAAGTTGGTAAAGGCGGGACAGCAGGGTGTCTCCATTCTCAGCAAAGGCTGCCTCACTGGTAGGCACGATACCCCACGCAACCCTGCCGCCACGCTCCAAAAACGCCTGAAGTTCTGCGGGGTAGTAAATCATGGATTCACTGAAGCTGTGGGCGTCAAAGCTGACAATATCGGTCCCGGTTGCAAATAAAAGTGACCAGTCAGTGGCATCACAAGAATGGATACCGACGAGGGCTCCGCGCTGGTGGATAGCACTGATCACCTGGTCCAAGCTCTCCAAAATCATCTCTTTTGCAAGGGTAATGTGGGCGTGGGTACCGTAGGCGGCCACGGTGGGATCATCAATGAACAAAATGATCGGCAGCCCGACCGCGGCCAGCTGCACGCACTGCCAGCCGGCATGCAGCGCCAGGGTACGGACCACCAGATCCCGAAGCTCATCATTGTAAAAGGCCAGGTTGCCAACCCCATCTTTTAACTGGAACCCCATTGTCAGCGGCCCCACTACCTGTCCTTTGACAAAACGGACAGCCGCAGGATCGGCCTTTAGATTGTCGATAAACGCCCGAAAGCCTGCAGCAGCATCCGTACCAAAGGCAAACCGCTCCATTGCTTCCATCGTCCCTTGTTCGGCCGCCAGGCAGATCGTGTAAAATGCGGTCAATCGCTCCGGCCAATCGTATGCCGCCGTGTCGAACCGGGCTTCATCGCCATCCACCCGGACCAGCCCAGTATCCACGAGGCAGCGCATGGCTTGAAATATGAGCCCCTCGCGGGCACCGCGCTGGGGCAGTTGTGGCCAGTGAGGCACATGCGGAAGATGCTTTCTAATCATCTCTATAGCCGGCGCTGCCTCTTTGAAAGGCGTGCTGCCGATCCCAGTGGCAATTCCGCCGAGGATTTCGGGTTTAGATTGTTTCAAATGGGAATTCATACAAAGTCAGTGTAATTGACTGAGCGGTCGGGGAGTTTTTGGCGTCATGCCGGTCCCGGATCGAGTCCGGGATGACGTATCCGGCATCCAGGGTCGTGTTCATTAAGTGTACTGGATCCCGGCTGCAGCTTATCCCGCATTCAGTGCGGGGCCGGGATGACGGGCATTTAGTAAGAAAACTCCCCGATCCCTGATTTAAGTATCGTTATAAGATTACGGTTCTGGTAATCTAACTTTCACTTGTCATGCCGGTCCCGGATCGAGTCCGGGATAACGTATCCGGCATCCAGGTTTACCTCCGATTAATACGCTGGGTACCGGCCTGCGCCGGTATGACAATCAAGACCCTGCTTGGTTTAGTTTCGAATACTAAAGATAGGGCTTGATCGCTTCATAAAAATGTCCGGCCAATATGGTGTAGCCGGCGCTGTTCGGGTGGATGGGATCACTCATCAGGCTGGATCGGCCCATGATGTCTTTGTAGACATTGGGTATGAGAACCGAACCGGTTTTGACGGCCAACTCTTCGTACGCGGTTCCAAAGCCCCGCCCGTAAAAAGGGATGTCGATCCCACCGACCACCACCAGGGCGCCCCGATCCTGGATCATTTGAATGATGCGCTCCAGGTTTTTAAAGGCGGTCTCCTTCGGCACCCGGTTTTTTAGATCGTTGCCCCCCAATGTCAGCAGGACCATGCGGGGTTCTTTGGCCAGAACGGTATCGATGCGCGCCAGCGCGCCGGTTGTGGTGTCGCCGGGTACCCCCAGATTGATGACCGGCCGTCCGATCAGGCCGGATAGTTGGGACGGGTAATCCATCCCCTGGCCGGCGCCGGTACCGTAAGTCAGACTGTCTCCAAAGCAAACAATGGTCTTGCCGGCGGGTTTTGCATTTCGAATATCATGTGAGGATGACGACAGCCACTGGTATCCTAAAAACAGTACCAGCAGGCATCCTACGGCAAGACCGGCGTTTTTCACCTTTTAAAAACCCCTTCTCTCAAAAAGTGTTGTATTTGTTCTAACACAGAGCGGTTGCTCATGATGAAGGTGTGGCCCGCCTCTACAACTAAAAAATCGGTCATCTCTTCCAGCTTTGCACTACGGACCGACACCTTGCCGTCATCTTCCCCGGGTATAAATGGCGAAAACCAGGGATCGGAAGAACTTTTACCGGTAATGATGCCTACCGTGGCATCGATCTTGTCCAGAGTGTTGGGCAGGCTCTTGGCATCTGTCCCAAGCTGTTGTCCCGCCGGGCCCATCATCCATTGATAAACTTTGAGATCTCGGAGGTTGTCGGCGATTTCGCTACCCTTGTTGGGAGGGCTGAGCATAACGATTTTATCAAGCTTATCGATAGCGTTGTCCTGTAGATAGTATCGGACCAGTATCCCGCCGAGCGAATGGGTCACGAAATGAATCTTGCGGGCCCCTGCGCGGCGACAGACCTGCAGGCCTTTGGAAATATGCTCATTGGCCAGATCCTCGATAGACTTTTTCGTGGAAGGATAACTTTGATTCCAGACGGTATACCCTTCCTCCCGGAGTTTCTGCTCTACTTTACGCATGGCATATTTGGTCCGGCCCATGCCGTGCAATACGATCACGCATTCATCCCGCAAAGTTGACTCCTTCGCCCATAGGATTGCCGGATGAAGGCATCCCAGGCAAAAACAGATTCCGATGATTTGTAGAAATCTGAGCATAACATCCAATTAAGGCAAATCGTAAGCCATCAGCAGCACCCGGAAAGGCAAATGCTCAAAGGTTTTTATCTCCCCTTCCCGGAATCCCAGCTTTTGGTACCACTGCTTCAACTCAATAAAATCAGCGATAATTCCAATCCCGATGCGGGGGACGCCCAGATGAGCGGTTTCGCGAAATATACATTCAACGAGGCTGCGGCCAATCCCCCGGCGTCTCTGGTCGGGCAACACGGATAATCGCTCGAGATATACCATCTGCGGTTTGGCGTGTTCCATTGCAATACACCCTACGGGGGCTCCTTCCCACTCCGCCACAAAGTAGCGGACGCCGCGGTCCAGATCGCTCTCAATCCAGCCGGGCGTAAAGACGGATGGGTGCTTCGGACAGTTTACCGGTGTCAGGCTGAATCTGTGGGCGACCTCAGCATGGGATGCTTGAATAATGGTGGCCAGCTGTTTGATATCTGCGCTTACAGCATTTCTAATCGTTGCGATTGTCTTCATTCAGTCTCAATTCAAGATAAATGGCCCCCTCAACCGGATTATAGCGATAGGCAGCGATTGGTTTGAATCCCAGTTTGACATAGAGCTGGTTGGCGGCTTGCATAGCCGGAACCGTATCCAGACGCATGTAATCGTAACCGATTTCGCGGGCGGCCTCAATGATTGTTTCGGCCAGCTGCCGGCCGATATCCCGCCCGCGGAAGGCAGGCCGTACATACAGACGTTTCATCTCGCATACGCCATCTTCAAAATAGCGCAGCGCCACGCATCCGGCCGGCTCACCATCCACCAGGGTGATGTAAAGTCGCCCCCGGGGCGGGGCGTAATGGGAATCGATATGCGTCAGCTCTTCTTTGAAATCCTGAAAATCGAGGTCGAACGGCAGGGACTCGGCATATTCCCGGAACAGTTCACCTGCGATCGGAATAGATGCCTTGCTACTGCCGTCAATAATCGTCACCTTCATCTCATAACCACTCGACTTAATACCGTCTGCTTGGCTTCATCGATCTGTAAATCAATGAAACCGTGTTCTTCTGTTTCCATACAATAGCCGGCTATAAATTCATCCAGGGACAGACGTTGATCCTGAACTGGTGGAAACAGCGCTATTTCCAGGGCATATTTTATTCCGTGGGGCATCCCGTCCGAACCGAAAATGAGATCTTTTCCCGGCTCAAAGCCGATGTTATCGATGAGCATGCGAAAGGGATTATTGCGGGCACAGTATTCCCGGGACAACCGGTCCTGATACTGGACGGAATCATAATTGAAATTGGGCTGCATGGACAGCACCACCCCAAGCGCCCGGGCCCTGCGGGCCGTGGCCGCCGAAATGAACTGGCAATGCTCCATGCGTACCTGCGGCGGCAGTGCTCCAGGCGAACGCAGTACATGCTCCAGGGCTGTGATCACCTGATCGGCGGCCGCATCGCCGATGGCATGAATCGCAACTGGTTTTCCCAAATCGGTGACCTGCTCGATAATTGCGGTGAGTTCATCCGGGGTGTAGATCAGTATGCCGCGGCCGCCTTCAGGGTAGGGCTCCGCGAGGGCGGCTGTCCGGGGCCCCAGGGCACCATCCGTAAAAAGCTTGATACCGTGCACCTGTTTTTGGATGCGGGCATCCAGCGTTTGAAACAGATTCAGGTCGGCCCAGAACCGGGTCCGATCGAGGCATCCCAACTCACGATGGTAGTCGATGACCGCCGTATTCGGCAGCAGCATCTCTTCGGCGTACCAGATGCCCTGACGATTCAAGTATTCGTTGAAGGCGGTCACCTGGTCGGCACTACCGGGCTGGATGTTAACAATAAATTTAAAGATTTCAGGAAGATTTTTTTCGACCCAATCGGGGTCTTCGATATGGGTCACGATCTCGGGGTAATCCTTCGCAAACCTCTCTTTGACCGATGGGTTCATCAAGAAGCTGTGTAGAGACACGTTGCATATCAGTACCGGCTTGAGGCGCTCCAGTTCTTCTTTCGCAAAGGTGTAAAGGCTGTTGTTCCAACCGAACACGACGGTGACCGGCGTCTTGCTCACCCGTATCAATTCCAGGGCTTGGTTTTTGTCGCGAACCGTCCGCAGGTCCAGGCTATTGCTCAAAGATGCATAAAGCGACGGGTGCGTATGGTGGTCTTTTAATAGGGGAATTCGTTTTGCATACATCATACTGCCGATATCCTAAACTTCCAATCTGTACCTCAGCGTTCCCATTTTTCGAGGCGGGGCACCCAGCGGGGAACCTGGTCCCGGTACTCGCGGTAGGGGTCGCCGAACCGCGCGGTCAGTCCCTTTTCTTCCACAAGGGGTAAATATAGCATGTTCCCGATTATAAAAACCAGGGTCCATAGAAAAATCAGCCACGAGTTGAACAGGATGCTTTCGCCCAGCAGCACAATGATGACACCCGTAATCATAGGGTTACGAACATAGCGGTAAGGGCCCAGAACGACAAGTTTCTGTGGCGGATCCCACGGGGCGGGCGTCCCCTCCCCGCGGGAGGTAAAAAGTGTTACCGTTCGCACTGCCAGATAACCACCGGCCGCAAAGAGGATGCCGGCGGCATAAAACGTAAACTCGGCCGGGTTTTGGAAATCGGCGGCAAAGCTGGTCCCATCCGCCAGAAGCAGGAGGGCTGTCGGAACGAATACTAAGACCGTGCCCGGCAGTATGATGATGGTTCTGATTAATCCCCAGTGCATAGCGCCTCCTTACACAAGCGTATCCTATCAGTCATTGTTTACGATGGTTCCTACCCGGCCCGGCTGCCATTGGGCACCTGTTTCTCAGGAACAGCCAGGGCCGGATCGACACCGTCCGCATACCCGATATCAAACAGCATCCCCTCCGAAACCTCGCCCATCATCTTACGGGGTGCCAGGTTGACAACAAAAAGCGCCTGGCGGCCCTCGATCTCGGCCGGATTTTCACGTTCCTGCTTGATGCCGGCCAGGATAGTCCTTTCGTGATCACCCAAATCCACGATCAGCCGTACCAGTTTGTTGGACCCTTCGATATCTTCGACCCGCAAAATGGTTCCAACACGGATATCGACCTTATCAAAATCTTCGAATGCAATCGTCGGTTTAATCGGCGCAACTTTCATAGCGCTTCCTTATTTATTGTGTTCTAATTATTTGAGCACTCGCGGAGTTTTTATCGTCATGCCGGTCCCGGATCAGATCCGGGATGACGAATCCGGCATCCGGAGGTGCGGCCCTTAACTGGACTGGATCCCGGCTTTCGCCGGGATGACTGGCATTTATCGGGAACACTTCCCGAACCCTGATTTAGATGAGTTTAAGTTGTTCATCCTGTTATCGTAGAGGCGGTTTTAAAAGCTTCAATCGGGCTCAAGATCAAGGCGGGTGGGTGATTCAAACCGGAGGAATACAGGTAAGTATTTCGAGGATTTGAATCGCCCGCCCAACGCAGATATTGAGTTCGAGGGGAGCTTTTAAAGCCGCCTCTACCCGAAGGTGGCCATCATCTTGACAATCCTTTTCCGCGTCATGATGCGGGTTAGGTTCGTGACCAGCTTATTTTTCATTCCGGAGACAACCGTCGGTTTGGCCCTTTCCGCCAGGGCCTGCATGGCCGTCACTACCACCTCCTCGGGGGTCTGGGTAATGGCCGCCGGTGGCCGGTTGGTTTCATCGCCGCCGGCCCTTTCGTGAAATTGCGTGGCCGTCACACCAGGGCACAAGCCCATGACATAAATACCGCGTGCGCTCTGCTCGTGCCAGAGGGTTTCGGTAAATGAAGTAACAAAGGCCTTCGTGGCGGCGTATGTTCCGGCAGACGGCATGGGCATGAACGCCAGCGCCGAGGAAACATTAATCAAGGCATCGCCGTTTTCGGCCTGCTGGAGGAACGCATGCGACAATGCCACCAGAGCATTGCAGTTCAAGCGCATCATGGCTTCAAGCCGCGGTAGGTCAACTTTGAAAAAGGTGCCGTAAACAGCGTAGCCGGCATTGTTAATCAGCAGGTTAAATCGCCCGGCAGCCAAGCTGGCGGCGATCTCCGCAATGCCACTCTCCGTGGAGAGGTCCGCCACTTGGTACGCGTGCCCACCATCACCCAGTTCCGTCAACAGTTCCTGCAAACGGGCCTCATTGCGGGCCGTTGCTGTTACGCAATAACCTTCTGCTGCGAGCCGGCGGGCAAAGGCTCGGCCAATGCCTTCACTGGCTCCAGTGATCATCACGCTTTTCTGATTGGTCGCCACGCGGTCCTCCTTTCTTTAGCCGAGCCTGGATACTTGCAGACCACTTAGCTGCTGCCCAAAGGACGTTCAAAGATACAATCACACCAATAACCGCGGCCGAAATCATCCAAAACCAGAAGCAAATCACCAGCGCGGTCTGATACCCCACAACGGTCCCAAAGACCATTACCAGCAGGAAAAAAATAGCACCGATCAGGAAAATGGCAAATAGAATATCCTGGAAATAAGCCCAGGTCGGGTAATTGGATCGGTGCAGAGCAGCCTGGCAATGGGGACAGGTGCCCACCTTTTTCAGGGCGTAGGTTACCCGGAACCAAGGGTTACCAATCAAGCCGATTCGGGCCTGGCAGGCCGGGCATTGCATACAGTACTCCCGTAATTTGCAATATTATCAAACCGGCAATCAGAGCGGAACTATTCGATCAAGTGCATAAACATGAGATTGGCTTTGGGAAAGGCGTAATCACCCAGCTGCGCCGGGCGAACCCAATCAAAGTCAACCGGCCCGTTCAGGCGGACCCGGCTGTCGGGCTGCACCTGACAGATGAAGACCTCCAATGTGATTTTGAAATGCGTATAGGCATGGTTGACTCGGGCCAGGTGGTTATCGATGTTGACCTTGAGCCCGGTTTTCTCGCGAATGATGCGGATACAACCGGCGGCATCCGTTTCTCCCGCCACCAGTTCACCGCCGGGGAACTCCCACAGGCCTCCCAACAGCCCTTCGGGTTTACGACGGGTTATCAGTAATCGGCCCTTTTTTCGAATCACACCCGCGACCATATTTAACTTGGGTACCGGCTTGCGCTTCTCCTTTTTGGGGAACTCATCCACACGGTCAAACTGAAAGCTGATGCAGTCCTTCTGCACCGGACAACGATCGCAAAGCGGCTTGGCCGGCTTGCAGATCAAGGCACCCAGCTCCATAATCGCCTGATTAAAATTGCCCGGCTGCTTCCGGTCCAGCAACGTGCCCGCGATATCCTTTAACTGCTTGTAAGTTTTCGGTTTGTTGACCGGGTCTTTGACAGCAAAAAGCCGGGCCAATACACGCTTGACATTACCGTCCACTACCGCGTGAGGGTGACCGAAGGCCAGACTCTGGACCGCCGCGGCGGTGTATTCGCCGACACCCGAAAGCGCAATAAACGCTTCCCAATCTTCAGGAACCTGCCCGCCGAATTCCTTCGTAATTACTCCGGCAGCCCGGTGAAAATTGCGGGCTCGGGCATAGTACCCCAGGCCTTCCCACATCTTAAGGATGTCCTGGAGGTCACCGCGGGCCAGGTCTTCAATAGTGGGGAACCGCTCGAGAAACCGATGGTAGTAAGGGATAACGGTCTGCACCTGGGTCTGCTGGAGCATCACCTCGGAAAGCCAGATCCGGTAAGGGTCCTGGGTCTCGCGCCATGGCATCTTACGTTTGTGTATTAAATACCAGCGAACCAGGGATTCTCGGATTCGTTGCGCTTTCTCATCACCGATCTTCACGACACACCTTGTTTTTCCTACCGCAACCTATGTTGAGGATATCAAAATTTCGGAAACACCGCTCAGGAGCAAAAGACGGTGTTTGTGGATAGACACTTACTACCATAGGAGGGCCGTAGCTTTTTTCCCCAAGATGAAATCATTGAACACTACCTCTGCGGTGGTTCCGGCCATGCCACAGCAGACATGCAGGGGCAGCAGGTGCTCTTCCCGGGGGTGGCAGTAGCGGGCATGTGCGGCCTGTTCCCACTCAATCAGACGCCTTTCACGTTCATCGGCGTCCAAATTCGGATCGTTGCAGGTATCTCGCAGCCACTGATCGAAATTTTCGTTTCTTTCATCAACTTCGATAGTGTTGCTGAAGGAAAATGCCTGCATATTATGAAACGAAAATCCCGAACCGATAGTTAAGATATTCTCCGAACGCAAGGATGACAGCGCCCTCCCGATCCGGACATGCATAGCCGCGTCCAGGCCCTGCACCAGCGATAACTGAACACAGGGTATTGTCGCCTCGGGGTACATGAGTTTCAGCGGCACGAATAACCCATGATCGAAACCACGGTTCTCATCCAGCTCTGCCTCGAGACCGTGGTTGTTCAGATACTGGTGAATCCTGGCCGCCAACTGCGGTTCACCCGGAGCAGGATATTCAATCCGGTATGCTTCGTCCGGAAAACCAAAATAGTCATATACCAGGGCAGGTTTCGCACCGGCAGTGATGGTGGGCAGCCCTGCTTCCCAGTGGGCGCTGACCAGCAAGATCGCATCCGGCGCCCCAAGGTCGGCTGGAATGGCCTGCAGGAAACGGATCATTGCGCCATGACCTTTTTCCCCGAGCAACGGTAAAGGCCCCCCGCCGTGGGGGAGGTATAAAATAGGAGCTCGTTTGCTTTTATCTTCTGCAGTCATGTGTACCTGTGAGATTCTGATTACAATATATATTTAAAGGGTCCCAGGGTTCGAGGGGTCAAGGGTTCAAGAGTTTTTAAAAGACCTTAGACCTTTCCCTCGGACCCTCGACCCCTTGAACCCTTGGACCCTTCGCTTTTCATTTGGCCCCTCGACCCCTTGGCCCCTTGAACCCTTGACCTTCTACTCTTCCACCGTCTTGAACTTCTCCGGCGGCGCCCCGCAGACCGGGCACTTCTTCGGTATCTTCTTATCAGTGACATACCCGCAAACCTGGCAAACATGATACGCCTTCACCACGTTCTTGATCACGTGATAGATAGCGCGTTCGTATAGTTTCGCATGGTAGGATTCCGCGTCCCGGGCATGACTGAAAGCCAGGGCTGCGGCTGTCTCGCCGTCGTCCTCGGCATCCTTGATAAAATCGGGATAGGTGTTTTCACTGACGGTTTTCTCTCTCTGAAAAGATGCTTCCAGGTTCGTGTCGGTGTCTTTCACAAGTATGTCTTTCACCAGGTTCAACTGCCGGGTGGCATGCACCCTCTCCGCCTCGGCAATAGCTCGGAACAACAGTGCGATTTGAGGCTCCTGCTCCTCATCCGCCTTTTCTGCATATGCCAGCAACCGGAAATAAGCCTTGGCTTCACCTACAAACGCGGTCAACACATTTTGCCTTGTCTTTGCCTTCATCTTCGCCCCCGCTGAGTGAAATTGTTTGAAGCGGTTTCAAAACCTCCCCTCGAACTCAACCTCTGTTTTGGGTGCTCGGTTTAAATCCACGAAATACTTTAGTATTCCTCCGGCTTAAACCTCGCATCCGCCTTGATTTTGAGCCCGATTGAAGGTTTTGAAACCGCTTCTAACGGTTATCTAAAAAATGTCCTTATCGAGATCGCTTCAAATGGGATTCTATCACCGTGCGCACCGCGCAATAGCGTTTTCCGCTAAGTCGCTGGAGTGGATCCACGGCCTGCCGGTCCACTTCCCGTTCATTGGCCGGCAGGCCGTCTTTAAAATGGGCCAATTGAATGCAACCGAGTGCCAAGTTGCCGGCATATTTCCAGGGCAGTGTGCCGCCTAATTGCAAGACCCTGGCCCCGGTGTTAATACTGAAAAGCAGCCAGGCTATTGTGGATACGTTTTAACAACCCCTGGTCTACGGGTCAACGGTGTTCATGGAAAATACAGGCCGGATTATGAAGGGAAGCCGCCGACAGGCGGCGGGCAGGTAGAAGCTATTTTAATGACGGACAGGTCAATCTGCGAAGCGCTCAAGGAAATGGGTATCGAAATCGCCGTTGATATAGTCCGGATCGGCCATTACCCGGCGATGAAATGGGGCGGTCACCTGAATGCCTTCAACTTCAAACTCCGCCAGGGCCCGATCCATGCGGCGGATGGCAGCCTCCCTGTTTTCAGCCCAGACCACCAGTTTGCCGACCAGGGAATCGTAAAAGGGCGGAACCATGTAGCCGCTGTGGATGTGGGTGTCCATACGGACACCCGGGCCGGCCGGAAGGACCAGCCTTTCGATGACACCCGGAGAAGGCATGAAATCATTGTCCGGATCAGCGGCGTTGATGCGGCACTCGATAGACCAGCCGTTGATGCCGATGTCCGCCTGGCTGATAGCCAACGGCTGTCCGGCCGCAACGCGGATCTGCTCCTGAACGATATCGATCCCGGTAATCATTTCGGTAACCGGATGCTCGACCTGGACCCGGGCATTGACTTCCATGAAATAGTAGTGCCGATCTTTGTCCACCAGGAACTCCATGGTCCCGGCATTGGTGTATTCCAGGGATCGGGCCACCTGGATGGCGGCGGCCCCCATCTCTGCGCGCAGATCATTGTCGATAAAGGGGGAGGGGGCTTCCTCGATGAGCTTCTGGTAGCGCTTTTGAATGCTGCATTCGCGTTCTCCCAGATGAATGCAATTGCCGTGGGTGTCGGCCAGAATCTGCACTTCGATGTGCCTGGGCTGTTCAATGTATTTTTCAAGATAGAGGTCAGGGTTGCCGAAAGCCGCACGGGCTTCACCGGAGGCCGTGGCAAATGCCTCGGTCAATTGGATGGCGTCATGGGCAATCCGCATTCCGCGGCCGCCCCCACCGCCGGAAGCTTTGATGATCACCGGATAACCAATGGATTCGGCAATCACAGTGGCTTCATCGACGGAACCGACCACCCCGTCACTGCCGGGGATAATCGGTATCCCTAGTTTCTGAAAATGTTCCCGGGCGGCCGACTTGTTACCGGCCAGGGCGATACTGGCAGATTTCGGTCCGATAAAAACCAAGCTGTTTTCTTCACATGCCCGGGCAAAATCAGGATTTTCCGATAGAAATCCGTATCCCGGATGCACAGCATCCGCACCGCTTTGCTTTGCGGCCGCGACAAGGGCCTCGATATTGAGGTAGCTTTTGCGGCTTAAAGCCGGCCCGATATGGACAGCCTCATTTGCCAGGCGAACGTGCAGGGCGTCTTTGTCCGCATCCGAATAGACCGCGACGCTGGCCACGCCCATCTCCCGGCAGGCGCGGACCACACGTAGGGCAATCTCACCCCGGTTGGCCACCAGAATTTTTTTCAACATCGAGAGGGTCCCCTTCCATTTTTTCATCCTGCTGGACATCGTTTGTGTTGGCCATACTATAGCCTACTGATAAGGTGCTACATCCTAATTGGTTCAAATTACCCTTTGTGAGGTTCCGAGCATCGCAGGAAAGGGCGACCAGAGCGAAGTGCTTGTCTGAGCGGAGCGAGTTGTGCTGAGCGCGCCCTTTCCGAGAAGCACAGGGCAGCCCGAAGGGCCGCCTCACAGGGCGATTTCTTTTGGTTACTTTTCTTTTTCGGAAAAGAAAAGTAACAAAGCATCATATAAAAAGCGTCATTTCCAGTTGTTACTGGAACAGAAACGCTTGTAAGCCAAGACCTATCATTCAGTCTCTATCTCAAGTAAAACCTGATCCTTCATCACCATGTCTTCATCATCAAACAAAATCGCCTTAACGGTGCCGGCCTGCTCGGTTTTGATTTCGGTAAAAATCTTCATGGACTCAATAATACAGACCACTTCCCCGGCTGCAACGGCCTGCCCAACCTCGACCAGGGGCGGTCCATCCGGATCGGACGCCCGGTAAAAGGTTCCCATCAAAGGTGAAACTACCGTATAGGTTTTGTCTCCCACTGGCCTCTCCTCTTCTATTTCAGACCTTATAGATAAGCACGGGTCCATTACCCCATGCCATTGCTGGTTGTCATCGAGGGTTTATCACAAACCAAATTAGAAATATACTTGACATATATTTCGCATATATGTCAAGTATATCCTTATCTTCAACTCCAGCGCCGGAATCAAAAAATGCCGCAAGACACCAAACAGCCCCTGGCTGTGACTGCCTACCAGTTGATTTACCGCAACATCATGACCCTCAAATATGAACCGGGTCAACGCCTGGAAGAAAAACTACTCGTCGAACAACTCGGGATCGGGCGCACCCCGATCCGTGAGGCCCTCATGCACCTGTCGGCCGATTTCATGGTAGAGTCCCAGCACAACAAAGGCTTTATCGTCCGGCCGATCACCCTGCAAAATACAAAAGCCTCTTTCGCCGCCCTGAGAATCCTGGAACTAGGCGTGGCCGAACTGGCCGTCCGCCAGGACCCCGGCGACCTGATCGACGATATGTCAACGGCCAACGAAGAGGTAAAAAGAGCCATCCGCCACGATGATGTGCTGGCCATGGTAGAAGCCAACAGCGAGTTTCACAGCGCTTTTGCCCGCACCAGCCGCAACGATTACATCATCCAAAGCCTTCACAAAGTCCGTTGTGAAACCAACCGGCTGGCGTACCTGTCATTCAACAACGAGGTAGACCCCTTGCGGTCACTCCCGGAACACTATGAAAGTGTTATCAAGCATCATGACACCATAATAGACTTTCTCCAACGCCGCGAAGAAGAACCGTTGAAAAGGACGCTGGTCGAGCACATCCAGGCCTTTCAAAATAGGATCCTGCTGTTTATGGCCTCTTAGCCATATCCCGGGTTTAAATTGTAACCGTAACGTGTACATAAACTGCAAAAGGAGGACATCATGAAAAGGACACTTTGCTTCATCATGGTATTACTTGTGGCCCTGGTCTTTGTTCCGGAAGGCTTCGCCATGACCAAATGGGATCTGCACCTGAACTATCCGGCCGGCAACTTTCACTCCAAAGGCGCTCAGACCTTTGCCGAACGGGTGGCGAAAGCAACCAACGGCCAGGTCAAAATCGTCCTGCATCCGGGTAGCGCCCTGGGCTTTAAAGGCCCCGAATTGCTGCGCGCCGTAGCCGAAGGGCAACTCAAGGCCGCTGAGGTACCGACCGGTATGGTGGAAGGCGACGCCCCAACCTTGGCCTTGACCGCGCAGCCGTTCATTTCCACCAATGCCTTCGAACAACGCTTGCTCTACCAGCTGGCCAAGCCGACTTATGCCAAGATTCTGAAAAAGTTCAACCAATTTACCCTGTATACATCCGTCTGGCCGTTCTCCGGGATTTACACCCAGCGGCCGATCAGGTCCGAAGCCGACCTCAAGGGTTTGAAAATGAGGGTTTATGACGGGACCGGCCTGGCTTTCGGCGGCGCTACCGGAATCGCGGCCCGTAAGATGCCCTTCAGTGAAGTCTACCCGGCCATGAAAGCCGGCTTGTTGGACTCTATGTACACGTCTTCGGTATCCGGCGTGGACGCCAAAGCCTGGGAGGTGCTGAAATACTTCACGCCCATCAACATCGTGGGTCCCGTAAACATGGTCAACGTCAACATTGACGCCTGGAACAGGCTGCCCAAAGACATCCAGGCCACCATTCTGGAGGTTGCCAACCAGATGGAAGATGAAATGTGGAACCTGGCCGGTGACATGGATCGCAAGTCCCGGGCCACGTTGATGGAAAACGGCATGACCATAGATCCAGTCAGCAAAGAGTTCCGGGCTGAGCTCAATGCGATCGGTGACAAACTACGTGGCCAATGGGCCAAAAAAGCCGGTTCCGATGCGCAGATGATATTGAAGGAGTACTACCGCATCACGGGCCGCTAGCTGAAGCCATCTTAAAAATCGCCTTTTGGCCCAATCTCAGCGTTGGGCGCAAGGTTCAGATCCTCGAAATACCTGGTGTATTCCTCCGGTCTAAACCTTGCGGCCGCCTTGATCTTGGGCCAAAATCCACTTTTTAAGAAAGCTTCAAGTACAAATATTGACCCGGAGATTCTTACCCCGGGCCATCCGTTCCGGATACTGGCAGCCGGTGGATAAATACCGGCCTGCCGTAAATCCGGAAGGCATCCTATATCATGAGAGTATTTTGAATGAATACCGCCATACGTTTTGTTGAAAAGGTAAGTGACTGGTTGGCCCGCTGTTCGGCCGTCATCCTGGGCCTGTTGACGGTCCTCATTTTAGTCGAAATCTTCCTGTGGAATGTCTTTGAAAAGACAACCCTGGTTGCCGATGAGTACAGCGCCTACGGCCTGGCGGCCATCATCTTCATGGGCGCGGGGTACTGCCTGAAGGAGAAAGGGCACATCCGCATCACGCTGGTCCTGACATTCCTGCCTGAAAAGACAACGCGCTGGATCACCTTTCTGGCCACCGTGTTGACCACTGTTTTCGCCGGGTACCTCTGGTGGTACCTCTACAAAATGGTCAATTCCGCTTACCGGTATGAGTCGACGTCGGGCACACTGACCAACACGCCGCTGTGGATTCCACAAACCATCATGCTGGTTGGTGCGGCCGGGTTCGTCCTGCAGCTGGCCGCCACCAGCCTGCGTACCTATCAAGCCATCAAAACCGGGGAGGAGGTCGTCTAATGGATGCGGGTATGCCTCTCATGTCCCTGGTTGTTTTTGGAGTGTTGTTCATCACCCTGGGCGCAGGCATCTGGGTCGGCTTTGCCCTCTTCATGGTCGGCTTTATCGGGATGTCCCTGTTCAGCTCGCTCCCGGCGGCCAACAACATGGCCTCCTCGGTGTGGGCCACGGTTGAAAAGTGGGAATATGTCGCCCTGCCCCTCTTCATCCTGATGGGTGAAATCCTGTACCGGTCGGGCATCTCGGAAAAGCTTTTCAAGGCCCTGGTACCATGGCTCTATCGGCTGCCCGGCGGACTACTGCTGATGAACATCCTTTCCTGCACGCTGTTCGCGGCCGTGAGCGGCTCATCAGCGGCCACCACCGCCACGGTTGGACGCATCACTCTCTCTGAGTTTGACAAGCTCGGCTACGACAAGCGCATCGCCATGGGCTCGCTGGCCGGCGCCGGCACTCTCGGCTTTCTGATTCCGCCGTCGCTGATTATGATCGTCTATGCGATCCTGGCCAGTGTCTCCATCGGCAAGATGTTCATGGCCGGTATCCTGCCCGGCCTGCTGTTGTCCGGGATCTATTCTGCCTACATCATTTACCGCGGTATCCGTAATCCGGAAATTGCACCCCGCACCCAGGATACCTACAGCTGGAAAGAACGCCTGGTGGCGGTCAAGGACCTGGCCCCGACCATTATTCTGATCCTCATGGTTTTGGGCAGTATTTATGCCGGTATCGCCACACCCACGGAAGCCGCGGCTTTGGGCGTTTTGGGGGCTACCGGCTTCGCGTTTATCAACCGCCAGATGAACCTGAAGATTCTGTTTGAATGTCTGATCGGAGCAGTAAAAACCAATGCCATGATCATGCTGATCGTCATTGGAGCGGGCTTTCTTTCCCGGGCCATGGGTTTTCTGGGAATCCCGGCGGCCATTACTACGGCCATCACCGAGCTGCAGCTCTCGCCGTACACGTTGATGCTTCTGCTCGGCGTATTTTATGTTGTCCTGGGCTGTCTGCTGGATGGGTTTTCCATTGTGGTTATGACCCTGCCGATTGCCCTGCCCATGGTCACGGCGGCCGGCTTCGATCCCATCTGGTTCGGCATCTATCTGATCCTGATGGTTGAAGTCAGCCAGATCACACCGCCGGTCGGTTTCAACTTGTTCGTCATTCAGGGTTTGACCGGTGAACCGATCACGCGTATTGCACGCTATGCGTTCCCGTTCTTCCTGCTCATGCTGCTGACCACGGCCATTATTACCGTCTTTCCGCAGATCGCCCTGTATCTGCCGCAGCTGATGACGGTGAAGTAATGAAGGGGGATAGGTTGAAGACCAGTCTACGCAAAAAGCTACGCCTGACAGGCTGAAGGCTGAAGAAGGAGATATAGAAGCAAAGGAAGTGGACTCATGAAAACGATAGATCTAAATTGCGATATGGGTGAGAGTTACGGTGCCTACCGCATCGGCATGGACGCGGACGTTTTTCCGCACATTACGTCGGCCAATATCGCCTGTGGATGGCACGCCGGCGATCCGTTGGTCATGGAGCGGACCGTCAAGATGGCTGTCGAGCACAATGTCGGAGCCGGTGCTCATCCCGGTTTTCCCGATCGCATCGGCTTCGGGCGCCGCTACATGAAGTGCACGGGAGAAGAAATTCGCAACTACCTAGTGTACCAGATCGGCGCCCTGCAGGCCTTCTGCAAAGTCCATGGTACCAAATTGCGCCACGTTAAACCCCACGGTGCCTTATACCTGGCCGCTGTAGAGGACCAAGAAGTGGCCCGGGCCGTAGCCGAAGCAATTGTCAGTGTCGACCCGGATTTGATGTTCGTGGCTCTGGCCGGCGCCAAGGGGGCCTTGATGCGCGAAATCGGCCAGCAGACCGGACTGCAGGTGGTCTATGAAGCCTTCCCCGACCGGGCCTACACACCCGAAGGGACCCTGGCACCGCGCAGCATGGAAGGCGCCATGGTCACAGATCCGGAAGCCGTCACGGAGCGCGCCCTGAAAATGGCTCTGGAAAACAAGGTCATTGCCCTGGACGGTACCGAGATTGATCTGGATGTGCAGACACTTTGCGTCCACGGAGACGGCCCGACGGCCGTTGACCTGGTGCGCGGCATTCGATCACGCCTTGAAGCGGAAGGTGTAAAAGTTGCACCCATGGGCTCGTAGAAGCTATCTCAAAAACCGTCTTTTGGCCAATCTCGGCGTTGGCCACAAGGTTTAAATCCTCGAAATACCGGTATGTATTCCTCCGGTTCAAACCTTGCGGCCGCCTTGCTTGTCAGGCGAAGCTCAGAGAGCGAAGACTGGACCTTGATCCAAAATCCAATTCTTGAGATAGCTTCTAATGATAAGGTTATTTTACTTCAATTACTAATGTAGATTAGCTCTCAAAAGGTATGTTTTATGAGTAGTAATTTATATGCCCAGGCACGGTTCCGAATAGCCGGGGACAGCGGACTGCTGGTGGAGTATGGGGACGGCATCGATCCGGAAGTCAACGCCCGGGTGCGGGCCATGGATATGGTGCTGGCTTCCCATCCGCTGGGAGGGGTCCGAGAGGTGGTCCCTACCTACCGGTCCCTGTTGATATTGTATGATCCCCTGCAAACCGATCCGGATCAATTGTCGCAAGAATTGGTTGGCCTGGAAAGCCGCCTGGACGAGATTACCATCCCGCCTCCGGACACTGTGGAAATCCCCGTCTGTTATGGCGGTGACCACGGACCGGACATCGAGCATATTGCCCAGGCCACGGGCCTGACCGTGGCTGAGATCGTCCGCCTGCACAGTGAAACAGTTTACAGCATTTACATGATCGGCTTCACGCCCGGATTTTGCTTTCTGGGCGGACTGCCGGATGAACTGCATACACCCCGCCTGGAAACACCCCGTATGCGGGTGCCGGCCGGCTCGGTCGGCATTGCCAATGCCCAGACCGGCATCTATCCGCTGACGAGCCCCGGTGGCTGGCAGTTGATCGGCCGCACACCCCTGCGCCTGTTTGCCCCGGAAAAAGAAAGCCCCTTCATCTACAAAACCGGTGACCGGATTCGGTTCGTGCCGATCACGCCGGAGCGTTATGATGCGCAAGTAGCAGAAGAGGAGGGCCCATGAAACGTTTTAAGGTCCACGCACCTGGCGCCTTCACCACCGTGCAGGACGGCGGCCGCTTCGGTTACCAGAAGATGGGGATGCCGATTTCCGGAGCCCTGGATGCCTATGCCTTTCGGGTGGCCAACCTGTTGGTTGGCAATGCGCCCGAGAGTGCGGTTCTGGAAATCACCATCACCGGGCCCAAACTGGAGTTCATCTCTGCATCCGATATCGCCCTGACCGGAGCCCAGATGGGTATGACCCTGAATGACAAACCGGTGGTCCACTGGCAATCTTTACGGGTTCAGCCTGGCGACATGCTCGAAATCCACCAGGTCACCAGCGGTTGCCGGGCCTACCTGGCCATCAAGGGTGGTATCGACGTGCCGGTCGTCATGGGCAGCCGCTCCACCTACGTCGGTGGGAAACTCGGCGGCTTTGCAGGCCGCCCCCTGCAGGCCGACGATATTGTTGATGGGTTTGAAGTCCAGTTGCTGAATACGCCCCGCATACTGCCGGACCGGTGGATTCCGGAACACAAGCGGGAAGTCAGCCTGAGGGTGATACCGGGACCGCAGGATGACTACTTCGACATCGGCCTGGAAACACTGCTCACCACAGACTACATGGTAACCCCCAAAGCCGATCGTATGGGCTATCGGTTGCAGGGCTCCGCCATCGAGCGCAAAGCCGAAACCCCGGCAAGCATCGTCAGCGAACCCACCATGCCGGGCGGCATCCAGATCCCGGCCGATGCCCAGCCCATTGTGCTCCTGGTAGAACAAACCGTCGGTGGCTATTCGAAAATCGCCACGGTCATCACCCCGGACATCGCTCGCCTGACCCAGGCCACCCCGGGCGACACGGTCCGCTTCGAAAAGGTAGACTTGGCCCTGGCCCATGCGATCTTCCGGGACACAGAAAAGACATTACAAGAAATTTCTGTAGCACTTGAAAATTGATTTCTTAACTTTATGACTATCGAAAATTAGGAGACCCTTGAAAACGGCTCAATTTTGCTTTAGTTCAAGGCGCACGATTATTTTACCCGGAGGAATACATGCCAAGTATTTCGAGGACTAAAATATGAGTGCAACGCTGAAATTAAGCAAAAGGGAGTTGTTAGCAAGGGTCTCAGGGAGGAAGCCATGCCGACCGCCTCTCAGTGGCTCCAGAACTTGACCTGGGAAGATATAAAAGAACAGATCAAAGTCGCCAAAGGCACTGTCATCCTGCCGGTAGGCAGCACCGAACAACACGGCCCCCACCTGCCGCTCGGCACCGACACCATGGTCGCCAACACCCTGGCGGATGCGGCCGCCCGGCGGACCAATGTTTTAGTCGCGCCACCCCTGTGGTTCGGCTGGAGCCCGCACCACATGGTCCTGCCCGGCACCATCACAATCCGACCTGAGATTCTGATCGAGATTACCAGCGACATCATCGGATCGCTGCAGCAGCATGGGTTCGACAAATTCATCTTCGTAAACGGGCATCGCATCGTCAACGTCACCTGGATGCAGATTGCGGGCGAGAGGGCCAAGCGGGAACTGGGGGTCAAGGTTGTGATCTTCGACCCGGCCTACATGTCCAAATCGATCGTCGCGGAGATGGGCTGGGGCTCGGTGGGCCATGCCGAAGAGATCGAAGGCTCGCACATGTGGTACCGCTACCCAGAACTGGTGAAGATGGATCGGGCTGTCGACAATCCGCACCCGGCACGGCAGCTGTATTCGGTAGATCCGTCCTACCCGGATGACACACTCTGTTATGTGCCGAGCAGCAAAGCAGAGATGGCACCCCTGGTGGAAGCGGCCGGTGGCACTGCTGGCGAACCCAGCAAAGCCTCACCGGAAGGTGGCAAGCGCTACCACGAACATCTAGTAAAGAGACTGGTGGAAGTCATTGAGTTATTGCAGAAGGAATCCTAAAGGTCAGGCTCATAAAATGGTTTTAGGGTGTTCATTCAGGCTCAAGGTCAAGGCAGGCCGTGGCCTTCAGCCGGAGGAATATATGCAATATTTCGAGGACTGAAAGTCGCGGCCTAACTTAGAGATTGAGTCTAAAGGGATTAGATAAAGCCATTTTACTCGTCGCGATGAACTGTATCAGGTGTAAACGCCGGCCGGCAGACTGCGATGTATTCGGCACCTTCTTCGCCGGGTGTACTGTACTGCACCCATTCATGGGCGCCGATGATAATGGCCTGGCCGGCGTGAACGTCGAATTTCCCTTCACGTGTTTCTACCCTTAGCATTCCCTTTAAAACCAGAGTGTACTCGTCAAACTCCGGCGTCTGTCCGGGCTCCACCCAGCCGGACGGGCTACGCATCCGCGCCACGCTTAGATCGGTGGTCCCGGAATTCACGGCGCCTATAAACTCTTCGATTCGCTTCGGTTTGTTGCCGGCTGCTTCCACAATGGTAGGATTGTCAATCTTCTTTATCATGGCCTTGTTATCCTTTTTTTCTTTGGAACGGACTGGTAACGAACCTGAATATGTTTTTGGGGGTATACACAAAGGAAAACATGAAATAGTGTTTCCAGTCTGCGCCTGCGCCCCTGAATGTCATGTTCTGTAATATCTGCCACATAACGGCTGGTGAGGGAAAGATAAAAGCCTTGCTGGCGCCGCCCCGTTCTTCGGCGGCCTGGTCAACGTTCAGTTTATCTAAAAATGCCAGCACTTCGTCGAGCTTTACCCGGGAGGCTGTGCGGTCCAGGGATCGATAGCGAATCCGGCCTTCCGGGTTAATAACAAAGATGGCCGGATAGGCGATGCCGTCGTGTTCGTGGGGGTTGAGCAGATGGTATAAGTTGACGACCTTCTTGTCTGGATCACACAAGAGTTCGAATGGCAGCCTCGCCTCCTGCCGGAACCCGGCTGATCGCTCGGGGGTATCCACCGATAATGCCACCACCTGGGTGTTGGCTCGCTCGATCCGGTCGAAATTTTTCTTCCCTCCAGCCAACTGGCTGACACAAAAAGGTCACCAGTGTCCCCGGTAAAACAATAAGAGTAGGTTGCGTCCAGTGCTCAGGGCCTGCTTAAGCTGGAAAGTTTCGGCACCGGAGGTCAATACTTCGAAATCCGGAGCTTCTTCTCCGATATCAGGAATGTTGGGATTCATAGTATAAATGGGGCCTACTCAATGGCTAATGGTTTGAATTTATAGCGTACCTATTTGAATTTCAATTTTCTAATGCTGATCTAAGTTTCTTGCGAAAAACCATCAGCATTCCGTCCCAATCCGTATCATCCAATCCTTTTAGAAAAGGCGCCAGCTCCCCCAGCAGGTCCAGGTCGCCGGCCTGCCAGTATCCCATGGCCATAAAATCGGGCAGGCTGAAATAATTCGGCGGGGCATAATAGTTATACCCCGGTGGGCCGTCGCGTCCAGTATAAATACCCAGTAGTCTGCGTGGCGGCGCTAGAAGTCCGGCAAAATCGGCCAGCGGATGATCTGGCTCGAGAAAAACGGGATAGAATTCAATTTCCATTGCGCCGGCATGACGGCCATATACCAGGTCCGTTGCCCAGAGCCAGGGTTTTTCATCTGCGTCTATCAGGTAGGATACATCGTTGAAAAAGGGTACGACCCGGTGCGTTACGGTCACAGATTCGCCGCGGTCCAGGTAAAGTTCATTGCTCTGGAACGCCGCCGCAAGCATGGGCACCTGGTCACTGGGAAAATCGCGTCCGGGAATATACGTATGTTGATGGTTATGCTGGGCCAGGGTCAACAAGCGCAATCGTCTTTGATTGTCAAAGGCCAAAATGGCCGCTGTATGCACATCCAGGCGGTGCCAACGTTTTTGGTCACCACCGATCAGCCGTGCCCCTACTGCTGCCAGGTGGCTGATGTCGCTGGCCAGGCCGGACCAATCGAAAACCGGATTGTATTTAACATAGATCCAGCTCTCCTCAGGATTTACGGGGCTGCGATCCCGAAATACCTGCACGTACAAAGGGGCTGTTTTGGTGGGTTTTATCTCGGCAGCTTCCAGGAACGTCCCACATTGTTCTTCGAAATTCATGGCGGCGATATCTTTTGGATGGGGTGATTCCAGCAGTGTCCGGCCATCGGAATGACTTACCAACCTGGATTGCGCCAGGTATTGATCGAACGCGATCGGCTGCCAGCTATCCGGATGTACCCATATCCTGGGCATGAAACGTACTGCCAATTTCTGAATATCGGCTGGAACCGGATAGACTTGGTGCGTCTGTATGTAGGCCTTCTTGACCGGGTGAACCCAGGCTACGAATTCATCGCATTCTTTGGCGGAAAAGGCATCCTCGCATACAGAAAGCCCCATCACAGACAAAAGCAAAAAACACACCCATTTGTTGGCCATATTAAAGATCCGGTTTTCATTCAAAAAGTGTGATGTTAATACAAACTACTGAAAAAATAAGGGCGGCGCCTGCTTTTTCAAGCGGCAAATAGGATATGGATACATGCAAGCGAATAATCAGGCTTTATCGAGAATTTTGATCTCCCACTGCGTAAAGGGGATGTCGATTTCCGCAGTCTTCAAGGCTTCATAAATGGCGGCATTGGCCCGAAAACGGGTATCGAAATAGCTGGTGGTCGGGGTCCAGAAGCGGATTCCGATATTGATGCTGCTGTCGGCGAAATCCTTAATTCCTACCTGGTGCGGTTTATCCGCACTGCCCCGCAAAAAATAGGGTTTATACAATTAAATTGAAATTGCTAACGTGGGTCAAAATCTGATTAAAATTGGAGCGTTGTGGGATTGCTCCTTGGAAATTTATGCATTCGGAAAATTCTAACCTATATTTAATATGCAAGCAAGGCCATAGCATGCTATTTATGAGTTCTATCAAAGTGCTTTTGATACGCTCCGTCATCCCGGCGCAGGCCGGGATCCAGGCATCATTAAAATGAAACTTTAGACTGTCTAGTCACATCTATAATAGAGGTTCTCGATGAGTAATTTCAGAAAAATAGCCGGATTGATTCTGGTCCTATTATTCATTACCACCACTAGTCATGCCGGCAAACCCAATTATATATTCTATTTCATTGGAGACGGGATGGGGTTTTCACAACGGCAGTTAACTGAGCTTTTTCTAAAGGAAAAAGAAAAGGACCCGACCCGCAAACTGGTCATGAACTCATTGGATGTGACCGGTGTCATCACGACCCACTCAGCCGATTCGCTTATCACCGATTCGGCCGCTGCCGGCACAGCATTAGCCTCCGGCGTCAAAACCAACAATGGTGTGATCGGTAAGGACCCGGCCGGAAAAGATGTCACGACGCTCATCGACGCCGCCGAAGCCAAAGGCATGGCCACCGGTATTATTACCACCACGCGTTTAACCCATGCTACTCCGGCCGCATTTGTTGCACATAATATCAGTAGACACAACGAAGCTGAAATCGCTTTGGATTTTTTAACTAGCGATGTGGAGTTTCTGGCCGGTGGTGGAATTCAGTATTTTATTCCTTCCAACTCACGCTCAGGGCAAAAAGATGTTCGGGGCAACACACTTTATTCCAAAAGAAAGGATAATAATGACCTTGTAGCCAAATTTGAGGAAAAAGGATACCAGACCTATATCGGCAGGCAGGGTGCCACAGACTTCACCAAAGCAGATTTTGCTAAGATGGGGAAGGTATTGGCCCTCTTTGACAATTCCCATTTGCCCTATGAGATCGAAAGAAGGCACAAGTTCAAAGAAGTACCTTCATTAGCAAAGGTTTTAGACTCTTGCATTAGAGTGCTGCAGCAAGACCCAGATGGATTCTTCATGGTTATTGAGGGCGGCCGCATCGATCATGCCGGCCATGCCAACGATCCTACAAGTGTAATATACGATACCCTTGCGCTTGACGAAGCGGTCCGGGAAGCACACGAGTTTCATAGAAAGCACAAGAATGAAACGCTTATCGTAGTAGTCGCTGACCATGAAACTGGCGGACTGGGTCTTGGAGGGGATACGCATGGTTATAAACTCAACCTGTCCGTGCTTTTTAATACGAGAGTATCCGTGGATGACACCCTGAATGGTTCAAACAAATACAAAGGAAATCGACAACAGTACTTCCAGTTCCTGGCCAATGAATTCGGTTTATTTGAGCTATCAGAAAAGGAGCGCGTAAAAATAGTGCTAAGCATGGCAGGAGCAGATGAAGGAATAAAAATTGGTTATGGTGGATACATGAACCCGGTTGCTTTGACTGCTGCCCACATTCTTTCTGAAAGGGCCAATATCAGTTGGACTACTACAATTCATACGGGCACCGCTATTTCTAGTTCTGTTACTGGTGTAGGCGCCCAAAGTTTTTCAAGATGGATGGATAACACGCAGGTTGCCTTGACCATGGCAGACTTGATGGGTTTCCAGCAGAATCAATGACGCAACAGGGTTATGGCAATATAGATATTATCTCTATCAACTGTGGGCCTTTGTAACCCATCACTCATCGTGCCCACTGTTTTTGAAACGAAATCTCTAAGTTCGTCAGTATTCGTATGTGTTCCAACGCTATCCGCAAACTTTCCACCGTCAAAAAATTGAAGAATAGCTTCTGTAAAAAAGCCGTTTTCTATTTTATCGCTTTCATAGGAAAACTCGCCCCCTCGACTGGAGGAAAAGACTATCGCCCCGGATCTGCGTGCCAATTCGTTGTACACGTATCTATCCTGATTGTAGAGATGTTGCCTGTTGACCAGCTTTTTGGCTTGCCTGCCGAAAACACGTATAGCTCGGGTGGTCCTGGCTGTGAATCCCCGACTGTTAGCAAACGCATAATAAATGTCTTGGACAGCCTCATCAAGCTCGCCTGATTCACAGGTGTCCATAAGAAATAACTTTTTACGCGGCCTGGCATCAGTCAAAAGTTTCTCGAAAATTTCAAAGGATGCGCTTGTTCCCTGGTAGCGTCAAGAATCTTTCGCACTTTTGATTTGGTGGCCCATCGGTTAAGCTGCGACTTCTTCTTTTTTAAGTTCCGTTAGCAAATTCATATTCAGATACCGTCGTGTTCCCCAGCGAGT
>Ga0126335_1000239_pt1 | contig 25792 bp, 17 predicted proteins | sample OlaspJWI45metaG_FD_108409 | JGI IMG/M metagenome (GOLD analysis project Ga0126335, IMG submission 108409) | Marine gutless worms symbiont microbial communities from Oahu, Hawaii - Olavius sp. 1 OAHU.JWI-45 metaG | ecosystem: Host-associated > Annelida > Digestive system > Unclassified | place... | reverse complement strand
TTTCCCCCCGTAGTCTAACCATTCCTTGGACTGCACTTTTGGACTTCAACCCTAGCTCTACCCTGGATTTTTGTTTTAGGACAACGGTTTGATCACTACGAGTGCGGCAGATTAAGCTGGCTAAGTCAGCTTTATGGCGCATTATAATATAGTTTTATTTACTTACTTATAGAAGACCTGTTGTCAACTTGTCAGTCACTGACGCTAAAAAACTAAAAAGTCTGAGTCAGCACCTCTCTGAACATTTACTGTTAAATATTCTAAGTGTATAGACCGGATGTAATTTATAAACTCATTGCAGAAAGATGAATGCTCAAACTAACAAAAAGGGTGAAATTTTACATATGAAGTAACTAGCTTGCCATAAGAAAGCGTTAATAAAATCTTCTGTAATAGTTACAAGTGAAGGAAATGATGTACAATTTGTTAACGAAGAGATGCGTTGCAGCTTGCGTAGCAATCGTCTCTAACGTGAAGCTTTGTTCAAATTACATCCACTTCGGTCCTGCCCCACTTAGGTCCATGGTTACTTCGGTCCTTATTTTCACTTATTATATTACTGACAGCAGACGTAGGCTTATATTGACTTAACTGAGGTGTTTTATTTTTGCTGTCGTTGCTAAACGAAGTCGTTCATGTTTGCATCAATTAGCCTATGTCTTTCCTTGAATAGGTTACTTCAACTTACTTGACATCTACAGTAGTGCACAAGGATTGTCGTAAATTTTACAGCAGCCTGCATTGAGTCAAGAAATGGGGTGTATCCAGCGGTTACATCACATAACACTGCTGTGATGTCGGCTTATACCGATTGCTACAAAAGGCAACTGTGTAACATCACGTTAAAGCTCTGCTTAATGCAATTTTGGCACTTCGGTTGGTAGCATAAAAGGAATTCGTGGTGTCCGCAGCCATGTAACCCAAAGTCTGAAGTCTTTAGCCATAGACTTTGCTATAGATCTGCCCACACACAATGCCGACTTAAAAACCGGTGCTTTGAAGTTTGCTCATCCCCATTGCCCCAGCGTTCCATTGGGGAAGGACCAAAGTGGATGTGCACGTTGGTCTTGTTAACTGACATACATTTGTAGGTTTACTTTTTAAAATGACTAAGAACATTTCATAGTTTTTAGAGCATTTACATTGAATTTTGTATAACATTAACTACACAATATGAATGCATTGACAGATATAGTGCAGCCCTTATAGTTAATGTTTTAAAATGATGGTTTCATTATCAGTGTGTGTCATCACCTCACACTTTTTAGCCACGTAAAACTTCATCCCATCCACTTTTGTTTGCATGACTTCTAACACCTCACACTACTAGTTATGCAATATTGATAGTGAACTCAACACATAGCACTTAGCACAATTACAGGAAGGTATCACAGCGAATTTGTTGCGTAATAAATTAGGGATGTTAATGAGTCTCGATCGAGACGAGTGTCAAAAAAATTCTCCGGCTGAAGAAAAAAATTTCTGGATGAGAAATTTCTCGACCCGAAATTTTAAGTTCATATTTTTATGTGACAAAAAGTAAAGCGTTCACACACAGTAGAGCTGCGCAGCAACGCCAGCGACAAGCACTATAGAGCCTAGGCAGGGTGCTGTATGTTACGTAATTACGTAAGAGGGAGGGAGGTGGTGGCGGTCAGATCAAAGGCGTCAGGTAGACAGACGGCAACACTAGAGGTATGGGGTGGGGCAGGAGGGGTAATCAGACACCAACAGCGTCGCCGGAGGCCACGGCAGTCGGCTGGTGAAGCGGCGGGCATCAACCGCCGGCAAAGAACAAAGACATCGCGTCTTGTTCGCAGACACTTCAATGCCCACATCTGTTCTAGCGCAAATTTGACACGAATATCGAAGGTTAAAATTCCGAATTCGAATATAAATTTCGAGTTCGTTTAACATCTCTAATCGAAGTTTCACGTTCTTTGTGTGTTCTCTGCTCAAAGATATACAATGCACATCAAAGGCTCGCTGTTGCAGCTGTGCATAGTGGCGTTTGATGTTCAATCTGCTCGCCGCAAATTTACACGACGGCAATGCGCACGACCTCATGAGTAGCCTAGGCCTCATCGGTAATTCCGGGTCACGGGTGTGACATCATCACCACGTGGTCGAGAATTCTCGTCGAGTCCCTGGAGAAAAATTTCTCGTATTGAGAAAAAAATTCTCGACTTTTAACATCCCTATAATAAATGTTATTCTGTTGATTTGTTTGCAGTGTGTATTGTTATTTATGTTGTAGTTCTGGCTATAAAGGCTCGCAAGAAGCGATCGAAAGCAAAAAACCGTTTGAAAACTGAAGATAAAAGGTGAGGGGATCAGTATTTGTACCATGTGCTATTGTGATATAAAATATTTTCACATTATTACCACCTGCATAGAGGCACAGTATAATAATGTATTCAGCCATGTCTGTGTATTTTGTAAGGGGCTGTAACTATTTGACCTAGAAACGTCATTTTAATGTGCACTGCAGGTACATCTTCTGAATATCTTTGTCAAGTTTGGCTATCAAAGTCATGGATCAGTCCTGGGCAATCAATACTGAAAGTCTAAAATGTAAATCAACCCACCAGTTAGTAAAGCACAATATACTAGTGTGTAATAGCATAAAACTAATGCATGCATTAATTAGATTGAAAGGCATTCTTTCATATAACTCTGTTGTGATTTGGTTAATACTTAATTGGTATTTTTAGCAGTTAAAAATTGTCCAATGTTTTGTTTTGTAATGTGCTTACTGCTTGTTTGCTGTGTATACACTATATGGTGATACAATGAATGAGGTGTGATTGTGTTTCTTGTAATAGCACTAATGCAAAAACACCAGACACCAGTGTCCCAGAATCATATCAGAGCAAGTCTGATGATGAAGACGAAGAAATTCTTGGCTCTGATGATGACGAACAAGAAGATCCTCAAGATTACTGCAAAGGTGTGTATAAGAATTGTGTGTATAATTAGTTTGAATATTGTTAATACTGTTTGGTGTGACCGAGTTCACTCTTCGTTTGATGTTAACTATCTTATTCTTATATAGAAATGTAATCTGTCTGTCTTGTCTGTCAGTTCTCTGCTCCTTATGCACAGCTACGTTTTCAGCGCATCTCAACCAAATTTGGCATGTGGTACTCTTACACCCCAGGAGTGGTCATGAGCTGTATGGGGTTGAGGCGCCGAAAAGTGAGCGGGGTCCACACTAACTGACTTAGCCGACTATGCTGAATAACTACCTCCGGACAATTTGTGTTTAGTCGGTAATGAGCAGTGAGGCATTATATATATATATATATAATGGTTGATTATCGTATTTTTTATGACATTTTGAAGTTTGTTCTTGCAGTTTGCAGGATTAAGGAGTGTTTTGGCTGTCATTATAATGTGATGAATGTGTAGTTATGTGGTCCGATGGCTATTGGTTGGCAGGTGGCTATCATCCCGTGAAGATTGGTGACTTGTTCAATGGCAAATATCACGTTATACGCAAGCTTGGTTGGGGACACTTCTCAACTGTTTGGCTCTGTTGGGACCTTCAGTATGTAGTTTTTTATTTTGGTGTATACACCAATATGAATATTGGGCTGAACTAGCACGGCGTCAGTCCTAAACAGCAAGCATATATGACAATAATTATTGCATACAAACTAATGTCGTCATAAATTTTGTCTGCATAGTGCAAGAGTAATGTCTGTAAAATAATTGTTGTTATCAATTATAGTTTATTTTATGATTTGAAAAAGTGAAAACTGCCAGCAGCTTGTTACAGTGTGGACTGGATGTGACCACAGTGTCAACTTTTTTCCGCAGACTGAATTCATTGTGCGTGTGTGTGAATTTTTGTGTGCAGTCTTGCTGTAGGTTTTGGTTATCATTATTGTATACTTGTGACTGAAATGTGATGTTGCCAATGAAGTGGTTACAGTATGCTAGTGTGAAAAATGCTGCTTTAAGTGAACTTTGGCAAGGCTCTATGTGTGTTTTTTATAAATATATTTTCTTGGAAACCGTCAAATGCTTGTTCACATCTTTGTTTTGTTTATGTTTGTTTGATGTTGATATATGGATCGGGCTTGTACTAACAATATAGTCAACTAGCTGAATTAGTCAGCTTAGCTGCATACTGATGCTTTGTACGTCTGTCTAATTTGTTGCATCATTCAACTGTGTATCGCTAATGGACTTTGTGTGGAGTACATGTATGCTGTTTCTTTGTCAGGGGAAAGCGGTTTGCAGCACTGAAAGTAGTCAAAAGTGCAGCACATTACACAGAGACAGCCATCGATGAGATCAAGCTTCTGCGATGTGTAAGATGCTGACTGAGTTTTGTCGAACAGATTGATGGCTTTTGGATTACAATGGGTTACTTTATCTTTTTGTTCAAACCAAAGTTTAACACCGAATTCGTGGTTGAAACCGAAGTTAATCCGTGACTGAAAGTGGCACATAATTTTGGTTTACAACCGTATTTTGGTGTTGTCTCTGGATTGAAACCAAAGTTAATACTGAAATCCAGATTAACACCAAAGTTAAACTGGTAGAATTCTTTCCTTCCCGATGCATTTCGATAGTGTTAGACCGATACTGCATATCGGTGAGTACTTACTCGTTGCGTTACAGTTTCGGCGAATACGATATATCGGTTTGCGTGTCTCTGCCGATACCGATGCGCCCGGTGTATCGGTATCGGTCGAAAATGGCGTACTCGGTCTAACACTACATTTCGATAGTTAAGTCCGTAAGGGATTGAATTTGGTTTAAAACTGAAATCATTTTCAACGTCAACCATGATGTCAACAAACCAGAATTGTGAACAGATGAAAATGGCTTTGATTGCTGCTAGTGCTGCATTGTTGATAAATAATTGTTGTGCAAATTATCGCCGAGAACTGAACATTTGTCGAAAGGGATGTATTTCTAGTGAAAGCGATCGACGTATTGTACGGTTAGGAAAAGAGGAAATTGCCATCTTATCTGATGAATATGCCAGGTGGAGAAGTGGCAAGTACTTATCAACATAGATATGTCATGTTTGGTTTAGACCAAAAATAATTGGAGGAAAGGTTTTAAACCGGATTTTGATGCTGGAATTAAGCTTCGGTTTAAAACCTTGCTTTTGAACTTTGGTTTTAACAAAGGATAAAGTGACTCAATGTCGGAGTTTGTTTGCATGCTTTGACTGATGATGGCAAGCAGACTTTTAAATGCGAACCATTCGTGAAATAGAAGAATTGCAGTTATTGCCATTATTGCTTATATTTGTTGGCACAACACTTGCTGTGTACTGTGTAGGTTCGTGAAGCTGACGAGAATGATCCATATCGGGACAAAACCGTCCAATTGCTGGACGATTTTAAAATTTCTGGCGTTAATGGCACACGTATCCTTGATTTAGTGCTATACCGTTATGTACACTGTTTCTAAACTTACCACAATTTGGCGGCTATAACTTCGTCAAATCTTTATTGATTTTCAAAATTCTTTCACTGCTGTTAAGGGTACAAAATTTGCTATGTAGTCCTGTAATATTTCCTACCATTCACAGCTGCTGTCCTGCTTATGACCTCTTACTGTTTGGCACATTACTTGCTTAAAAGTGAAAAACACATGTTTCAGAGGTAAACAGTTGATCTTACTGTACTGTGTTATATTACTGTGTCTTTGAAGTGGGTAAAGCCTTGATGTTGAACAGATATATGCATGGTGTTTGAAGTACTCGGTCACAACTTGCTCAAACTTATTATCCGTTCCAACTACCAAGGTATTCCGTTGCGCAGTGTGAAGGCAATAATTCGTCAGGTAAGGCACAATGAATGTTCCATGCACTGGGCAATTACTAAGATTCTTAACTAGCACGATACTTAGGAGCGTGGAAGTAATTTTACTCTGCTAGTATATGCCATATGGCATTGGTTCTTACTGATTTTTCCCTTTTATTATTACATGTACATAACAGACTGGTCTGCTTGCAGATATTTGTACTACTTAGTGATACACTTATATGTCGCTCAGTGAAATCTAACAGTATTTGGTGGTGGAAACATAGCTGTTTGTAGTACTTGTTGTAGGCATCATGATATCAGGGTATTATGAGACTTTCATATCAGCTCTTTTCTTTGGCATCTGTTTGCTGTTATCATACATTTGACTTTAATGTTTTTCTGGCCATACAAGCTGGTTGTGAAATGTTAACTGTCAAGCCCATTGTGTGTAGTGATGTGATAATGCAGTTGCTAAACACTGAGCATTTCTTACTTCTTGGTTTCTTATTCATTGGCTACCAGTATAACTGAATAATTTTATATCCAAGTACTAACTGGTAGTGGTCTACTTGTTATTACTCAGTTTTTGTGAAATATGATACAAAAATATATAGTTGTTATAAAATTTGCTTCAGTACCAACTCGTTTTCAGCGCTCTCTGCTATGATATTTTGTGTGTTTTGTGCTGCTGCATATTGCTGATGGTCTTGAGTTGTTCTGTGAGTAGACACTGCAAGGTCTGGAGTATCTTCACGCAAAATGCAAGATCATTCACACTGATGTCAAACCTGAAAACATTCTCATGTGCTACACAGAGGACCACGTGCGCCGAATTGCAGCCGAGGCCGTTGAATGGCAGCAGCTTGGTGTGAAACAACTGCCTGGCTCTGCTGGTGAGCTGAGTTAGTGTAGCAGTACTCAGTGTCCAACAGCTTGTTTTGTTTGGTGTCTTTCAAACCCGACAGAGTGAGTAGCTAAAGAAGAAATCTTTTAAAGTGCTACATGTCAAAACAGTCACCGAGTGCCACGCTGTCTGTGTCAAAATAAAAATGTTTACAACTGTTGCTTGAACTGTCCGTTGCTCAAGTCGCGTAGCAGAGACGGTGGCAGACTATTCCGCAGATGGACTGGTGGTGTCATAACTCCTGTCACTAGCTGTTTTATGTGCGTGTGAATGATGATTGGATTCAAACTCTTGCTTGGATGTTTGGGTTATATGTTCAATGTTCAGGTTTAGCACTTAAACAGTTTGGGCTTAAGTGTAGTTTCTTCTTTGCCTTCTACTCCCGCAGTGCATAGGTTACCGAGTTGTCACTATGGCACACGACACAGTCTTGAGCTTTTTCTCTAATTCTTTTTTTTAATTTGAAAGAAGATTAGTGATCTTAATCTATAAAATTTTATCATCATCTCTCTTCGTTTGTTGTAGTTGTATGGATTTAAGCTCAGGTACATTGTAAGGCTTGTTGAACCACATTCCTCCAAGTTTAGTGTTCATTGTTTATTTTGTTCGTGTTTGTAAAATGTACAGTGACCGGTTGTATGTATGTATGTAACAGTAAGTACAGCACCAAAAGAGAAAGCAGACGTAAAGATGTCGAAGAATAAGAAGAAAAAGTTGAAAAAGAAAATGAAGAAGAAACAGCAGTTGTTGGAACAGCAGAGGTTACAGCTAGAAGAGCTGCAGCAAGGCCAGGTGTGTACAGTGTACAAACTAATTGCTGCAATGGACTCGAGTTCTTTTATGAAGTTATTCTATAGGCTGTAGAGTACCTTTCTTCAAACTTATGTTATATTTCTTAGCTGCATAAGATTTCCAGCTGTCTGGTATCAATTCTCAATTGTAACAAGGGCTAAATCTTTCTGGCAGTAAGTGCCATTACTATAAAATGCCACTAATGGTCACTTTTCTGTCAGAGAAATTGATCTTGAAGCCAGTGCACTAGTAATACTGATACCGATTATACAGCCAGGTATGGGATTTGAAGCCAGGTTCGTGCTAATCACTTTTGAGGTATAATCCACCACAGCTGGTAAGAAGATGATGTATTATCTAAATGAAGTTTTGTGCAGGTTGCATTTGTTTTGTAGACAATTGTTAAATAATCAAATGATACCGCTGTTTTGCTGTTCAGAGTCATCCGACCGGCAGCAACGCTGGTGATTCGGATTCTGATGAGGCTGGAAAAACGAATGCCAGCAATCGCAGTGATGGTGGGTAATTCTAAGTATGTGATGAATTTAGAGTCAGTCTAATTGTGTAGTTATTTTATGTCATAAGTGTCAGTAAATGTATAGTTGGATGGATTTGAGCGAGCATTTGCTTCTCAGTTTCATCTCCACAGTTAAACCACTGTTGTTCGTTAATGCTTACCTGCAGCAGAAATGAAAAAATCATTGCAAACAGAATATGCCTTAAAACTCTTATTATCGTGATTGATGTCATTAAAAAGCAGATGCTCAACAGCCCTGTTACTAATGCTACTGCCTGTGTTATGTAATCTTCAAATGTTTGCACAGCGGCATTAGAATTGCTCAGTGACAACAACAGAAACAGTGCATCGTGCAATGACGTCTTGTTGAATGGAGACGTTACACCAGTGAGCGACAAATCTGTGGATGTCGTGAACAACAAAACAAACAACGGTCTTAAACCTTTGTCGGAAAGATGTCGTTTGTCAGAGACCGGTGACCAGCTGCAAAATGACGTTGCAAGTCCATTGTCTGCGACTTCTCCTGTGTCAGAAAATGGTGATGACTTCTGTGAAAATGAAGCTGGCAAGGATGTTGGTATGTAATGTACAGGGTTGGGCTTAAAACCAATTTTTTGAAGTTTATAACTTGGGTATATGGTGACAATAGAAAAGGTATTTCCTGTACAAAATGTTCATTTCTTTATCTGGAGTAAGAACTGTAGTATATATATTTTGCCAAATTTAAGGAGATTTGTTGCTGTATTTTTAGGCTGCATCGAATGCATGAAATGCAGACGGATGTTACCCATGATTGCGGTGTCTGTCTGTCAGTCTGTCTGTCACATGGCTTAACGCAGCTTCACTGTGAAAAAAACGGCTGAAAGAACAAGATCGTCTTTGGGGTAAACACTCCTTGGGGCCCAATGAACAGTGTGTTGCACAGCAGTCCTGACCTTCTCACAGTGAGTGAGAGGGGGACTTGGGAAAAATTTTGCTAATTGAGGACCCTCTGCATATTTCAAGATTGGCTGAAGCTAGAGACTTGAAATTTTGTGTGCCTATAGAGGGCTGGGGGCCGTAATCCAAAACGTGCAAGGGTACATCATAGGGGATTAGGGCAGGGTCACGTGACCTACTTTGGAATTTTTTGGACCCCTGGTATCTCTGGAATGGCTGAGGCTAAACATGCAGCAGCCAAATTACTTTGGCCTCGTCTTTGGTAGGTGTCAGATTTAACATTGTACGATAAACAATAACTCACTGTTCTTCTTATACATGAGATACATCCAAACATGTGAAGCATTTGTGTAGTAAGATTATAATCAAAAGCTATCGTAATACTTCGATCGCATTTATATTTGGCATACCTAGCTTCTAGGTTGTATGTTGTTGAGCTTGCAGTGTTTTTGCAGATGCAGTTGATAGTCAGAAAAACAGTCGTAGCACACCACTGGACTTGTTAACGTCACCAGTTGTCAAAATTGCCGATCTCGGAAATGCCTGCTGGACAGTAAGTAATGATTTCTGTTTGACACAAAAATGTTTTCTTATCTGCTACTGCTAGAAGTTGCAATGTGCTAATATTGTTAGCACAGAAAATAAATTGTAATTCTAATGTTTGAAATCCATTAAAAACTATCAGTTCGTTTTCTCGTGGCATTATGTCCAGGGACAATAAGTTTCCGTCTTATTTTGAATGCAAAGATTTATTTGTTGTGTTATCAGTATATGTTACTCCTTTGTTTTTGGTTATGTTAGTTATTTTATCTTGATAATTTATATTTGTTGTTATTTTACTTATAGTGTAAAATATTTGCCATCTTTGTCAGTTTGTTGCTGCTATTGCTATTTAGTACGTAATGCCATGTGTGTGTATGTCTACAACTCTGCATGTTGTTTGCGGTCTCGTGTCTGATGCAGTTTCATCATTTCTCGGAGGACATTCAGACGCGCCAGTATCGGAGCTTAGAGGTGTTGATTGGTGCTGGATATGGTCCTCCTGCAGATATCTGGAGCACAGCATGCATGGTATGAAAAGGCGTTGGTCTTTTGCGGGCAGTGCAGTTTTGAATTAATTTTGCTCTATAATAATATGGCCTTTTTTGTTGACCAGTAAAGATATTTGGCCACGTGCATTTGTGCAACGAAGACACAAAAAGTTTTTGTATGCGGGACCACACCTCTTTCATAAGTGCAAACATAAGTCTGCTTCAGAATATTGGTAAGTCTAATGCAGTACGAGTCTTTAAAATCAGGATGACAATCCACCGCTTGGTCTGGATTTGTCTTATCGTAAACTGTGCTTTTACAGCACCATTGTCTGTAATCTTTGCTGTGCCGAGGATAAGACCAAGTTTGGTAAGAGAGCATTCGTGTCACTGGACTGCCGTTGTTTGGAATTCTCTCGATGACCTACTGAGATGGACCAAGTGTGTTTTGATCAATTGCTTTGCATTGGTACACTGGCCTGATGGTGTCAGCTGGTTTTTGGTTAATTGTAATTTGGTGTCGTTTGGCATGCAGCTTTTCTGGCAGTCTTATGCCAGAATGCCTGCCTTCCTTGACTGTGCATGAGCTGACGTTGCACTTATTTGTGTTAGCCGACATCAGATACAGGTACTGAATGTCTATTTGATTTGATGCAGGCGTTTGAATTGGCGACTGGAGACTACCTCTTTGAGCCGCATTCTGGTGAAGACTATTCGCGTGACGAGGACCATTTGGCTCATATAATGGAGCTGCTAGGTCCAGTTCCACGAAGTATTGCCATGTCGGGCAAATATTCACGGGAATTTTTTAACAAGCGAGGTATTCAGAATGTCAGAATTGTTTTAACTTACTGTGGTAAAGTTGCCTTCTCAATAAGTGAATTGTATGTATTTTCAGCAGAAATAACATTAAGCTGTCACTTTTGGCGACATACTAGCATAATCAGACAATAAGCTATAAGTCTGACCATGTTGAATAACATCAAGAGGCCAAAGTAATTTGGTAAAGGCAGCATCGAACTCCCTCCCCCTTGCCGTGGGGGATGGGAACCCCCATCTGATACATTGTTTCTGGTTCCCCAATAGTCTTCGCTACAAATAGGATGTCGATCCATTCAGCTGTTTTTCAGAGCCGATCTACATGACAGACAAATGCCGGGATCATCAATCGCAGTAGTCTGCATCTCGTATGTCCGATGCAGCAGCATAAATGTATTCAAATAGATGGATGAACAATATGCAGTCAGTTGGAAAAGTGAGACTTTGGATGTAGGGTATATGTAGTTTCTGTTGCATTTGAAGTTTAATTTGACTAGCTTATGCATATAATCTTTGTTTGAATGGGGGCGGAGTGGTCTATGGATAGTGCTGGACTTGGGATCAAGATGACCCGGGTTCAAATACGGGTGAAGCCAATAATATGTTATGTGCTATATTTGTAAATATTTACCACTAATGTGTTGTGTCTCATGTTATGTATGTGTTCCTGTGTTGTTTTAGTTTGCAGTATTATAATTTACGGCATTGAGTAAACCTACCGCCGCTGTATGGCAGCTGATATTACCATGCTAAACCTATGTGTTATATTATGATCAACTGCTATGCTTTGTGTTCTGTATCATATTTTCTGTCCTGTATGACTTTGCTGTAAGACTGTAATAAAGTTTGACTTTAAATATATTCTGTCTGTTTCTATCTACAGGTGAGTTGCGCCACATAACGAAGCTGAAACCATGGGGCCTTATTGACGTACTGATTGAGAAGTATCAATGGGACGAACGCAGTGCCTTTGAAATGGCCGAGTTTCTCATTCCGATGCTGGAGTTTGATCCGGCAAAGAGAGCGACTGCTGAGCAGTGCTTGCGACACTCGTGGCTAAATGATGATGATGACATTGGCGATGACACTGTATGTGCTAGAGACTGTGAAACAACTGGTCCCAGATAGAGCTTTTAGCAGCCAGTGTGCCATTCCGTTATGCTACAAGAAATGCAAGTTTCACGTCATTTACATCATTTAAGTGTGACACGGTCTTTCGCTTTGTGAAAACACTTTTAGTGGCTTATTTGTGCATTGTCAGACTGCCATCTGCTATATGTTTTTCTTCTTTTGTGCACTTTTATGTCTTACGTTTGTATTTGATGCTGAGAATATAATGTGTGTCATTGTGTCGGCTGCTTGCAGCACTTGGTTTAAATTGCCAGCTATGCACTGCAGACTGCAATAAAACGTACATTACAGTGAGCTAATAAAAGTAGTTCACATAAAGATGTATAAGACACTTTTCTTATGCAGGAGGCCAAGTGTGTATTAAAAGACTAGCTTGCTCTCTCACTGAAAAACTGGCCTTAAAACCATCCTTGGTCTGTCCTGTAGCTACCCTGAAAATTTGGCAGGATCATCCGTCCGTACTCGAGTTATGAGCAAACATATGCCCACAAAGACACTTATTATATCAGAAGTCAAGAGTTTCCAGTCCAGTCTTAAATGTTAACTAATTGTATGCATATTAGCTGTAGGGCAATATTCTTGTGTAATGTCATCCATATCAAATTTATCACTTTATGGGTCATGTTGTTTTAGTTATTATTATAATGTCATTATTACTGTCAAGTATATATAGAAATGTATTGGGCACACATTTCTTCAAGATTTACCTATTTTAAGATGTTCCTTCCTATTCTGCAGCTCACTAAGTTCACATCAGATGTCAATTTTAGCAACAAGAAATGGCCTAATTTTATCATTTACTGTAAAATGTTAGCAGATGAGATTATTAGAAGTTTGTGAAGTGAACAGAATGAGTTATGCATTGCTAGTCTCTGTAAAATTTCAAAGTTTGTTTGCATGGTGTCTGATACGTTTACAACAGTTTTGATATTCTGTTGTTTAATTGTTTAATAAGTGCTGAGTGTTGAGCATGGTTTCAAGATTGACTGCATCGTTTTTATGACAGTTGAGTTGATGTTGAAAGAGTTTCGTGGATTGAGTTGATCTGCATTATCACAACTCACAACTGGGCAAATCAGTAGTAAACTTGTTTTCTGCAGCATGCTTTGTATTGTGCCGAGTTTATTTTTCTACTCTCAGTCACCAGGTCATACTTTTACAACTGACAGTTTCTAAAGTTTTACCACCTGCATAGCGTGGTAATATTTTTGCTTGAGACGGTTCGTATGTGACGCAATAACAAATTCTTTGACCGTTCATTTTCGGTACGCAGACCCTGTAAATCTTTGGAAACAGCAGGTCTGAAACAAGATCGTATGAGCAAGAATAACGTTTTTTGCACAGGCACGTTGGGGCAACAATATCATTAATTGCGAATGAACGCGCCAGGTGGCAGCACAATATGCAGTCTAGTTTGGCTTTGCTTTGGTTAATCAGTGCGGAGACGCTTTTTATTGTTTTAAGATAACCATCTATACATATGCATATGATGAGTGCAAGTGTGGAGGATGTACTGTTATAGACTTTATAAATAAATAATACTGTTGTATGAGTTGACAATTGGCTGCATGGGTGTTGGCATGCATCTGAAGTTGGGTGCTACAAGCTGTAGAATGCCCAGGTTATTTCCATGTGGCAGTTGCAATGGCTGAAGCCCGGAGGGCACCAGTTATAGGTTTTGGGAATCCTGTATGTGCCCCCAGCAGGATCCAGCTCCTTTTATAGTCAAGTGCTCAGAATCGCTTTTGCTGCTACATTCTTGTTTTTTCACAGCACTGAATTGGATGCCTTGATTGGAGCAATCATCACCTTCGGTTGTGAGCGAAGTCGCTGTGGCCGTCCTGTCTGAAAATGAGGATGTCATCCTGCCTATTCATGTGCTGACAGACGCCAAATGCTCAAAAGGTTGATGATACAATAGGAAAAGTGCACTGCACACGATGCTTACAAGTTACCACTGACATGAACGTCGTCCGGCTACGCTAACTGTAGTGTTCTCAAAATATTATGACGTAGTAAATTAGTAACAATGAAATCCGATCCTGTTCATCGTTTCTCGCAAAAATATCACACGCTAACAACTCTTGCGAGATGCCGTACGCTGCCAGAAGCGAACCTGCAACAGTAGATTTAACAAATGCCGACAGAAATGCGAAATTAATTGCGATAATACCTGCCGGCGACGTGGGCAGCGCAGCTACGCGCACGACTAGACATTTTTACTGCCATTACGGCTATTGGTCGTCGAGGAATGGCGTGATACGTCGCTGCATCGATTGCTTCTGTTCTGTGTGCGGCGTGCCGTTTGCTGCCCGGACCACGAGGCAGGCCGAGCTCCTGCATAACGCTGTGCAGAGCGGCAAACCGGCAGTTGATAGTGACATTGGGCGGCTGGCAGTTGGTTCGTGCACGTGCACCTGCCTTTATCTCGGAGTTTTACGCCTCACGTGGCTGTGTCTGAACAACGTCTTTTGTCACACCTGCGAGGTTTTACGCTGATCGTCGTAATCTTTCAGTAACGCCGGATTGTTGCACGTGCGCTGTGCGCAGTCTGTCCTAGAACAAGGACGGTCATTAGGAGTGGCTCTACAGATGCTTCAGTGCCTGGTTAGTGCTTGCTTATTTAACGGACATCTGCTGCGTGCTGTGGCGTCATCGTCGTACCATGATGACGCGTGTTGCGTAATAGGGGTTGTGTAAACAAAATCATTTATTTTACACCCACTTTTAAGTCATTCATCTACTTTCGGTGACTTGTCTAAATTCACCAGTATAGGATAGGGTTGCCAGATCTCCGGTATTTTACAGGAGATCCCGTGTTTTAGCTCATGTCTCCCGCCTCCCAGAAGGAAGCCACCCGAGAGACCAGATATCCCGTATTTGACTAAGCCGATAAACTGAATTTAGAATTTTTGCAAATTAAAACAACATTATGTTTCTGGCGTGGTAAACAGTGGGTGACTGGAATTTACAGGACGGGAATGACGGAACGCTATACTGATGAAATGGAAAGGTCACAGGAAGTATAGAAAAACGCAGATAAAATAGATATATTATTAAATTACTTACATGCCTTATCGTAATATCAGTTCTTTTATTTGACGGCATGTGAAAATGCTTCTGGGTGATTTACTGCTTGGTTATGTGTCGTCGAATAGGGCTATCACGACCAGTGTTGAATCTGAATACTAATTTGCTTAACTTAACAAACTTTTTTCGAGTTCACTGTCTCGGTAACTGAGAAGAACGCAGTCTTATGCGTGGTGACTTCCAACTTCTGAAACAGTCTGGTCTTTTGTACATGTAGCCTATTGCATGGTTACAAGAGCCCAGTCTACAGAATCTGTAGGCCTAACATCATTCTGTAAGATAATTTGCATGGATAATTTGTCTCAAATTTTACCTGTTACGCAGGTATGGGTCAGGTACAGGTAGATGTCTTACAGGTCGGGTACAGGTACGACGTCCACGAGTAGGCCTATACCCGGTTTTACCCGCCAGAAACACGATTTTTCACGGCCTACCACTGGCACTGCTGTTAATACAGTGTAAGGTATGTCTGACAAAAATGCCTTCATAAGTTCACACTCTCTAGTGTCTAGCGTCTGCATCATGCAGATTACCGATAATGCCAATATAAGGAAGTCAGTGGGTCATATTTGACTGTATTCGTGCATGGCATGACGCATAGCACAATTTCAGCAACGGAAATACTCAATACATCCGAAATTCCGAATGTCCAAGGTAAAGTCAGTATTACTCAGTATTCACTTGATATAGCACCTCAATCACTGTGTTACTGTTCGTTATCTGCATTTTGTCCAGGAATAATCTAGTAGCAAAGAGCAGTCCGTGATATTCATCAACCATTATCTCTCACAGTTCAGTTCATCATTCGCGTTAGTCCACTGTTCCATTTCCACGCACCCTACACACACGCACACAAACAACCTCACAGTTAGCATTTGCAATGACACGGACACGCGACAGCAGTGATGGAAACTGGTCGGGTCAACCGGCGCCGGTTGCTGGTCGGGTATGGTCAGTCTTTTGACCAGTGCTAAGTAGGAAAGTTAGGCGAAGTTCAGTTTCAGAAGAAAGTTCTTGTCCAAGAATCTCGGCTGCAAAAGACTTACAGAGTAGCAGTTCACTGTCATTATTAATTTTTGTAGACTTAATATTGACGTTTATGTACACGATACATACAGTTTTAATGTATACTTCTGTATTTCATGTTTGGCGTGACAGTATCTGATCTAAATTTTGTGAATTTTGCCAGTCGACTGGCCAGTCAAGAACCAGTCAACAATTGACAATAATCGCCGGTGGACCGGCCGGTCGAACAGGCACGTTACCGGTCAGGTCGGGTAACGAAAATCTCGACTGGTTCCATCTCTGTGCCACATGCAGGCAATTCCCATACCACATACTGAATCTGGCATGACTTCTTTCTGTTATACCTAGTAATGGTAATTGTACGGGTAAGTCACGGTATGGGCATGGGTAAGCAAATTGGCCACTCGTACGGGTCACCTAGCTAAAATGGTCTACCCGCACACCCCCACTGTAAACGTTACCATACCACTGCACTTTAGGGATGTACTAGATATCCGGTGGTAGTAGTCGAGTACTGTATGTCGACTCATCTCAATTGTCAGTATGTCTCATGGTCCTTATGTCATATCCGGTATCCTGTATTACCATTTTCGGCCGGATAGTGAAAATCCCTGTCCGGTATATCCAATTGATATTGCAAGGACTAGAGACCATACTGGTTTTTCTGCTGTTGATTAATTGTTGTTATTTGCAGCTGTCACTTTCTAATTAGAGGAATGGGTAAAGGAGGGCGTGGTAGTGACGGTGACAGCGAACAGCAAGAACACACATGGGACGAGGTCAGACAGCACGATTCAACCAACGATAAGTGGATTGTTATCGACGAAGATGTTTACAATGTGACTGAGTGGGCTAAACGTCATCCTGGTGGTTTTCGCATCATTAGCCACTATGCTGGCCAGGATGCAACTGTGAGTTAGATGTTCACTGTTGATAATAGGCTGTAAATTGTTGTGCTGGCTGAAGTAGTGTCATGTGACGACGACATATGGTGCATTTTTGTGTGTCGCGTTCATCTGTCTTCCATCGCCATCATTATTAAAGCACTGAGTGTTTGCTTGTACTTCTGAAGCATTTTTGCATGATTTTGTGACTATTACTGTTTGCCTTGTGCCTTGAAGCAGAACTCAGTTAAATATTTTAATAGACCAACCTTAATACCGGTATTTAAATTCATGGAGTCGTGGAAAAGAGATGAAGTGGTCATTGAAAGTCAAATGTATCTGTATGTGGTCAGCTGTTTGTGTGGAAGGGTGACTTGCAGTCGAAATGAATACTTAAAGCACTTGCACTGTATTGAGTGGGACATAAAGCCTACTTACTAATACTATGACATTGCAGAAAACTTTGTTGAAACATTTGGTGAAGTAATAAGATTACTTTGAAAGAGTTATTTCAGTCCATAGTTCTTTACTCTTCAGTGCACTTAAAGATTCATATTAGAAAGATAATTGCATAATTTCACTAATTTGCTGTTTCTTTTATCTGCTATTTTTTCTCACAGAACATAAGAATATATAACTTGGCACATTGCTTATCGAAAGCATTTGTTATTGAATTGCTAGCTCAGATATATATTTAAATATTTTGAATTTTAGACTTATTTCTTTAGTGTATTTTTTGTTTTTAGGAAGCATTTCGAGCATTCCATCCAAATACCACACGAGTATCAAAGTATATGCCAGGCCTTCATATCGGAAAACTTGCTCCAGGAGCAGGTGTGAAAGATGAAGAAATAAAAAAGGATTTTATAGAACTGAAAAAGACTGCCGAACAGATGGTGTGTGATGGGTGTCAGTTTTTCTGCTTACTTGTTTTGTGTTTATAGTTTTTAGACAAGGTAAACCCATGTTAAATCCCTCGGTGAGGTGGGGATGCATGACATTGAGACGTTTTCATTAATTTTGTTTTCTGGCAGAGTTACTATTATTGGCAGAGCCCTTGAGCATATAGTGTACATTGAAAGTTTTGAAACCATTGGAACTTAGTTAAAGGTGAGATGGTTTTAAAATTTGAGTCTTTACAAAAATGCTGTCTCATTTATTGGTTTACTGCATTTTGTAAAGTGATAAAACTAGGGTTGGCTCGTTCCCACTTGTTAAATTTCCCCTTCGGTCACTGCTAGACTATCTCAGTTATACCACGGCTGCAGCTCCGAGCTGCCACATTCTGCAGTTCAGTAGTGCTGCCACAGTGGCAGTTAAATGTCTGTTAGATGAGATTCAGTGATGGGCAAAGTTAACTGAAAGTTGCTAACCACAAGTTTAACTATTTGAAGTTGCATCTACAGTTTAGCCTAAGTAAATTGAATCAGTTTTGATAAAATGCAATTTTAACTCATATTGTTAGTTTGTACGTTTACTTCTATTAGTTAAATTTGGTTTCATGCTTTTAGTAAATTTTAGTCTAGCTAAAAAACTGCCTATCACTTATGAGACAGCTGAGATGGCATGTGGTGCCCTACCTTCCCTCCTTCCCACCCACACGTTGACTGGTTGACCAATGAGAGAGAGAGACCCCCAATATGTGCACTAAATGGCGTCATGATCCGCTTTAATACAAGTGAGATATTGTGATTTTTAAATTTTGGCGTTTGGGCTTGAAATTGTTTATTCTCGACCATTTTAGGGGTTTTTGAGGCATATTTCCCCCAAGTGGCGCCACCCGTCATTCTAACCCACAAAAGGCACCTCCTTGCACGTAAATATGTCATTTGAGCCATTAAGTGTATGTGCCAGTGCCGCAGTTTGACCTGTGGAGAGGATTTAGAAAAAGGTAAGGACGGCATAAAAGTCACAAAAGTGTTACATTTCACGTATTTATGGAGAACCGCCGCCAAACCGATCTGCCCCAAAATTTGCATGTGGCGTTATGTGTTGGATGTAATCACGTGTGCCATATTTCAGAATGAAATTTTGAGGGGGTCGAAATTTCCATTTTCCTATTGACTTTTGAATGGCCATTACAACAGTGCCTGTGATGTATCATAAAGCGTTAAACGTAAAATGCTAAACAACATCTTACATACTTTGTCATTTTCGTGTTAGCTGTTGACAGTTGAGTACAGTTAATACCTGACCCGTTGAAGTGTTATATTCCCTTTATTTTGTTGTAGCAACTGTTTACGCCCAGCAAAACGTTTTACGTCTTTATATTGCTGCACTTGCTATTCTTCGAAGCTCTGGCGTACTTCACAATGTACTACTTCGGCACTGGTTGGGTGCCATACTGTGCATCAGCAGTCTTCTACGTCATTGCGTTGGTACGTGATTCTGTGTTGCACTTTGATCGTTTGATCGTTTACATTGCCTTGTAAAACTCTTATGCTGCTCTGTTTGTCTTTCAGTTCATAGTCAGTTAATGCTTTTTTTAGATATTAGTGTTTGGCCTTGGCTTCAAAGCCATTTTTTGCCTTAGCCTTGAAGGACATGACCCAAGTCTCAGGGTGTTTGGCTTTTTATAGTTTTGTCAAGATTGCATTGTAAGTAGCATAATGTAAAGTGGCAAAAATGTAAAAACATTTTTGACTAAATTTATCTGTGCAAAAACATACATGTTGGTTTTGTTAGCATACTCATGAGGCATTGTGGATTAATTATGGTATTCTGTTTCTTTGTTGTTGTTTTTTAATTTGCTACCAATATTGCTATTAGTGAAACAAAGATGATAATTATTAACTGTTTAATAGCATGTTAATACTGAATGGAAATTCTGTTGGTTGTTATGACTTAGGTATTCAGCTTGTAATAGTTAACTTGTACGATGATTGTAGGCAGAATCGGGATGGGCACAGCATGACTATGGCCATCTTTCTGTGTTTAAGGATAATCGACTGAATCACGTGTTCCATACTCTTGTCATCAATGTTTTGAAGGTGTGCAAGATTTATGCTAACTTCTAATGTGACCCCAAAAATGTAATTGTCGTAGTTTTTTCTTCACTTTTGTGCACTTGTGCAAGTGTGTTTCTGTGACAATACAATAACTGTGATTGCAGTATTTTGTGAAAATGATTAAAAATCAGTTGTCACATTTTTCTGTTTTCACACAAAACTCTTACACAAAACCATGTTTTTTAAATGTGTGGTGCTAAATTTTCATAAAACTCATTTTATGATTGTTCATTCTTCATCATGTTGATTATTTTTATGAGCATGCTTTATCATGTAGAGAAAATAGGACAGGCTTGTAAAGAAATGTACATCTTAAATGACAGTTTGTGTTTGTAGAAGGAGTAACCATGTAGCAGATGTTTCTTCTGCAGCCGAGCATGTTGTTAGTAATCATACTAAATCGTACTAATCAACTTACTGTTATTGGTTTGATTAGCACAGATATGCTCTAGTTGAATTTACTTTGTTGAATGTTTTAGGGAGCGTCAAGTTCTTGGTGGCAGCATTTGCACAATCAGCATCATTCAAAACCTAACGTGGTGAGTTTGCACTTAGCTGTATGTACTGAATTATTGTTTTGATGTATTCTTGATGACACACTTAGTATACTCGCAATCATATTGTTTGCCAGTTTCATTAACAGTGTGATTCAGTGATTTTAGGTTTTACTTTTACTTGTCGGCATTGTAGTAGTTAGAGTTTTTGTTACTGCGTCACAGACTCAGTGATTTGTTCACTTGGAGAAAATGGTCACTCTGCCAAGAATTAGCTTAGTTCTTTTAAAGAAATTCTTTTTATATTTATTTATGCACATTACATAATTTATAGTGTAGGTAATAAAACAGTCTGCTCAAGCTTAGAGTATTATGGCTGCACCATGTTTCAGATAAACAAAGATCCAGATGTGCGTTTGGATCCGTTCTTTGTCGTTGGTGAGGAGATACCAAAGAAGGTATAATCAGCTTCAGAATTGTATTCATTGCATTATTAGATAATGAATAAGTTGTAATTTTGTCAGACAAAACTTCGTAATAGAAGTTTTACTATTGAAAAGATTGGCTGCAGGTCTGAAGACTTGAGTAATTGATTGACTGATGTGATGTAGATGGCTGCTAAGAAAAAGAAAGGACTAGGAATACTTCCATACAATTTGCAGCAGTACTACTTCTTTATAGGTAAGCTGCCATTTGTTTTTGCATCATATAGATAACATCTTCTTATAATCAAACAAGTCATAAATCAAACGTCCATTTAGGCAACCAGTATTTATCAGATCTGGAGCCCTCGGGTGCCAGTTCCAGTTTCGGTGGAGGCGAAGTTGTCCTTCGTAGAACCAGGCCACAGATGGGCCCATAGTATGCCCCCCAGTAAAGCCCCCGGTATTTCTTACCAAGGTATTATGAAAACCTCTGTGAGGATGTTAAAAACCTCAGGCAGTCTCTAACTGTTATATGGTGCTTCTTTCTGTTTCCTCAGGCACTTCCATTGGGCGCCTGGGGTTTTTTTCTTTCTTTGAACCATGACTGGTTTGCCTGTCAGCTGCAAAGAGCTGAGTTCTTGCAGAAGGGTTCCCACGAGGGGCCCCTCTTCCGAATGTTCCCTCTTTCACTCCAGTCCTTCATCGGTAATCAGATGAGGCCACGGAGTTTGAGGGATGCCTGGTTTAGTTGCCTCTTAAGACATCCGGCCAGGAGATGGAGTAGGTCTATTCTAAGCCATGGAACCCACACCGGGTGCCCTTGGGTGCCAGTTCAATACCTCTGTTGGCAACCCCCCTTCCCAAGCTGGCTCTGGATACATTGGCCGGGACATCCAAGGAAATGGTGGCTGGGTCAACTCCACCAAGACTAACTGTTCCCCTGTTGAGGAGTGGAGGCATGTGGTCTGTGGCTGGAGCAATGCATCGGCCCTCGCCTGAGTCACCGGATATGCAAAATGGATGGTGATGATATTTTGGTCTTAACCTTGAATGTTGAATCATGGTTGTTATAAAATCAAATAATTAGTGTCCGCCTATTGTAAGTTTTGTATGTTTGGTAAATGAATTGCAAAGTTGAAAGGTTGCAAAATATTGAAAATATTCATATCAGTATTGCGTCTTGCCTGTGCCACCACATGCAGTGCAACTATTGACTGACATCAGCCGATGTCATGTTGTGTCCAGCACATTACAGTAGTGACTGGTGTTGGTGTGTTTTTCTACAGTTGGACCTCCACTGCTGTTTCCCTTGTATTTTCAGTACCGAGTGTTTAAACATCCCATCTCAAGAGGCCAGTGGGTGGTGAGTATTTTGTTTCATTTTTGTCGACTGTGAATACTGTGTTTAACTATTCAGGTTGAAATAAGAATGACTTTTAAGCAGGTCTGTTGTGACACTCTGGATGAACTAGTGACTATGTTTAAATTTTTCAGCAGATTTAGAAAAAGTATTTACAGTCTGATGATTTCTTATTAAACTCTTGTGTAGACGCTTGTAATGCTTTCATTCAAGAAAAAGGTGATATTTTGGAGATAAATTCAAACTTGTTGTAGAAATGTGTCTAGTCACATCACAGTTTACAGTCAATCTTGTACCACATTCTGAGGTTAACTGCATTGTGCTGACACAACAGTTGTGAGATGAAGGTTTAAAGAGTTAACAGTTGCATATGTTGTGTTACTTAGCTACTGTGTATGTGATTTGTAGGATGTGTTGACAATGTGTCTGTTCTACATTAAATTCCTCATTCTCTATGTTCCACTGCTTGGCATTTTTGGTGCACTGAAGTTTTTCTTTCTTCTCAGGTAAATGTGTGGTTGTGCTTGTGAATATCGAATAAATAGTTTTGGTATTAACAGCTCAGCATTGGCACATCTTTGGTCGCAACGTGAACGCAGCTCTGGTGTATATTGATTGCCGATGTAGTTTGTGTTGGTAGTTTTGCTAAGATAATTGTAACTTGTTAAAAGTTGCATTCTTAGATTTTGAAAATCAGTTAAGATTTGACATAGTGGAGGCCGATTCCTGAGTATTGGCATTACTTTTTTGACTCGCGTGGTGCAATTTAATATTCTGCTGCGAGTGGTTACGCAGCAGTTTCATGATTGCAGCGTTCCTCTGAGTCGGATGGTTGTGATGTTGACAGATGTCTGGACAGCGAGTGGTTTGTGTGGGTCAGTCAGTCTAACCATATTCCAATGGACATCGAGGAAGACAAGGAGAGACCTTGGCTTGCCTTGCAGGTCTGAATTGCCTTCGTCAACTTAGGAAAGGATACAAGTGCTCTCTGAATGAATATAAATGCTCTGATAAATTTTGTGAAATGAAACGCGATGTTTTAGTTATTATTTTGAACTTTTCTATTGTTTGCATTGTTTGCATTTTTTCTATTTTTTATTCTGTGTCGTCATTTTGCCATTTGTTGCAAATAAACTAATAATTCTGTGATAGAAACATATTCCTTATTGTAATTTTGGTTGAGGTTTATTTGTACTACGCAAAAATGTTAAAGTGGAATGTGATTACAATTTTTGTGTGCTTACAGTAAACATGTGGTGTATTTGCTAATTAAATTAGCCACATTTATTCATTCCTCTATCCAACCAGCCTGTTCTAGAAGAGCTGCATATAATTGCATATCTTCAGCTTTATACACAGAAAAGGTAGTTAAGATATTCTGGTAAATTTTCTACTTATAAACCACAATCCCCCTTGGGTGTATTGCTAGGACTACACATCAAAGATTAGATAATACCCTTGTATTTGAATGCATTGGGCTGCTCTTAATAGACAGAAGTTGAGGAAGCAGGTGACTGTCTCTGGCTTTCATCCTCCAGGTGATCATTCCCAGTTTGTGTTAGTGTGTGTCATCATAACTGTGGTGGATGGGTCTGCATTTCTGTCGTGTTTAGTTGAGTGCGACATGCAACGTTGAGAAGTCGTGGTTCAACGACTGGTTTACTGGTCATCTCAACTTCCAGATTGAACATCAGTAAGTAGTAGTAATTCTATCTTTAGAAACGTGACAACAATGGCTATTGTCAGTGCTGCCATCGTCAGTACATGCGTGCTTGTATGGTGCGTAAATATTGCATTGCATAAGTCATTGCTGGGTTGTGGTCCTTACTGTCGATAACTACAGAGCAAAAGTAGTTGAAATAGATTTATCAGCATTTTTGCTGCCAGTGACGCTTATGCAGCTATGTCTTGTGCTGCTGTTACTTACAGTTTCCTCTAGCTGTGCCTGAACCATGTCCACATTTTTCTTCATGTCTTTTCCAGCTGTTCATTGGACATTTTCTTGCTCTACGGCTTTGTGTTGTCCACTGCAGTTCTCTATTTGGCAAGCTGGCAATGAAGTCGTCACTTCTTCTCAGTATGTGTCCGACCCAGTGACATTTTCTCTTCTGAGGTGCTCTAGTATTGGCGGTCTATATTGGCACTGACTGCTGTAGATGCTTGCAGCCAGTATGTGAAACTGTGATGCTTTTTGCAGCCTGTTTCCGACAATGCCACGCCACAACTTGTACAAGATTCAGCCGCACGTGAAGACCCTCTGTGCTAAGCACAGCATACCATACAAGCTGAAGTCACTGTCATCAGCTTTTGCTGATATAGTCAGGTAGATTTTGACACTTTTTTAATTTCTGTTGTTTAAATGTTGGTTTCTGCTATGGAGCTCTAAAGAATTTGTTGTCATTGCTTAAATGCAGCATCCATCCGTTAGAAATGCAGCTAAAACCATAGTCCATGCAGTTTTATAGCTATTGATCAGAAAATTTTGGAGCAATAAAATGTGCTTAGATATTAATTATCTGACACATTTAGATAGTTTATGTAACTGCAGTTTTCACGTACTGTAGCTTTCGTATGTGAAGTGTGCACTATTGAATGCATGTGTTTTTCGTCTTATGTGAATTATTCTGGCCAATTTAGGATCAGTGTTACGTGCATTTTCTTAATCATTGCGTAATCTGTTTCAGGGCACTGAAAAGATCTGGTGAAATTTGGGAGAAGCATTATCGACAGCTGCACGTGTCATAGATAGAGAAATCAGTCATGTGTGGTTGTGGACGTCTGTCTATATAGTAAGCTTTTGTTGGTTGTCGCGTCACGTGGTGTCTTCTTACATGGAATCATTTGCATTCATGTTTAATGTTTCTCATCGAACTGGAGGCAATGGACTCCTGGTAGTTGTAGAAAAAAATGACTTGTACAAGAATATTTTGGCCCGCTGTTGATTATTGCATTCAGAGATTGTTACCATTGTTAATGTACACGATTTAAACACTGCCAGTTGTTGTACTTTGTTAAGGTTAGTCAACAGCTGTTTGCTGCTTTAGGCGGCTTTTAGTTGTCGATTCATGAGCAAAATGAAAGTGCTTTTGCGTTAGTTGATGACGTGATGTCCAATGTATATATTTTCATAGACGTTTAGCAGTTGAATGGATGTCTGGATATTCATTGTTCAGTTGTTGTTTTTCTTCTGACATTATTATATTTGTCTGGTGAGTACTAGCCATGTCAGCATTTTATACAATTATCTCAAGCTGAATATATCTCGGTGTCGAATATTGAGTATTGGATAAATTAGTACAGTAGCAGTTATGATGGTAGTGTCTACAGCTGTGTTTTACAGTGACTTTGTTATGTTATTGAAACAGAAAGGTGCAAAGTTTAAAATTAAATATTATTTAAGTCATTGCGTAATCTGCTTTATTATGAATTCTGATTTGTGATGACTGGTTTAGTGGATATTGTCCCTTTAAACTTTGCCATTTATACCGAGATATTTATCAGTCATTTTGATATGAACATATGGGTTTATTCAAGAGTATCATGTAATTACTAGTATAGCTCATGATAGTTAAATTTTGCTGTGAAATTTGTATTTTAA
>Ga0126335_1000238_pt1 | contig 25806 bp, 20 predicted proteins | sample OlaspJWI45metaG_FD_108409 | JGI IMG/M metagenome (GOLD analysis project Ga0126335, IMG submission 108409) | Marine gutless worms symbiont microbial communities from Oahu, Hawaii - Olavius sp. 1 OAHU.JWI-45 metaG | ecosystem: Host-associated > Annelida > Digestive system > Unclassified | place... | reverse complement strand
TGTGCCTCTGTTCACCCAGCAGCAAAATTGGTAGCAGCCTGCTTAAGGGTTGCGGGGGTAACTGCAAGCCTAGCGGAAAGTAATGGCAGCCGTCCGCCGGGTTTATGACTCACATCACCTGCTGACTGCCAAGAACTGGGATCAGCTCCGGAACCCTACGCTCAGTAATCGAGTATGGGCTACCTTTACCTTTACTGTTTTGCCAAGAATTGCAATTTGCTGGTACGATTTGTAGGTACAGTTTTATGGAAACCTGTTTTGCTGCTTGTGTGATTGACTGGGTGGTCTGCTGTTGCAGTTTGCATCGTTCAGTAACAGTCATTGGTCGCGGCTCACAGCAACTTGTTGACTACACAATCAGCTCAGACTGTAGAGTACAAAACATTATTATCTCGCGCATTCATGCACGCATCGTCCGCTCTGGCAACACATATACCATACATGATGACTCTCGTAATGGAATATTCATCAACAATGTAAAAATATCAGGTCTGCGTGCTTATATACGAGCATTGTAAAATTAGATTTTATGAGGATTTCTTGGCATATGTATGGTGGGTACGGACAAATGGGTCCTAGTGTAGATGGCCATTTCAATTGTCTATAAGCTCTGATGCTGTTAGTTGGGTTGCTGCTCCAACAGTTAATTTGCTGATGTTTTGATGTGAATGTGCATCGTGCAGGAATTGCCGTTCTGAACGAAGGTGATCTAGTAACGTTTGGCCACCCACAGGGGGAACACTTACTACCGGGTACGAAGCAGCGTCAACCTGACTCAGACTTTCAATACATTGTTAGTACCTGTCACTGTGTTACATATTTTGTTCAGTTGAGTAAGTGATTAATTTTTATTTAAGTGTGTCAGATGCACACGGAGACTATTGTTAGTATTCACGTGCTTTGTCGTACTGCCATTTTGTCTGATGAATTGGGTTATCAGTATGTCTTGCCTCGATCAGCTTTTGATCGTGATCAAATTGTTGGTTTATGTCTACGATCACGTGCGATCACCATCACTGCTAGTGTTAATAGCTAAACTAGCACCACTTTGCCTTGGACACTAAGTGTCAGTCGTCTCCTCAGTCGCACAGCACTTGCTACTGCATACGGACACAGCGTGGGAAGAGGCGGGGAGGTGGGCATTAAAGTCAGTTGCAGCAGCAGACCCTGCCCACCTTCGGTCTGTGTAGTGTAGGAGCACTCAGTGACTCTGTAGGCCTACGTTGCTGGACAAATTCCCACGGACAACAGAGTGAGTGAGTGGGAGGCGGAGGGTGCAGTAGAAGGTGATTAGAGCCAGCTGCACCACTGCCACCACCAGACGACCGACCATCCAGCCACACCAGTCTCTCAGCAAGATGTGTCTGCACTGTATTATATGGTTAGTGATGTGAACACTGGACAATGATTGAATGCTGTAGTTTGAAAGCTGCAATTGCCTGCAACCAAGCACCTCCCAACAACAGGTCAGAATTTTGATGTTTTTATTTAAGATTTACAATTGTAATATAGGAGCAGATAGTCTTAACATTTTTGTGCATGTCCTGGTGTCTGTGCCTTTAGGTGGATGACACAACCAACCTGTTCTGTATGCCTGTGTGTCTCTGCATCTGTCTGTGATGGTCTGAGTGGCTTGCCAAGTTGCCATAGATCTTCTAGCTCATTATAATTATGATGCTGTAATTGCTTTGTTTGCCTAAATTTTATTTGTTTGTTTTTGGATAGACAGACAAATGTAGTTTTGTTTTTAAATAGTGTTTTTGTTCTATTTACTTTGCATTGTGTTCAAGTTCTGCTGTATTACTTTCAATGCCTAGACATTGTTGATTTGGTGATGGGAAGAGATTCTGACCTGTAAAATCTATTAATCTTTAATTATATCATTATCACCATAATACGATTATAACCATAGGTGCAAAGCCGTAGTTGAGGTTCAAACTTCAGAGTAAGTTGACGATAGAAATTTAGTCAGTAATTAAGTTTTCTGAGCACCTTAGGGATACCTGGTTTAAACTGTTATATAGACAGAAAATTGCTCAGTTTCATAAAAGCTGAGATTTACACTGCAAGGTTTGTTGTGTTCTGTGTAAAGACTTGTGTTGACATTGTGTGTATGTGTTGAATGTAGAACAACTTGCAGCAGCCGCAACAAGAACAAGCTGCCGCTGATGATGAACGGTGCTATTCGTCGGAGTGTAATGATGCTAGTGATGTAGCAATTGATGGACCAGAATCATCCGCACAGCAGCCAATGATGGGCAATGACATCGAAATTTCAGAGTTGCAGGTTGAAGATCGCGATGTGCGACCAAACTGCATTACTGTATATGATGGTGACAACAGTAAAGTTACAGAATTAATGAAAGAAGAGCTTGAGACCAAAGTGGACATCATCAGTGATAGGCCATCTGATTCAGCTTCTGAGATGCTTAGCAGATGTGAATGTGACCTTGATGCAACCACAGATGAGCCTCAGGAAGCTTGTGTCGATAAGCAAAACAGCACACTGGTGGAAATGGCTGATGGAGGATTTATCCAGCATTCAGGTGATGAATCTGTAGACTTGGTTTACGGTCCTACCAGCGAGTTAGAAGCCAATCGAGACGTTGATAATGATGATAGTAGTAACAAAACCACTTATTTTGCCAAAGAAACAGAAATTGAGTCAGCTGTAGTGGAAAACCTGCCAAATGAGACACAACTGGGAACATCTGCTGTGGAAATAAAGACACATACCAGTTCTGTGAGCAGCTCTGAGCATAACGAGTGTGATGCCGTTACTGAGGTGCCAGTAGTGATAGCAGAGACTGAGTTGAATGCTGTGTCAGAGTACCTCCAGGCAAAGTTCGCTGGAGAGTTAGCTGATAAAGCTGACAGTGGAGTCTCGACTTGTGTCAGAAATTTGAATATACAGATGCCGGTTAGTGTTTCAGATGAAAATATATTATCTGAAGTAAACGTTGATTCTGAACCAGAGGCTGAAGACTCACCAGGCACAGAGGATTCCTCTGTGGCAAAGTGTTGGAAAGAGATGGAGTTGGTGGATGATGGTGACAAGCCAGCAATTAATTGTTCAAGAAATATTAACACAGAGGCATCAGTTGATGTGTCAAATACAGTAGAATTATTCGTGACCGATGCTGATATTGTGAATGAAAATGATCTTTGTGGAGTCATAGTTGAGGATTCTGAGTTTCGATGCAGCACTGGTACACAGGCAGCAGATATGGTGTTGGATGAACATGTATCATCTGAAGTTAATGCTGACCCTTTATTTGCAGCTGAAACTTCAGAGAGCATGATAGAGAAGCCTGATACACTCTTGTCACCACAGCCAGCTGTTAATGTGTCAGATCAGGATAGCACAGCATTGCTGAAAATAGACCACCAACAAGTTATGAAGTCTTGTACGGCGCTGCCTTGTACGGAATTGCAGGAGACAGAAATGGAAATAGAAGTTTATGGTAGTGAAAGTGACAAACAGTTAAGTGCCGTAGCTTCGACTGTGGAACAAGATGAAGATTTGTTGAAACTGCCTGAAACTATTGAACCAGTGGTAGAAGAAGGTGTGGAGTTATTGCAGCAGTCTGGTAATAATAGTACTGAATTGGTGTTGGAACATGATATTTCAGTACCTAACCAGCCTTATGCTACTGAACCAGTTGAGGAAGAAAGTGGATTATTAACAGGAGAAACTAGCAGTAGTGAGTCAGTGGTAGGACCTGGTTTAGATCTGTTGAAACAGTTCGTTAAACCTGTTAAACCAGTTGTAGAGGAGGCTGCTGAGCTGCAGGATAGTTTTAAGAATGGTGATTTGATGCCAAAATGTGACAGAAAGTTGTCCAAACCAGCCAGTGCTGTTGAAACAGATTATAGAGACTTATTGAAACAGTTAAACACTGTGGACTCAGTGATAGAAGATGATGGAGAGATTATAAAACAGGGTAACAGCATGGAAACAGCTGTTGGTGAAACTGGAGAAACACTAAAACTGTCCAGTAGCATCAGATCAGTGCTAGAACGTGATGACAATATATTGAAGGAGTCGGAAACTGTTCAGGACGTCGTGAGGCAGCATGAGAATGTTGAGTTTTTGCTGCATCAAGATCGGGATTTTGCAGAACAGCCAAATAATGCAGACAGTGTTGATTCAGTGCTAGAACATGATGGAGAATTATTACAGCAGTCGGAACCAGTAGTAGAAGATGCTGAACTGTTATTGAAACAGTGTGATAACATTGAACTGATTGTAGAAGAAGACAGAGAATTATCCACATCAACCAGAGATGTTGATTTAGTGCTAGAACATGACACAGAATCGATGCTGCAGTATGAAGTGGTTGCGGAAGTTGTCGAATGTGGTGGAGAGTTGTTGAAGCCACTGTATTTTGAGGGTTCAATTACAGAACATAACATGAGCATTTTACAACAGTCGGACAATACTGAGTTGGTCACAGCACTTGAGAGTCAGCAGCTGCCAGATCATGAGATGATGCTAGTAAGTGTGACGGACAGTGATGTCATGATGCCCACTGTTACGGACACAAGTGATAGTGGCAGCATTCAGATGCAGGTAGAAGCAGCAGAGGAACAGTCTTCGGCACCATGTGTTACATTGATTAGTGTTTACGATGAAGTAGAATCAACAAATGCCAGTAATTTGTCAGTAGATGCTAGAGTAGAAAGAACTGCCGTGGTTGATGACCAGCCATGTATGTCAGTTGTTGTGAAACAACCTGAGTCTACAGCTACTCTGCCCGGTCATGGTTTGGTTTCAGAATCTGAATCTGAAGTCATGAAAGAGCTTACTGTACCAGTGTCCGAGTCAGTTGTATGTGGTGATAGTTCTCAGGGTAATGAATTTCAGCTAGTGATGCCCAAAGAGAAAGAGGTGGGTGATGGTGATGACGACGATGATGAAGTTGCTGATGCAGGCAAGCCACTGGAAGACTTGGATATGAGGCCGACATTGCACTCTGCTTTGTGCAAACAACAAGATGCAACGGCAATCATGTCCAATGGTGATTCTGTTGCTAGTTTCCTAGTTATAGATGCTGAGATCAGTGTAGCTACAAGGGGAGCAGTAGGTCCAAATGCTGTTGAAGATTCCATCACTGACGTCTGTTTTGCTACAGTGGAAGGAGTACCTTCAGTTGCTGCTGAAGTTGCTGAGACTGGGGCACAGCCTGCTGTCTGTCTTGGTGAAATGTGTGAGCATGAGGTTGATGTATGTTGTTCAGATCTAATGGCATCGAGTGATATACATGCCACTTCAGACGACGCATCGTCTCCTGGTGATATTTTCCAATCAGGTTGTAACTCACGTACAATGGTGATGCTGGAAGAGCTTGAGACAAAAGAGGACTTTGTATCTGATAGGTCATCTAGTACAACTTTTCAGGTTCCCTTCATAGTAACCACAAATGAAAATACTGTGAATGTTGACGAAACAGTGCAGAACTTAACTGTGAAGTCTTCCAGAGATGGAGATGCCGTGAATACAGAGGGCACAGTACAGAGTGGAGTTGAGATGTCTACAGCTACTAAAGAAACTGCTGTGTTTCTGGCAAGTCTAGAGGATATGATGGAAATGGTAGACAAGGACATAGACATTAGCAATAACAGTTTAAAACAAGATGGTGATGCGGCACAGCCATTTGACCAACCTGCTGTTTGTGATCTTATGAAACACATTGTGGATGCAGTTGCTGCTGCTGACAAAGATGATTACCATGGTGATGATGTTGCATGCGTGACAAAAATTATACCTTGCTTTAGTCATAGTACAGAAAAAGACATAGATGTGGCTGAGCTTTCTGAGAAAGCCACCATTTGTCACCACAAGGATGATGCTGATGGCTCAGCTATGACAGAAGGTACACTGCCAAATGGAGTTGCGATCTCCATAGCCAATGAAGAGAGAGCTGCACATCATGCCTCAGAGTCAGAGGATATGGTGCAGAATGGTGTTAAGATTTCTGCAGCTGATAAAAACACAATTATATACAGCATGCATTCAGTACAGACTGAAGATGTGATCTCTAGAGCAGAAAAATACACTCTGCCAACACATAACACTACAGTTATGTGTTCTGAGTATATGATTCGGAGAGGAGATAGTGGTGATGATGATGTAGCTGTACATGCTTTGGGTTCCATAGATACAGAGCCTACTGAAAATGTGATACCGACAGCAGCTGTGTCTGCCACGAGTCTAGAGGATATGGCACAGTTACAGCAGAGGAGGGTCTTTAAAGACACAGATGTTCAGAATGAGAGTTCAGAAAACTCATTGCATCCTGAAGTTATGATTTCTGTGACAAATAAGGATGAAGCTATGACAGTTACAAATGTTGAGGATGCAATGCACTATGGAATGACAGTTTCTGTGGTGGATGAAGATGCAACAACATTGACCAGTAATTTCAGTGGCATTGGTGGCGATGCAGCATGTGGCGTGGAAATGCCACCATCACCAGCGGATATTTGCACAACAGTTTACCTGTCTCAGACAGATGTCGTGAGCCATTTTGACAGCCAGGTATCAGATGCCAGTGTTGAAGAAGGCCAGTTTGATGATGTGGAGTCGGACGACAATGTTGAACCTGCAATACTAAGAGATGTTCATCGACAGCTATGTCACTCCAGTCCGGCTTTCAGACAATGCCGTGCCTCTTCTCATGTGTCAGAAGTTCACAGAGGTTTATGTAGACTTAGCTCCTCTTCGTATACAGCCAGAACCCCCACATCTTATTCTCCAAGCAATTTTTCAGTCACCAGTCATAGCACGATGTCCCCTTATGTACGACATGTGTTGGGTTGTTCTTCGTTGCTGTCATCACCTGTTTGTCAGCATATTGACATAGCTGGCAGTCCAGGCACAAGACTAAGATTGCCTCAGTCGCCAATAATGCCTCACAGTAGAGCATATCCGCATGGTGCTGGTTTTCAGGTTTCACATGATATGTCACCAGATGTCAGAAACACTGCACCAGCTGCTGGTAGGCAAATGAGAAAACGGAAGCATTCTGCTGGTGATGCAGATGTTGCCTCCAAACGCAGTCTTGTAGTTGACTTTGCTGGTGATGGTAGAGATGTCATCAGTCAGTGTGATAAGGTACATGGTGAGTGTGGTGTTATCAGTGCAGGCTGTGATAATGACAATGATGTTACTGTGACTGGTACTGTTGTCATTGGCACAGTGACACGTGTTGATGCTACTAGTGAAAAGCTTAACAGTCAGGAGGAATCAAGCATTGTGACCTCATTATCAGTGCCTGTCAGCTCAGTGGCAGCTGATAGTTCTTCTGCTGTTGCTAGTGATTTAGATACACAGACCACGATGAGTTCCACAGTCATATCTGAGGATGTTGTACATGATAAAGGTAAACTGCTCACTGATACTCAAAGTGTGAGTGTCCGCAGTGGAGAGGATACAGCTAATATGCTTAGTGGTTCACTGAATAATGTGGGTCTGAATTCAGATGCTGAGCTATCAGAAAGACCAGTGATGGTTGAGGATATGGCAAAAGGATTTCTTTCGACAAACTCTAATGTTTCCCTTGAAGCTGAAGAAGTGGAAGGCACAGAAATTAATACTGTTTCAAAATCTGTTGATTACTTGACAACGAAAGGCTACAGGGGTGATCTTTCATCTCGGTTAGATGAGATGCAGCCAGATTTTTCAACCTTTGCTGCTGATGTTGATTCACAGCTGAATAGCAAGGCTGAGAATATGAAACTGGCAGCAGAACATTGCAGCAGTGATGCAACTAAGATTGGCCATACTGATGATAATCCGGCAGGTGAGTGCACAGGGGAGTCTCAGGATCTGCCACCATGTGTAGTACAACTGCCTGCTAACAACATTCATTTAGATGTTGAATCCAGACATCCATTTCCTGTTGTAAGACAACCTGAAGGTAATGCTAGTTTGTCTAGTATCGTTTTGGTATCTGAATCTGAAGCCATGGAAGATCCTGCTGTACCAGTGTATGAGTCAGTTGTATGTGATGATAGTTCTGGTAGTAATGAATTGCATCTAGTGATGGCTGAAATGAAAGATATGGGTGATGACAACTCGTATTCACTTTCAACTCATATAAGCGCGTACCCTGTCGGCTGTGTTGCAGATGCATCAGAAACTGACAATGAGCTGTCAGATACCTCATCCGTTGGTATGAACATGACTATGACTGCAGACAATTGTGTTGCTCACTCAAGCCAAGTTACACCCAATCTCTCACAGACTGACCTTCTGTGGTCCACCAAGCCCGAGTGCAACAGACTGGTCACATCTTGTACTCAAGGCGACATGTTTTCTTGCATAACTGATGTGCAACTACATGGTGGTGCATTATTAGAAGTGGAATCAGAAAGTTGCAACTCTGAGATGCAAGTTTCAGTGACTGATACAGTGGATATGTTGACTGCAAGTTTTACTAGTCACTGTATGTCACAGGCAGCAAATGACGTCATTTTTGCTTCCCAGGCCACTAACAACTCCATTGATTGTGATGTGCTAGCCAGTCAGTGCATGTCACAAACGCCACAGAGCGAAATTTCCACTCCACGCAGCTGTGCTGTTACAAAGCCGGATACTGATGATTTGCATTTATTTTTAGAGATGAGCCAGAAGCCAAGTACTATGGATACATCATTTCATAGCCAGGAAGCAGAGAAGGAAGATTTTGTTTCAAGCAGCCAAATGTCAGATGTTGGTGCTTTTCATTTGTACTTGGAGCCAAGCCAGGAGCCAAATTCTTTGGAAATGTTGAGTCACAAGAAGTCACGTTTCAGTGAGGATGTGAGACTGTCTGAAAGGGAAGATGCGGTGTCCACAGATGGAGAGAACAGCCTCGAAACTGATGGTGAGTCGGACGTTCTGATGGAATTTCGAGAACGTGGCATCTCAAGTCAGAGTACCATTGGAGGATTGGATCATGAGACTGCTGGAGAGGAAGAGTTGGCTGCTTCGGAGCTTGCTGAGGATAAGCACTGTGTATGGAAGGGTGCTGATGGCTTGAGACTGGAATGCAGTCATTATGAAACTGAATCATTGGCATGTCAAGAAAGTGGAAGAGTAGATACATGTGGAGGAGATGAGATTAAGGAATCAGTTGATCGTATCAGTATTGAATCTGATTTGACAGACAAGCCGTGTGAGTCAGTGGTTATTAACTCATATGATGCGTTGGATGAATTCAGTTCAGTGGAAAGAATGGTCCTGTCAGCAATAGTTGAAGAAGAAAAGAATGTAACAGAAGGAATAAGTGATGCTGATGTAGCTGATAAGATTGAATGGAGCGGAGACAAAGATGTCACAGAGCTGCATGTGAATGCTGATGCTTCACTGGTAACATTTTATGCCATTGTTCACGCTTCTGATGATGCTGATGATAATGAAGGTAAGAGTGCAGGCGATGTTAGCTCAGATCTGGCTGGGTGTACATCTGCTGTTGCTTGTGATACAGACGAGAATACAGATGCAGCACATTCATTGGAGAAAGATGTTGTTTGTGCACTTGCGGAAAATGACATACATCCAGTAGCAGCTGCTGATGATGTTGATTGTGATAGCAGTGAAAGTGATAGTGCATGTATGGTGGAAATTGTCTCACAGTTTGACTGTAGTACAGAAAAAGATGTATATGCCAGACAGCTGTCTGTCAAAGCTGCTGTTTGTTCACCTGCAAAACGTGCTGCAGACACGGCTGCTGCTAACATCACCAGTGATGACAATGAAGATGATGGCTCAGAATCAGATGTCACAGGCAGTATATCTGACAGCGGTAGTAATGCAGGTAGAGGTGTGGATCTCATGCGGTCATCTGAGAATGCTGCTGCTGGTAATCTTAGAGATGATGGTGATGATGATGATGATGATGATGACACAGAGAGTATATCTGACAGTGGAGATAAAGATGTTGATTTCATACGATCATCTGAGAAAGCAGCTTGCAGTGATGATGATGATGATGATGATGACAAAGGTGATGATGATAGTCATTTGGATGACACAGAAAGTATGCCTGATGCTGGTTCAGATGTTGCTCGTCTGTCAGGGACTGAGGAGCATGTTCAGAGCCACGCTCATGACAGTGTTTCCAGCCTGTCACATCATCTGATACAGCTGCCGCATCCAGGTTCAGATGGTGATGAGCAGTTTGAGGAACCACCTACAGGTAAATATTGTTCAATATCGATCTGTTTTGTTCATATTAACATTTAACTATTCAGAGTACAGAATGACAATAGTCCAGTGGATAGGCTGTAGAAAAGTGCTTAGTTGTTCACTTGTGGATAAAAGCATGCCGCTTGGCACACATTTAGGTATTGATGCAAGCCCAGTCGCAATGTATGGCATGTTATAGCGTACACTGTTGCACCTCAAGTCAATGGAGAATGGAAATTTTAGGATCTATGGGGCTCCGAAACCACTGAACTAATATAGCTGAAATTTGGCGTGGTTGATGACGTCTAGCAGGGGACCAACCCCCTACGCCAAATTTGGTATACCCCACTTAAGGGGGTTGGGCGAGGCATAGTGGTGAAAATGTCAGGTCACGTACTTTTTATTCTTGCACTCGTCTGCCAAGTATACAGCACAATACAGTGTGATACGCTGTATACCAAAAGACGTGTTTGTGACATCATTATGTTCCTAGCATATAATTTTGTTTCAACGGTCAACAGCTTACTCACTGTAGGTGAAAAACCGCTTCTTGGGTGGTCCCTCAAGCTTACGCCTATATAGAGTGTTTTCATGCATATCTCGACAACCGATAAAGATAGAGACTTCAAATCTCTTGTGCTTCGAGAGGCTCAGGGGCCCTAACCAAAAATATGCAAATTAGGTCAAATTGGGTCAGGGGTGGGGTCACGTGACCTACATTTGAATTTTAGGATTCATCATATTTCCGGAATGGCTGAAAGAACGGGGTTCAATTTTGGCACTTAGATACAGAGTAAGGGTGAGGGAAGACGACTTTCCCAATTGGGGGTGGTTTCTAGAGAGGGGCTATGCAAAAACGTCAGTTGGGTACTTTGCTTTGGTCAGGTATTCTAGTTTTAAATATGTGTGGGATGCACCTACCAGAAATATGCAAAATGCAGCTCACAAGTCACAACAGGACCTAGCCTCAAAAAAACAGAAATATAAAACAGCAGATATCAAAATGTAAAATCCTGAGGATTTATAACATAGTGTAAGGGTGATAGCTAAGATCACAAAAAACAGCAAATGCTAACTGGGGAGTTTGTTTACATTTATATTTGCTGTTTTTTGCTCAGCTTGCTATAGTCTTTGATTAGGCACACACTTACAAATTGATGACACGTGAGCAACTTCTCCTTACAGGAGGAATTAATGATATTACAATGTTCCAAGTTAAGTTTTTCTGTTTATTTGTTGCTGTCTACCATTCTGGTGAAATAATGATAATTAATAAACTGAACACCATAATTATAAGCTTGACCCTAACCCTAAAACTGACCCTTAATGACCACAGAATTGTTTGTCTGGTGAACCTAGCAGATGATTTGACGTACCGATATTTTTGTGAAGTACACTAAGTTGCACCCGCTGTCAAAATTTCTGGCAATGCTACTAGGTTAATGTCAGGTTAGGTTTGCGCTGGAGCCAAGTTGGCTGTAAAGAAGGCTTGGTGATATGATGTTATGTGCAGAGGGATGGAGTACCAAACTGAGGCTTTTTTCTGCCCCATCACGAATCTGACAGCTGACCCCAAGTTCCTAACCCTAACCATAAACTCTAAAACTAAGGCATGACTCTTACCGTGCTGTGGACGAAGAATAATATCTTCCGTAAGCTACAGTCAATGTGACACTGGCACGCTGTTATAGCTCCATGGGCACAGTACATGTTTGTGATGAATGAATAGGTTTTTGTAAGTTTTCAACTGGAGTTGATGAATCGATTACATGGCAACGTTTTGACATTTACCTTAACTGCTCTGAAGTCACATTAATAGCCGAAAAAAACTATAAAAACAATCGGTAAACATAAACAGCAGACGTAAACACAACACAACACTAGGAAACGCCCATTTTTTGTTTGCGTCACTCAAATCAGGCACAATTTTACGACTTTTTCATCAAATAATTTTTCAGGTTTGTCTTTACATAGACTAATGCAGCTTGTCCATTTTCTATTAAATAATCTAATCTATAAAATCAGAAGTTTGGTGTTTTTATCCACAAAAGAACAGTTGTTCACCTTATCAATCGCACTACAATGCTAACTTCATTTTTTGGACTATCAAGTTCAGCTGATTGGGCATGTGGGTGTGTGGTCGGGTAATAATACATTTTTTGTTCATGTGATTGCATAGAAACTACAAAACACCTGCAGTTGAAACTTGGTATTTAACTTAGTTCTTCTGTATGAGGATGATGTTTGTGTATAATAACTGTTTTCAAAATTGTTAATGAATTTGGATAAAAAATAAACAGAGAGAATTGACGGACTGGCTCATCTGCTGTTGAGTTAGCCTCATGTTGCTAATGAAGTGGCACATAGGCATTGTATCAGTGGCCGAGGCTATGCTGAGGATCTTCTGATGGCCAGTCACCTTGCTTGTCATTAATGCCAATTTATATATTTACCAGCTTTCGGTTGTGTGTTTAGGTAATGGTAGTATATCCAATACTGGCAATTATGTGCGTTCTTCATCTCCAGAGTACGACGAGGTTGTTTTGACAGACAATAGTAAGGATGAAGACGAACAACAGGAAGAAGAATTCTCTGAAGTGATTCCTATCAAAGCTGAACCATTGAAGTCTCCTGGATCAGCTGTTTCAGCGAACAAAAATGATGATGGCGCTGTTGTATTTGATGACAGTGATGACTACAGTCTGCCTCAAGTTGATTGGTCGTGCATTGATTCATCGCCACCCAATGGGAATGCCGGCGAAGTCATGGCTCAAGATGAAGAAAGTGATGACGCAGCTAGACCTAATTGGTCAGATGAGTCTGCAATGCACAACCAAAGTGAAGTCATGGATTTTGCAACGATGTCAAGTGTGAAAGATGTTGATCAGTCCAAAGATTGCCGAGTGGGTGTTTCCGAGGTTGACAGAAGCACTTTCGAAGGACTGGTTTTTAACACTTCCGACTTTGATGATCACATGGGAATGGATGTGACTGCATCACGTTTAAGCCGTAAACGATCTCGGGTGTCGAAAGATGAGTGTGAAGAGCAAGTGCAGTACAAACGGCTTTATCATAGTTTCAGTAATGCATCAGTCAGTGTTGCAGAGACGGTGTTGCCCATGCAATGTTCTGCAGGAAGTGATGGTGCTAATTTGCTGCCAAGTTATGATCACTTGCTTTTACCTTCTTCATTGTTGTCTACACCAGTCTTCAGCAGCATCAGTGGTGTATCAAACATACTTCCTGATGACAGTGATGCATGTTTTTCTCAAGGTATGTAATTAAGCAGTGTTTGAAGCTTGAAAATGAAAAAAGTGTTTCAGTTTGTGTATTGTTGTAAAGTGAACAAAATGATAAAGCACCATCTCCATCTGGTGTAAATGCACACCTTCACGTTTTGCTGTTATCGTAGTGTAAAAAGGTATAGAACTTAATATAATGCATACATACATATTCCTGTCATGAGACTTTTGGGCACAGGAAGCTGCAGCAGATTTTTACACTTTGTCCGGGAAAAAGTAAACCCTAGACAATATTCTTTAACCAGTGTAGTTATTAATCTTTAAACATAGATGACAAACTATTTCAGTTTTCATTACATGAGCATGTGTACCGCAGCCGGATTTATGACATCGCCCAGCTGAATTCACATCTGACCACATTACCATCGATTAAGTAGTGAGGCAGTGGCATCCATGTAAAGCTTGCATTCGAGCATGTGGAGGACTTTTTGAACACAGACTTTTAATATGTTCGACTTTTGCACTTTGCCAGTCACATGTCTGTAGTGGACAATAGTGGACACTTTGTGTTTTTGGGTGATCTCGCTAAAGTTGCTATTACTATTGCAGACATCGACAGATCTTACTGAAATTTAGTGATGTGTTTTCAATTAGATGTTACGTTGTTGGTGCAAAATTTTGCTAAAATCTGACATTGTTTGTCAGAGTTATAATAATACACACACGGGTTTACTTTTTTTCCCAGGCACAGTATAGTTGTTGATGTGATTGCTTGAAAGTGCAAAACGCCCGAGGTCCAAACAAAATAATAATACGAAAACTTATAACGTGTGAATGGCATACAGCTGCAATTCAGTGTGATGATTTTTATATTGATCCCTTACTCAATTTCTTTTCCATTTATTTGAATATAAAAGCAAATTGATAGATCTCAGACATTGAGTTGTGATAATAGGCTAATTCAACAGCACACAAGGCATTACACTGTTGAATTAGCTTAGCCTTCAACCATTTGCTAAGTGCATGCATGGCCTAAGCTGTGCTGAGGATCATGCTGTAACCAGTCACCAAATACTTAATTGCACGTCGAAAGAGTTTTGTCGACACATATTGTAGCTTCTCAGAGTGGCAGACGCCGAAGGCAAGTTTTGGAGAGAATCCGAGCAAAACGTGAAATGACGGTCAAGACTGAAGATCCTGATGATGTGTCATTAGAACAGAACGTGGATAACAGAACCAGCGTTGACAGTGGTTGTAGTCAGACTAATGTGTACAATGATCTCAGCCAGTCTGATGTGAAATCTCTGCTTGCTGAGTTTGTATTACACTTGCTTTTTAGGCTGCATCGAATGCATGAGATGCAGCCTATTCTCACTGATGTTCAAGGCATCTGTCTGTCAGTCTGTCTGTCATGCGGCTCATCTCGGCTTCACTACAAAAATGGCCAAACAGATCAAGATGCTGTTTTGGGTGAACACTCCTGGGGGCCCATGGAGCATAGTGTTAGACGTGGGTCCTGATCCCCCACAGCGAGGGGAGGGGCCCAGTTTTTAATTTGGGGACCCCCCTCCTATTTTCGTAACGGCTGAAGCTAGAGACTTGAAATTTTGCATGCATACAGAGCGGTGGGGGCTCTAACGAAAACTATGCAAAAGTAGGTCATAGGGAGTGGGGGTGCAGTCACGTGACTGGGCCCCTCCCCTCGCTGTCGGGGAATATTGAATTTTGGGGCCCCTTCTCCTATCTCCGGAATGGCTGAAGCTAGAGACTTGAAATTTTGCGTGCATATGCACGGCTGCGGATCCTATCAAAAACTAAGCAAAGTAGATTATTCTGAGGTCGTGGCCGGGGTCACGTGACCTACTTTGGAATTCTGCGACTGCCAACATATCTCAGGAATGGCTACAGCTGAGAGTCCTGCGCGTGCAGTGTGTGCTGTGCATTCGATGCAGCCTTTGCCAAATTACTTTGGCCTCTTGTTTATTATATTTATTATAAAAATATCTATCCACTGTGTACCGGTTGTAGTAATGCTGTCTCTAAAACACTGTCTCAGTGTTAAACATGTTTGGATTCTGATGTTCTTGAACATTTGCTCCCTTTAACAGGCATTTAACCTCCTCCCTAGAAATTGCCCCTTGAACATCTACGCCTCCCTGCACAGCTGTCCATACCTTAACTCCAGAACTAACCCCAACTCTAACGTAACCTTTTAAGTCCTTATAGATGAGCTGGGGCCTGTTCATTCATTATGTTTTTTGTTGCAGACGAAGCTCGATTGTTCAACGGCTGAAAGAAATTCTTGGCCAGCAGTCAGGTTATTCAACAACCCAGCGAATAGATTACTGGAGGTGTGTTTGTCTTTACTGAGCAGTAGATAAGTTAAGTTGTTGAAATTGATGGCACACAATGAACATTATGATACTGTCGACTAGCTCTTAACATACGTGAGCTATTTTCCTATTTTTCAGCTCAGGCTATGCCTTTGCAATGGCCTGACCTAGAAACATCGTTTTAGGTGTGAAGTTGCATCTGTAGAATATCTAGGTCAGGGTTCAGTTTCAAAGTCATGGGTTTAATGTCAAGGTCACGGCAGCAAAAAAAGCAGCTGGGCATAGAGGCTTCAGCCTGCGCCTTCGTCTAAACCTCTTTTGCTTTGCTTTGCTTTACTTTGCTTTACATTACTTTGCTTTGCACACAGGTTTGTTGTCATCTCGGACACAGTTTAATTAAGTAATTGCGATTATAAAAAGCCTTGTCTCTGAAATGACTTCTATTGTTTCACGTAGGATGTCAAACTGCTCGCTGTTTTTCTTTGTAGAAGTTTATTTAACACCAGTTTTATTTCTGCCACCAAGCAGTGTAATTTATTCCAACTAAAGGTTAGAGGTGGTCTGCTGCTCTGATAATGGAGCTGTTTGACGTTGTGCTGGCCATTTAGCCTCGTATGTCGTTACATTGATAGCTAACTGTGATCTTGTGACTGTTATTCATCTGTCTGTAGTGAGACAGTATCTAAGATGGAGAAAGAGTCGAGTTTGCCACAGACTGTGATAGCAGTCGTAGGTGACACTGGGTCTGGCAAGTCCAGCCTACTCAACGCGTTGCTGGAACATGGCAACATTCTTCCGACGTCCGGCATGCGAGCGTGCACAGCGGTTGTCGTTCGAGTCTCAAGCAACGAGACGTCCGACAACTATGAGGCTGATGTGGAGTTCCTTGCTGAGAAGGAGTGGATGGATGAGCTGCAGATCCTGCTTAAGGAACTGACAGGACGCAATGGGAAGATACGGACCCAACAGCCAGACCGCGACACAGAGGCAGCTGTCGCCTGGAACAAGATCCGTGCAGTCTACGGCCTTTTCAGTGCTGACGCAACTTTGGACACATTTCGTTGTCGGAGATCTGTGACGTGCATGTTGGGAAGAACCAAACAGATTGCTCGACGTTCGGTAATTCAGTACTTTTCACGGTACGTTGGTAACATGGCGCATAATGTGGGAACAGCAGTAGAACTAGGATATTGGCAGTGTGACCTGAAACCTCCTTTCTTGGCAGCTGAAAAATTGCGAAAGTTCATAAAACACTTGAAAAGATGTCAGAATTATCTGCAAACTGTTTGCTGCAGTGCCCCAATTAGTACATCTGCTGAATAATAATATTCACTATGTATATTATAGTTTAGTTCTATATGATAACTTGCATAGTTATCGTTGAGAGTCATACTACATAGTATTGTGAAATATATACAATGCCATATCTGACTTCTCGAGCACAGTTACACAGGAATGACGTAAATGTTGTGTTTATCGTGATCTTACTGCTATTATTCCATCTGTATGTGATGCTAGGCTGCTGAGTTTGGCAAAGCAATTCACCGCTTTGTTGAATCATGTGACGTTGGTAATGGTGGTGATTACTGGCCAATCGTCAAACATGTCTCTGTTCGTATCCCTCACTGCAATGCATGCAGCAGTGGTGCTGTGTTGGTCGACCTGCCTGGCATTGGTGACTCAAATGCTGCACGTGACAAAATTGCCAAAAATGTGCGTATAGAAATTCACAGTTTCTGTTTAGATGCTTTCTAATTTTGTACCAATCACGTACAATGTGGGAGGCTTTTTCGTTGCTGTTAGCAACTAATACAGGTTACAACAGGAACCAGTTTAAACCCGAGTTTGCCAGGTAATAAATTATTACGACTGTTTGTTCTCAGTCTCTGTTATTGTAATGGAATATGTGTAAATGTGCTGGGAAAAATATGCAATGTTTTGCATCATTGTGCTATAATGTATACATCTGCACATGTTTGAAAGAGGCCAGCAGTATTTGTACTTAATTTTGGCTAAACTTTGTCAAATTTAAATGTGTTGTAGTAATATTAGCATGCAATGCTAAACTGATAATTTAAGGCAGTTTGTGACACAGTCGTTGCTCCAACTTTCACGGTTAATATCTCTTATCAGTAGTCTTATCTGATAACATAATTTTGTCTCCTGCTCAGGCACGAGTATAGAATTTCTGTGACAGTATTTAATATTTAACCCTGATGTTTCACTTCAGTTGTAGTTGTAACATGGTTAATGCTAGAATGAACCTGTGTGTAACGTGTCGTGTGTCAGTATTTGAAGAACTGCAATGCCGTCTGGGTTGTGTCAAGCATCCATCGTGCAGTCAGTGACAAAACTGCTCGTGATCTGCTTGGCGAACATTTCCGACGACAGCTCCTGATGGACGGCCAGTATGGTAGTGTGTCTTTTATCTGCTCGAAAACGGACATCCTGAATCCATCGGAGATTATCAGGTATTGGTTGGCACACGGCTAAGCATCTCTTATTCTCAGTCTGCATCTATATATATATAAGGTGCTTTGTGTGTCTGTTTGTCTGCCTGTTTGTTTGTCCACTAAAAGTTGGGAACGGGTAGGTGATTGTCTCCAAATTTTCAGGGTAGCTCCAGGGCGCCCCGCGAATAGTTTGTGGGCAAAAAAGTTCGGGTCGTGGGTAGGGGATCAGAAAATTTACACTTTGTGGGTGGTGAGGAGGGTTGACGGGGATGTGGGGGGTTGAGGTGGCAGTTGGTCTCGACTAGGCGGGCATAAAGAATTGACCTTGACCTTGAGCAATTTTTGTACTTATTCAAGTTATAACATTTGAATGGCTTGACCTAGTAACTTCGTTTTCAGTGTGGAGATACGTCTTGAGAATATCTATGTCCCGGTCCAGTTTCAAGGTCATACAGCCAAGGTCATGGTCACTGCCGCAAAAACTGCCTTCGCAGGTTTGTGCTACCCTCAGACACAGTTTGATTTTAGTTGTTGTCGAAATTAATGCCTGTATTTGTTTACTCTGAGCACAAGCTATTAGGCCTTAGCTGTATTGTCTGTTGTACAGCATATTCATTGTGCCTATAAAGTTGTACATAATTTGCTATATCGCTGTGCTGTTCAGGGGTCTGAATCTTGACAGTGAGTGTGAGCCAATACAGGCAGAGATTGACAAGTTGGAAGCTTGTGCCGACAAGGTACAAGTAGGAGTCAACCAGCGGATGGCAGATGTTAAACATTTGAAGAAGAAACTGGCAAAGTTGAAGGAAACTGAATCGTCAATTTCAGCTGATGTGGAAGAACTTACACAGGCTCTACATGATGATGTAATGATTTTGCTTTTGCTCTTTTGTTCTTGATGTTGATTGATAGATCTGATTGATACGTAAATCTCTACTTCGTTTATAAACTTTTTCTGATGTTAACTAATTGCAAATCTAAAATATGATAAATGTATTTTTGTATTATTTTTAGTTTATCACATTTTATTTATTTCAGCACATGTGTTAAAAGTGGCAACCCTTGTCCTCTGTATTTGTTTTTTTGGCACTTTTAGAATTCAGCTATGTTAGTGACTAGTTCCTCCCTGTATTTAAACTCTTAAACGATTTTTTTTCAGATAGATACACAGTTTACCTTCACTCTGGAGCTTTATTTGAAGAGAGACGTTAGTTATGTTGCTGTCATATCAAACCAGGGAGATGAAGAAGAAGATGCAGACGATGCTGAAGTGCACAGTGAGTTGACTCAGTTGACAGAGACACTGAGAGAGAACGAGGAAACATCATGTTCAGTTACGTCTCAGCTGCAGGTTGCAGAGGCGGGTGTTAGAGAAGGCACCAAACATGTATGTTGATAATACAACATGTTTTCACTAGGATTGTGAAGTGGCTGTTGTTATGAATCCAGCTCTTTCTACATTTGTGTAAGGAATTTTGGCAAATGTTCACACACATTAGCATAATTTTGTACTTGCCAAAGGGCAATGATGCTCTATGGCTGTGCTTTGCATTGAATCATCTATTTTGTGTGCTGATGTGCATTTGCAAAGCTACCTCACTCACTGTAGCTGTGATAGCTGCAGGCCTGAAAGAAAGCAGAGTCAGCTGATCATCTCATTCAAGTGGCATTTTCTATGACTGTGCATGTGTTGTGTAGATGGGCCTAAAATTATAAGTTCTCTTAAATATTAATATGCTACTATGAAGCAACTTAGCATATTGTGTCATGAAGTGCATGACTTTTCCCAGAAACTGAAAGTCCTAAAGAAATTGTGTAGTTGAAGACATTACTTGCGAAAAGAATATCTCTTGTGTGAGCTCAGTGCTAGTCATTACGATGTGCTGTGGCTACCATGTTTGTGTCACATTGTCAGTAACTGACGATGCTGTTGCAGCTGAGTGAATTATCAGCCAAGATAGCAACTTATCGTAAAGCTCTGCTGGAGACCTGTGCCAAGGCCCGCAATGAGTACTCAAGACGTCAGATTAGGAGAGATTTCCGTGCTGGAATGAAGGTATCCCAGATATTTGTTGTCTTGTCACTGACTTTAGCATCATGTCTGAAATGATTTGTTGTTTGTTGAGTGATGCTTAAGATCCCTCAAACTCCTGACTTAAAATTCTGCGACATTGAAGCCGTAGTATGTGATAGATCACTTGGCGTAGGCTTAATGCAGTTGATGATGTCTGCCAGTGTGAACTGATGCAAACAGGCAGATCATTAAGCATATTCTTTAGGTCGGTGAAAACATTTATATAAAAAATTAAAACTAGCACAACCCGATGATGTTTACTTCGACGTTTTGATCTAGAAGAAACATTGAACAAGCTTCCTATGACAACAGTCTCTGATAGAGATCACAATGTCAAGGTAAACATCATTGGGTTGTGTTAGTTGTAAATTTTATATAAATAATAAGACAGATGTCTTCTAGTTAGGTTCGGAATGGCCAGAAGTTCTGCATTCATTTGCATTGCAGTACTATCTAGACACGAACGTGAAAACACTTGGATAAAATATACAAGGAGAACATTCAGCGGTTTTGTTGATATCTGGAATATCTGTTAGGAAAGTGATACTTCAGTTCAGTATGTTGGTGTATGATTCTTAAAACTGGCATGGTATGCCAGTGGCCAGTTGGCTTACTTGCTCTCAAGAAACCTCAGTGGTTTTAAACTTCCACTGCAGTTTATATAAAATAACTGCATGTGACACAACCAGTAAATTCAAATTTTTACGTTGACGTTTTGGTCTGTATCACCAACCAACCTTCATCAGAAGAAGCTTGTTCATTTTTTCTTCTGGTTCTTGCCATGGTAGTAATAGTCAGACCCAGGACTGTTGTTGCAACGTTACTGTCAGCAGATAAACAAATTAATTTATTCCGAGCTGCATTAGTAGTATTACATGCACTAGCAGTAGTGTAATGGTATTACATCTATTTCGCTAAAGTCTGTTTGTAATTCTGTCTTCTAACCGTAATTGGTATTTATGACAGTGACACTTGTTAATGCAGCAAATGATGCGGCAGTCAGGTCAGACAGCTGACACTGATGATGATGAAGACCAAGATGTTAGTGATGATGACGACGATGATGATGATGGACTCAGGCGTACGGCCGACAATCTTAAAGTTTTCTGCTGTAGCTCTACAGAATTTCTCAAACTCTTCGGCAAACTGTCGAAAGACGGCCCTGCTCAGGTACGACTGCCATCGCAGTCACACATTTGATGAATAAATAACTGTTTGCCGTTGTTGTCAGTTTGGGATTACTTGCATTGATGTGCGTGATAATTAACAGATTTTAGAAAGCAAATTACTTCGGTATGCATTGCTTTTGTGTGACATTCATGGTGATGCCAATTTCTGATTTATTGTAAGTGTTCACTGAAATGGCAGTTGCACTGTCTAACCTGCTACGTCTGATTCATGTCTGAATTCCGGAGAACTGGCAGTAGCTTTTTCCACGTGGAGATTGCACACTATAGTCGTCTGAGCTGTGAGGTAAAGAGAAGTTGTGTAAATTCTTGAAAAAGGTCGTTCTAACTTGTATGAATGTTCAAATTGTTCTGTACTGGATTCACTGCAGCATTATCCAGTTGTAATTTGTTTTTAAAGGTGTTCAGCAACATTGATGACACTGGAATTCCAGCTCTCATTGCGCACATCCACACAATAACAAAAGTGCGTCGTCGTCACGGCATTGAACGTCTAATCCGAGGTGTCACTCGCTTCGTTCTGGATGTCTCTGGCTACCTTGTTGAAGTCGGCACTCAGGTAACTTGGCCATTTTATGTGTAGCAGGTAACTGAAGTTGTCTGCAAACGATAATAGTGACACTTCTGCTGGTGAGTATGCTGTATGCACAGTTGTATGAGTTGCACATGATAGAAATGATAATTTGTTCAAGCAGCAATGACTGTTCGTAGGATAAGAGGGAAGGTTATCAGAGCTGTACTGTGCTGTGTTGAGCCACACAATATTGCAGTTATTTGCATTTATGTGAGCTGTTCTTAAAGGTTAAAGTCAAAAACTCATCTCTAGTACTGTTACCTATTATGTTTCGACTGGCTCATGTAGAGAGCATGTTTGACGGAGAATTGAAAAAGCATCTGCTGTGGTCAGATAAAAACACCAAACTTCTACTGTACGAAGCACTGGTCGTATCACTTTTCATGTATAGGGCAGAATGCTGGACCTTAAAAAGAGAAGATGAGCGAAGAATATTAGCAGCTGAAATAAACTCGTTAAGAAGATTATTTGGTGTAAGTAACCTCGAAAAAAGTAGGAACGAGGAAATTAGACAAGAATTAGGCCAAATGATCACACTCGTAGGGAGGATACATAAACAAAGACTACAGTGGCTCGGACGTGTCGAAAGAACGCATAATGACAGATTCTCAATCCGGGCATTACATAGAAGAACTGAAGGGACAGAAAGTCAAGGAAGACAAAGAAAACGATGGATTGACAACGTGAAGGAGATGTACAAAAGAAGTAAGCAACACACAAAAAGCACTTAAATGCATTCTAGTTCTTCATTATTGTGTAAATGCTATTAGTATCTTTGTGAATTTGTTTGTCATGAAGGATGTAAATGTTGGAATGAGTGCAAGGAAACTGTTTGACAAACACATCAGTGATCTGTCCTCATCAACCTGTCTGAATCTCATGTCTAACACACTGCGTAACATTGACATATTATTCCACAATTCACTTATGCCGAAGGTTGATCACGGAGTGCAGCAGGCTGTGTCCACTGCGAGTACCACTGTCACCAAGTGGGGATCAAAGGTATGTTTTTCTTTCTCTTTGGCGTTGCAGTATTGATTAGTACTATTTCACAGTATTGCTGTCCTCACTTTTTCACAGCATATTTTAGCCAGTTTTTTCTTTTTTTATGCCTGTTTGTGTCTCTAGAGATGTTGTGTTTTTGGGGTGTGTCCGTCAGTGGCAACCAGGTTTAGATCTTCCACGACAACAGTGGTCCCTGCTTAACCATTTCCGGTCTGCACAGAGTTGCTGTAAGAAGAAATGGTACAGGCAGCCACTGATTTGTCTTCTTGTGGTGAAAAGCAAACGATGTCCCACATTGTCGACTCTTATCCTCTGTTGAAGTTAAATGGCTGCTTGTCGCAACTACACTACCTGACAATGAAGCTGTTGCTTGGCTGATCAGCTATGGCTCTTATTGCTCACGCAAGAAGAAGAAGTTTTCTAACTCATGAGTGCATGGAGGAAAATCAACGCAACTTGGCCCAGTTGTGAAGTAAGACCATTAGATGAGCTGATTAGGTCTTGATTGAAAAGATCAAGAGTTACTCACGGTCATGAAAGGTCTAAATGAGATCCAGAAGTAGGAACTAGCCTAACCGAGAATGCTATTCCGCTGGAGGTATTCTCATAGACATTAGAATATTTACTTATCTAGATGCTTTACTGGCCGGTTTCTCCATAGATATCAGCATTATCAAAAACTGCCAGCGGTAAATTGGCATTGGCCCTGAGCCTGCCAGCTGCCACGACCTTTAAATTCTCATGGACCAATCACCGATCGTTTAACAATTTTCATTATTGCCGTCTGAACAGAAGTTGGTTGTCTGCTGTTTGCACAGATCGTAATTTAGTACGGGATACCTGCATCCAAAATATTAAAAGCGGTGTTGTTATGGATGAAGTATGTAAATCTATGTTGGCAGCCATCTCAACACCGGCCGTTTTTGCAACAGAGTTATCGGCCAGTCAGGCTCCTGTGGGATTCTCCTGTTTGTTGTCACCTTCTTCTAGTAGATGCTATCTTGTTGTCATTTCGCCAAATGATGTTTTATGTAGGTGAATCGTGAGAACCGCGCTGCTGGTGGACTGCACTTTTCAACGTACCGAGCTACCACTCATAGGATGGGAACTTTCAAGTCGCCCACCTCTGGTCTAGTTGACTTTAACAGTGATCTTGTTGGACCAATGTATGAGTCCATCATGGTTGTATGGGACAGAGTGTTCAAGTTAGTACCATCGCATATTAATCTATAGTACAGTATGCACATTTTGTGTGCAGATCAGGCACCTGCATGTTTCTGTTGATTTCAGTATATTTTATTGTTGTGTTTTGTATGATTCTGAATGCTTATCTTTAGTATGAATGTATATTAGTTTCTGTCTACCTTTATTATGTTCTGTAAACTGTATTCCAGTTTTATCTTAATCCAGCATCCAGTTAACCATTTTGAATTTTGGATTTTTTATGCAGCATGCCACTACTGCATTGACTAGGTGGACTCAGCTTGCCTTTACCCTTTGTATTCGTAGGATGGTAAAACGAGCATGTTTTTTAGCTTTCTCTGCACTAGATAAGCATTGGAAGCATCATGTCTTTGGGCATGTGCACTCTGCTGTCTGTGATTCTGTCTTTGACACTGTCTTTGCTGCAGCAATGAGATGTAAGCCTGTGGAAAGTGGCCACAAGTGGAGGCATAGGCGTCGTCACTTGTCATTGAGTCTTATCTAGTCTTCTGAGTAATATTTAATAACGCTGCATAGTGCAGACATTAGTAGCTAGCTGATGTAGTCTGAGGGTAGGCAGTCACTTGGGGCTGTTCTACGTTGATTCTACTGGTGATCTTGCAATGATTGTGTAGTGATAGCACCTTTTGCATTGTCCTGAGTATTGGTTTTATTAGCTGGCCCATGAAAATGGGGGACAACTCTAGAATCGGTACACATTCTCTGTCTGTCCGTGTGTTTGACTTGGTCTGTGTATCACGTCCAAAACTGAGATAAAGCTACGGTAACTATTAACTGCGAATAGGAATTTGGGGTTTTTGATTCAGCATCTTCCGTTAGATTTGTGACTTTACAGTACAGTACTACAGTTCTGCCATCTTGGCAGGCTAGCTGTTGTTCTGTTCTATCGGGGATGATACCTTACTCAAGCTGTGGCTACCGTAGTAGCGGCAGTAGCAGTGGTGACTGTACGTTAATTCTGTGTGTGTGAACAGTTGTTACATTTTATTCAGCTGTATTGTTGTCATTAGTGGTCAGCTGATAAAAGTTCTAGACGATTTTGAGAAGCTTCTGTTGGCAGCTCTTGATGAGTTTCTTGCTGCACTCCACACTGACCTGCGTAAAGCTGCAGTGTCTTCTGACACTTTGCTGCGTGTCGGTTGTCAACAGCGATCTACTGTCACTGCTAAGGTCTGTTGTCAGTTTTGTACATCGTCATTATTGTCTCCTGCCTCAAATTGGATGGGGATTTGGAAATAGATAACTCTACACAAACTTTAGCTGAAACTTACAACGTTCTTTCACTGTCATTTGCCAGATGGTGCCACGCGCTTCACTCTTCAAGAAGAGGCATGTGGACTGTGTAGTTTATTCTTGGTCATTTCTGGTGTTTTTGTAGTCTCACTTATCAGCCAGGTAACGACGTTGTTGTTGGAACTTGTTGCTGATCTTATGTCAGACTTATAATCTTGCATGCAGAGACTTGCTTACGAATTTTCATACGTACCGGAAACTACGTCACTATAATTAGGTTTTATCAATAGTGTGTAGTTTTGTGTTT
>Ga0126335_1000237_pt1 | contig 25818 bp, 25 predicted proteins | sample OlaspJWI45metaG_FD_108409 | JGI IMG/M metagenome (GOLD analysis project Ga0126335, IMG submission 108409) | Marine gutless worms symbiont microbial communities from Oahu, Hawaii - Olavius sp. 1 OAHU.JWI-45 metaG | ecosystem: Host-associated > Annelida > Digestive system > Unclassified | place... | reverse complement strand
GATTTCCGAAAATTACTGAAGAATAACTATACTAAAAAGTACCATTAAATTACTATTTTTCAGCATTTCGCAGTGTTATTTATTAAAATTTATTATACAGACGCGTTTATATTGCAGTAAGCAGCTAGAAATTACTTTACATCAATTTTGTGATTATACCTTTGCATATCACCTTTAAACAACAATACTTGCGGTGTAAGTCACAGACAGAGCTAAATGCAATAATTTTCTACATAATAATACAAAAACCCTGCTTCATTGTTTCAACTGCAATACACAAAGATTTAGCTGGGGAGTGTGTGTTGTCAAAAGCACCAGCCAGAGTTTGATCATGGCAGAATTTTCTAGCCGGATTAAACCCAGGTGGTAATTCGAGCAAAAGTATAATCGACACAAGACATTATTCGGGAAATCTACCTTGACATTTCACTGGAACAGACTTCTCTTTATCCGACCCATCGACTGACTGGCCTTTGACATAAAGTGAAATCTCCAGCAAAGGAAGTTGGTTCATTGCAGCGACAACCTGCAATGCAACAGTGAAACATCAGTCAATTAAAAGTACGTTTGCTGCAGACACAACAGCTTACACTGCATGTATTTATAATTTTGGAACAAAACTATTTCAAACCTTTAGCCATAACAATGCCAAACTTCTTTCTATGACATGTATTTCACACAGTCCACCTTCCAAGGACAGAGAGGGCTTGTTGTCAGAAGAGAATCTGACCTGTAGAAACTATACTACTCAACAACGGAGACCTTCGGAGACATAGCTAACCCTGCTAAACCTGAAAATGGCTGTATAAGTGCATACACATGCATTTCTCCAAATAAGACTGAAGATATACATATAGCGTAGTCAACAGCATGCACATCACTGAGGAGTGGTGCACAGTGAATCATAATTACCTGCTCAACCTGTGTGTTGCTGAGTGTTGTTCCAACCAAGGCCTGTAGTCGTTCACAGCGGCCATCTACCCAGTCAATTAGTTCTGGCAGACAGTCAATAACATCTTCACTCGACTGCTGTAATGACGATGCTTGATGTTGAGCCCTACAGTACATTCAACTCCCTGTGATTATCATAATAATGAAAATGAGAGACTTGAACAAGTAGCCAAAGTAATTTGGCAAAGGCTGCACTGAACCCTCTTCCTCTTGCCGTAGAGGATGGGAACCACCATCTAATACAATGTTTCTTGGGTCCTCAAGAGCAGGATGTCGATCCATTCAGCCATTTTTGCAAAGTCTGCCTGCATGACAGACTGACAGACACCAGGATCATTGATTGCAATAGTCTGCATGTCATGCATTTGATGCAGCACAGATCTTAATAATCCCTTAAGCTGCTGTCATAAGTATGAAGTATGACAGAACACTTCAAATGATCTAATCTGACATGTGTCACTCACGGACGTTGCAGTCTGGCAAGGTGAAAAGGCTGGAGATGTGGCAGAATGAGTACTGAGTTGTCATGGTGCCAGCGTGCCTGCATCACCATCTGCATCACGTTAATCACCTGCAGTGATGTTGCTAGCAGACCTGCGTCCGCTGACACATCAAGCATCGCCTGCAACAGAACACACAACAGTGGTGCCCAATCAGTCACATACAGTGACACTAACATAACAGATTCACGTGTCGACATGTCAGCTTCATTGCAACGTAAGCGTGACCCTTAGCTTAGGTCTTTGGTTACAATGAATGCACAAGAATGTGGCCTATTGCAATCGTTGATCCTGTGGCGTGGTGTATTTGTCATAAGCCTGTGCCCTTCAAAAGGCTGAACAGACCTATATCCTGTTTGGGATGCAGGCTCTTGGGGCCAAAGGAACACTATTATGGGGGTAATTCAATACAACCATTGCTAAATTACTTTGGCACTTGTTAGTTTTACCACGGGCTTGGCGTTCTGCCATAGCTTTAATAAAGCTCTTCTTATCTTATTTGGTGGATACTGGCTTGATGTATATATTGAAAGCATATTTGTTCGACTGAAGCTGCAGAACACAGCGGTTTATGTTTTAAGATTCCATGTACTTACAAGCATCATTTGCACTAATGTATCTACGTTACAACTGCAAGTGCAACATGAAGGTTACGTGGCATAGTGCAGCAGGAGTTATATTTTTAAGTGAAAAAATTATAGCAGGCCATAATCCTGAAGGGAAGGCAAATATGTGTGACTGAGCAATAAGTGCAGGCAGTGAAACATCAGACGACCATTCACATCAGTTCCTCAGCAGCTGCAAAAAAACAATTTATCTGCATACATACTTGGAGGACACGAAGTACTTGGTCCATGACAGTCTTGGTGTCTGTGTGGTAGTCAGCTGACGGCAGAGCAACACGGCTGAAGTGAGCCTGAAGCAGTAAGTGAGTCTTGGTGTTGGAGTTATCGTAAGTGTGAGGATCGACAGACAATGGCAACTTAGCAGCTAACTCGCTGTTCACCTGGTCCTCATTGTGACGCACCGGCAAGTCGGAAAACTCATGTGCATTCTGAACAACAATAGGAATAATACTGAAATCTGTAACATGCACAAAGTCAAAAATAATTAACGTCTGAAGCAAGTACCTAGAAAATGATTCTGAATGCAGTGAGGGGCACAGCAAACCAAACAGATAGCTCCGCTAGCCACTAGTCCACTAACTAAAAAGTTAGCTTTGTAAATTAGCTTCACCAATGCCAAACAGCTAAAAAAATTAATGAAAGCTAATGATCACAGTCTACTGTAATGAACATCACCTTCAAAAGTCATTGCATGGAACTTAACTGAACTTAAATTACAAAAAAATTAATACACAAACCAAGCACATCAAGAACTATGAGCTCCTGGCCAGCTAACATATGGTATTTATGCCTCCGCCTGGCAAAGGAAGCAATATTCAATCCGGTTGTGATGTCTGTCCGTCTGTCAGTCAGTCTGTCCGTCCGTTGTCTGTGACAGGAATGTGTAATAAACACCCACCAGCCGTAGCGCCAGCACTGTAGTCATCCACGTCAGGCTAGTTTATGCCTATGCCGGATGCAACACAAACACCCCCTCTACCCGAACAGAATCCTCTTGCCCCTGGATAACCTCCCCTCCCAAGGTAACATGCAACAACAGACTGTGGACACAGGCAAAGGCATACCAATCGATGGTTTCCCGTCGACTTCCATCTACAACTGTGTCCGGGAAAAAAGTAAACTGCAGACAATATTGGATAGAAATGCCAAATCACAATCGAGACAAAATTATGGGCACTGGATTTTGAATATATCTCTGAAAGAACCACAAAATTTCATTAGAAAATATGTGTTAACAGTGGAGTTATTAATCTTTAAATATTGACGACAAAATATCTCAGTTTCCGTCACGTTAATTGGTGCATTCACTGCTCCGGGATGTTTGTTAACAGGGCAACGCTCCTGCCCAGGGCACGTGGAACCGTGCAACTGTTAATACGTGAAACATCAGACTTCATCACTCCAACTCTCTGGCTGCCAACAGTCCTAACCTCAACTCGGTAGACTACCTGATGTGGGGAAAGCTGCAGGAGTGTGTGCACCACAGCCAGATTCATGATGTCGCCTGGCTGAAGGCGTGTCTGATCGAAGAGTGGGGACATTTCAACCAGATGATCATTGATGAAGCAGACAAGCAGTGGCAATCACGCCTTCGAGCTTGCATTTAAGCATATAAAGGAGATTTTGAATACAAACTTTAAATATGTTTGACTTTTGCACTCTGACAATTACGTGTCTGTATTGGACAATAGTGGACACTTCATGTTTTCTGGTGACCTCACCAAACTTGCTATAATTTTTGCAGGCGTTGACAGATTTCACTGAAATTTGGTGAGTTGTTTGCAATTAGATGTTGTAGAATTTGGTTAAAATCCCACACTGTTTGCTGAAGTTATGAAAATATGTACTTTCCCAGACATACTGTGGTTTTAGTTTAGAACGTTAAAACGACCATTCTCTGCCATGCCATTCATGATTACAATGAAACAAAGGATGTACATACAGCCAGAACAGTGATCAGCTCTGGGATGGTAGCATTTGGTGTCAGCTTATCTCTGAACATATGAACTGTTGAGTGACTCAAGTAGTAATAAGAAGCAATGCGGCCTAGTGTCGTCGGAGACAAACTGTGATCATCCTGCAAACAACAGGAAAACATGGCTGTAAACTAATTTAAAACACAGTAATAATATTAAACAACAGCAAAATGAAAGACAAAAGCACATAGGATTTATGCATGAAGCAGAGTAAAGAACTGCAACAAATAAGTTCTATACAGAATGATAGAACACGGTGGCCACGGCTCTTGTTTCCAGCATTTTGTCAGAACCTAACGACATCTTTGTTTGACCAGAGAGAACATCGACTAATTACTCTTGTTTTCTTGCGCTATACACTGTGATTCAGAAAAGAAGGTGGCAGTCTATATCTGAATATAACTCTGGCGAATCTTAACCGATTTCTGTAACTAAAATGCCAGCTAACCTCAGCAACATCAACGCAGTAGGACTGAACAAGTTGCTGTACGGCAGTCTGAACCAGCTGAGACAAATAACAATTGATCTCATCCATGCTTACAGCATTCAACTTGTAGAAGCTGCAGCACAGTTCACAGCAAATAGATACATGAGGTGCATTCAAAACATTCATAGCTTAACGTCTATGAATCTTTCCCCACTGCTGCTGCAAAAGTTTTGCTGCTGCTTGTCCATGGGTGTAGAACAATCTACCGTTGCATTTGCAACAAGATATCAGCGATGGGAAACTGAAAACACTTCTGTTTAGGCATTAAATAACTACAGAGCATTGTGGCTGTTTTGTTTCACATCTTAGAAATATTGAAATATTCTTACTTACTTGATTCATGTATAGAAGAAGATGATCAATACAAAAAACAATTTGCTAGTATTTAATTCAGTTACTGCATTAATACTGCATGTATTATAGTTTAGCTACTTGTACTAGCCTTTTATGTGGACATTTCCCGAGAAGAGATGCGGTAACTTCCCACGTCCAGACTGGAGTTGTTTTGCATTTAAATATGACATATATTCAAGCCTCTACAAGTTACAAGTCAATAAGCAAAGTAAATTCCGTAAGTCACCTTGGGTTCATGACGAGACGACGAAAGAAGTAGGTCCATGTGATGTAGTCCATTGCCTCCTGCTTTGTCGAGATTGTACCAGCAACAATTTCAGCATTCAGGTGATCAGAAAGTACTTCCAGCAAACTAGCACATTACCGGCAACATAATCAAATAACACTTGTTGTTTATAACCACTCGGTACCCTGCCATGCACATCAAATTACGGCTGGTCAATATAACTTTTATCAGTCATCAAAAGCACTGTCAAAACCTGTCAAGTCTAGACATACTAATGTCTACATGTATTGCACATTCAACAGTCTACTACTGAAAATCTTTTACACTAGTCTAGTATAATTTGGAGAATGCTGGCAGTGCACTGAACTTGACAGACAATAAGAAATATCTACTACTATAACAATGAACAAACAGTTCTACACTGTGTCCCAATTCGTGATGCCAAATTTCAAATGGCTTTTATTCTAACAAGACTGACCATATTTGAATAATACTTTCACTATAATTACTACTATTTAATCCACATAAGAGATAAAATTTTCAACAAGTAGCATACTTTCTGAGTGACAAATGTTTAAAAATCTGTACTGTAAAACCAAGTTTTCAATATGGGAATCAGTAGGCCTACAAGCGTACCGTCCTAAGCAGCGATGACATAATTTGCGTAATGTTTACATATGCATTGAAAAACTAATAATGGCAATTTCAAAACACAATTGAGTTTTGGTTAATGTTTAATGTTTGGAATACTGAACTAATATTGATAGAGCTAGGCGCAAGAGTATACAGTGCATATTATCCTGGCATCCTTCTCAATCAGAACCTTCTGCTAGCCATCCATTCCATAGCTCGAGATACTTGCACATTCAACAGCGTGCGACACAGTGGAATATTTGTCTCGAAATGCCTCAGCTTTCATTTCATGGTAGTTATGGCCACTCAACAATCAAGATCCCAATCTGGTCGACTATGAAGTTTGGGGCACGCTGCAGAGACGAGTTTACCACACAAAGATCTACAGTGTCGAGCATCTGAAGCAGCATCTTATAGAAGAATGGCATCATTTCGCCCACAGAATCATTAGCAAGCTGTTTGACAGTGGCGTTTTCAACTGCGTGCATGTGTTCACGAAAACGTTTGAGCACAACTTGTAGTCTTGTAAATAACTTGTAACTTTTCTACATTGGAAACTTCAGTTTAATGGTACAAATTTGTGAACGTTTATATCTCATAAACTGTGCAAGTGAAATTGCTGAAATTTTCACAGTATATGACAAATAAAAGTAGTTTTGGTGGCAAAAATAGCAGCAAATATCTTTATCTTATGTCTACAGTGGTTTGTACTTTGGAGTCAAGTCAATTGGGACACAGTATATTAATATCTGGCACATAGACACAACAACATTCTAACAGCAATTTTGCTAGGTTTATGCGAGTTAGTTGTCTGCCCCTTCAATGGTTGAAAATAGACTTTTACCAGCTGAATGCCCAGTATCAACTCCACAAAGTTATGTACATATATAACTGCATTAACAATCACTCACTAACACAACTCATCCAGCGGCATTAACGATCACACACTAACGCAACTCATCCAGCGGCATAATGTGCTAATGTCACTCAGCAGCAGTTTCAGTACTCTCTTAGTATCAGTAAGTAACTGACATACGTGGACTCCACAGGGAACGGTTCGTAAATGAACTTCTTATAGAAATGTTTCTTGACATCATGTACAAGAATGACCGCGACACCCTGGTCATCAAACTGTGGCCGACCAGCCCTACCCATCATCTGCAGCACATCTGTCACAGCAAACACCACAATCTCATCTCAGTTCACAAAATTACTTCACAACGCAGCAATGCTGCTGCAATAAACAAACACAGTCAATAGAAGCAGGCATCTTTTCAGTAACAATCCCATAAAATTAGTGTGTGTGACTGAGCAGAGGTTTAACATCCCACTCTACACTTTATCAGTCATTTCAGAGACAATTTTTACAGGCCAGATTACTCCACCAACAGCGTCAAAGCAGTGAAGGAAGCCAAAATTAGTAGACACTATCTTATACCATATTATGCCACAATAAAAAAAAACCTGCACCATTTCCCTAATTCCATACGTGCTTTATCAGCAATATTCATGTGATGCATTTGAATGAATATCACTGCACTGGCAAACCGGCTACATTTCCATCAAGACAAGATCTATCAATTGCAAGAGTCCAGCAGTGCCTCACATTCGTGCACCGTGCAGCAGACACAGAAATGACACTTTAAGCTGTTAACATACTGACAACAACAAAGACAATATTTCTGTGCCATCCAAAACTGACCTGTAATTGGAAAATCCACGTAGTGCTTTGTTTTCCCATCATAATACTCTGTGCCCTTAATGACGACGAGATGAGCGGGAAAGTTGACTCCCCAAGCAAGTGTGCTTGTTGCTATTAGCACCTGCAGCAGCAACATGCAACTCTGCTAGCACGGTCCAATATGCTCATCAAATCTATAATACTTACTATTGCAGACTTCACAGTTCACATACTACCATATTGTACAGCATCACAATGTTCGCTACATCACAGCAAACTTGCTTTTTAGTTCTGTGAAAGTAAAATACACACAGCTTCAACATTTTGTTGCCATCTCTAAGCTTCAGAAGCATGAACAGAAGCCACAGCCATTCAAAGTGTAACAACTCAAGAGACAAGCAAACTGACAAAACCACACACTGACACACAATGCTTTATCAATCACCATTACTTCAGTCAAACAATTACACAAATACCAACAAATGAAACGAGTTCCACAATGGGGAGATACCTGTATTTTCTGGTTAACAAACAGCTCCTCGACGATCTTGCGGTCTCGCTCATGTAACCCAGCATGGTGCAGTCCAATGCCAAAAGCCAAAGTCAGCTTCAGATTGTTTTCTTTCACTCCAGATATTACTGATTCCATCTATACATATAAATACACTGAAATTAATATACTGGTGTTACTGCACCCCCATATATTTGCCACACTTTTTATCTCAATGTAAAAAAACGTGATAACTTTAAAAATAATGAATAACTATGACCAAAAATATACAGCATTACATTAGAATTAACTGAAACATGAATACCTATCAGTTCTACCAAAGAACATTCTGAGGTGATCAAATGTATAAAAACCAGCAAGACAGCAACAAATGTGAAAAGACCTCAGCCTCGGGCATGTGCAGCCACTGCTTGGGATTGTCATCAGCAGCAAGGAAAGCAATGAGATCAAGTGCAGTGAGACGAGTCTGTCGACGGCTTGACACAAAGATCAGCGATGGCTTTTCTGGAGAATGCTGCTTGATTGCTAGCATAAACATGCACATTAAGTACATGTTAGCCACATTTTAAACCAATTTAATTAATTCTTATTACATGCAGTTTAATATAATTCATTGTTTTGTACAATAACTGTACAGAAATAATAATTGACAAGGTAAACAAAGTGCACACTTTTCCGTAAGAGGATACACAATGTGCCATATGACAAGAAATGCAAATAGATGACTAAATACAGCAAAAAATGTTCCATTTTAATAATCAAAACAAACCTTGATATGCAGGTTTATTCATTGTTGCCATGCGCGGACAATAGTGCTTGCCTGGAAAACCATGTATGTGCACCTCCAGTGGCACAGGTCGCACAGATGGACGGAAGTTGAATAGGCCCATCTGACATCAGAACATATTCAGCAAATAACAATCGACTGGTGCTTATATACAGCATGCATAATGAGTGCACAGAAACACTTAAAAAGTGTTGCCTCACACAGATGCCTTCAGAGAAGTAGCATAATTACAAACATTATCTTCTATTTTAGAACGTTTAGACAACAAAATGAAAATCTGCAAAACCAAAACCTGTTTGATTCCCAGCCAGTCAGCAAGATCACGTGCATTAGCCAGTGCCGTTGACAACCCAACCACTCTCACTGGTCGTTCTGTATGAGATGAGATAAAGTTGGTTCTCGACACGATGACTTCAAGCACAGGTCCACGGTCATTGCCTGCCAAATATTCCATCAATATATAAGTTCACTAAAAGTAAAAAACGTAAACGTCATGCACTTGATATGGTGCCTCTTAGTGAAAAAACCTCACTGCAGGTACAGCAAGCATTGTCGGCGGATTTCGCAGTTTTACCTGCCACCCACACTTTTATTCACGAATGGAATGAACCACACCTGCCTTTGCTTTCCCACTCAAAGCTGGTCCTCATTTACTGACCCCAGAGGGATGAAAGGCTGAGTTGGCCTAGGCACCAACATGCTGAGTAGTCTGCCTATGACTGCTAAGTGATGGCTATCACAGTTGTTAGCTGTTCAAACCGTCATGCCTAACTGGGCAACTGGAGCACAGGGGCTATGATCATGGAATTCATGATGACACTAACCACTGAAGCACCGAATCATTAATGCAGAGACTAACACAGCAACATCACAATAATGTCACTGTAAGAAATAAACACATGGCATCTGACAATTATTACACAGCAGAGTGCTAATCTACATGCATATGCTACTTGTACTTTATGAAACACTTTACATAGTACGAATGTGAAAACAAAAATGGCTTGAAACAAGTTATGAAATGCAATTACAGAATTACATGTTACACAATCAAAAAACTAGCAGTACATCTATTACTATGCTCCTGCTTCTGCTGTCCTTAGCTCATCAGCAAGCAGCCAACCTTATTATGATATCATAAGTTAGACTAGTCTACACAAGTCTCCAAGAAAAGTTAGAGATATATAATATGTCAGAGTAGAATATAATAAAGCCAAGTTAAGTTATACCGAGCAGGTGAATTTCATCAATGATGAGCAATGATACAGCCTTGACATAACTTCGAGTCTGCCAGCTTCGACTGATGCCATCCCATTTCTCAGGTGTCGTGACGATGATGTCAGCCCGGGCCACAGCCTGCATGTCAGGTGTCACATCGCCTGTCAGCTCCACAACCCTGCACCAGCAACAGAGCAGTCTCTAGACCAGCAATCAGCCATTCCGTCTCTACAGCTGTCACGAAAAGGATACAACATACATATTGCTATAAGTTACCGTAAAAACACATGGCTCTGACTGTCAAAAATTTAGCAGAATATATACAATCAATTCAGAAGTGGGTAAACTGATGATTACTCATGCAACTAAGCACTTTAAAAAACTAATTCATGACAGAAAAACAGATTCATGAATTTTGTAATTATTACTTCATACCAGATCTAATTTAAACATCTAAGTGAGTAATAATACATCATACTTTTTGCCAAGCTTCTGTACAATTCTGATTTTCCAGTCTTCAATGCGTTCTCTGACCAGAGCTTTTAAAGGTGCAATATACACAGCCTGTAATGATGCACACAGCAATATGAAAACAGCTCAACAGTTTATACAACAGATATAAATTGCATAAATTAAACAGGTGACTGGTAAATGGAAAAGTCATCAATGGTCAACGTGGTTGAATAATAATAATAATAACAATAACAGAACGTAAATCTTTATACTGCTGTCATCATTACAACGTGATTGCCAGAGTTTGGTCATTTCATCTAATGAGTGTAGGTCGGCACCAGACGGCTGCCAACCCTTGGACAAAGCTAATCGACTTGGGCCATGAGTCCGCCTGTAAGCCGCCATAGTTGAAGCTAGCTTTATGACAACAGACTGTGATTGACAGACTGTCTGCTTTAGTGGAATGCTGGTATCATCAGATGTCAAGAATCTTCCACATGCATACTAGACTGAAGGACCAAAACAAAGTTATTAATTGTAAACTAATCATTTAATATTATCATCAGTAAGACACAACTAAATTCACCTTTGTTTCTGGATACTCTCGGAAGATGCGGAATATTGCCAGCTCAGCGGCAACTGTCTTTCCTGAACCAGTTGGTGCACCAAGCAGCACATTGCAGTCAGTGTGGTAAAGAGGATGAAAGATTTGAGTCTGGATTGGGTTGAAGTGTGTGAAGCTGTACAGAGACTGTAGTCGGATGTCATTTAGCGCGGAGACTGGCAAAGGCTGCAGATCAAGCAGCTCTAAACACACAATCACCACACTGAATATCCACATCCAATCATGACAGCAATCTAACACAGATCATGTCAAATCATACAAATGTAGCAACTGCATATAGTCTAAAATCACGCATTTTAACTCGATGTAATAATAATAATAATAATAAAACGATGACTTATATCGTGCCGTAACATGCCGGGGGACATTACAAGGGCGCGTTACACAAATTAATACAAGGAAGAGGTATAACAAGCTGTAACTGAAAATAAAAAGCCAGAATATGAGACTGAAAGTAGGCAAAATTCATCTCAATACATGATCATGTGCTGACAACGTGTTGCTACACTAGCAATTCACAAAGTCATGAAAGTACACACAATTACTACAGCTGATAAAACTGAGAAAGAGATAACAAAATTAACAAGACCTGTGTGTGGTGGGTGCTTCTCAGGTAGGATAAGATGCTGAAATGAGATAGGAAATGTCATTTCAGATCCAAGCCACCGATCAGATATCACACGAACATAATACTGGCTCGGCAATGGCTCGAATATCGGAATTGTAAACACAACAGTCTGAACCTGCTGTTGCTGAACCTGCATCAGTCATCACTGACGAAACTTAATAATACATAACACTTATGATAATTAAATTGGGAAACACAAAACATGTATCAGATTATAATCGATCCATCACACAAGTAGGCGAGTGTAGTACAAAATCACACCAAGCTATTTATTGACTACAAAAATTCTGGCACTGCTTTCAAAGACTTTCCAGGTAAAATGCTACAGTCAAACCTTGTTATCCTGCCACCACTGTGTACCCGACCAAATTGTGGCGAGAGGCGAGATGGCAAGTTAACAGGTGGGGTGTGGGGTGGAGGTGGGAGCAGTGAGCACACTTAGACCTAAGCCTACAACACTAATCCAGTTACACATGTGTGTAGTAATATCAAGCCTGAGTTATGATGCAGACAGTTAGGGCCTAATTCAGGCCTATACTACAGCGCCGGTGGCAAGTAACAGATAGGCCTATAGGTCTATTTCTTGGAAATAGCAGCATATTTAGGCCTAGCCTACACGTGTCATCCAGTGCCTCGACGCTGCTCACAGCCTGTAGATTAGACCTGAGCTGACACACCATCTCAGAGCTGTCAGCTTCCTAGGCAGCTCAAGACATGTGTGTCCATCTGTTGGGTCAGCTGCAGTTAACAAAGTCCTGCTGAACACCTGTATGTGCACTAAGACAAGAGGACAGGGAGAGGCGCTGGCTGCATAGTCTATTACCCTGCTCCTGCTGTACTGATTTGCAGCAGCAGCAGCTCAGAGTGGCCAGTGTTCTGGAATCTGGAATAACGGACGAGATAAACAGCTGCACGGTGCACTCAGATAGGCACTGCAGCTCGGTTCACCGGCTCAGAGTAGCAGTGTTGGCGACTCTCCAAGACTGGTGCTGTGTGTATATGGTGAATTATAGAGGTCAGTATACTCGGGGCAAGACTCGTCCACATCGTGGTGAGAGACAAGAGTGGCGACTTCAAGAGGTAAAATGAATGGGAGAAAATCCGTCCTGAGATTTGGCATGGCGAGAAATGAGATTGGCAAATTAACAAGGTTTGACTGTACTTACCAAAACTTCACAGACCTCTAAAATAACCTTCTAATGGTTTTCTAGAAGTGCAATCAATAAACTATACCACTTACTGTAAAAACTGCCGGCTGTGCACAATGGCTTGATTTCATACATGTTTCTTTTGAGCAAATTAACTATTCCCGCCAAAAAACTATGACTCATTAGTCTAAATTCCAGGACTTTTAAAAAAACTTCCAGGACAAAAACTTTCCTCTGTTCGGCCTGGAAGCTCAAGTTTCAAATTCCAAGTCTCTATTCTAAGGCTAATACAAACCATGACTCAATGCAACGAATAAATCAGTCACCAGACACAGACACAAAAAACAAAGTCCTTTCCTTCCACATGGGCCCACTGGGCGGTGCTGATCTCCATTTTATAGCCCCCAGCTAGACACCAGCTTATTCGACGAGACCACGGACATGAGGGTAGTGCATCGTGTGGTACCTCTGTCTACTTCCCAACCACAGCTGGTCCTCATTTTAGTGATCCCGGAGGGATGGAAGGCTGAGTCAACCTAGTTGGCTGGTTACACACAGAGGGTTTGCCTGCCTGAAGACGGTCATACATCTAAGTACTAACTGGGCCCAACATTGATTAACTTCATTTATCAGAGTAGAGACTTGGAAATTGAAACTCGAAATTTCCAGGCCAAACAGAGTAGGGTCTTAGAAAGATCTTTAACCGTTGCACCACGCCGCCAACCAACACATTAGGTAACAATCATTCACTCCAAGTAAAACTCACGTGTTTCTTGTGCATCATGAAATACTCGGAATGGTAGATGTGGTTGTTGTCGGGATCCTCAATCCAGATCCAGAATGGCTCGCCGGTCTTTCCATGTGTACGATCATTCCACTTGAAAGTACCAAGGATCTTGAGTACAACCCGCAGCACAGTGCGTGTTATCGGCTGAATGGATGCATCGACATCCAACAACGGGATTTGGCTGACACAGTCTTTAACACGTGCACCCATGTTGACGTGACGGATCATGTGACCTTAATGTGATGCAAACATATCCATTAAGAACATACATGAATATATCAGTATCTCAGTACTCACAAGCAGTCATGATATTACTATAATAAAAGTTCATTCATATCAGTGTATAAGCAAAAAACCTGACTAATATGCTCAGTTTCACAGAATGTAGTTCAATGCCCATGAGATTATGTAATGAAGAAATGGACAAAACCCACTGAACTCCATATGGCTAAACAACATTACCGATGATATCTCTGTTGACACAAGGCTGCATGAGTTTAGAGATGCAGCTAAGAATCAATCTTTCTGGAGAATTATGGCCCACTATAGTGCGCAATAATGCATGCTGATACTGGACTGAACATCATCAACTGCTCTAACAATATTAATATAACTACACTGTCAAAAGTGATACCATGAATAATAAAACAATAATATTATAACCTCAGAAATTTTGGCAAACCTCTTACATTAGCCATCTAAAAGCCTTTTATTCCAAAATTCGATTAAAAAGTAACTTTATCATGAAAAATGTGTTCACTACAAATCACGAGCATTTACCAATATCTTTCGAGTCCATGTCCCTCAGTCGCTCAACTGAGAGCCAACGTTGCTCAATCTTACTCAGCACTTCACCAGGAAGGAAGGCAAACTGTCTGAGAGGATGTTCCCGGGCCCACAGACGCTTCTCAACAACTTTACTCAGATTCAGCAGTCGACCTGCCATCAGCGGCCAGTTACGACACAGTGCCATCTCAAACAGTGCTCGGATTATACGTGCAGCATTCTGTAACATTTGCACATAGTGAATAACCTATGAAACATTCATATTAACTAAGGTGTTTATTTCTACAAAATGACAAACACTTTCAAATTTATATCGTAAGACAAAAGTAATTTAAAAGTGTTTGTCATAACACTGTTAAAGACGAAACAACATAAACCAAGATATCACTTAAAATTCTTTCACTATGTGACCCAGCTGCTTGCAAACTGTTATTGGCTAAAAAGTCCAAAAGCTTGTAATAAATGGCAATATATGTGACGACGTTTTGAAGCTACTAATCATGTACAAAAAAAAATAAGCAGTGCCAGAATTATACTCAAAAAATCGAATTGAACACTGGAGGTCAACACGATGCTCTCATTAAATTCAACAGATTTTCACCAAAAAAGCCATTGTCGTATCACCCATTAAAGTGTGCCTCATTATCACGAAAAGCAATATCTGCATAGTGTCCGAACAAACCGGAATATGTTGGCTTTGAAAGCAATGGGAACGCAGATGAACAACTACTATAACTACAATGAGACAGCAGAAGTAATCATGACCTGTGCAACGTAAGCCTGGTCAGATACAAGCGAAAAGTTATCAACTCGGCCTTGAGAAATGTAAGTTTGCAGCAGAATGTTGACTTTGCCATATGTGTTCTCCGAGCCGCCGGCAACATTCACATGACACGAGTCCAGGCGATGTCGATCCAGCTCTTCTAACTCCTCATCTCGTACCTAATACAACACCAGATCCATCTCAGTTCTAACACAGCTCCTTCCCCATTTGTTTCACCATATGACTGTTACTTCACATGGTGGCTAACATCAATCTTCACAACACCTAATGCTCACACTATACAAGTGAAGCATGATGGCCAGTGAGACATGCTAATATATATACGTCCCAAAGTTGAAATGTCACACCAGGGCAGAGCCCAAGTGCTGACATTTCAACTGAGGGACAAATAGGGGCCTATATTAGTATGTCTCACGTCACCATCATACTTCATCTGTTTTGCTGTATAACTAATGAAAATAAAAAAAATAATATTTTAACCTCAGAAATTTTAGCAAACCTCTTACATTAGCCGTCTAACACAGAACTGCCAATATAGTTCTTTACCAGTTGTTCATAGTATACTTCAATATTAATTTCAGTAATATAAAAGCCTTTTATTCCAAAATTTGAGTAAAAAGTAACTTTTATCACGAAAAAATGTGAATAAATATTACAAACACAACCTCACACAAGATATTACGTCATAGGTCTAAATTTAAACACAGCACATCATAGAAAACATGTAAGCAATAAACTAAAGTAATATTTTCACATCTTGGTCATAATTTTCGTGAAAATAAATAATACTTTTATCGACAACTTTGTTCGTATGCTTTAAAAAATGAAAGACGATGAGGAAGCTATTTTGCACCATATCCGCCCACATGTCGTCTCAGCATCTGAAAAAATTACGTTACGTTTTTACTGTTGGACACCGAAATACGTCTAACGTTTGATATATTATGTCCAACAATCGTGCCTTGGCGAGTGAGAGAGCCGATTATATCTAACGTCACGTGACTGAAGGTGGACCAATAGGAATGCAGCATTTTAGTTAGTGATGCGACAACACTATTTAGCTCTAGCATGCTAAGAGAGTTCGCTTTGACACATATCTTCTACTAAGTAATACACTGAACGAAGTAGTAAACAGAGTACAACACCTATACAACTACTTTCCTATACCTATCCTGTTGCAATAGAGTGAAATATATAGATCACAAAAGTCTATATGCATCGCACAGCAAAACGTTTTTACTTCTTATATGTTCTACTTATGGTGAATTTTAGTGAAACACACCGAGTGTACTATCTAATGTAACATAACCTTTACACAAACAGACTGATCTTCACATACTGAAACAAAGCAACATCTTTCAAATAAGAGCATAAAATCAATAAGTTGCCAGTATCGGTCTATGTAAGAATATGTATAAGACGAATGAAGAAACCTTGATCTGGTCAAACTCTTGTGCCTTGGAGACCATTTCAAACACTTTGTCTTCAGCCATTACTTGCTTAAACAGTTCATTGAAGACCTGTAAGACAAAAAGCCACCACATAAAACTCTAACAAATACTATGGCTTAATGTGCAAATATTTACAGTAACTTAAGCAAATTCCTGTCTTATGACACACTGCAGCAGGACTTTTGCATCAGTGTCTTGTGTGCTCAGAAACTCGCTACATTAAAGCATTTATAAATGTGCGAAATAATGTTAACCACACTAACTTCAACAGTGTCATATTTGATGTAATAGTGGCTGGCAGTACGTCCCAGATCTGTGGCTGACAGTGTGCCAGTGCGTTCAGAGAAACGAATCATTCGTGCTTTGTCTAGGGCTCTTGCTGCGATGACTATCAGATCATGTCGGTGCCGCTCTAACATTGGATCATCCTGACAACAACACAAACACCAGTAATATAGTAAACTACATTAAACTATAAACTATGGTTATTTTTTGCTTTGACGAAACACCATAATATCAAGTAAGGTGACTATCATCACAGGGTCCTCAGTGCTCCGCACTGTCTTAGGTGGCGTGTGGAGAATCCACTCGCACGGTGGTGCCATGTATATGCTGTTTCTGTGTATATATGGCACCACTATGCGAATGGAATGAAAAAATTGGCATTTTGGGCCTATTTTTAGCAGTTTTTTTTGCAAATTTTGCCACAATTAAACTTTTACCAAAAATCTAAGTGCATACATCATCCTTGTACTAGACGCCACCTTTGTGCCAAATTTGACATTCTTAGGCCTTCTCAGTCCTGAGCTATCATTTGGAGAAAAAACAGTTACCCACTCACCCAGACAGACCCAGCTTATTTCACGATCCGTGAACCTCAGAGCTCCGCACTTAGGAAACAAAATCATGCAAATAAGTAAGTAAGTAAGTAGAATTTCGTATCACAAGCAACATACAAAACACATCACGTTGGAGTCCAGTCCAGTTATAGGCAATCAGTTGTACTGATACTAATAACCAAAGTCACAAGAACTGAGCAAAACACAAAAACATAAAATAACACAAAGAACCAGAAAACTCATCATCACAAAAAATACTAACATATGCAACACTAAACAAGTAAAATCAAAGCCACATTGGGATGCTTTATATCGTCTGACGAGGAAAAAGATAGTGCATATTCTACTGCTCCTGGAACTCACATGGAGCATCAAAGATCCCAAAAAACACTCTCATTTGTCATACAAAAAATTAATGCATCAGAGGGCTAATGGGGTGTACACTAAAGAGACTTTTACAGTTACAAAGAATTTATAACCCATTAGGAAACCTAAACTCCGGGCGTAAGCCCGGAGCCTATTAGAAGCGACTCTTCGCTGAAACCACACTTTTATTTCAGATTTCTAACATTAAAAAAGAAGAATTTGACTAGTATTATTATAAGAGAAAAGATTTACATACGATTTACGTATGATAATTAGAGGAATTGGGAAAAAAATTTACAAACGACCTTGCTGGGACTCGAACCCACAGTCTTTGCCTCCGTAGGTGAACGTTTTATCCACTACGCCACAAGCTATCTGCGTTATTTGTTTGCAAAAATGACTTTTTAAATAACAAAGCTACTCGCGCCCACTATACAAATTATTATTACAAATGTCACATTATAGAACAATACATTCAATTTGCCTACTACTTACCTGTCGATTCTGCAGTGCACTAATTACTGTTGTGATATTATTATATTATATTACTGCGTCGCGAATCGCGATAGTGGCTGTTTTACAGAGGCGGCCTCTGGTGATTGGAAATGACGCTATTAGTCAAAGTGAGTTTTGCCGATCTGAACTCTGTCAATTGTGGTTAGTTTTCAAAATGGAGACCAGCAAAAGACATCAAATACCGACGACAAATGCGTGTAAAAATTTCAGCTTCAGAGGCCTTCGAATAAAAAAAACGTCATAACGCTAGAATTTCGTGACAGTACATTAACCTCCATACAAGAATTGATTTTTAGCCTAACCAATCACAGCGCTAGCATGATTAGCCTGACCAATCACAGCGCTATTGTGTGACCGGCAAAAAATACAGACTAGTCACAGTGGCAACAGCCAACTCAGTACGCGCACACGGGTGATTTTACTATGGGCGCAGCCCGTAGTAAGCCTTTGCCTACCTACTGGGCTTGCGCCCAGTATTAATTAAAAACACAATAAATTAATATAAAGTCTTCGTAAACTCTAAAATACCCCCATTTCAATAAACACAAAAACAACCACTATCACAAAATTCAATCTAAGGCACAATAATGTAGTAGATAACCTCACAGCCAGCATATTTTGCACCACAGGCCGAGAAAAACAAAAGCTGCAGAAAATGGACAATTAACCTGTAATGTTATGTGATTGACTCCATAGACGAGAGGGTTACAGCGCATTCTTACATAGAGATACGTATAACTCAGCCACTTCACTGCTTCTTCTACTGTCGACACTGTGCCTAGTGATATCTGCAGCAAACCAGTACGACCAATACAACTTATATGCAGTTGTATATGAATTAATGAACTCGGCATTCATAGCCACGTTTCCACAGTTTGGGGGCAGCACATACTACTGGCTCAAAATGTGTGAAATACAACTTAATATAACGTACAGTCTTGTTCAAGCTAGCGGCACTGATGCATCGTTGTCTACATCACTGCTGTCTGGCATATCTGATGGACGTCATGATATTTAATGAGAGTGACACAGCAGTACGTCATCTCCAGTTGTCAACAACATGTGCTGCTGTCATGAAGTGAACTAAGACACAATTTGGTCGAAGAGCATTCTCTGTCGCTGGCCCTGACATCTGGAACAGTCTGCCGCCAGAGATCAGACTAACCGAGACTTTGCCGCATTCAAAAAGAAACTGAAAACTCATCTGTTTGACATCAATTTTTCCTAATTTTAACTTTATTTAATTTCATCTAATTTTAGTTTTTTTATTTCGTTTTTAAACTTTTCATTCTACTCACTCACGGACTGTTATAATGCATGTTTGTTCTAATATACTTTGTAAACCCGGCAGTATGACTGTTGATGATGATGATGATAATAAATGTACATTACACAACAGATTGATAATGCTTACAGAACCTATAACTTAAGACCAATAACAACTGATAGACATAGCATTTAGAAAGACCAAAGAACTATCAAGCAGCCGCAATGAGTCAGTGTTTCACGATGAATGGTACTGAACATCACGTGACAAAATACAACAGTCTGCAGTCAAAAATGGCATCACTGTCAATGTCAATGTAGTAAAGTATGTTGTTTGTCATATGAAACATCTAACTGACTTATGATAGCATATCAATAACTAATTACTGCCAATACATGGCTATTGCACTGCCAAAGTATTTTTTGTTTTTAAATGTACACTTTTTCAAATGATCATGACACACATGAATTTGTGCATTTCCCTACAATGAAGTCAGTGCGTGAATGTGCAGTACAGCACACTGAAAATGGCTCAGTGAATCAGACCTCAGCATTGAGGTTGTCAGTAAGGCTGTTGACAAACTGAGACTCAATGGGGTTCTGCTGAGTCAGCAGCGACAGATAGTGAGCCAACTTGTCATGTGTAGTGATGATGGTCCCGTGTCCCAGAGTGTCGTACTGCGGTCGGCCAGCCCTGCCAAATATCTGCATGACGTCAAGCACGCCAAGGTCAACGAACGAACCTTTCTTTGAATCGTAGATCTGTGTGCCCTGAAACAGTCATGCATTATCAAACAAAATGGCTCATTAATAGGTCCTCTCAAAGATATGGTCTTTATAGCTGATCCATTGCAGTGCTACAGACAAGACCATCACATTCCGTTAACCAGCCATGAACATCGCTGGAACAGCACTTATGTAGATCAAATCCTATCTTTATAACCATATTCAAATCATTGCTATGGGCACGTCTCAGACTTATTTCGTTTCTCTTGATACCAGTGTTCCCCAAGGCTCCATCCTAGGCCCACGTCTATTCTCCATTTACACATCCCCTGTTTATCATCTGTATTGCCTTAACCTTCATGTCCTGCACAACATCCGCTGTGTGCTTACTAAAGACCTTGGCTGAATAGACAGAGTAAACAATTAACTTGACAGCTATCAGTAACATTACATACCTTGATGATCACAGCGTGTGCCGGTAGATTGACGCCCCAAGCCAGGGTAGCAGTGCACACAATGACGCGCACTATACCATCGGCAAAATATCGTTCAACGAGGTTGCGGTCCTGTCGCAGCATACCGGCGTGGTGAATGGCAAAACCGTTAGGAAACAACTCACGCAGCTGCTTGTTTCTGCTGTGAGACATCTGCAGACAACAGAACAACTGATAATTAAACAATGTTCCTCACACATCACAAATATCATGAACGAATGGTGAGGTTGTTTTCATACTAAAATATGCACATGACACCTGCACCTGTATAAGATGCTGCTTAAAAGAACTGAAGCTTGTGAATTCTGGTGCTACAGACTTATGCTAATAATCAGTTGCAAAGGTGCATATAAATTAACAAATACAGAAAACATCGTAAAACAAAAACTGGCATGCGTTGGTCAACATAGCAAAGATGATGCACAAAAACGAATAAAGAATAGCTACTGTGAAATCAAGCAAATGGCAGAAGAGAGACATACATGGAGCAAGCTGACAACACTCATTCAAAACAGAACCTGCTTGAGAGCTTCTGCAGATCTTGCAGACTTGTCAGCAGCAAACATGACAATCTGTCCATTGTTCTTTGCCAACTCACACAGAACGCTCGCCGTACGAACAGTCTCATTTCGCGCATGCACGAACACCATCACCTGCAAAACATCAGACAGTGCCACATTTTACTTCAAAATTATTCATCAAGGGACACTTCGTTCACTGCCAGTTTGTTAACACAGCAGACACAACAAGCAGCCTACTGGCTAATATACCTCCACTATAGCCAAAATTTACACCAAATTTTGAAATAGCTCCTCAACTTTTTACATCTTAGTCTGAGGATTATTGTTGTCACCAACGTTAGTCAAAATATGGTCAAAACTGCAGGACTTGGAGCAATTACAGAAAAATCCAAAAATAGCTCTAATTTGCATAATTTATCAAAAATTCCAAAACTATCTATAACTTGTTATACCTCGACCCAAAGAATGCTGGTGAGAAGTTCGTCCAAAATTAGATGAACACGGTAAGACTATTAGCAAGAAGTAAAAGTTTATGAACAGAAGGGATGGTAAAATGATGAGAGAGGTGCCCTAACGCATCTTTCCACTGACCTGGTGAGCTAAAAACACTACAATATCCCACTAAGAGTCCTCAGATACAAATTTCTAACATGCTCACAAAAAAGAAACACAGATACAGTGACAGCCAACCTGATGGCCATTGTGCACTTGCTGTACAACTTTGTCATAACACACAATGTTGAAATCATGCAACTGCTGCATCCTGTTGGTCGACTTGATGCCTGCAAGTAAAGCCTCTCATAAACTAAATTGATTGCCAGCTTCAGCAACAAGTGGCCACAGTAATTTGTCAAAGGCTGCATCAAATCTGCGGAGAAATTGGAAGTTCCTTAGGCTCGCGAGAGTCTCCACCAGGACCACAATCCATTCAGTCATGTTTGCACAGTGAAACTGCATGAAGCTGTATGAGGGACAAACCACCAGATGCTGGAAACACTGACGGCAGTGACGCATAATAACACAAGGTAAAACATATGAATGGAACAGACTGTAGCACATAATGACATCGCATTCAAAAATTTCTCAACTGTTAGTGTAATGGACAGATTAGCAACAACAGTAGTAGCAAAAAAACTTTCAATACTGAAAAAAACAGAAGAATAGTCTAAGCTAAAGCACCATATCACAATTAATACACTATATCTTATCAATGACACTGCAACGAATGTCATTGATCACAGGCAGCACAATAGTGCTGCACTGTTGTAACAGCCATTCAAAAATCAATAGAAAAATGGAAATTTTGACCATGTGTAGAATCACCGCTCCTCAACATTTTATTCTGAAATTTGGCACACATGATTATGTCTGGGACATCACCCTACATGCAAATTTTAGGGCAGCTCGGCTCGGCGGGGGTTCTCCCCAAATACGTGAAATATAACACTTTTGTGACTTTTTGACTGTCCTTACTTATTCGCAATCCTATTCACAGGTCAAACTGTGGCTCCGGCGCACACACTTAATGGCTCCAACGATGTGTTTCCATGCAAGGAGGTGCCTTTTGGGAGTTAGAATGACGAGTGATGCCATTTGGGGAAAATATGTCCCCAAAAGCCCCTAAAATTGGCGTGAATAGGCAATTCAAAGCCTAAAAACCAAAATTTAAAAATCGCAATATCTCAGTCGAATTAAAACCGATGATGACATCATTTTGTGCACATATTCAGGGCTAGGGTCGCTAACCGAAAATATGCAAATTAGAGCAAATGGAGTCAAAAGGTGGGGTAACGTGACTTACTTAAATTTGGGGACCCTCTGTGTTTGCAGAAACCGGAAGAGTCGTATCTCAGCCACAGATTGACCGATCACTTCGATATTTGACAAACACATAGATTTAAACCTTTATTAACGAGTTATGTCACCAAACTAAAAGCCTTTTTGCTTTGCTGTTAAATTTTGACCTTCCTGTCCAAGTGACGCTACCACTGAGTTCTAACAAAATCATACTAATGTGAGCATGTAGATAAATATGGTAGAAAAACTGCAAACATTAATGTACAAAAACTATTGTTTTATAATCACTGTGCAATAGCCAGATAAATGACACATCTAAAACAGCAAAAATTAATTTTATCACCTAAAGGGCCATGGACATAGTAAGAACTGTGTATTATGTGCATGGAAAGTAAGGTGATGAAATTAATTTTTGCTGTTTTAGATGTGTCATTAACAGTAGCCATTACACAACGACAGTTTTTGTACATTAATACCGATAAATGTCTGAGATAATGGAACAGGACGAAAACGCCCGTCGAAAAAGAACAATCCTTTCCGCAGATTGACATTGAGAAAGCGTGCAACATCTACATAGTTAGGCAGTGTTGCCGAAAGACCAACGATGCGGATCATTTTCTGAGAACTTTCCACCTGAACACATAATAAGATAATGACAATAACATTTTCTTCTCATTTCAAAGTTACTTACCAATAACGTTAATCCAGGTAAATCATCTACATCAGTTTCAAAATGAGTTTTTTTCTTGTAAAATCGTAATCTGTTTCTACAACAAACTGATTGCAGAATGCATAAAAGAACCAGTTCTTTTCCTTTCATTAATTTCATTTCACAAGCCAAAACCACAATGGTAACAACTTTGGTACAGTACATAATTTAAGCATTACAGCCACATCACACAGAACAACAGCATCAGAGCTGAAAACAAATTAAATAGCTAAAATGTAACCAATGTTACAAACAACCTAACCTCGTAAATATGAATAAGGTAGTATAAAGTGCAGTGATGCAATGCACACAGACACAGTCCATACAAACACATGACAACGGACGGCTCACCAGTCTCAGTGTGCGAGCAACAAGACTCTCAATAACAGATCCTCGGTCATCATGTAACAGATGAACTTCATCGATGATCAGCAGTCGAACGAGCTGTGTCAGTGCAACATCACCGGTGCTTTTACGTGTTACAACATCCCATTTCTCAGGTGTTGTCACCAACATCTGTCATCACACACCAGCCACATGTTTGGTCATTTACACTATCGACTAGTAACAGTAATATTTCAGCTCTCAATAATTTGACATCCTTACCATTCTGCACTCAAGTACAGCATCGTACTGTAAATGAGAATGCACTTAAACAATGAGAATGTGTCTGTACCAACTTGCCACAAGTATGTATCACACTGCCTTAGCATGTCACCTCGTGACACAAATACAGAAGCATGGACAGACACAATGCACATCCAAAACTCCAAACACTATATGTACTGGGTTGGGTTGTGGCACCTATCTAGTGTGTCCAATTATCAGCCACATTATATTAGGTTTAATTACTTATAAATATATTTACAAGAATATCACTACTGTGCATTGATTTGTTTATGTGGCTAATATTCTATGGTAACCAGTCTGGCCACGTCTCCCTAATCTATCTACAAAAGGTCTGGAGATGGCTGAAACAATTTCTTATAAAAAGGCGCGTTGCTTAAAACTACCAACAGTGTATCTGCGTAAATACACTAAGAATGACAAGATGACAATCGTGATGCAGTAAAAGATTCAGTACCTGTGTCTTCATGATCTCTGACTTTGACAGCTGCATGTCACCAGTCAGCTCCTGAACTGTAATTCCGAGTGCTGAAAGTCTCTCACCAAAGTTGCGGACCATCTCGGCAGCTAATGCCTTCATTGGTGCCACATAGACTATCTGAACAGTACACTGGCTGACATCACTAATAGTTTTAGACCGAGTACGCCATTTTCGACTGATACCGATACACCGATTTTTTGCTGTCAACCGATACCGATTCCAATCCGATCCGATACGCTTCAAGAGCGGCCGTGGCGCATCGTGACTGACAGATCAAAGGCTCCCGACGCCGCCGCCGCAACTAATAACTGCGGCGGCGGCCAGCGCGGCGGCGGCGTTCGCTGGCCGCGCGGCGCCGCCGCCGCGCTGGCCTTTCATCTGTCGTGGACAGTCAAACACAGCAACTATCAATAAAGTTTAGTATCAAAAACAGTAATGTCAGTTCTCAATTCTTTGTAAAGACTGTGTAAAGGAAGCTTTATATGTGCGTTTATAGGCGAGAGCGATAGGCCTGTGTGGTCTGCGTGTAGCGCGGCGTCTGAACACTAAACGTGAGGTGGATACATAATGTATGCTGGCTTAAAACTGGGATGTTAAAAGTCCAGAATTTTTTTTCTCGATACAAGAAATTTTTTTCCCGGGACTCGACGAGAATTCTCGACCATGTGATGATGTCACACCCGTGACCCGGAATTACCGATGAGGCCTAGGCTACTCGCGAGGTCGTGTGCGTTGAAGTCATGTAAATTTGCGGCGAGCAGATTGAACATCAAACACCACTATGCACAGCTGCAACAGTGGGCCTTTGATGTGCATTGTATAGCTTTGAGCAGAGGACAGAGAATTATGCGATCGTTCTCTCAG
>Ga0126335_1000236_pt1 | contig 25912 bp, 21 predicted proteins | sample OlaspJWI45metaG_FD_108409 | JGI IMG/M metagenome (GOLD analysis project Ga0126335, IMG submission 108409) | Marine gutless worms symbiont microbial communities from Oahu, Hawaii - Olavius sp. 1 OAHU.JWI-45 metaG | ecosystem: Host-associated > Annelida > Digestive system > Unclassified | place... | reverse complement strand
TCGCTGGGGAACACGACGGTATCTGAATATGAATTTGCTAACGGAACTTAAAAAAGAAGAAGTCGCAGCTTAACCGATGGGCCACCAAATCAAAAGTGCGAAAGATTCTTGACGCTACCATTTCTACCGCCCTGTTCCAGCACCAGTAGCCAACGATGGAGGCAAAGACGGCGAGGTAGAGAACACTGCACCAGAGGGCCGGTGTTAACGAAGGTCCTGTCCCCGCCAGAAGTCTTTCTACACCATAAACAGGCAGCAGCATGGCGAATCCGACTACGAACATGACGGCCATGGCGCCGGTTGGGTGGATGGCGCCCGGAAGGCGTTTCAGCAATACGCTGTAGAAAGACCAGCACAACACGGCTGCAAAGGCCCAACAATCGCCGACTGCCAACTGAAAGTCGACCAGGTTCTGCAAATCCGCCCGAATCAGGATCACTATAATTCCGGAAAAGGATAGCAACGTACCGCTGATTTCCAATACCCCGATGGGCCCACCAAACATCCAGCGGGAGAGAAAAATAATGATAATGGGTGTCGTGGCGTTGATCAGAACGGTATTGACGACGCTATTGGTCTGCAAAGCCTGGTAGATAAGTGTATTGAAAGCCGTTACGGAAAAAAAGCCCAAAATGGAGAGCAATGCGAGATGCTTGCGGATCAGGGGCCACTGGGCCGCCACTTTGTGGGCGACAAACGGCAACAGAAGCACGCACGCTAGCAGCCAGCGGAAAAAGTTCAGGGGCACCGGCATGATCTGCTGGTGAATCCCACCGGCCAGAACGTAATTCCCTGACCAGGAGAGAACGGCAATAAGAAGAAACAGGTATGGCAGCATCTATGATGGATTTGCCCCGATTTGCTGAAGATCAAAAAATGAGCAGCACGATTGTTACAGCGCGTATGCAAGCACCTGCGCCACGCAGATCACATTGTGGGGCCAACCCGACCAGTGCGGTAACTATCACTTTCCGGCCAGACTTGCGTTCGGGTATGTTCCCTGCTGCCCCGGACCTAGTTGAGACCACCCACTAAACGAAGTCAAATGATCCTCCCAGGCCCTTAGCAGTGGCCTTTTCCAACACCACGGCAGCGATGGCCACGTCCATGGCACCAGTGCCGATGGGCACGCACACCATCCGCTCTTCGGCAGAATCTCGCCCTGTTTTCTTTCCGGCGGCCAACTCACCGATGGTGGCATGGATGTGTTCGCGCCCAATCACCTGACGGTCGACCAATTCCTTTAAAACACCACGGTGGAGGCACTGATCGATGTGATCGACAATGATCTTGTCGGCGTTGAGGATGAAATCATCCTCGCATTCCTGGTACGAGCCCATGGGAAATACAAGGGTGCCTGGTGCGACCCAGCTGTCTTTCACGAATTTATCCTTTGACTGGGTCACGCAGATGACGGCATCGCCGACCGCGGCCTCCTGGGGATTATCCACTACCGTTATCGGCCCCTTGACGATCGCCTGCATATCTTGTTTGTACTGCTCGGCGGCAGCGGGGTGGATATCATACACTTTTACCGCCTCGATATCGAAGAGTTCGGCAATGGCCATGGTCTGGGTGTGGCCCTGCATGCCGGCACCGTAAAGGCCGAGGCGGATTGATGGGCCTGGGTGTAGATATTTGAGGGCTACCGCGGTCTGGGCACCGGTACGCCAATTGGTGATCAGGGCCCCGTCCATAACCGCCGTGAAGTTTCCAATGCGTGGGTTAATCAGCATGATCAGTGAAGTAATATAGGGCAGGCCTAACTTTTTTCGCTCTCCCAGCATACCCCCCGCCCATTTGATCCCGGCCGAGTCCACCCAGCCCACATAGGCCGGCATGGCATTCATGAATCCCTCGTAGGCAGGAAAAGCGGCCGTTTCACCCAGATCGAGACCGACTTTGGCAGGACAGACCGTCGTCCCCTCACCAAAACCCACGAAGGTTTTGTCGCAAATCTCGACGACATCTTTCATGGTCAGTACGGATTCGATATCCTCTTGACTTAACAACACGGTTGCTTCCATCTTTCTTACGCTCCCTTAAATTGTTATCAAACTTGGTGATGGCGCAAGCCTCTATCGGCAATTCCGAACTGCCGGCAGCGGCCCAGCCCGCGACTTAGCCGGCATCGCGCGATGCTCTCAGTTCGCGCATTGCGGCATTGATCAAAACATGTTGGTCATCAAATAAGGCAGCCCAGGGGCGGGATTGTTGGGCCGGCCGCCGGCCCATTTCAATTGGGCTGCATTGCTATCCTTTCTTCCGGCCGAATAACCGCTCGGTGTCTACTTAACCGTGATCACCGGACACGCGGCTTTTAAAATGACATACTGGGCTGTCGATCCGAAGAGCATCTTACCCACCTTGGAACGGCGTTTGATGCCGATGACGATATAATCGATCCGTTTCTCATTGGCAAAGGCGGTCAAGTCTTCGCCGGCGCTGCCACCCCGGATCAGCAGATGCGTATCCACGGTCAATCCGGTAGCAGAGACGCGCTGCCCAACGGACTCGAGATCCGTCTCGAGGTCCTCTACCCTGACGACATCATCCGCGCGTTTGGTGCTTATCGAGCGCACCAGGCTCACCGAACCCCTCAGTTGTTTTCCCAGTTTCACAGCCAGGTCAATGGCATCGTTGGCGACGTTGGAACCATCGTAGCAGACCATTAATTTCATCGTTTTCTCCTTCTGTCATGCCGGCAAGGGCCGGTCCGATCAGGAAGCCACTTGTATAATTTCCGTCGGCGTTTTACCGGCCAGACCGATTTTTTCCAGGGTGATGCCTTCATAAAAATAATCCGTGCCGTGCAGGACGGAAGTCAGCTGAACGCATATCCGGGTAACCGGCATATCCACGCCTACTATAGCGGCCAGTTCCAAGGACGGAACGTGCAGGCAGGGAACATCTTCGGTCAGGTAACGACTGCGCACGTTGTGACCGACAATGTCCGTGTACGGGCTTTCCGGGCTGTTGACGTAGTCGTAGTAATTGTCGGTATCGTTGCCGCCGTAGTACATTTTCAATTGGTCCATGGTCGGCATCAAGTCCAGGCCCAACGCTTTGCCTAATGCCAGGCGCTCGTTGTCCATGGCCAGCATCTGCTCGGCAACCAGGGGGGTGACGCCATCCATGTAATGACGAAATGTATCCGGACGTTTCTCGACCTCACCGTAGTTGAGCAGCACCGGCATTGGATGCAGGGTCTGGTTGAGGTTATCAAGATCGGTTTCCAACAGGTTGGCGCCGGCGAAATATTCAATATAGCCCCCGAAAATATCGTTCATGGTTTCCACGGCAAAAGCGTTGGTGGAAGCGGGGGAACTGGCGATCTTCATCCTGAACTTCTTTTTATGGATCATCACCGTGTTGTAGGTACGAATACGGCAGGCATAGGGCAGCGAAGCCGTTTCGGAAACGGCGACCTCGCGGGAGCTGACTCCGGCCATCATTTTCTTCAGCAGGAAGCCGCCGTAGTTCCCTGGTACGATGATGACATGTTGGCCGTCGGCCAGGTGTGGAATCATCTTCTCGAAAATGGGCTGGTGAGCAAAGGAAGGAACCACCACGAAAATCACATCGGCATTGGAAACTGCGGCCGCGATGTCCATGGTTACATCGTGCATGGTGCCGCCAGCCTGGATGTTGCCCTCCAGGAACATTTCCTTTTCAACCTTTAATTTCTGGTAGTCTGGAGTTGCTTCCAGGGGTTCATACATGACCACCGGGTACCCTTTGGCGGCAATCTGTGCACAGAAGGCCCGGCCTCCGTTGCCGGACCCCAGGACTGCAAAACGTTTGGGTGCTGACATCTTTTCTCCCTTCACAGCGGAATTGTTGATTGTTTTCTGGTAACGGTTTCAGGGATCGGCAGGTTAGGCCGAGTCTGTATCGGCCATCAGCGAAGTCCGTATCATTTCCCGGATATCGTTCTCAAAGTCGGCTTTGGGACCACCCTTTGTTATCTGACCCATATCCAACATGTACATGTATTCAGATACTTCCAGGGCTTTGAGGATGTTCTGGTCCACGATCATAATGGTGGTACCCTGTCCGGCAATTCGGATCAGCAGGTCGTATATCTCCTCGACGATGTTGGGCTGCAGCCCTACGGAAGGCTCGTCAATGAGTAAAAGGCTCGGTTCGGACATGATTTCCTTGCCCAGGGAAAGAGCACGCAGCTGTCCGCCGGATAGGTTGCCGGCCTTTTCCGCACGCCGGTCGGAGAGCACCGGGAAGAACGCATAGATCTCTTCCAGCCTGCGTTTAACCCGCGTTTTGTCCCGGCGGAACGTCCATGCGCCCAACATCAAATTGTCCTGGACGGACAGCTCAGGGAAGGTACTGTATTCCTGAAGCATGTAGCTCATACCCATCTCTTTCATCTGGAAGGCGCGTCGGTTGTGGATCTCTTGCCCCTGGAAAACAATGCGCCCTTGACGAGGATGCAAAAAACCGAAAATGGTTTTCAGCATGGTCGATTTGCCGGCACCGTTGGCGCCGATAATTCCGGTGATAACCCCTTCTTGTACCTCGAGGTTTACATCGCGGAGGATATCAATCTCCTCCACGTAGCCTGCGGTTACATTTTCAATCGTCAACATGGACATCTGTTTTGGCTCCCCCCAAGTAGGCATCGATTACTTCCGGATTGTTTGCCACCGTCTGCATGCTTCCTTCGGCAATTTTGCGACCTTTGGCCAGTACGGTTACCTTGCTGCAGAGGCTGCTGACAGTCTCCATCTCGTGGCTGACGACCAGAAATGTGACGTTTTGCTCTTTGTTCATCATCTTGATGGAATTGATGATAATGCCTTTAATGGACTGGTGGACCCCAGCGAAAGGCTCGTCCATGACATAAAGCTTCAGACCGTCTATCATGAACCCCCGGACGATCTGCAGCAGCATGTTCTGGCCGCCGGAAAGGCTTTTCGCCGGTTTGTGCTTCAGCCTCGTGAGAAGGGCGAAATCCAGCAGTTCATCGGCTTTACCAACCGCCTTGGTCCAGCTTTGTCCCTGGGCCAACGCCGGAATGAGCATGTTTTCCATAACGGTCATGTCCCTGAATACCCGGGCCACCTGGAACGTGCGCATAATTCCAAGGGAAGCGACGACGTCAGGATTAAGACCGTCAATTTGCCGGCCGTAGTAGTGAATGCTGCCAGATGTCACTTCGTAGATCCCCGTGACCTGATTTATCAGAGTGGTTTTGCCGGACCCGTTGGGTCCGATCAGGCCCCGGATCTCGCCAACATCCAACTGCATGGAAACACCGTCGTTGGCCTTGAGGCCGCCGAAACGTTTCACCACGTCACGCACATCCAGAACGCATTGATCTTTGATTTCATTCATTTCTTTAAATTTCCTGGAATTGGTTCCAATCGCCTCATTAGCTTACAGTGGGCATCAGCTCTTTGCACTCTCCTCGTAGGCGGATACCGGCCCGTCGGTTTTATGCCAGAAGCGCTTGTTCAACCGCCGCCAAAATTCCATGAGACCACCGTTGTAGAAACGCATTACCAGGATCACGATGGCGGCCAAAATGACGATTCTGATTTCGGCCTGATCCCGGAGCAATTCCATCAGATACCGAATGGAAAGGGCACCGACAACCGGTCCGGCCAGGGTACGCATACCTCCGATCACTACAAAAATAACGATCATGGCCATTTCGTTGAAATCGCCCATGATGGGGCTGATCAGGCCGATAGAGTGTCCGTAAAAGGCCCCGGCCATGCCCGCCAGGCCGCTGGCCAGCATAAAAGCCACAACTTTATAGCGCACGATGTTCACCCCCATGGACCGGGCCGCAATGCTGTCGTCTCTAATCGCCCGCAGGTAAAACCCAATCCGCGATCGCATGACCAGGGCGATTAGAGCAATGGATAAAACGGCAATGACCAGGAAGAGATAGTAGTACGGTAACGGCTTCATGGTTCCAAACAGAAGCGGGACATCCAGGCCGCGGTCACCGCCCGTGAAGCTATAATGCAGGCGCACATAATTGCGGCACACTTCGGCGAAGGCCCAGGTAATCAGGGCCAGGTACAGCCCCTGCACCCGCAGGCAGAGGATTCCCAGCAACGCACTAACGATCACTGTCAAGACGATGGCCACCGGGATGGAGATCCAGAACGGCGCGCCGGCTTTGGCCATCAAGAGGGCCGAGCCATAGGCGCCGATCATGGCGAAGGTGTGGTGTGCCAGTGAGAACTGTCCGGTATACCCTCCCAGCAGGTTCCAACTGGCGGCCATCACTGTGTAGAAAAACGCCAGGGTCAGAACATAAATCCAGTAATCGTTGATCAGACGGGGCAGCCCGGCCAGCCCCAGAATCAGGACGATAATTGCAATGGTTTTGTATGTTTTCGAGTTCATGGTCGTTAACGCGTTACCCTTTGCAAAATTGTCTGCGGCGCATACCCGGCGCCATCTTCGTTATACGGTTCGTTCGGCCTTTCCGAACAAGCCATACGGTTTGAAGGCAAGGATGATCACCAGTAGGATGAAGCCGTAAATGTCCACGTAGGACGGGCTGAGAAAAGCCGATCCGAGGCTTTCGGCCAGTCCTAGGGCCAGGCCTGCGACCAATATGCCGGGAATGGAACCCAATCCAGCGATGACGATGATCTCGAAGCCACGTACCGTGGGCATCATTCCGCAGAGGGGATGAACGAGAAAAATGGGCGCCAGCAGGGCACCGGCTGCTCCGGCCAGTGCGGTTCCGATGCCGAAAGCCAGCATGTCATACTTGAGCACATCGACCCCGGCGGTCTGGATGCCACTGCGGTTTTGAGCCACCCCCTGAAAGGCTTTCCCCGTCCAAGACTTCTTGATGAAATAGTAGAAGAGAGCCAGCAGGACCAACGCCCCTACCAACGCCACCAGGCGGTTGCCGGAAAGGGGCAACGTGAAAATCTGGGTGGGTTCGGCGTAATCGGGCGGGGTGTAGATATAAGGGCCGCCAATGACGACCGCCAGGTTACGCAGTAAAATGGACAGCGCGATGGTTACGATGGTGGCATATTCCATCTTAGCCTCGATAATGCCCACGAACATGGGCTTTATCAGAATGCGCTGGACGATGGCTCCAAGAAAGAAGACAACAACAGCGGACAATACAACCCCGACAAACCAGAAACGACTGCCGAGAAAGGTTGTCAACAGCATGTATTGTACGAAGGCGCCGATCATGAAGAACTCGCCCATGGACCAGTTTATGACCTTCATGATTCCGTAAATAAAATTGATGCCCATGGACATAAGGCAGTACAGAACGCCCATGATGATGCCTGTCAGTAAAAATTGGCTAAGAAGATGGGGATCGATGGTTCGGCCCTCCCTTGTTGCTGTCAAGCACTGCCCCGACAGCCGAGATCGGGGCGGTGCTTGACCGGGTTAGACGATGCTTAGGTAAAGGTCGCGATTAGGGCCCTGCGATTTTACCGGTGCCGCCGAGTTTCGGTGGATATACCAGCAGAGACTCTGCAAAGGGCTGGTTGACTTCGGTCTGCTGCAGCACCAGGTGGGGTGCCGAGACATTGTGCCATTTCAAACCCTCGGGTTCCTCGAACAGTACCTCGCCGTTCCAGTCTTTGTACGGATGGCCGACCAGAGCTTTGGCCAGATCCTTGGGATCGTCCGATTTTGCCCGGTTCAGGGCCTGGGCGATAACCACCATTTCTCCGAAAACGTTCAATGCAAAAAAGGTGGGATCCTCGCCGTGTTTTTTCTTGTAGCGCGGTACAACCCAATCGCCGATATCGGTCATCAGCATGCCGGGTTTGTAGTAGGATGTGTACAGAATGTATCTCCCCTTTTTACCTGTGGCATCCCAATACTCGGGGCGTACAGGAAAAGCAAAAGAGGCCAGCATCTTGGCCTTGGGGAACAAGCCTATGTCATAGGCCTGCTTTACCATCAAATAAGCAGGCGCCCCGACGCCCAGATTGACGATCAAATCCGGCTTCCAAGCATTGGCTTCTAACAGCAGTGGTGTAAAATCCGCAATGGTGCGCGGGAAAATCACCGACTTGGTGTCCATACCCTCTGCTTTAGCAAGTTTGACGACCCAATCGTTGAAACCGGTACCATAGTCAGTATCTTCAGCAATAATGGCAATTTTCTTCCAGTTCATGGATTTGGCGAAACCGACCCAGAACTTGGCCCGGTCCGGAGTAAGGGACATAATGCTGAAAATGTAGGGATTCATCGATTCGGTAATTTTGGGAGAAGATGCCCCGGAAGAAAAAAGCGGCACTTCCAAGTCTCTGGCTACCTTGTTCACAGCTATACACACAGAGCTGTGATACTGACCCACTACGGCAACCACGCCGTCTTTTTGCACCAGTTTCCGATAACCGGCAATACCTTCGGCAGGCGTACCGGCATCGTCTTCAACGGCCAGTTCAACTTTACGTCCGCCTAAAACGCCGCCCATCTCTTCGTTGATGTACTTAATGGCCAGTTCGGCGCCCCATTGCATGCGTTTGCCGGCAGCAGGATCACCGGGGGGCGAAAATGGAGACAGCAGGCCGATTTTTACCGGCTTGTGGCTGCCAGCCGAAGCCATTAACGGGAAAACCAGCACGGCAATAGCAAGGCAGGCAACTATAACTTTCCATCTGGTAAGGGATGACGAATGCATAACAATACTCCTCCTTTGCTTGAATGGTGTAAAGAGTAAAGATCCGAGCAGAGGAACCGCTCGCCTCAATGAAATTATTCGCCCGGAAGGTCTGGCACCGGGTGTTTTCCAGTCTAACAACTTATATGCGCCTGGGTGTAATACTCAAGGCCACCTCTAATAATTGTCTTTTTGCTCGATTTCTGCGTTACATTGAAATTTTAATCCTCGAAATATTCATTATATTCATCCGGTTAAAATTTCAATGGGCCTTGAACTCAATCAAAAATCCTAATTATTAGAGGTACCCTAAAGTTTTTCCAGATCCAGCTCGATACCCAGGCCGGTCGGTGCAGGTTTATATCAGCATGTTACGATAATGAGTTGATGTGGGACTGCAATCCGTCGTTCGTGAGGTGCTCTGATCCCAATTTAATTTTGCTATTAATACAAAAAAACCGTATAATACAAATACTATTTATTTATGATGCTATGTGTAAATGTTATATGCCGGTTAAACGTTTTATCTTTTCAAATGGGGCCTAAGCATAATGATCACATCCCGCATGATCGAAGCCTTTCATGCTGTCGTGATGACCGGCAGCGTCACCCGAGCCGCGGATGCCCTTTACATCTCACAGCCAGCCGTCAGTCGCCTGGTCAGAGACATGGAGGTTGCCACGAACCTGAATCTGTTTGACCGGCGCCGGGGGCGATTGTCGGTCACAAACGATGGTTTGATGCTTTATGAAGAGATCGAAAATTCCTTCATCGGCTTGAAGCGCATCGAAGATACGGCCAGACAAATTAGCAAGGGCGAGACCGGACACCTGAGGGTGTCCTGTTTGCCCGCCTTGGCACTGAGCATTATGCCCGTGGTAATTAAAGGCTTTATCAAGGCCAACCCGGGAATTAAGGTGTCCCTCCAGGTGATACCCTCTTCGGTCGTACTCAGGAATCTGGCCACACAACAAAGCGATATTGGATTCGTCGAGGCCGCCTTTACGAATCCAGCCGTCGAGGAGCTGGCTTCCCTCCGGGCCGATTGCTTTTGTCTACTGCCCCCCGACCACCCGCTAAAATCAAAGGCGGTCATCCGCCCCAACGACCTGGCCGATGAAACTTTCATCTCCCCGGGCAAAGGATCTCAAACCCGTTTGTTGATAGATGCCGTATTCGAAAATGCGAAAGTGGAACGAAAATGCCAGATCGATACGACGCTGGCCAGTTCCGCAGGCGGTATGGTCCTCGAAGGTGTTGGCATCTCTATTCTTGATGCAATGACGGCCAACAAATATGAAACCCAAGGGGTCATCTTGAAACAGTTTCACCCATCGGTTCACTTTCTCATCCGCTCGCTCTCCAGTCGCAATAGCCTGAAGCTGACATTGGTGAACAAATTTCACTTGGCGTTCATACAAGCCCTGCCCGATACGGTGAAGGTTATCAAAAATAGCTCATGAATCAAGGCGTATGAACACATCATTCCTATAGGGCTTTACCTATTGGTTTACCCCTGCGTTGTATAAAAACATGACAAAGTAAGGATAAAAGCACACAGAAGCGGCAACGACAGCGAAAAGCCCGGTGTGAATGGGATTGAATCGGCGTTGCCCTTAAAGGATGATGCCTATTTTGTCATTTCTTTTACCCTGCGGTCTTCGCACCGCTACGCCCCGACAGCCCGGGAAAGCGGGAGGGTTCCAGATCCCGCGTTGGGCGGGCACGGTAGCCCACTACAGCGTACCCTTTCCACTTGTCGTAACGAAGTGGAGACCCCGTCGCCGGGGGCTCTGAAGCCCTCCGACTTTTGCATCGTTGGGGTGCAGAGAATTATAATTTAAAGTAATCAGAGGCATATTGCTCAAGCTTTCGCGTGTTGACTTCTACTCCCAGACCCGGCGTTTCGGGTACCTTTACTGTCGCGTCAGTGATGTGCCGGCTGAAGTCAGTGATATCATCGGACATACGCAGTACCGACATATAGGCATGCCCGCAGTCCATCAAGTTATTGAGCGTGCAACCCAACTGCAGTGAGGCGGCTTGGGTAATGCCGAACTCCAGCATACTGTTCATGAGACACTTGATACCGGATCGTTCTGCGGCGTTGGCGATCATGCGTGACTTGGTCAACCCGCCGTTTTTGGATACCTTGATACTAAAAACATGGGCTGCCCTGGCACGTACCAAGCGATCGGCGTCATCAATTGAAATAACACTTTCATCAGCGCTGATAAGGCAAGCGGCCTTGTTGCTGATTTCTCTCAACCCGTCGATATGATCCCTGCCTATGGGTTGCTCGATTATTAACGGCTCGAAGCCGCGGATTCCTTCTATGAACTGCGCGGCCTCGTCAAATTCCCAGCCCTGGTTGGCATCGGCTATAAAAGCGACACGGTCGCTAAACTTTTGACAGGCCGCAATCATGCGCTCTACCTCCCGTGATATGGGCAGGGCGCCCATCTTGATCATGACGGTGTCGTACCCTTTGGCGATCAATTTTTCAATTGCGGCGGCATCCTCTTCCGGTGTGCCACTGCCAATGGGGCTTAGAAGGGGCAGCCGATCATGGATTAAGCCTCCCAAAAAAGTGTGGGCCGGTAATTGGTGGGTTTTCCCCAGGATATCGAAAAGCGCCATATTAACCGCGCCCCGGGCCATGAGGTTACCATCCACAGTCTGGTCCATTTTGGCCTCAAGCTGCGCAATCTGCGTGGGATCCTGCCCTATCAATTGCCTTGCCACCTGATCCCGTACAGTGGCAATGACTGACTCCGGTGTGTCCTTGGTAAAAGGCGCCATGGGATCGGCTTCCCCCCAGCCCACGATCCCGGTATCCGTGGTCACTTTGATGATGACTGCGTCGGCATGAGTCAAAGTCCCGTATACCTTGGAAAGCTTATACGGCAGCATGAAAGGGATGGCGATCTGATACAGTTCAATATTTTTGATTTTCATGGCCGGTTACCTGTATCCCTTAAAATTGCGGCCCAATTGGACTGCCGCCTGTCCACCTGGCACCGTCACTTGCAAGCAGCAGGTTCTTACTACCCGTTTTTTATCGAAAGGTATCCAAATCAATTACGGGTTCTTTGCGCTGCACAAATATCTTTTTAAATCCTTGCGTGATATGGGTTCTAACGTGTTCAAGATGGGTGGATAAAGATTGTCGCAGGCCTGACTCATTTCCGGTTTCCAGGTGGTGGAAGATTTCATTGTGTTCGCTTAACGAGCTTTCCGTGATGCCGAGTAATACAAGGTTGCGGGCGTATTTCAAAAGCAGAATATCGAATAATTCCTGAAGCATCTTCAATTGAATGCGACATCGAGAGATGGCCGCCATGTTTAGATGAAATTGCATGTCAGCCATAAGCCGGCTATAGAAATTGTCTTCATCCACGGCTGTCCGATAAGCGTCGCTTGCCTTACGCAGTTGTTTTAGGGCCTCCGTGTCTACATTTCTAAGGATGTCCGGAACCAGGGATACCTCAAGCAGCAGACGGCTGTCATATATCTCCTTTATTTCTTGAAAACTCACTTCATTGACAAAATACCCACGATTGGGTTCATGCTTGACGATATTTTTAAATTCCAGCCACTTGAGCGCATGAATCACAGGCGTAATACTAACCCCGATTTTGTCGGCCAGGTCCTGGTATTTGATTTTCTGACCGGGAATGATTTCATTATAGAAAAGCATCTGCCGAATGCCCTGGTAAGCTTTCTGGGCCAGATCGGTGTGTTCTGAATTCGCTTTCCTGCGTTTCGCGGGCATGGTCACCTCCATCGGTCGCGGCGCAGGCGGCTGGCACCTGGGCGCAAATTTTGCACTCACTATATTCAAGTTAGATACTTTATTAACAAATTTATAAAAATTCAACCCATACCACGAATTAGTTGCCTTTTCAGTTGTTCAATGTAATTACCTCGGGAAATAAATATCGTTATTTTTCGATTTACTTTCAAAATGTTGAGCCACATCCCTCCACGCTTAACGAATGATAAAAGTAGGTATAAAGAACCGACTAATTGGAGGGTCACGGGCCAGCTTTTCTTCTGGTTGACAAGGCAAAAGTCGGATGTTATTCAGGATTATATTTTATAAGATAATAAATAAAAATATTAATAAATATTTGGAGGACCAATGAAAGGCGTCGATGTCGTTGTAAAAATGCTGCAATCTTATGGCGTAGACTTCATATTTGGCGTGCCGGGAGACACCAGCATACACCTTTATGAAGCCCTGTATGATGCCCAGCCGGCCATACGGCATATCATGGCCCGCGATGAGCGTTCCGCCTCATTCATGGCTGATGCCTATGCCCGCCTGAGCCACAAGCCAGGGGTTTGCGAGTGCCCCAGCGGAGCCGGTTCGCTTTATTCCGTGCCTGGCATTGCTGAAGCCAACGCATCCTCGGTACCAGTCATCCTCATCACATCCGACATCCCCATGTCAGGCGAAGGCAAGCAAACCATAACGGAGCTGGATACACAGAAACTTTTTGAGTCTATTACCAAGTGGTCCAATATCCTCAAGGATGTAAATAAAATTCCGGAAGTGATCAGGCGGGCGTTTCGCATCGCCACCACCGGCCGGCCGGGGGGCGTGCATCTTGCTTTACCCCAGGAGGTGTCCACCGGCACGTTTTCACTTCAAGATACCGTCCTTTATGCCGAAAAGATGTGTCGTCAGTACCCGGCCTATCGAACTCGTGGGGCCCGTGACATTCTCGAGGATCTTGCCGATCTGGTAACGGCCGCGGAGCGCCTGGTCATCATTACCGGCGGCGGAGCCAACCATTCGGCGGCCAACGAGGCCATTTTGAGCATCGCCCAGTGGCTGTCTGCCCCGATTGTAACGACTATTTCCGGGCAGGGACTGATACCTGACGATCATCCCCTGGCCCTTGGCGTTATCGGCGACAATGGGTTTCATCCGCATGCCCACCGGGCCATCGAAGAAAGCGACACCCTTTTGTATATAGGATGCAAGATGGGGTCCGTGTCCACCATCAACTGGACAATGCCGAGCAATGCCGCTGACCGCACCATTTTGCAAATTGATCTCAATCCCGAAATGCTGGGCAACAACTTCCCGAACACCTTAGGAATTGCCGGCGATGCCCGGCTGGTGGCCGAAGACCTGGCGATACTGCTGAAAAGCAGGACCAGCCAACGGGAACCAACCGCCTGGTTGAATGCCTTAAATGCCCAGCGGGAAGCATTCTGGAATGACGCCCAAAATGAATTTGCCCTTGATAGTGTGCCCCTGAAACCCCAGCGGGTCATCGCCGAGCTGAACCGAAAATTACCGAAAAATGCTGTTGTGATCTCTGACGCCGGTACCCCAACACCGTATATAACCCGCTATCTCAAACTGAGCGGACGAGATGCGCGGTTCATTATTCCCCGCAGCTACGGCGGGTTGGGATATGCGATCCCGGCCGTAGTGGGTGCTTATTTTGCCCGCCCGGATTCGCGCGTGGTGGGGCTTTTCGGAGACGGCAGCCTGGGGATGTCCGCGGGCGAACTTGAAACCATTTCCCGTTTGAACATTCCGGTTGTGCTTATCCACTTCAATAACAGTACCTTTGGATGGATCAAGGCGCTGCAGAAGCTGCACTGCCGGGAAAAATACTTCTCCGTCGATTTCAATGCCCATGACCCGGCCAAGGTGGCGGAGGGTTTTGGCTTGAAAGCGTTTTCCATCGGAACACCCGACGAATTGCACGCGGGGATGGCGGCGGCTTTCGAGTCCCAGACGCCGGTCTTTCTGGATATAAAAAGTGAACCCGAGTCAAAGGACACGCCCCCTGTCTATTCCTGGATGCAGGCTGGGGAATAGAGGCCCTGCAAACCGGTTTGGCCTGGTCCTAAAACAACGCGGATACGCCATAGAAAACAAAAGCCGAAAACCATCATATATTCGCTGACCATACCTTTCGCATTGTCGCCGGCATGGTCTAGCGGCCCATTTAGATAGTATCTGTATATCGGCCCACAGCGGTCATCGGATGGCAACTGGATGAAGTTCCCTCGAACAGATGTCGTGATCATCGGGGCCGGGATTATTGGGAGCGCGATCGCTTACCACCTGGCCCGAGGGAATCTGCGCGTAGTTCTCCTGGAACGCGGCGATATTGCCTCGGGCAGTTCCGGCGCCTGTGACGGCTTGGTTTTTCTCCAGTCCAAAAGGGCCGGTGTACTTCTCGACCTGGCGCTCAAAAGCCGCCGCCGCTTTGGCCTGTTATCCCGTCAACTGCCGGTTCCCATCGAGTACAAGGAGACGGGCGGCATGGTGGTGATCGAGACCGAAGAAGAAATGGCGGCCATGCAGTCATTTGTCAAGCAGCAGCGGGCCGGAGGCTTGGAGGTCTCCCTGGTGGATGCCGCTCGGGCGCGCCAATTGGAACCCCATCTTGCCAATCACATTCTGGGCGCTACCCATTCACCGCTTGACGGGCAAGTCAACCCCATAGCCCTGACCCAGGGATTCGCTCTGGGGGCCAAAGCACGCGGCGTACGCGTGATTACCGGAACGGCGGTACAAGGCATTGACCTGAAGGCCGGTAAGGTAGCAGCCGTCGAAACGGACGCCGGGCGTTTTAAAACCGATGTGGTCATCAATGCGGCTGGTGCCCATGCCGCCGACATAGGGAAGATGGTAGGACTGTCAATACCCATCAAACCCCGTCGTGGACAAATACTCGTTACCGAGGTCTGCCCGCCCATCGTCAGACATTGCATGATATCGGCCAAATACATTGCGGCCAAGTATGATCCCGGAATCACCGCAGCCAAAGGAGAGGGTGTCTCAATCGAGCAGACCGAGAACGGAAATTTGCTTTTAGGCTCCACTCGTGAATTCGTCGGTTTCGACAAGCGAACCACCACCGCCGGTCTGCAGCGGATTGCTGCAAAAACAGCGAGCCTTATCCCGGCCCTGGCGAATGTCAATGTTATCCGTGCATTTGCGGGCCTGCGCCCCTACACACCCGATGGCCTGCCCATCCTCGGCCCAGTGGAAGCAATCCCCGGGTTTTTTATGGCTGCCGGGCATGAGGGCGACGGGATTGCCTTGGCGCCCATCACCGGCGAATTGGTTGCCCAGATGATTACCCGGGGTGAAAGTGATATCTCCCTTGAGTGCTTTCGGTTGGACCGTTTCACTGATGACAGCCGGGATGCGGAGGCCGCCCATGACTGATTTGCGAATTGCGACCATGGCTCGGGGCAAAACGCTTGCCATTCGCATCAACGGCCGCGCCTGTCTGGCCTTCGAAGGGGAAACCGTTCACGCGGCCCTTTGGGCTGCCGGTTACCGGGTACTGCGCACAACTCCCCAAACAGGTCGACCCAGGGGACTATTTTGCGGCATGGGGGTATGTTACGAATGCCTGGTGACCATTGACGGCGTGCCCAACCAGCGGTCGTGCATGACGCTGGTCGCGAGCGGTATGGAGATTCAGATCGATGCATAAGCGGCATGATGTGATTATTGTTGGCAGTGGATTGGCCGGATTGGCAGCGGCCGATTTACTCGGTAAACGTGATCTCGATATTCTGATTGTCGACGATAACGCGCATACCGGTGGTCAACTGGTGCGGCCAGTGCCGCATGCCAATATAGGTCACCATGGATTCGAACTCGATCCTCTCAAGCGCCGGGGCCGCCGACTGGCGATGGAGCTTAACTTCCGTACAGTTCGCTTACTCAAAGGGTCCCAGGTGCTGGGCATCTATCCGGAAGGTACCCTTCTGGTGGAGGACCGCCGTCGACATGTCGCTGAATACCGGGCGAAGACCGTAATCCTGGCCACCGGAGCAAGGGAAAGATATCTCCCGTTCAAAGGCTGGACCCTGCCGGGGGTGATGTCTCCCGGCGCAGCTCAGATTATGATGAAAAGCTCCGGCATACTACCCGGAGTTAAAACACTCATTGGCGGCTGCAGTCCCCTGATGCTTTTACTGGCGGCTGAAATCCTGACCAACGGCGGCCGGGTTCAGGCGGTACTGGATCAAAGCCGGGCCGCCAGCAAGCTGAAGATATTGACCGCGGGTCTGTCCGCATGGCCCAAGATCCTTGAAGGAGGTTTCTACCTTGCCCGCCTGGCTGCCGCCCGGGTGCCTGTCCAACAGGGCATCCGCATTGTGGCAGCTCGCGGCCGGCGGCAACTGGAAGCGGTGGTTGCGGCCCGGGCCGATTCCAAAGGATGCATTATAAAAGGAACAGAGCACACCTATTCCACGGAGACCCTGGCGGTCGGGTACGGGTTTTCGCCCAACATCGAGCTGCCCCAGCAGGCCGGGTGTGCTGTTTCATATTCACCCGATCGAGGCGGCTGGTTTGTGAATGTGGATGCCGCGATGACTACATCGGTACCGGACATCTACGCCGTCGGCGAAACCACCGGTATTGCCGGTGCCGGCAAATCCTTGATCGAGGGCCGTCTGGCCGCTTGGCATATTCTTTATAATACGGGGCGGGTGGGAAGGCAGGTGTACTCAGACCACATCCGGTCACTATTGGGCCGGCATACACGGCAGGTTCGGTACGGACGATTATTAAATCTGATATGCCAAATTTCCCCGGATGTGTATGCGGACATTCCCGACGAAACGACCATCTGCCGGTGCGAAGAGGTCACCATGGGGGACGTTCGCCGGCAGGTAAGCAATGGGTTGACCTCCCTGAAAAGCATCAAAATGGCAACTCGCTGCGGGATGGGCCGTTGTCAGGGACGCACGTGCGGCCCGACCCTGTTTGACATTATCAGCGCGTTGACCCGGCAATCACCTGCGGTGATTGGATATGCTTCGGCACGCACCCCTGTCAAAACGGTTGCTTTGGGTTCCCTGGCGGAAATGGCGCCTACAAACGGCGACAACCACCCGGCGCCGTCCGGTCCTGCGCCTGAATAGGAACAATTCCATGAGCAAGCTTTTGCAATGCAATCCTGAAAAAGCACTGCTTGGCATCCTTATGCTGGAGACAACGTTTCCGAGAATAAAGGGCGATATCGGCAATCCGGATACCTTCGCCTTTCCGGTTCTTTATGAAACAGTGGTTGGCGCCTCTCCAAAAAAGGTCGTCATCGAGGCAGATGAGGGGTTATTGGAAGGTTTCATCGAGGCGGGAGGTGCCCTGGTTAAGAAAGGTGTGCGGGTCATTACCACCAGCTGCGGATTTCTGTCCTTGTTCCATCGGCAACTGGCCGACGCATTACCGGTTCCCGTGTTTACTTCGAGTCTGCTGCAGGCACATTTGGCTCGGGCAATTATTCGACCCGACCAGAAAATCGGCATCATCACGGCCAGCCGACCATCGCTGACGGCAGCCCATCTGGCCGGGGTAGGCATCCAGGACTACTCCCTGGCCATTATCGGCATGGAGGGCAAAACGGAGTTCAGTTCAGTATTCATCGATGGAAAGCCAACCCTCAACGAGCATCTGTGTCGGCTGGAGATGCAATCGGTCGCTGCCCAATTAGTCCACAACCACCCCGATGTCGGGGCAATTGTTTTGGAGTGTACCAACATGCCGCCTTATTCCGATACCGTGCGACAGGTAACGCGTCTGCCCGTATTCGATGCAGTGACCATGGTCAATTATGCCCATTGGGTGTTAGCTGCCGGATGATAATGCGCAGAGCGTTCAAGCCTATAGGTCAACCATGCGATATTAAACGTACCGAGAGAGATAGTGAATATACTACGACCATTAGTCCTCAAGTATAGATATAACCAAAAGGGCGCGGATTATCTGATGTAATCCTCGCTTTATTTAATTCGCTATGGAGTTGTCAAGCGCAGATAAGGGCCCGACCGGTGCCGCCGGTCGCCGCATCTCCCGGTTGCCGGTTGCCGCCATCCGGAAAATGCGGTATTGATACGGGCCATGGAGAACTACCGCACATACCTGGCCGGCTATGTGGACGAAACCCTGCCCGAAAACTCGATCGTTTTCAGAGCTTTGGATTTTGCCGTGGAACTGCATGCCGGCCAGAAACGCAAATCCAACGAACCCTACATTATCCACCCCCTGTCGGTGGCCCACATCCTCAGCCAGGACCTGGGTGTCCGCGATCCTTTGATCCTCGCCTCGGCGCTTTTGCACGATGTGGTGGAAGATGTCCCGAACATCTCCCTGGATGACATCCAACGCGAATTTGGAAATGTGGTTGCCGAGTTGGTGGACGGCTGTACCAAGATGTCCCTGCAGCGTCTGGACCGGACGACCCTGGTGGATTTAACCCACAGTAAACTGCTGGTCAGTTCCAGCCGCCGCCTGGGTATCCTGCTGATTAAAATGGCCGATCGGCTGCATAATATCAAAACCCTTGAGTTTCTGAAGAAGTCGAAGCAGCGGCGCATTGCCCAGGAAACAATTGAAATCTACGCCCCGCTGGCAGCTAAACTCAATCTCTTTTCACTAAAGCGCGAGTTGTTCCAACTCGCGCTTCCTTATTTATACCCCAAAAAAAGTAAAAAACTACTCAATGCCACCCGTGAGATTCTGAACTCACCCGAAGTGTTTGAAATTCAGCGAGCGATCCGCCAAGCGCTGGCTGATTTCCACTGCCCGTTTGCCATTCGCCCCCGGGCAAAAAGTTTGAGCTCTTACTACTCCCCGGTCAAACGCACCCTTGAAATCGGGAACACGGAAAACCAGGTGGACTTTACTGTAACCCTGGATACGGACAACTATATGGATTGTTACACGGTCATGGGAATGGTGGCGAACCTATTCCCACCGGTCCCCCGTACCATCCGCGATTTCATTGCCACCCCCAAAGCCAATGGTTACCAAAGCATCCACATTCGCATCAGTATTAACGCCCAAGAGTTTCTTATTAAAATCAGGACCGAAGCAATGGCCACCGCCGCTCGCCAAGGTGTCCTGAGTCAGTATGACATTAACCAGTCGGTGGGCGACCGCTATGCCCAGGAAATCAGCGAGCTGTTCAAGGAAATCGGTGAATACGGCGGCCCGGCGCACCAACGCAAAGATCTCATTCGATTGGCGGAATCAAATGAGATCTTTATCCTTACGCCCAAAGGCGACGTGCACTATTTGCCGCGAGGCAGTATTGTGCTGGACTTCGCCTATAAAATCCACTCCAACCTCGGTGATTACTGCCGGGGCGCGGTCATCAACGGAGACCTCAAACCGTTGACCGAGCGTCTGAAAGACGGCGACAAGGTGGACATCCAGACCTACCCGGACCCCATTGATGCGGACCCGGATCTGGAACGCTTGTGCCAGACCCCGCGGGCCAAGAGCGCCGTGAACAAATCGCTACAAAAAAAACGGCGCCGTTATGCCCGCCACATCGGAAGGGAACTACTTATGCAGGAACTGGAACGGGCCGGTCTGACGGAGACTTTTCTGGACAGTGAATCCCTGCGGCTATTTTTAGAATTTAAGAGCATTGACAATATCGGGCAGATGTTTACCCACATCGGGCAGGACCTGCTCTCTCCGCAGGAAATCTTGTATTACGCCGAAAGTTCCGGAACCAGATCGCCAAAGTCCGACCTCCAAACCGGCACCATTCGGATCGCCGATTTAAAACGGGGGATTCACAAGTTTTCCAATTGCTGCCGCCCCCATCCCGGAGAGGATTTGATAGTGGCGGCCTTAAGTGAGCGGGGGGTGGCGTTCCACCGGCAATCATGCCGCAGCCTCGCCGCGCGGCATGGCCTGGGACCGGAAGAACTACCACGGGTGGACTGGGATTTTAATTCACCGTGGCAGATCCCGTTAAAATTCGATGTCCGCGTGCGTGATAAATCGCTGGCCGAAAGCATCATGCTTTTGGGCCTCATCCCCAAGTGCTTGGAGATTCTACAGGTCGAAAACGTCAGTACCCGTCGCCAAATCCCCGACACGCTGATTACCCTGAAATTGAGGAATTTCACCGAAGCCCACGACTTTTTCGCCTGTTTCGCAACCGCATCCATCGCCATCAAAGGCTACGGCCGCGAACTCTACCGGCCTTAATTCACTTCAGGCATCTTCAGATATAGAAAGCGCCCATTCATAGATGGCAGATTCTGGTCCTGACAGGTAGGATAGTATCGATTCGCTGAATATACTCTCAGCACAACCGCCGGTAAGAATCAATTTATCAGTCGGAGAGTTCCCCTTAATTGCCAGTCATTCCGGCGAAAGCCTGGGGCCAATTAACGCACGGGAAACTCTACTGGAGGCCGGATACGTCATCCCGGACTCGATCCGGGACCGGCGTAACGACAAGAACGTCCCGACTGCAGAACTAATTGAGCAGTCGGGGAGTTTTCGGCGTCATGCCGGACTTGATCCGGCATCCAGGGTCGCTTTCATTAAGTGTGCTGGATCCCGGCTTTCGCCGGGATGACGGGCATTTAGTAAGAAAACTCCCCGACCCCTGAACTAATTAAAAGATAGAAGCGCTCTCAAAAGAGGATTTTGGTTCAAGGTCAAGGCGGCCGCGAGGTTTAGACCGGAGGAATACGATTCGTATTTCGAGGATCTGAACCTCGCGCCCAACGCAGAGATTGGGCCAAAAGCCTCTTTTGAGATTGCTTCTAATTGGCTTGTTCCATCCACTGCTTGAGTATATCCCGATCCGCCTTGCTGATCGAGGTAATCCGCATCTGATGTACCATTTTACCCTCCTGCGCTTTCTGGGAAAGTACCTTGGCATAGATATCACCGAAACAGTGGGCGTCGACACAGAAATCAAAAACCAGCTTGAGATTGGTCAATGGCGCCAGCGGTTGATTTATCACGGCCGCCAGAAAATCCCGCCCCAGGGTCACGGTTTCCCCAATGATGGCCATCCCCGCAACTTTTTTATCCTCAACCGTCCAACATTGAAACGGTAAGGCCAGGGGGACATCCTGCTGATTGACAATAACGGTATTAAAGCGCACGTTATAAGGCGGACCGATCGCCGTAACCGGGTAGTAAACAATCGGCGCTTTGACCCCTTTCATCATGACGGTCCGGGCAGACTCGGCCGTCACCAGGTGACTTACCTGTTCATAAGTCGACAGCCCAACCAGAACCTGGCCGCCGACACTGTCTGATTCAATGCGGGAAGCAATGTTCACGGGCGCACCGACGATGCCGTATTTAAGCCGCATTTCCGATCCGATGTTCCCCACAATTACCGAGCCGGTATTGATGCCGATGCCCATCTCGAGGGGTGGAAAATCCTCTTTGACAATTTCATTGTTCAATTGCATCAGGGCTTTTTGCATGGCCATGCCGCAGGCCACGGCCCGGGCCGCATCATCGGGCATGGGTTCCGGCACCCCGAACACCGCCAGGATGGCATCCCCAATGAATTCATCAATCATGCCGCCATGCGTTTGAATGACCTCGGTCATTTTTTGCAGATAACGGTTCAACAGATCCATCAGCTGTTCTGGGTCCCGCTCCTCGGAAAGGGTGGTGAAACCCCGCAAATCGGACATCAAAATGGTAACCGTGGCCCGCCGTCCACCAACATTGCGCCCCTCAGGGGATTCCAAGATCTCTTCCACGACCTCCTTGGACAGGTAGCGCCCGAAAGTGGCCCGAATGAAATCGACCAGAGCCAGGCGTTCACGGGATTCCTTGAGGATATTGGCCAGCAGTTCCTTGCGGGTCGAGACAATTTCCCCGATTTCCCGCGGGGTACGGGCCGGCAGATTCACCTGATGGTCTTCATCGCCGTCTTCCTTGAAACGGCGGTTCGCCGCGGTAATCATTTCAAGCGGTGAGATGATCTTGCGATCCAGAAAGCGTCTGAGGGTAATCATCATGAAACCGATGATAATAGCCACCAGGATGAGAATGCGAAGGGTGTACCAGAGAAGATCCGCGATATCGGTCATATCCACAACAAATCGATGGCCTACCGACCAGACCAGCAAGATGCCTTCAATAATCAGGATACGTATAAAAATTCCATTGAGGAGCACCTCACGCACACCTTTGTGGTGGTCACTGGATTCAATCGGATGGGCCGTTTGTCTTGATTCTGAATTTCCCATATCACCCCCTCCTCACGTGTGCCGATTTACGGTCTACTGTATTGTCGCTTAGTGGTGGTAAACCTTTCAGATGGATTTCAACTGTCAGCTGACCAGGGTTCGCATCTAATGGTCACAAAAGGTAGCCTAGCCGGCATGGAGCATGTCGGAAAATACCTATCTATTCAAAATACTTTATAATTTAAATTCCATGGCAACTTCAGAGGCGCTGTAATGCCGGTTGCAGCCCGTCGCGGAGGTCGCGTTTTTGATTCAAGAGAAGGAAACTGGTGGACGGTAGCTCAAAAATTGGATTTTGGTTCAAGGTCCCGTCTACGCGCTTCGACCTTCCGTCTTCACTTTCAAAGTTACGCCGGACAAGACGCCGGATCAGTCTACGCTTAAAGCTACGCCTGACAGGCAGGCAAGGCGGACGCTATATTCGAACCGGAGGTGCCCGCGAAGCCAATGCCCATCGTGGTAAATACGGTTATATTTTAAAGAGTTGGTCCGCCCTACAGTTAGCAGGACGCCTTACGGAGGCGGTTCGCCGGCCAATTTAGCGCCCAACAAAGTTTATCTGCCGTAGCTTGAGCGCAGGCTGAAGATTGCGTCAATCAGGCTTCGCCAAAGGCTTACGTCTTCATCGGGGCTACGCCGCACAAGACGCCTGACATGATGACTTTTTTGAGTCAAGTTCTAGAAGCGGTTTCAAAACCTTCAATCGGGTTCAAAATCAAGGCGGCCGCGAGGTTCAAACCTGAGGAATACCGAATGACTTTTTTGAGTCAAGTTCTAGAAGCGGTTTCAAAACCTTCAATCGGGTTCAAAATCAAGGCGGCCGCGAGGTTCAAACCTGAGGACTACCGATAGTATTTCGAGGATTTGAACCGAGTGCCCAACGCATAGATTTATCCGTCCCTGGTGGATTGGGACCGAGGGGAGGTTTTGAAACCGCTTCTAATCTTTTGATGTAAACCGGGCATGCAGCCTCCGAATCCGATCACTGAGAACCCGGCAGGCATTCAAGGCAATTTCTGGAAATTCGTGCACGATTTCATTGAACTCTGCTTTATGCAGCACTAAAAAGTCAGATTCGGTCAATGTCCGGATACTGGCTGACCGCTGGCGATCTTCGAACAATGCCATTTCGCCAAAATAGTCACCTGAGTCGATCTGATCAAGTTCAAGTTCGTTGTCCGCACCCAGATGCTTTATTACCGCCACGCGACCTTTCACGATGAGGAACATGGTTTCGCCCATATCGCCTTCCTGGATGACAACCTGATCGGGCGGGTGGGAAACAGCCTCGGTTACCGAGGCCACCGCTGCCAGTTCACTGACCGACAGATCGGAAAAAATGTCTATCTCCCTGACCAGCAGGATCTTGTCGGTAATGCTGATCGCTGAATCCATGGATATCTCCTTCTGATTGGTGCGCTGTAGATAGGGATGCAGATGCTTCAAGTGGTGACCGCCGGATACTTGCTGCAGAGCGCTGGTCAACTTGGCCTCTACGCCTTGCCCTCCTGTGCCGGTGGGCGAGTTGTGGAAGGCCGCCAGCAACAGGGTGATCTCTAACCATTGGCCCCGGTTGATCAGATGGTCTACCAAATCGAGATCATTGTTCCCAACATTTTGAATTCTAAAGAATTTACGCGCAATTTGCCCGGATGGCTGTGCGCCAGGTGCATTTTCAAGCAACGGCAGCAACGGTTGGAAAACTGCTTGAGGCAGGAGGCTGTCCAGGGCCTCCAGGCTGTTATCCACCTGGCGCTTATCGGCGTAGAAAAGACTGCGGGTTAAAATCCGAATACGTCCGGTGAGATCATGGGCCGCCAATACCCTTAAAACGATTTCCACATCAACGCGGGCTTTCTGCTTCAGGTGGTCCCGTAATAATTCGGTCACCTTTCCGGGAGGAAGCAAATCGAGGGATTCAGCAATGATCAGGTTCTCGTAGGCCTGCTGTGTCCGGCTGCGCGCGAACCGGACCACGTCCAGGTCTTTGATGTCCATGGACTCCAGGACCCCCAGGATACCTTCGCGCATACTGCGCCGCGGACTGGAAAGGGCCTCCAGCAGCAGCTGAACATTCTGGTAGTCCGCCCCGACGATGGCATCGTGGGCGGCCTGCTGCACGTCTTCAGACGCAGTACCCACCATATGCAGCATCTGGTCCAAATCCACATCGTCGCTGATTGTCCAGCTCTTCACCGCCTCAAGACGGACTGCGGTGTCTTCGTGTTCCAGGTAGTGCGCAACCTTGTGATTCAAATCCGGCACATCCATCCGCCGTAATCCCCTGATAATCAGGGGAATAAAGGTGGCTTGTTCCGGTTGATCGAGCAGGCCTTCCAGTCGGGAAGCAAAGTTGATAGCGCCTGTCTGGCCGGCGGCGATCACACCGGCTTTTTGCTGCTCCCCATCAGCAGATTCAAGCCAGCCGGAAATGGTCGTACCATATTCGCCCATATCGGTCAGGTAAAGCCCGGCCGCAGCGTAGGCCTTGACTTCGCTGGGTCGCTTGGAATGCATGACCTCCTGATTGAATGCGCGCCCGGTCCCCGGGGCCTGCTTGTTGGCACAGCGGATCATGGCGGTCATCAATTCCGGGCCGGCTGTGGGGGCCAACCGGGTAAACGCATCGACCGCAGCATGGCCTGCTTCCGCTGACAACAGCTGCACCAATCCAATCCGGGTCTCTTCATCGGATTGCTTCTCCAGGGCGATAATAAGCTTCTGGTCCAGATCGGGCAGGTTTAGCAGCTTCAGCAGCTGTGCATGCCATAGGCATTTCTCACCCTCGGCCACAGCAAAGGCGCTGGTCAAATCGGCCTTGATCTTGGGATCGTTAAACAGGTGACTGATATCGGTTTCCTTCATCGACTTCAGGTCGATCATGTCCTCGGTAATCAGATCCAGCAGTATTTGTGAATACCGCCTTTTCAGGAAAAAGTTGGTGCATACCCAGGTCAAGGCAAATGGCAATGCTACCAGGGATAGGTATTTGGGGTGAAAGAGGTTGGTTGAGAGCAAAATCATGCCGTGACTCATGAACAAGGCCACACGGACGATCGTCCCCCTTAAGAAGGGTCTTACCAGGGAGCGGTAGGCAGCTGGGAAAAGACCGTTCAGGATGGCCATGGAAGGAATATTCCTCGATGCTAACAAAAGCTGACCCCTTTACACTCAATTAAATTAACCCATTTAGTGCGCGTCTGTTTGCAAGATCGAATCTGATCAAAATCGGAGGTCAGCATAATATTATCGATGGGT
>Ga0126335_1000235_pt1 | contig 26024 bp, 17 predicted proteins | sample OlaspJWI45metaG_FD_108409 | JGI IMG/M metagenome (GOLD analysis project Ga0126335, IMG submission 108409) | Marine gutless worms symbiont microbial communities from Oahu, Hawaii - Olavius sp. 1 OAHU.JWI-45 metaG | ecosystem: Host-associated > Annelida > Digestive system > Unclassified | place... | reverse complement strand
TTTAAGTTTTTTCATATCAAAAAAATGAAACTTTTAATGTTGCTAATTTTTGGCACTTTTTGATTTTTATTTTTGGCATTTTTGCTGTATTTGTGGCATCATGCCAAAAATAACCAGGGCTGCTGATAGGTATTGTGGTGCCCGTCCAGCATGGATGTGATGCATAAACAGACACAGCTTTTACGTAATTCTTTGCTCAACCGAAGCTGCTTCAGAGCTGGCTTCACGTGGTCGCGCAACAAGTTCATGATAACTCGAGCCGCTGCATCATCACACGCTGCAGGGGCTGAATGGTTGACCTTGGCAGACAAGACAACAGCGAGTTACAGTAGTCGATACGAGACAAAATGAAAGATGAAACGAGTTGTTGAGCGACATCTTGGCCGACGTGCCGTCGAACCTGACGAATTCTACGAAGCTGATGATAACAGTAGCTGACTACTTTCGAGATGTGGGTCTTCATCGTCAGCTCACTGTCAAGATGGACACCAAGATCACGAACCGACTTCGAGGGACAGATTACCGTGGTGCCAGTATCCAGCGTCAGATCTGAGTCAGTAAGTTTCGACAGCATTTTGCGAGAGCCAAAGCATATTAATTCTGTTTTAGCAGCGTTGAGCTGTAATATACGTGAAGCGCACCACGAAGTGATGTCACTAATACAATGTTCAAGTGTTTGACGGGCCAGTGACACGTTATAGACAGGTACGCTCACATAGGCCTGTTTGTCGTCAGCATATAGAAGATGATTGACTTGATGACTGTCAAAAATCGGATTAACATCTTCAGTATATGAAATGAAGAGCACTGGGCCCAGCACGGAGCCTTGAGGGACGCTGCAGGTGACTGGTATCGGTTCTGACATTACACCATTGCCACAGAAGGTCTGAGTAACCAGTGTTATGATATGCGGTAGCGTGCTCAGACTTGGTTTCACCACAGAGTAACAGCATACTTCACCAGAACTCATTTGTCAATTATTGCCTGCTTAAAGAACTGTAAATTTTACCGTTTCTTAATGTCTATTGATGTACACACGTTTGATGAGCGTTTAACAAACTTGATTTGATTGAGAAAACAATGGAAACTTAACTAACAAAACAATATAAACAGTAACAGGTCGGTAAAGGTAGATGACACTTGCTATAGCGCCTCTTTATGGGCCAACCCCATCACAAAGCCACTCAGGTTGGCACGCACTTTCAAGGGATCAGTTTTACCTGCATGCCACCCACGTGTTTATCCACGAATATGAACCATACCTGTCCAGGGGTGGATCCAGGGGGGGCGACACCCCTATATTTGGCAGTCAATTTTATTTTGTACATTGTATATATTGCAATGTCTGAAAAAATATTTTTGAAATTGAATTTTATAGTTGCCAAAATCCGAGAAGCTTTTGTAAGTATGGGGGGGGGGGTGTATGAGTGTGCATCGAAATCGTGGCCGATACTGTCTTTTGCTTTGCAAATACATAATTTCGTGCAAAACTGACGCAAATGCATTTCGGCTTGAGGAGAGCTTTGCACCATCTCCCCTACCTCGCACAGGCTTACACTTGTCATCGAAGTATTTTTTAAAAATCCTTAGAATAGGCCTCAAATGCTGTGCTATAATTAGTTCAGTGTCGTGTGGTTTTTCCGATCGATTAATCATCGGACCGTTTTCGCTGAATGCCTCAACAATCGAGATCACACTCCGTGTTAGGTTTCGTACAGGTTAACCCTATTTTGGCCACAGCTTCCTTGCTTATTGTTACCTTTTTCAAACTTTCGTAATAGGCTCCCTCAAGACCCTCTGTAGGGAAGAGATGCACTGAAAGAATGATTTGGACACTGCTCCCAAAGATGTTGAGTGAAGTCAACGGTATCAACTACCAGGATATGCATTTGGACAGTGACACATATCAACAAATTTGTTACCATAGACACAGTAAGTTAAAAAGGTTCTTTCTATTATAAAACACTCATTTTTTGTAGTTCGCTAAACACTGAGAGAGGTATACAAGAACTATCACAATCACAGACAGCAAAAATAGAGGACTTGTGACTGGATGAAAATAGTAGGGTACAAGTGGATGAGCCAAGCAAAAATGCATTCAAGTCTAGATAAAAATCAGGGACAACCGGATGGGGCTTTTCATGGACTCGTCCACTGAACCTTACTGGTTGCATGATCAGATAGTGAGGCTGCACAAGGTATATCACTAGTGAAATGTGATGTAATGCTGCAAATTGCTGAATGTAAAGTGTTAGATGTGGTGCACAGTGGACTGAGTGGTATACACCTACAATGTGACGCAGCTGCCTTCCAGTATCAAATCTCAAAGTGAAACACAACAAATAATACAATGTTTAATAGCACACATATTTCACAGCTGCACTCATGAAAGTTCAGCTCTGTTCACAAGCACAACAATTCTCAGTACCGGCAGCCACATGTTGGCTTGAGCCCTGCCTTCACATGCCCCTACAATCACACACAATATTCACTTATCACTCACACAAGCAGTACACAGTATTCACACAGCAGCAGCAGCTCAACTGACTGCAACACAACAACCTGCTTATGTAGCCTCACAACCGCACACTCAGCATGACTTGAGGTTTGCTCGGAAAGCACTCCCTAAGTGATATTTGGCTTAAAATTTTTACTACAACCAATCTGGCTCACTTGCAAAAAGGAGGCCAAAATGCAGTGGAGGTGAGGCACCATCCAACAACGTAGAAAAAGCTTCCCAAATTAAATTTGGGTCTAAAGTGCCACTACGACACAGGCTCACTTCCAAAAAGTAGACCAAAGTTCAGCGGTTTACATTTACGGTCTGGAAAAACCGGATGTACTTGGCTGACATGTTTCATCACTTCTGGGACCCAAAGTCAGGGTTTAAAAGGCAACAGAATGCAAGAGGCCAAAATTCAGCGAAAAACTGGTTCCAGAAGGCCATACAGCCCAAACTGGAAGTGGAATTCAGCCATCGACTAGCCACTTCAAGTTCCTATACATTATCAGGCCTATCACTTACTGTTTAGGCTGTACTCATGGTAATGGCTGTCATTATGCCACTGTAAAGGTGACGGGACTTGTCATTTTTCCCGAATGGCCCCATACAAAAGGGGCAGTGAAAATTCAAAACGCTAGAATTCCAGAATGGAAGCAGATATTGACATGATTCAAACAGTGTTATTCACAGCTTGCCGAGCTCTAATCAGATGCATAAATAGCTGTTTCCACACCCATAGCCAGAAGTAGGTCAAACCCCAAAAGTGCCACGCAGACAAAAATCTTAACTCGGCTGACATTTTTCCTGCTCTAGAAGTTGATGAAACTTTGCACATCGAAGTCGATATCCATTCTATGTTGTGTCTGGATTCTAGTTACAAAGAGAAACACTGGGGGGGGGGCTTTTGTACGGAATTGTATAGCAAGTTTGTAGGCACTGTCAAGCGATATCTAACGACGTAAGAAAAGCTAAGCTGTTGCAAAAGGTTCCAAGAGAAAATCAAATTATAAGAAAAACCTTTAAACCCCTCTCAACCAAAAACTGGAAGTGGGCGTGGCTCGATGATGTCATCTTTGAGTAGGTGTCCCCGAGTGCTGTCACGTCTGAGTTTCTAGTTACGAAGAGGACAAAAAATATCCATCAGGAGGCATAATCCCCTTAAAAGGGGCTTTTGTCCAGAATCCCATGGGGTGTTTTGTAAGCACCATCAAGGGTCATCTAACAGCGTAAGAAAAGCGGAGCTGTTGCAAACCATCGCTGAAAAAATCGAGTTTTAAGAAAAGTATTCGAACCTTTTTAAACCGGAAATGGGCGTCATCATATGAGTACTATTCACGTTTTACGATATTGCCATATGGACCTGAGTGGGAGTGTCAAAGGCAATATGCGCACGCACCAGGCAAAACACCAAAGACGAAGTTAAATGTGAAACTCCTCCACAAAAGTGGCTTCTAATGGGTCAGAAATCTCACTATTGGAAAACTGTCTGTTGTCACACAACTTGCCAATTGTAATCCAACCAACTGGCTGCCACAGTTCAATAAAGTAATAATAATAATTAATATTTAGTAACACTAATAAACTGTTGTAAATGCCGAAAACCTTGACAAAATTACTACAAAAACAAATGCCAACTGAGACATGCTCATTCTTGTACAAATGTAGCCAACAACCACCTGGAGAAATAAAATAAAAATATCAGAAGGAATGCCCAGATCGAGGCTACACTACCCTAATGAATTGATTATTAATTAAACATAAGCTGTGCTCATTAACGACCACGGCTAATATTCATTAAGCATTACAGTCCCACCCTGGCCTGCACAATACATAGCATGTCTCCTGGTGATAGCTATTGATTGCTGTAGCTAAGAAGTGTGCAGCATAGGTCTTACAATAAACCGCAGTAATTTTATATCGAAATCAAATCTAAACAAAATCAATCTAAAAAGTGTATGAGCACCATCCTTCCATTAACCCTTTTCCTGTTTACCACGAGATATCTCGGCAGCTGAAAATCACCACACAGTGTTTGCCGAGAATACTCACAATTTCAGAAATGATTTTTGCTGTACCTTTTATCCCGAGAAATGACGCCATTCGTGACTTATTTATTGTAAATAAGATTTCTAGGTCACATTCACTTTTAGACAGAAAGTTGTAGTAACGAAGTTTTTGTTTCCTAAGTGATGGATAAGAATAAAAAATGTGCCGAAGAACGCAAATTTCGGACATCTCATGCAGTATTGAACTCTGATGACGACTCGCATGAAACCAATTTTTCCGATTTGATTTGATATTTATTATTATGGCCGTATTATGGCAAAAGTATTAGTTTGACTGTGAAAATGTTTTATGCAGCATTTGGCACTTTCTTTTACTGCAGTGATGCTAACTGTGTTCTACACATAGCTATAGGATTTGTCGGATTTGTATAATTTTTACACTGGTATGAACTTAGTAATTTTATGTCATAATTATCATACTAACTTGCACTACATTTTTGCTAGAGATATGATCACACTGATTAACATTTATCTAATTGACTTTTACCTCTTTTAGACTGAGTGTAACTAGCCTACAGGAATTATACAGACATTTCACATTTTCGCGAAATTTAATGAACGCTGGAGTGTGATATATGAAATTTTTAATAAACAGGAAAAGGGTTAAGGTGCACCTGCATGCAATGTTTTCACTGTATGTATTGACTGTATTTTTGTAGTTTATGAAAATGGTGATTCCCATAGTAAGTGTGTTACATTTTATTATTAAATCTCAATTCATTCAGCGTTAGTTCTGCTGATGTTCGTACTGTACAGTAAACAAACAACAATGGTCAAAGCATGTGAAAAAAACTCAAATCATTTCTCACATAGGTGACTGAGCTGGATCGGCTGGCTTGGCACCCTTCTGTTCACTGTATGGCTGTTCCGGTGCAGGCTGGTCTTTGGGATCCAGAATGCTGACATGGTCTGGCAATGGACGTTTTGGGCCATTCTTACCAGAAGGATCCCATGGTAACATAATTTTTACCTTGATGCCCAATACACCTGCAAATCAACTGTATACATACAGCTGCTGCCTCATGATAACAATTGCCAAAGTAATTTGGCAAAGGCCGCATTGAATCCACGTGGGAAATCAGGACTGTACAATGTTTCTTGGGACTCCAAGAGTCTCCACCCCAAGCAGGACCCCAATCCGTTCAGCCATATTTGCACAGCAAAGCTGCACGACAGACTGACAGATGCCCGGGATCATCGATTGCAATAATCTGCATCTGATGCATTTGATGCTGCCTAAATATTAACAGATTTGGCAATGGGCTTCTAACAGGGACCTCACTGTATGTAGCATCACTAAAAGGAAACAATATAGGCCTATAGCTGCTAAGTCTCCATTAAGGCAAATGGACATTTTCTCGACAAATGCCTCCACCTGCCCATACCAGAAAAGACACTGACAAGTGGCAAGGCTTGTCTCTGATTTACAGTAAGACGCAACAATGCATTGAATCGTGAATCGAAAATGTCCAAGGCGAGGCAAACATCTGGGATTCATTCACAGAGAAAATTCTTTAACCAAATTAACTGCAAAAATTACTTATTTAAACTGGAGGCTAATCTGCTTTAAATGCACTCAGCAAACGAATAAAAACAAGTGACGTGTCACCTTGCCGAAGGAGCACATGCCTGACAGCCTGGTCGACATAATCATTCATTGGGTCACCACTGTGAATCATCAGACCATCGACAAACTTCATCGACTTGGCACGCTGGCCCCTCAACTTGCCTGACACGATCACCTCACAGCCCTTTGCACCACTTTCCATGATGAAACGCAACACTCCATAGCAAGCTCTGACACACAACAGTTATTAGCTAGTCATACTAATTTAGTTAACATTTGACAAAGTTAAGCAAGTTTCATGTTCCATTCGACACATCTCCTGGTAGAGCTGTTACAGTTGCAATACTTTATTTCCGGTTCGATTTTCACACAAAAACCTCAGTTTCAGTTTTGAGTTACTTCACATATTTTAGGTCATTGCAACTGCAGAAATTATGACTGCAGATTGCTAAGGCAGATGATATGAACAGTAGCCCTATCTTCTGGGGCAATCTGTGACATGGCCTGATATATACCTGTCATATCAGTCATCAACCTTGTTATATATAACAAGGTCTCCCCATTTTAACGTAGCATATCTACACACACACGGCGTGATCGGAGTTGCGGGAATATGCTCACGTCCAGACATACCTGTCGAGGTCTGCTCAGAAAGCGGTCTTTAAGCGCTATTTGGCCTAAAAGTTTTTGCTACAGCCAATTTGGCTCTCATACCAAAAAGAATACCAAAATACTATAGAGGGGGCACTGGCTTGTAGCCAAGAAAAAGCTCCCCAAGTTAACTTTGGATTTAAAGTGCCATTACAACCATTTTGGCTCACTTGCAAACAAGTAGGTCAACGTTCAGTAACGGAGGGGGCACTGTCAGAGTGATGCCCTTAAGTGAAACTTGGTCTTAAAATGCCATGACGGCCAATGTGACTCATTTTTACAAAATGTAGGCCATAGTACAGTTTGGCAAAACTCGTACGTTTTTGTTTGTTGTGGTATATTACGTAAGCATACAAAGTGAAATTTGGCCAATTATTCACCTTTTGTCCGCTTCGACGCCGTTTTTAACTACTTGCAGTTGAGATTTACAGTCTGGGAAAATGGCAACAACTTGGCTGGTGCAATTCGCCATGTCTGGGACACTTAGTCAGGGTTTGGGAAGCAGCAATAAGCAAATAAGTCAATATTTAGCGAAAAATGAGTACAGTTCCGCAAGTGGGCGTGGCCCAAGGACGTCATCGTCCAGTCGTGCTCGCCAAGTGGTGTAATCAGTGAAAGTTTGGTGGCAATAGGCCACTCAGTGCGGGCGCTATTCGCGTTTTTTATATTAGCACAGAGGCAGCATCAAAGGCTGGGAAAACGATTCCAGAAGGCCATACGGCCCAAACCAGAAGTGGAATTCAGCGGCCGACCGGCCGATTTGACTCAACATCCCCAGACACCTATTCAAGTTCCTATTCATTATTGGGCCTATCTCTTACCGTTTAGGCTGTAGCGTTATCACTACACCATTGTAAAGGTGATGGGACTTTCCACTGCCATCGCCGGAAGTAAGTCACGTAAAAAGTGCCACACCCCGGAAAATTTTTTAATTTGGCCCCGAGAATTTTCCACAAATTGGGAATTTGTAAAAAAATTCTATATCAAAGTGGTCCTCGATTCTATGTCATGTCTGATGTTTTGGGGAAATGCCAGCGTCTGGATTCTACACTGTGTTTCAAAAAATCCATGTGACTATGTCTTCGACGATAACTTGAAGAGGAAGCGTCCGATTGTAATAATTTTTGGTACAGTTATTACTTAGACTTAGACTATAGGTCATCGAAAGACAGTTTCATTCTCCCACTTCACCTATTCTGTGCGTTACCTCGGGAAATTGTTGAACGTAAAAACTACAAATTTAGCCCACCATAGCTGTTAACCCGAATGCCACAACGGACAAAAAAGTGTTTATCGTTGAACCGCCATTCACTTCGCAGAACGATCGGGTATACGTGCCGGTCGGAACCAAGAAGCAATTCATTCAACCTAACCGTCTGCTATGCACGCGGTCGACGTTCAGCAAGTCCATTAATGGTGTAAGTTGCCGTGTCAAAAATGGATGTGACTGAGCTGATGTTTGTCGACCCCGGAGTTAAAATTGATGGCCAGTACTACCGCAGTGTCTTGCTGTCTCAACAGATGATTCATGCCATCAAACAGGTAGCAGGCGACACACGTCTTCCCGCAAGACAGCGCTCCGGCACATCGCGCCTGTGATACCATCCAGTTGCTGCAGAGAGAGACGCCTCATGTAATTGGTCCTGACCTCTGGCCGCCCAACAGTCCAGACCTGAATCCCATCGACTACAAGATCTGGAGCGTCATGCAGCAGTGGGTGTGTGGATCACGAATCAGCAGCGTCGATGAGCTGAAGAAACGTCTGGCATGGTGTGCAGCAGCATATCATTGACTTGGCTGTCAGCCAGTGGAGGCAGCGACTGACAGCAGGTAAGGCAGTTGCACAAAATAGGTGAGGTGGTAAAGTGAAACTACCTTTCGATAACCTATAGTCTAAGTAATAACTGTACCAAAATTATTACAATTGGACACCTACTATTTAAGTTATCGTCGAAGATGTAGTCACATGGATTTTTTTTTTGAAACACAGTGTACATACGAAGAGAAAAAGCAAAATTTTGATTATGGGGGCATGTGCCCCGTTAGGGATGCCTTTTGTCCGCAATGCTACAGTGTGTAATGCAGGCACTATCAAGCATCATGTAACAGCATCAGAAAAGCCGAGCTGTTGCAAGCCATTGTTGAGAAAATATAGATTTAAGAAAAATGCTTGAACCCGTCTAAACCGGAAACAAGAAGTGGAAATGGCCCGACGACGTCATCATCGTGTAGGGGGCTTCGAGTACCATCAGGTCTGATTTATTGGAGAAGTCCTAGCATCTCAAAAAAATCTCAGGAAGAGAACGAAGAAAAAGGAATTAGGGGCTATATTGCCCATTAGGGGGGGGGGCTTTTGTCCAAAATTCTACAGCACGTTTTGTAGGCATCATCAAGAGTCATCAAACGCCGTAAGAAAAACAAAGCTGTTGCAAACTGTTGCGGAGAAAAGTGTTTTAAGAAAAATTTGAACCCGTCTATTCCGGAAACCGGAAGCGGGCATTGCCCGATGACTTCATCATCCGGTAGGAGTCTAAGAGTAGTTAAATCACTTTTCCGTTCGGGCGCTTAGCGTTTTTCAATATTGCCAAATGGCCCACAGAGAAAAATGAAGCATATACGCATGCCAAATTGCCCATAAACAGGCAAAAACACTATAGATGGAGTCGAATATTACACCCTCCACACACACACACACTGGCCATTTAAACTGACTGCAATACAGCCAGAGTGGAAGGTTCCACCCGATGAGCAGCCAAGAGAAATAATATGCAGATGCTTTAAAATATAGGGCAGCCACATGACAATTTGCATGGCGCTTCTCGTAGGCACTGATCCAGTCATTCACGAAGCAAGAATACAGTGACAAGAAGCAATAATAGCCAACAGTAGCACACAGCATCACTTACCGTCGGACAGCAAGCCCTCCAATCAGCTTGTAGCGCAGAGATTCCGCCTGTGCAATTGCACTCAGACCACGAGTTCCTACTTTCTCTGCATACAGTTCAACAGTACCCTCGGGAAAGTTGAACCGCTTCTGCACAACAGATGTCAGCTCACGGATACGACGTCCTTTCTCACCTAACACGTTTTGTGTTCGTGTTGCCAGAATGATAATCTCTGTGCGTGTTGGTGTAACGCGAACCTCTACACCACTGTATCCATCCTCAGCCAACTCTCGAGTAAAAAACTCATTTAGCTCAGCCTTGAACACACCATCCTGAACGAACTGTATCCAACACCAAACACATAATAACTGATTAGTGTTATGATCAGTGTTGCTTCCATGTCTCAATAATATCAATTCGATATTGATGTATGCTGTTAGATGTATGGGCCCAGAAATTTTTGCAACTTTGGTTTTTGGTCCTTCATTTTTGGCATCATCATAGCGATGACTGCTGTCAGGCTATTTGCTGAAAATTACTTTGCGTGGCTGACCAACACCAGTGCAGAAAATAATATGATTGTCACAAAATGTGACTATACCTCATACCCAGTATCTACCCTAAAAAATGTGGGTGCAATACAAATGACTAACCTTGTGAAAAACTGAGACAAGATTGAAGTATCCGGGGTGTCCGGATAAAAATTTTGCTGTCCACTCCACAGGGGGGGGGGAGTTCCCAGTGCCAATGCTTCCTGTAACAGCACTCAGTGCCGCACAGGACATTCCTACACAGCAAATAAAGTTTTACTAAACTATTATTTGCTGTAAATTATTCCTGTGCATTTTTTATCTATCGTATATGTAATTTTAATTTTATCTATGGTATATGTAACGTCATCATAACGTCATATGTATTTAATGTAGATTTGTCATTTGAAAGATATGCCATTGTTTTGTTTTACTTAAATATGGCTGGCAGACCACGAGCACCAGTAACTATTACAAGTAACGTAATGCAACGAAAATCTCCAGAAGTGTTTGACTGCACTCCGCGGACATTGTTCTTGGCTATTGATAATCGCCTAGAGTGGTTGAAAAGGTTGGAGCTGTAATTGTAACTGACGCATGCGGAGGATACGCCAATGTGAATCAGATTAACAATGGCATATACACTCACGAAGTTGTTGTGCATGCTCATAACTTTATTGATCCGGTGCATCCAGAAATCCACACAGAGACTATCGAAGGTCTGCGGATGCAGACTAAGCGCAAGCTTCGGTACCAATCCGGAACTATTCGTGGACTGTTTCCCAGTTACCTGTCAGCTTTTCAATGGTGAAACAGTCACAAATTGCATGTTTTTGGCCAGTATCTAGGATTACTTAGTGACAATTACAACATTTGACTTTTATTTCTGTTTAATGTGACTTTTCTTTGTGTTTCCAGATGCACCACATGTTTAATACAACGTTGGGACATCGGGTAACTGGTTTTTGCTGCTGATTTAATCTACTACCGCCGTTCGGAAGATAGCCGTAATTTGGATTGCATTTCTGGTAGAAAATTAAGCCTTTTCTGCTATTTTAACACCGTTTGCTATCGTTTGTAAGTCGCAAAAGTGGTAGTTTACAGCACCGGACCTATCGGACACCGTTACCGAGGATGATGCATGTACTTCGATTTTTTCGAAAAAGTTCTTTAATTATGGCAAAACTTGCAAAGAACCGCCAAAAATCAGTCAAAAATGGCAAACAGTGCGGAGCACTGAAGACTGTGACTAGAGTCACTTTACTTATTCACAGTCTCCCAGAAACTGCAGTCCGATCCAGAGCGCAAACAGCAGACAGTGCGCTCGGGCCTGCGTTAAATGCCCAATTAACGTTGCGGTCTCGCTGTCAAGTTTTAGTGAGACCCCACACGGCCAGCCGTGTGCATAGCATCGGTCTTCCATGTGAGGTAGTGAAACTTCAGAAGCGCCTAGGGTAGAGTTATAAGGTTAGGGTCAGCGTTGGCGTTACGGCCTATGAATCTATGACCGTACATAGGTAGCGCCTTCCCGCCGACTGCCTTTTGCCAATTTTGCGCTAAAATTATTACTGCGATCTGTATTTCATCGTTAAACATCTACGCCGTTCTCATCGATAATCGTTACATTTCTTCGCCACCGATCATTAATAAGACAGATATAATATATATTAGTCATTTTACTACGAATATTCCCAAAACTGTGCAACCTTTCTCTTTTTAGACTGCTGTGTAGCCATACTTTCCAACTACACCGGATGTTTTTCAACGAAGAGGAAACGAAACACAAACCGCAAAACGGAAATAGTTGTACAAAATAACATAAAATGTTTCTGGTCTCAGGCTTCGTGAAGAGCCGCACGGCGCACACAAAGGGGTGAAACCGCCACTGGTAGCCCAGTTAAAGATAGCTGTGTTAATGGGGTCATTGGGAGAGGTGTGAGAAGCCCAATGTATCCTGGGACAATTAAAATTACCCACAACGATACTAACATGGTCACGTCCTCAATTTTACTCATATAATTATTTTGCTCATCAAACAGACGGGAAAAGTAATACTGGTAATAAAATTTCGAAAATTGCCGATATTTCTATTGTCACCGATACGATATCGATATACCAAATAAACTAATATCAGAAATGACGATACCAATACGATACCGATAATATCGTAAAATCACCGACTATATCGTCGATATTTGGACCCAGCTCTACTCCACAGTTGACAGAATTAACGTGTATAAAAATTCTATGTAATGGATATTTCTGCGTGCAAGTTGTATTTGTGTAGTTCATTTAGTTGGTAACTTATAAATTATAAGATATGTCTTTCACATGCGAGTTGCTGACAGTTGACCTTTTATCTGTATAACTTGATGGCTGTAGCACTGTCGCAGCAGTCATTTGACACTAATATATACAGACACCACTGCTATTGGTTGTGGGCGCGGCTAGGGCGAAACCACCACTGCTACAACGGTGCCTGTGTAACCTTGGCCATATCCAGGAATAGCTCCCGGCATTAAGAATAACGTGAATACTGTACAATAGCACGAGCAAAAAAGTAATTGAAATTATAGATCACGGAATTTAACAGTACCGAACGCCAGGAAGAGCTGCACTGACATGACTCTGTAAAATGGGTTTCTAAGCACAGTCAGTCGATCTCTGCAGCAACGTATCATACTACACTAATGATGGTGGAAGTGCGAAACACAAGGAATACTACTGTCCATCTGACAACACAGACTGTGCGTTCTATATAACCTCCAGCTTTAGCTCCTGGTGGCTAAAGTCAAGTTATATAGAACATAATGACCATACAAAGCAGAACATTCGCAACTGATGAACAAAATGGATGAATAGCGGTCATTTGAAAGAGTGTGTTTTTTGTGGGATTTATAAAGAAGAATGGGGCAAGGTCTTTTTAGGGGAAAGAATTATAAACAAAGAATCCGATGAAGTATACATTCTTATAGGTACTATGAATTTGACATAGTCTCATATTGTTATCTGACGGGGCTAACGTTGGAGGTTATATAGAATGACTGTATAATGAACATACTAAATTCATATTGTGTGCCAGACTCTTCAGCTGTTGGGGGGCAAGGGCTTTGCCCACAAACCTCCCAACAAAAACTCTGCCTCTGGACCCGATGGAAATGGAAATAGCATTCACTGTGAAAAATTCAGTATAACCATACAATAATGAACCCTGTATTCCAACAACTCTCATTGTAACCCTAACCCGATATGTTTTGAGGAAAGCAATGCCACTAGGCCTACCATGAATGTGTGAGAGAGTGAGCGGCGGTGGTGTTCTTAACGACCACCCACCGACTGCTGCAGCTGTATAGCAGTTGTCAGTCACTGTAACATGGCACCATTCCAACACTCAGATCGTGCAACGCCAGTCACTCAGCCAAAGTGATACAGAAGCTGCTAGTTGACAAGCATGTAAAGCTTACTGCATGCTACTGTAGTCATTCTGATGAACTTGTTAGCACTCACGCATTATCAAGGCAATGATCAGTGATCATCGCCAATTTTCCTGACTGGCTTGTATGCGAGTCACTAATGTTTGCTAGATTTTTGGCTGTGGGAATGGGGGGGTCGGCTTATACGTGGGATGGCTTATGTGCGAGTATATACAGTAATAATAATAGTGTAAATCTTTGTGCAAGTTTTATGACATCATCTTAGCAATATCTGCAGAACTTTGCAACGAAAGTACAGTACTTCACTAAGATGAAAACTTATCTTGTCATTATGCTACGGGAACAGGATAGTAATATGAAGAAAACAGATCAAGAAACAACAAAACTACTGCTTAAATGTCATGTCTTGTGATCAGCTGAACTGAAGTCCAGTGTTGCCAGTTTGCTCATACAATAGCTGCCAAGAAACCACCCAAATTTGTAAACCAGATTTGGCGGTTTTAGCCCTTCTGTTACTTTATTGTGAGCCTGTCTCTAGTATTTATGATGCAGTGTATATGCATTTTAAAGCTTATCTCGACTGACTGGCAGTTGGGGCCTGTTGGGTTTGGTACAACAGGGAGACATGCGACTAAAGAGCAGTTCAGTACCGTATCGCTAATTAGCTAAATTTAGCAATACCGAACCACTGAGCAGTCTTGCCAGTTCAGCGGTTTCCTGCCAAACTGGGTGGTTTTTCAGGCTCATTGGGTAGGATATTTTTGCCAGTCATGGGTTGCAGTTTTCTGGGTGGCTTTTAGACCTCTCTGTGGGTTTTGGGCTGCCATGGATTCATGTGTGAAGTAGTGGTTCGGTATTGCTAAATTTAGCTAATTAGCGATACGGTACTGAACTGCTCTTTAGCCGCATGTCTCCCTGTTGTACCAAAACTATAGTCAACCATCATCGGTAAACTTTATAGGTCGTTTCAAGGTCGAAGCTATTTGCCCAGCAGCCAGGTAAATAACTATCCACCTGGTGGCCAGGCAGATGACTCATCTGGCAGCCGGGTAAATTTACACATTTTCCCAACTGTCAGCTACTCGTCCGGCGTTTCAGTACTATTAGTAACTTGCCTGACAGTAGATTAGTTTTCAGAAGACTATAACGTTAAAATGCTGTTAGCAGACAGCCGTTTATATGGTAATATGAACAATGTGAACATGGTAGGAATTTATTATTCTTTTATTGCAACCTTTGATGCTTTCTTTGGAATTTTATAAGTTGTCAATAGGAAGTAGCAGTAGTAGAAGAGTCATGCTGCAGTGATGTACAGCGTGCATCAGATACTGTAATGATGCATGTGAAAATAATAAATTTATGTCTAGCACTGATGCATGCACACATTAACACAAACACATATTTAAATTGGGCTTGGCTAGTAATGTTGTAGGCTAACGTTTGCACAAAAATCACCAAAGCATAGCAATCATTCCCTAATAACCTTTCTAGTGCAAACAACTGCATCTGCTAGTAACATACAGTTTTCATGTGCTCGTATATCATTAAAGGTATCAGTTGATCGAGTTTATACTTTTGTCTCTTGTTATTAGCATTAATAAAGTGTGCACTGAGCTGTGATACGAGTTCAATCACCTGCACCAGGCAGTGACAATAGGCTTTAAAATGCCCAGCTCTCATGCACATCATATTCTCCCGACAGCCGGGCGAATAAGGATCTACTCGGCCGCCGGGCTGATAAGTTATTTGGCCGGCGGCTGGGCAAATAGACACTTCCTGTTTCAGCTATTAGTGCAAGGGCCCGATTTTCAAAACTTCTTAAGATTTTCCTAAGATCTTCATAAGTTTTTCCTAAGTTCGTCATAACTTTATCGTAAGTTCACAACTTAAGAATTCCTAAGATCTTCTTAAGAAGCTTTGAAAATTGGGTCCCTAATCTGCTCTTATTGAAAAAAAACTCTGAATTAACACTATGGATCTTTGTACATCAATGCATCATACTTGCAACTTACTAAGCTTAGGTATAGGCATAAGTTAAGTCTAAGTGGGGGCATCCAACCGAAACTTGTATTTTATAGGCTTAGGTCTGCTCCCCATTTGCCCCGTAGATCCACTTCACAGACCATACAAAACAGTACAGTATTAGTTGCAATGGGGGATGTATATATCATGAATCTGTGGTGATCCGCACATTTTTAGCCAGCTCTGTTGCAGATCTGCAATTGTTAAATCGGCCGCGCAAAACTAGCCCGTTACTTACTTATTGCAGATCTACCCCGCATTTTTAACCATAATCTAGATCTGCAGTTTGACCTAATTATCTGCCCTGCGCCTCAAATTCTTCCAGTCCAATATGAAGTGGGTCATACCAGCGCGGCGATGTTGCAAATGTAGTATTAAAGCAGATAGGACTGGAAAACCGTTTTAAGAAAATGTTCTTTGGTTTTAAGGTTTTTAAAAGAATTTTAAGGTTTTTAGGTTACTTTATTTTTAGGTACGAAGGGAAAAGGTTTCCCGAGTGCAAGAAAAATGCCTGCAACAATCTCCCCACCTGGATTAGACCATATGCCATTACCGGCTCACGGCCTAGGTAAATAGACGGCACCATTGTTGTATACATATTGCAGTCTGTCGTCAGCGTGCTCTTAACAACTGACACTAGGAGGGGACTGGAGAGCAAGAGTGTTTAAATGATCTGCGCCATCAGCAAATGATTGCGGCAGGTGATCAAAGGCTGAATGTGTCGGCACGTCACGCCGTGAAAAATAGGAGGCTTGTAGTGGTGCTGTTTACAGCTGTGACCAGATCGAGAGCTGCTACTTGCAATCTGTCGATTGTATGCCGCCGAAATTGATCCTCAGATTTAACTTTGAACATCGAATGTTCGAAGTTTATTTTACATCCCTAAGTGTCATTGTGATTTTTGCTGCTTAAAGGCATGACTTATATTGCCCTTACTTGTGCTGTCAACTTAGAAATTTTTTAACATTGATTATGAATTTATGATTAGTGTTAGGGTTGGAATTATAAGATTGTGTTTAGGTTTAGATTATTATCATTTTAATAATTTATGCCTTTGGTTGCAGTTAGCGTGAGCTGCTAGTTTTGCTGAAATGGCAAGTCATGGCTTGCACAGTCACTCACCTGGTGTCTTCCCTCGAAGAGGTGGATACAAATATCGCCAGCCTGCGCATCCACGTCATATTCTGTCAGACTCTGATAGTGATGTTGCAGTGGCCTGTAGAGACTCGCACGATGGTGATGTGTCCCCAGAAATCTATATTGATGATGCTGCTGCTGCTAGTGAATCGGACTGCTCTAAATCTCACATTTTTCGAGATTTTGAACTTCTGTCATCATCACTGCATGGTTTTCAGTCACTTCGTGAATCTGAGCAGCTAGTTGACGTGACTCTGAGTGTTGATGGGCAGCAGTTCTGCTGTCATCGGGCATTGCTTGCATCAGCCAGTGAGTATTTTCGTTGTCTGTTTACGACTAGTCTTGCTGAGCAGAATCAGTCATTGATCACCATCAGTGGTGTGGATGCCAGCTCCATGAAGCTGGTTCTTGACTACATCTATACTGGTCGTGTTGAACTTAATTCGGACATTGTGCAGAATCTTCTCTCTTCTGCAAATCTGTTTCAGTTAAGAGGTTTGCGAGATGGTTGTGCTGATTATATGGAACAGAAGATTGAGGTTGACAACTGTATTGGCATTCACTTTTTTGCACAGGTATTTTGCAAACCAGTGTTGTATAAAGTGGTCCATAAAAATGTGGCAGTCTGTATTTGACTAACTTTGGAAAATTGTAACCATTTTCTGTAAATTTTTGATCATTTTAATTGTCAAAAAATTCTGCATGCAACTGGTAAAATTTACGACATCACCTTAATTGTGTGTACACGTTACTTCATAAGATGAAGAAACTATCATTTCTTGTGCATTTATGTTCAAAGCAAAATAAGTTAGAAACATCACTACCAGTGATAATGTTGCAGTGCTGTCATCATGACATTGTCATTTTGAGAGTAGCAATCATAAGAAATATTCAAAATGTCTGCCTTCAACATTGACACCGGCCAACAAACGACACCTCTATTCATCGATGGTCTAATTCATGCAAAATGTCAGCGAATGATGACACTTTTATTGTGCCATTAGTGAGTGATGTTGACATAATAAGTAAGTAAATGCATGCATAATCTGTAAGATTTGTTTACATTTTCAACAATGCAATAATTGTTCATATTGATCAAGATTTTACAGAGTTGTAGTCATATGTACATTCCAACGTGTTGTGAACAACAGTAAAAGTAAAGTTTTGTATTATATTAGGTAGGGTGTGCACACAGTTGAGATGGAAATTATGTGAAGTAATACATTTTGCTACAGTTGCATGCAGCATTTCTTCACAATGAAAATGATCAAAAAGTCATAGAAATCTGTTAGGATTAGCCAAAGTTGTAATCAAGTATAGACTGCCACATTTTTATGGACACCGTATATCTGTCAAACATTAGTGTATGTTGTACCACTGTTCTAGGTTTTTGTTGCTGTTAGCTTGTGAATGTTTTAAGTATGTGACTAGTTTACTGATATTGTACAGCATCCTTCATACAGGTGCATTTTTGTAACTGTACCACTGGTATTTTTTCTGAATTCAACAATTATGATTGTGTAGTATTGTCATTTTTACACTACTTGAGTTAGACACAAAGACATAAAGAGTGATTTGTTAGATTTCTGAGGGCAGTATCTTTCAGTATTATGCTTGATGATGCCTAGTACTGTGTTTGTTAGGGCAATTTATTTATTATTTTGACGGCAGAAGTTTAGTACTGCCAAAGTAAATCCTGTGTTCAGAGCACAAAATTGCCCAAGAGATTGGACATTCTAACTGTGTTACCTCAGACCATATTAATTAAAGACAGTGGGCAACTTCATTTTTTGCTTAATCATTTCGCTAATCAAAAGGACTAAGCGGAAATCTTAATCTGAGCCCAAAAATACCGACTGAGTCTGAATCTAGATTTAATTAGGACTAAGCTAAATCAAAAGTGGGCATAGCAGACAAGATTTTACTGATTTTACTCGTTTCATCATCTGATAAACTGAATCTATGATTAAATTCACTAATTACTGCGAGGGTCGATCGAAAAATAAGTTACAAAATGGCGCCATTCCATTAATTCTTAAAATAGGAAAATCCAAAATATACGTTTTGTAGGGAATTTTATTTTGAACATACATGTCATACAGTCTACATAGACATTTTTCTGATGATGTCATCATTATTGTGATGTCGTCTGTTCATAGAACACAGTCTATCTGTGTATTATCTTCTCCCCAAGTTTTCTATTGTAACTCAAAAGCATAGGAACGAGAAAAAAACGAATAAGCTTAACAAGTTAATGTTACCTCTTTAAATGTTAAACATTGAGGTTTCATTTTTCAAGATAATATCCAGGTTCGTTCAAACATGTGTTCCATTTGTCAATTGCAGCAATCGTGGCATCGGACGTTGCAGCAACATGCTGGCCACGTTGTTCTTTATCAACAATGCTTTCTCTGCCGCGAGCAAACTTTGTACACCAAACATGTATTGTCGGTCTCGTAAAACACTTTTCGCCATACACTGGACGCATCTCGGAGCGAATCTCATTTACATTAAGTCCTTGCCCACAAAAAATGAATAACATTGTTCGTTATGGGACGACTTCAACAGCAACTTCGCCGTATTTAATGTTTATAAATAATGTCACAGTGACGTCATCGTAATAAAACTCACAGCTGGTACTCAGAATTAAATTCCCTACAAAATGTATGTTTCTGATTTTTTAAATTTGGAAAACTAACAGAATGACACTGTTTTGTAACTTATTTATCAAACGACCCTCATATATCATTACAATAAAATATTGGCTGGAATGAGTCATTAGTGATGTAATATAGATAGATGAACAACGTTAATGGCATTTCGTTGAATTTCATTCATGTCAATAACCTTCCAACTAAGTCATATATGAATCAAAAAGTGGAGCAAGTTCCTGCTGAGCGACTCTAAATCACTAGGCATTAAGGAAATTTGTATATCTGCGTGCATTGTGAATTGAGGACTGACACCACTCTGTTCAGATTTCTGGAGAGTATTCGCTAATCAAACTGCTTAGTCAGCCTAGTTGTAAGTCTTGACTAATCAAACCGCTTAGTCAGAACTGTAAAACTGACTTCACTTTTTGATTTATTTTTGATTTAGCTCAACATTTAGACTGAGCAAATGATTAAAGCAGAAAGTGAAGTCGTCTAGTGATGTATTATTACTTGCAACATTATGAGTGTGACCACACCTTATGGCTAGTTAGGTACTTGACAGCTAGTGAAATCTCTGATGCTCTGCACTGCGCTGATACTTGCATTAATGATGTGTTTGTCTAGGTAAGGTCCTTAAAAAAGAGTGGCGAAGCTGTACATGATGTTATGGTATGCTTGACAGGCTCATGAGTGTCGAGGATTAGAATTACAAGCGTGGAACATCATTATTGAAAATTTTGATGCTGTTGCTGATAATCCTGAATTTTTGGATATGTCTGTCGAAAACCTGCTTGAAATCATCAAGTACGATGACATTCAGGTACAAAGTCATCTAAAGACTGATGTAAAATTACTAAGTGTACATTGTCTGTTAGCTGTTTGGAATTAATAAGCTGACAACAGAACAAATTTGGTTTATTTCAATATTGGCTCCTCTGTTTAGTTGAGTCATTCAGGCAGAAGCTGTCAGTGTCTGCATTTGTATGTCACAGTCTGACAACCAGGGTGGCACAGATCTTAACTGCTAGACATACTTGTAATCTTGCATATAGTACAGGTCCAAAACTGAGATTGGACCTGTCCTTGTCCACTTTTTCTTGGCCCATGTCCAAAAGAAGCATTCTTGCAATTGGCTGATCGCTGTGTTGGCAGTGGACATTGCCACAGTGCTTGGACTATCGAAAATGTCAATGCAGTTTACAGTCTTGTGCAGAGTACTTTGACTCTCTGTTTAATTACTACCTGCAGTAGGCCTGCTACTGAAGCACTGACTGCTAAACAAAATATGTGCTAAAATAATTAATCTTTTTAGTCGTGTTACTAATGCAGTTTAAATTGAACTGTGTCAGAGGGGAGCACATACCTGCATGTGGCTGCTTTTTCGCTGTTGTGACCTTGATATTAACCCCATGACCTTGAAATTCGTAGGTGACCTAGATATTCTGAAAATGTACTTTCACGCCGAAAATGAAGTTGCTAGGTTAAGGCATTCGAAACTCTTAACGGTGGATGAAATATGCACGGCAAATGAAAAAAATGCGAAAATAGCTCTCAAGGTCAAAGGTCGAGGTCAAATGTCACCAACTTCCAACCACTTCTAGCGTTTACCTTGCAACATATTCTTACCAAGTTACATCAATTTTTGATCAATAGTTTTTGAGATTTTGTGCGGACAGACAGACACACAGATGCCACCAAAAACAATACCTGCTTGCAGCATAGCTGGTGTGCAGGCAAAAAAACTTATTTTTGTCTACTTAGTCAAAGAGAAGGACATGATTGCAGTATGAAAATATTACTGTATAACATGGTCTATTCTGCCGCCAGGTAGTGGAGGAGGAGGTTTTTGAGGCAGTGATGCGCTGGTTTTTGCACCGTCCTGATGAACGAAGTCCTTACATCTATGACATAATGAGATTTGTGAGGTTCTGGCTGATAGAGGAGCACTATCTGTATGACCGAGTGCTGACACATGCCTTGCTGCGAGTCAACCAGCAGGTGCTAACAATGCTTGATGAGGTGGTACATTATAAGCTGCTCAAGGATCGTTGGATGGAAGCTGATCTGTACATGGAGCCACGATATGGCTCTGACTTCTGCAGGCATGTGTTGCGCTGTTTAATTACATATGTGCATGGCCATGTCGAAGGTTCGTTAAGTTGCCTCAAATACATGTGATGTGGACTACTGCGATTGATGATCCCATAGCATGGGTGTCTCTCAGTCTGTCTGTCTGTCTCGTAAGTGATTGTTCTTAGTTACCTGATTGGTCAGATGGTGCCATGGTGTGGCCCTTACTGCATTACTGTACCCACTTTTTAGTTTTTTATTTAGATTTGTTTCATAGCTGTTAAATAGTTTAGTTAGTTACAAACTTACAATAAATATTTTTATTATACTGTTGTTTTTAAAACTCATTTCTCTGATCAGTTATATAAATGAGGGCTGTTAACAGTTTTTAAACCGACACCGAAACCGTTGTCACGTGAAAACCAACCTCAACCAGAACCGCAGTTTTTAGTACCCTGGACATGGTTTTTGAGACTGCCTTCTTGACACTGACATAGTTGAAGAATCTGACTGCCGTGGGATAACAAAACCTATCTTTTGCCCTCTTCCTTTACTAGAAGACGTCTTTCAGACTTTGGCAGAGAACAGCCCACAATGTTCTCAGTAATCAATATGAGTTTAGGATTTTGGCAGATAAAATACCTTGAACAATAAAAAATGTGGCAGTCTATATTTGATTATAATTTTGGCTAATATTAACCGATTTTTATAATTTTTGTTTCACTTTAATCAAGAAGAAATTCTGCATGCTTTCGTAGTAAAATTTACCACATCACCTTCATTATGTGCATACTTTATTTTGTGAACTGATGTAACAACACTATAGCAGTTTAAAACACTATCGTTGTCATTCATTACATTCACAGCAAAATAAAACAGAAAAATTAATACCAGTAATCATATTCACAGTGCTGCGATTATGACGTTGTCATTTCAAGAGTAGCAGTCATAAGCTGTGTTCAAAATGTCGCTTCAGCATCGACAGAAGCCAACAGATGATGAGCGCATGATTCACGGCCAACATTATCAATAAACTATGACACTTTTATTACGTCATTTGCGAGATGCTGTTGCTATAATAAATAAATAAATGTGTGCCTAATTTGTAAAAATTTATTACCAGCTTCGGCTGGGCAAAAGTTGTCAAAATTGGTTATGATTTGACGAAGTTGCAGTCAAATGTACACTCCAACATTTTTGTACAACATAAAACATGTACTTTTGAAGTGTGTCAGGTAGGATGCACACATAATTAAGAGGATGCCGGTGATATTGTATGTGAAATTTCTTAACGATTAAAACAATAAAAATCACCGAATTCGGTTAAGATTAGCCAGAGTTAGTCAAAGATACACTTTCTTATGGTTCACAGTGTATATTTCTAACTCATACAGTGCTGCAGGAATTATTACTATGCTAGCAGTAACTGCAGTGTTGTGTACATATACTTCTGAATAGACAGAAGCCTACGGCTTGATTTGCAATACATATAGTTTATGCATGTTATATTCATGACTGTAAATTTTCTCAAGAGGCCAAACAAAAAGGGGTGTGTTTTGGGAATCCCAACCAACCCTAACAAATAGTTACCAACCATAATGATTTTTTTGACTTCACCAATGTACCTTTTTTACTGATGAAATTTGTGTACACTTTTCCACAAAATATTTCAACTTGAATATACTTTTACTAGTGTTGAAAACGTTTAAGACCTGCACAATGCAGCATCATCGGACAATTTAGGTGAATATTACGTACTTGCATCACGCCATGTTTTCAATGAGTCTAGATAAACAGATAATTAAAAGACCAATATACAGACTTTAACTTTTTAGGGCCATGTTTCCCGAAACACATATCTTTTTGTTTGGCATGATCAGTTTTCTCGTGCTAGCTGTTCAACTCTGCATTTTTAGATCAACGTTGTGCAGGTATTCAAGGAGGTCTTGGTAATTAAATTTTAGCATGGAAAACATTGTTTTGAAATATTGTCATGAAATACACACTGTGTCATAGAAATAGTTGTCATATTCCATCTGTTGAGTTTATATGCCATGTCCCTGAAAAAAAGAGATTATTATTATTTTGTGTATAACTTTAACAAATCTGGATATATTTACGTAATTTTTGGCATGCATCATGCCAGTAATTCTGGGAACCAAAAATGCTAAATGTTCTACTACTGCTAAAATGTGACTAACTAGCGATGACGTAATTGTGACATCGTAAAAGGAAGATAAACATTTAGTCAAGACTATGTGGGAGGTAAAGCATTTAAGTTAGTGACAGTTTGGTAAAATAATATCCAAACAGATACTGATTCTTGCTGGACTGAATCATTTAATTCAGAAATTAACAAAATTGCTTTAGCTGATAGCTGTGTTGGCAGTGGACCTCGCCACAGTGCTTGGGCTATCGAAATTGTCAATGCAGTTTACAATCTTGTGCAGAGTCAACACGGACAGTCACTGTCTCTCAGCAGGCTTCAAGGCCCACAGCAGACATTTCCAACACTGTTACAGACTCCAACGTTGCAATACTGGAGTTGTTAATGATTATTTTTTTCTTGTTGACAATATGATTGATATGAATTTGTGCTCGCTTTGTTCTTACCTTGTGGTGTAATAATGGATTGTGGCAAGATTTCATTTTGCAGGATATAGTAAAAACACTAATAGGTGAAGTAGGTGATTGTCTTACTAATAGATTCGCAGTTTCTTCAGGATGTGGCCTGCCAAACATTGCGTCAGTACATTTGAATTTGTCGAAATTACATACAAAATACTGATGTTCACTTTTTTCTGGGACGTGATGTACAATGTGGTGCATTGGCGTGCATGCAGAGTAATAGTGTACACGGCGTATATGGATGACGAGAAGAAACAGGTTCTACAGTTGTTTGGTCAGCGGAGTGGTGACATCACTCGCTGTCAGAACTGTGTGCTTTGTGACCTTCCAAATGATCTTGAGAACCCAGCCTTACTTGTCACTGGTTTGTTGCTCTGCTTGTAGTCATTATAACACAGTGGAGTGGTCACGGTGGGATTGAAGCCTGATCTTAGTGATTAGCTGGCTTCTTTCAGTACTTTGGCACTGTCGGTTGGGTCATCTGACCTGTAAAACCATCCCTAAAATGACCTAGAATGTGACATGTGAAGTGGGACATTAAGCCTTTACTCACCCACCCCATGGTCTCATGATAATTCACTGTCGAGCCCAGTGTCTTCCTTCATATATCTAACTCTGTTGATAGATGACCATTAGCATGAGTAGTGCGAATGCCATCAGTAGTTTAGTCACTCACATAAAAGCCGCAAGTTTGGAGTTAAGAGAGAACCAGATTTTTTAGCATTTTTCTATTAGTGAATACATGTGCTGAAATTCTGACAGTGTCTCAAATTTTATTAATAATTTTTGTTTAAATATAAAGTTACAACTACATGGTGTTCGTATGCTTTTCTGAACAAGTAATTATGATGTCGTCAGTGCCACAATTCTGAAGAGTTTCTGCTGTAAGCATGTGTTGTTAGTTATATAGTACTAGTAACGAAATTTAATAAAGTGTAGAAGTAATGTAATGAATTATCACCGTGATTACACAGTGCTGTTGCTATTATGACTATCATCATCATTGTGTAGCTCGCTCCTCCCGGAGTATAGCTGTTCCCTCGATACTATGCCAGCGGGAATGTTTATGTGCATGCCAGGCTGAGGAGAATCCAATGTGCTGGGTCTTGAGGTCTTCCTCGATTGTTTGCAGCCAGGACTGGCGATGACGATCGCTTGGACATCACCAATCCTCTGGTAGACGGTTGATGGAGGCCTGGAGTGCATGGGCATGGTCATGCCATTGGTCGGCTCAGCAAATGTGGCCAAATAGTATAAGATGCCAATTTAGGATGGTTCTGGTGACTCGGCTCTGCTTCATTCGCTTACAGACTGTCAGATTTGAGACATGGGCTGCATAGGGTATGCAGAGAATGTGTCGCAGACAGCATTGGTCAAAAGCATCCAGACATCACTGTATGACTATGGTTGGGCATTATTTTCATGGTTGAGAAAGCTTTTTGTGAAAGTTGACAAGAATTTGAAACAATTATACCGGGCGCAGCCCGGGCCATGCCTACGGCATGGCCCGGGCTGCGCACGTAGTATTTGTATTGTATGTGGTTGGCCGTGCTTACTAGTCTGCAGGTTTTGACTGTGACGAAAGTACTGAGTGACCCGTAACGAAAGTCGTAGACGAAGTGGCCCGTAATGAAAGTTGTAGACGAAAGTCGCAACGAAAGTCTGGCTGTAACGAAGTACTGAGTGACCCGTAACGAAAGTCTGACTGTCACGAAGTACTGAATGCAAAAAAATACTTTATTCCGGTGTTTTACCGAACACCTTTATATCGGACAATTGTTACAATGGTAAAAAAATACTTTCTTCCGGTGTTTTAGGTAGATAATTAACAAATACGCTGTAACATGTGCCTAAAGATTAGATCTGTGCTCACATTT
>Ga0126335_1000234_pt1 | contig 26046 bp, 18 predicted proteins | sample OlaspJWI45metaG_FD_108409 | JGI IMG/M metagenome (GOLD analysis project Ga0126335, IMG submission 108409) | Marine gutless worms symbiont microbial communities from Oahu, Hawaii - Olavius sp. 1 OAHU.JWI-45 metaG | ecosystem: Host-associated > Annelida > Digestive system > Unclassified | place... | reverse complement strand
GGTTAGGATAAGGGGGTTAGAGGGCCGGGTAAAACAGCTAGCATACATGTATGAATGAACTGAATTAAAAACCTGAACATTGTTTCAGTTTCTCGTTCAGTTCTGTTGCAAATGTCTGCCTGCATGAAACATTAACAATCCACGATAATAAGCAAGAGATGAGCTGCAACCGGTTACATCATCATCATCACCAATACTTTTTAACAGGTTGTCAAACTGCAACCATACAGAAAATTAAGAAAAAACTTACAATACAATTGGTTACACGGTAGATAGGCTAAAAGAATAATAATCGTATGATTGCAGTAAAAAAGATAAGAAATGCAGTGAGTTAATGTTAACTACGGGCTACAGCCATATGCGTCCTTGTGTAACATTCTCGTTAAAAAAATTTTGTCTTTTAGTTCAGACATGCAATGAGGAAGACTGAAGTCATGTGTCCATTGCTGAAACAGGAAATGACTATTGTGTCGTGGTGGCAGAAGTCGATGTAGAAGATGATGTGTGTTGTGTATGATGCTCATCAGCCTCATCTGAGATGCTGGTGAATGTTGTGCTGTATTATAGCCGAATTACATACACGAATACTAGAAACACTCAGAAAGTGCAACTTAAAGCTGTAAGAAGTAAGTGTACGAGAAAAAGTTTATTTTGTTGCAATGCAATAACAGCTTTCTTACTAACAGGCTATATAAATATGCTTTTACACATCTAGTAAACTTTTATATTGTAGACTGTAATACAGTGCACAGTCAGCCTCTTCTGGTAGCCATCGACGTTTGAGGTCCACTGACATGGCTAAATATATCAAGCGAACCACAAGAACAAAGTTTGGTGAACACGGTTTCAGTCATGCCAGTCCAGTAGCATGGAACTGTCTCCCAACACATCTTCAAGCTATATCTGAACCCTCTATGTTTAAACATAACTCAAAATCCCATTTGTTTACTGATGCTTTCTCATAACTTTGTCAGTGCCCCTGGACAATTTGTATAGCAGCGCTACACCATGTCCCAAAAAACGTCCCACTTTATCATTTGCTGTAACTTTAACATGCCTGCATCAAAACGGGCAACATTTGGCACATAAAAAGAAGAAAATCAAAGCTATAAAATGCACATAGTAGTCCTCAAATATTATTTGATTTAAGTATTTAATTTTGCTAACAATCTTACGTGTACGCGAAGGCACTGTGTTTAGCAGCAATCTGGCATGTCCAGGCATCTCGTGGCGCGTACACACGGTCATTCTGACTGTTAGCTGGAGAAGCGACTGTAAAGACTTTCTCGTTTGTAAAGAAAATAAAATCAACAGCAGACTTGGGAAACTTCTTCAGCAACAGCCGAGAATGCATCAAACGAGCAGCAGAGTTCTGATCAGTCTGATCATAAGCACGTCGTCGTTTGAAACATTTCAGCCTCAGATCCTTCTTGATTATGCGCACGACAGAAGATTGAGGAATGCCAGTCTCACGCGCTATTTCCCGGACTGTTCTGTGAGTCTGAGGCTTGTCTTCTTGGCTCACAATCAGATCATCAACAAGATCGATGTTTTCTTCCGTTCGAGCACTGCGTGGCCTGCCACTGCCAACACGTCTGTCAACAGTACCAGTTTCTCTGAGCTTCTGAAACAACCTGTTGATGCTACGTTTTGTCCATCCTTTGTCAGGAAATTCTGCAAGCAACCTGCTAGCATGGTATTCTTTTGACAGATGCAAACTTTTGATCAATATCTTCTCTTCGTCGCTGAACGTCATTGTTTACAAATACTGCAGTGACGTGTGAATGACGTCATATCAGAATATCAGATTTATAGCTAAAATTAAACAAGTAAAAGTGAAACAACTTGTTGATGGCTATGCGCGTGTGTAGCTCTGAGTTTCTTCTTTTTATGTGCCAAATTTTGTCCGTTTTGATGTAGCCATGTTAAAGTTACAGCAAATGATAAAGTGGGACGTTTTTTTGGGACAAGCTATACAAGTCACTTATCGTATTGGTATTTGTATTTTGTAAACTCCAAATAGTGAGCGAGTAGTGAGTAGAGTTTAGCAATTAATTTAGCAAGTAGGGCAAGTCATTTTAAAGACAACTCTTTCCATGCAATTGCCTGCACTGGTACACTGAAAACCAAACTTGAAACAACCAAGAAAAAACGAAAAAAATCTTAACCTAAACAGACTATAAATCAACAATCCCATATTCAGCTGTAAAAAGTGCTCAGATGAATTCAACTTTGTACAAAGATGTGGTACAGCTCAAAACAGCATAGAATGGTTCTGAAAATCTTCCTTCTCATCCCCCAGAAAAAAAGAAATAGCATAGTATAGCACAGACGATACATTCTGCAACAAAAAATTATTTTTCTGTGGCACTGTAGACAAACTATTGGTAGGCAAACATTTCACATGGTAAAATCGCTTTGGCAACCTGGCATGTCGTAGGCACATTGCACTTGTATATGTTAGTTTCAAGTTACAACAATGTACACTCAACCTGCACAAAATGAGGAAATCTTTATAACTAACTAAACATATCGAAGAACACTAGAAAGAATAATTTTCATACGTACAATTCTAACAGTGTAGTGAACAACTCAATCACTGTATTTGGAAGATTGCGAAGTTGGGAAAAGTTTGCATCCAGTAACGAACAACTCGTCCTCAACTCATTCATCTGCAGCATCAACAACATAATGTGACGTCGGCAACGGACACCTGAAAACTATTCCAGGCCAACAAGCTGTTAGCGTTTTCTTTAACGTTCTTTTACTTTTTTCATAGTTTTACTTTAGATTTTATTTGCTTTGTATTTTGCTAAGCACTGGTCATTTATTGCAAGCACAAAGAAAGCAAACCAAGCACAACAAAAGTCATATGCATTAGAAAACACTGCTGCAATTATTGAGTCTGCCCAAACGACAAAGTTGTGAATAGTTTTTTTAGTTTCTGTAAACTAATTTTCAGCTTCTTTTAATGTAAGCAGACCACCATGAACCATGTCATGTCACTACACTGCAGCTGAAATACTGCGATCCCATGGGTGTAGCTTGATACAAACATCAAAATGAAATACTGACGGCCTGAGAGATTGCTGTGCACTCCATCGGTAGTTTCCATGCTTCAGCCTCTGTACACAATTTCTCATCACCTACAGCCACAGGGAAATGTCTGTATACACTGATACCTGATATAAGCCACATCAAATACACAAGATGCAGACTACCATGATCAATGATCCCAGCATCTGTCATGTGGGCAGGATGTGAAAAAATGGCTAAACAGATCGATGTCCTGTTTTGGGTGGAGGCTTCTGCAGACACTAAAACACTGTATTAGATGGGTGTCCCCATGTTCTAGCAAGGAGAGCGGGTTTGACGCGGCCTTTGCCAAATCACTTTGGCTGCCTGTTCAATAGTCAGCCATTTCATTATTGTAATCATACAATAAATGGCATGTAGGAATTTACTGTGTATTCAAAAAACAATAAAAACACATCAATCACACACATAAAACTGAATGATAAAATTAGTGTTGACTGTCTTACACATTCACTATTGTTAACAAATTAGACTGTTAAAAAAGAATCCACATCTTTGTCACCTCATGTGTTACAATTTATTTGAACAAACTGACAAAGAATGATGACAATTAATACTCAAACTTACAGGAATATTCATGGCGTTTTGCTTCATCAGTGTCAGTCTTCAAGCTAGTTAAATAGCAACATCAAATAAAAAACTAGATACATTCTCTGAAAAGGCTGTTCATGCTTATCAACAAAAAACATACATACCAAACTATCCCTTCCTCATAAAATGTACAAAAATGGTGATCTTTTCTGCATTTCACTCATGTTCCTCAAATGATAGAACTAAAGCATTAACACAATTATTGAGTTTATGTTGAGCCCAAATCACACATAGTTGTGATTAATTTCTTTCTGTTTCAGTAAAATAATTTCAGCTTGAGGTCTCAGATACAGAGTTTAGGTCCAATTCAGTAAAATATAGTAAAGATTTCATATTTTATGCTTACAGAAAATTTTATCAAAGACTGGCAAACCTAGAAGTTTTAATTGTAAAACTGTTATGTTGACCAAAGTACTACAATTAAGACATTTTATATAAATTGGTCTGACTTTGTAAAACAAAGTGAGATCAAAGCAATTGAATAAGTAATAATTTTTAATTATTTAATGGCTTTGGTGAGAACCTACCACTCAGATTCAAAGTTCATCTTGGTCTCAAAACATTTGTACTTGGCTTCTGTGACTGCACGAGACTGGTCAACTGCTTCTTTGGTCGTCAGTAGCGTGACACTACACAAAAACTATGCTGATAGACATGGCTAAGCAGCTCCACTTATTAAATTATCATTAACAAGCCACCCACAGGCAGTGATGCTCAGCTGCTGGTAACATCACAAAACTAATGCAAACAAAGTTCCAATGTGGGTGCCATAATAGCTGCTGTGTACACAAATTTACAATGACTAACTAAAATTGCAAAACAGGGAAACATGACCCAGTTTTTGTTTTTGTGATCAGAGTTCATCAGCATGCTAGATAACAAGTTTCTACATCATGCTGTTACGATTTCTGACATCCTGGTTAACAGACAGACACACGTAGATAGATGCCATTTCAACAACCTATATGATTACATCAACCGAGATGTAGTCAACTGGCACATACAAATATTTACTGCACAAAGTTATATAGAGAAGAAAGGAAACCTAGTACGGTAGTTTACCAAAGTATTGTACTGAAGTTATAATAATTTTCTAACCATCACTTAGCCATCAGAATACAAAAAAAATGAAATCAATAACTGCAACTTACTGAGATAACTCAGCAGCGCGACTCAGCCGCTGGAAGATTCCAACATGTTCAGCAATGTGGTAGACTAAGTATGTACATATCGACCTGTGCCTTTCCTGCATAATTCAATAATACAACAGATCAAACGTTTATTACTAATACCAGTGCTGTCAGAACCACTACTAATACCACAACCGCTGCTACTAATAAACTGCGAGAAAATTTTAGCATGTTGAAAAAATATAAACTGCTTATTTCAACTGGTAATTGAAACTGTCATTTAGTCACTGCAGTAAATGCACTGTACTATTACAAATAAACATGTCAATGATTCTAATACTTGCACAGAATAGACATAGATAATAAGTATTTGTATTTATCCATAGTATTTTATATGATTCCTAATTTTACATCCACAAAATTTCCAATGCTGTTCTCTAGGACTTGCAAATATAATTATCATTCAAAGAAAAAAGCAGAGATCAACCTTCTGTTGTGCCACCACTGTGCCACTAGACAGATGCTGTAACAATTCTGGTAGTGGACTTAAGCTGATTTTGAACCAAGCTCTTGTCTTCTCATAAAGATACAGAATGTTTTCATCTTCACTGTCCTGCAAAACAGTTCAATGTAACTGTAAACTAGCAGTAAGACATATCATCAAATTGCTTACTCTCACCAAATATCTACAGCTGACAAACAATAACTGACAAGTGTATTCTAGAATTTCACAATGTGCTTTTTCCTGCTATGAGAAACTGAATCAGGATTAAAAATTCAATAATGAAGAAATGAAATGTCAGAATTTCATATCTTCATGCTGCTGCAGAATGGACTGAAACTACTTATCTTTATGGTATTGTCATACATCGTTGTCCAATAAAAACATCCACATTTTTTATTTCGCTCTAGTTTTTACAAATGCTGACCGATTTCACTAATATTTGGCACACAGTATGCTGATATTATCTGCAACACAACAGTTATTGATTTTTCTACCTCACCTGAATACTGCTGTTACATTACCGTGGGAAAATATGAACCTCGTTCTAATAACTATAACTCATTAGGGAACCTAAACTCCGGGCGCTGGAATACAGTGGAAGGCTATGGCTGTATTCCATGTCATTCAGGTGGTTGATTCTTGGGCATAAAAGAGCATTGCAGGTTCCTAAAAGTCCAATTCGTCTTTGTCTTCTGGATGGAAGAGGTGGCTGCCATTTGCCATGCCGTCGTAGTGGAGCTGGCTAGTCGGCCCAGTCTCAGCAATGACCTGAAAATGATTGCGAGTCATAACGAATATAGAGCTAGCGAAGAGAGTCAATATCATTATTCCTTCGTGGCGTAGGCCGTTTGTCGTCGAGCCCAAGACCAAGGTAAATTTGCAGATTCAGATCGTTGAATCCGCCTGGACAGTCTATTTCGCCGACCTTTGGCAGCATCTAACTGTCAATCCTGGCTCATTTTCAAAATTGAGACCAGCAAATTGACGTCAAATACCGACGACGAACGCGTGTCCAAATTTCAGCTTCACAGGCCTTCACAAACTCGTGCAACATCGATTTTTGTGGTAATTTCATTACGCTTTTTCGTGACACTTCCGTCACTTTTATAAATTGCCCACTAGTCAGTGGAAACCACAGTACGCGTGCACCCAAAATCTGGAATTCACTGAAACTCATTAAAGACTTCTCCATCATTCCTGAATCCTTGGCTACATTCAAAAGAAAACTAACAAGCTAAGATAGGCGACATGTGAACCAATCGACCCACAGTTATCAAATACTACACCGTGTCCCAAAAAAACGTCCCACTTTATCATTTGCTGTAACTTTAACATGCCTGCATCAAAACGGACAAAATTTGGCAAATAAAAAGAAGAAACTCAGAGCTACAAATGCACATAGCCATCCTTAAGTTGTTTCACTTTTACTTATTTAATTTTAGCTATAAATCTGATATGCTGATATTATGTCATTCACACGTCACTGCAGTATTTGTAAACAATGACGTTCAGTGCAGAAGACAAGATACTCAGGACGTCATCGACGACGCAATCGACCAGTGGCGAGTGCGACTACGAGCGTGTGTGAAGGCAAAAGGACGTCATTTCGAGTACCTGCTGTAGCAAACAGGCTCTTTTCAGAGCCACCTCCGATATCTTTCAGAAGAAGACACAGTGCCTTCACGTACACGTGGGATTGTTAGTAAAATTAAATAATTAAATCAAATAATATTTGAGGACGACTATGTGCGTTTTATAGCTCTGAGTTTCTTCTTTTTATGTGCCAAGTGTTGCCCGTTTTGATGCAGTCACGTTGAAGTTACAGCGAATGATAAAGTGGGACGTTTTTTTGGGACACAGTGTAGTTATAGTTATAGGTAGGCTATAGATGAAAATTTTGACTAAATCAGTAAAACACGTTAACTTAGGCCTACTTAGCGTTCAATATTTTAACAGTAAATTTAAGTGATAATGTTTTATTGGTTACCACAGCTATTTGCTTACAAAAAAGTCACTAAATTACATTATACTAGATTATAGCCTACTAGTATAAAGTTTTGGCCATTGCTTACATTGCTTTTTTGGCTAGTTGAGAATAGTGGTATCGATAGGGTAATGTTAGAGTTAGGGCTAAGGTTATAACACGGCCGCCTGACTGCTGCAAAATACTATACACCAATTGTAACCCTAACCATAACCCTAACCGTAGCCCAACGACGAAAAGTTATATTCCACACTTCACCTTTGCCCAACACTACCATGATTACAGCAGTATGATACAATGCATAAAACACCTCAAAGCAAAGCAACAATGTCTGTCAAAATCTTTTTTCACACTGGCAGAACACTTTGGTGCTGAACAGTATCCTGGCTTTATGTTGCAACATCAAAAAAATACAAAAAACAACAATAAAACAACCACATCATTCCACGTACTTGTCTCTCACAGACGGTGTGTTCTGTCAGGCTTGTCTTTAGAATATTTAATGGCTTTGCTGCTTCTAAAATAAGTAAACTAGCATACCGCAAAATTGTTCTTAAGGTAATTTTGCAATTTTTGGCACTTCTGGTTATCATACGCACCAGCACATGGTACCATTCGATTCGGCGTATAAGATTTCATATTCAAGTTCCATAAAGTGACCAAATGCATAGCTCGCACTGTTTCTAAGATACTGACCGACAAAGTGCAAAACAGGTCATATTTCAAGAGGGGCCATCTCCTCCACAGAGGAATTCTGGATCGCATGACAATACAATACAGGTCGACTTTTACACGCAGGTAGCCATAGGATCGCGCTATCCTATCATGTGCCAACTGCCACATTTTTTGCACTATGCGATAACAATTCCCCAACATTACGGATGGACGGACGGACGAATAAATGTCATGCTAAAAACCATGATGTTCAACCGAGCTGTCCACACCTGCAATTCGATGCCAGCATTGACAGATGACACGTTACAGCTCAACTACTGTCAACTACCTTTAAAATCATAAACTGCTCAATTGCTCCATGCTGCTGAGTAATCTGAACAAAAAGCTTCTTTCTGTCAATAGACTGATTTTATATAGAATTAGGAAGTTTCAACAAATTGTTTCATATTATGAGACCTTATGTTGTACCTCCTGTAACGCCACTAAATGTGCAAACATTCTGGCTAAAAACCCTGTTCTATATAATGATGACAAAAAGTAAATGAGACTGGTAAATCCAATAAATACATCAGCAACAACAGTAACAAGAAACATCACAGTAAGACTTACAGAAGACTGGACATAGATGGCGACAGAGTCTGTGGGATCAACGATGTGTCCATTTGCAGCTACTATAACAATATTGTTGAGAGGCAAGCTGGTCTGTTTTTCTTTCTCCATCATCTGTACCACATCTTGTACGGTCATCGATGGGCTCAATGCGCTGGAGTTGGGATGGACGGGACAAACTGACATCTCATTAGCTGCAAGGCTGTAGATCCGAACAAACTACAACAGCAAAGTGAGTGACATCAGTTACATAAAACGTAAAGTCAAATGAGATATGTGGGAGTATAACGTGTGGTGAAAGCTTTACTACAAACCACCTTAGTCTACCACACATAACCAAGTCAAAACATTGAGGAAATAACACCAACAAAAACAACAAAGACCAGTGAAGTCAGCATAGTACAAAGCGCAAAAGGATTACGTTGGGAAGAATTTGTTCAGAAACATGAAAGCCAACAAACACTAACATTAAGAAAAATGCTACTCTACAGAAGCATAAGTGATACAGTAGAGTCGCTGTTCCATGTTTTGTCTATCACATCTGTGTGTAATGCTACTGTATGGCTATAGTTGTCAACCAGATCACTAAATAACTGACCTAAATAACTGACTGACTAACTGACTAACTAATCAACTGATTAACAAACGAGCCAGTAAATGACCTGCATAGAGATGATCTGTTCCAGATATTCAAAGCACTTTAGTCTTTCTGTGGTGCTGTCCCGAGATCCGCCACGTTTGTCTGGATCCCAACGAAGCATCAGTCTCAGCCACTGCTCCAAGTATGCACGCAATATCCCACTGTTCATACAAACGACAGAGAAATGAGTAGGTAATTAAACTTTCCTTGGACAGACTGTTCCAGACAGTCAAAGCATTGTAGCATTTTGTGCTGCTACGGTTTACAGTCGACTCGTCGCCAGGTCAACTCGTCCCCTAACCCTGGCCCTAACTCTATGCCCTAACCCTAATCCTTACTCTAACCTTGCCATAATCCTAACCCTAACACTAACTCTAACCCGAACCTAAACTGCAACGAGTTCTAATGAGTTGACACCTTCTGCTGCAAACTAAAAATGTATTCAACTGTTCGACGAGGCACCAGCACTTAGTGACTCTTGCTTCTAAATGCTGTGTACAAATGTTCTTACTTACTTACTTACTTACTTGACTTGGGGATGAGTTGACTATGGGTTGACTGCCACCCTTCATGACAATATTAACATCGAGAGCTACAACAATACAGGCACACAAATCAAACTGAACCAGAGATGCCAATTATAAGACTATGATTACGCCATCAAAAGTGATCTGTGTTATTCTACCTTACACACCTGCTTCACAGTTTCATTTTATGGTAAAAAATTGTCTCCAATGTCAAGACATTGTTCATTAATTAAAAACTAAATTTTCCCTCGCACTTCAACAGCTTGATGGCATCATGCCAACATGACATCTAGAAACTAACAAGCTGGGGTAGTGAAATCAACCGACACCTATGTGAGAATTCAACTATTCAAAAAACAAAAATTTCCTAAATGGGGTCCACAATAGCAACAAGTTGTGCAAGTGTGTGTTGACGTATCATCTGCACTGCAAAGCAGTTACTGATGGCTCTCGTCAAGACGACGTATGAGCTCTGGTCTTACACTGGTTACTGTGGGTCCTCGTGTAAGCGAAGAGACCGATCCACGTGGTGCATCGTCGGCGACAGACGTGATAGATGAAGTTGCTTAAAAACTTGACTGAGCTTTGCCATAGTGTCCTATCATTGCCTACGCTTTTCTATTGCAATGTCAGTTACTAAGGAAAGACAAACTACATTTTCTAATCATGTTCACAAAAAAATACAAATAAATATGTGTAAATCATGCAGCATTTAAACTGCTGATATCCAGAAAATCAGAGCTATGAGAGTGACATAGTAATTCAACTGCTGACATATTGCATTTCATTTAATAGGGATATTAGTTATTTGTGATTGTCATGGAGACCATATCTAGAGAATTCAGGGTTGCCCTGCTATGGGAAGTGCTGTATGCTGATGACTTAGCAGTGATAGCTGAAACTGAAGAGGAGCTTATTAAGAGGCTTAATGTGTGGAAAGAAAATGTGGAGAGTAAAGGCATGAGAGTCAATATGAATAGAACTAAGGTTATGATAAGTGGAGAATGTCAGAAGGTGAGGCAGAAAGTTGTAAGATGGCCATGTGGGGTCTGCAGTAAATGTGTTGGTAGAAATTCATTACAGTGTACTAGCTGCCAGAAATGAGTTCATGAGAAATGTAGTGGTATAAAGGGTAGCATGTTGAAGGAGGCAAAGTCATTCATTTGCAGAGGCTGTGTGAACCCGGTAACTAGTGCAGGTCGCACTAGTGTGGATATTGGGGCAAGCGCAAAGTTGGAGTTAGTGGATAAGTTTTGTTATCTAGGTGACATGCTAAGTGTGGATGGAGATGCTGATGCAGCTGTGGAGGCCAGAATTCGAATTGGTTGTAATAAGTTTAGGCAGTTGGTACCACTGCTTACCAATAAGGACGTGTCTTTGATTATGAGAGGAAGGTTGTACAGTAGCTGTGTGCATACCAGCGTGTTGCATAGAAGTGAAACCTGGCCTGTTAGTATCTTGGTTGAAATCTTTGGTAGGTCCCCATATAGCAGTTCAATTGTGACGTTTTCCCTCCAACTGATATTCAGTGCTTTCCTCAGCATTCTTGTGTAGCAGCCATCAAGTTCTTGTTCCTGCTTCTTGCTTAGGCTCCATGTTTCATAGCCATATAGTGCTTCCACCGTTGATGTCAGTAGTCTAATTTTCAAGGTTCTGTTTAGCATTGGTATTGCAGCAAAACAGGCTGCGTTAGTATGGGCATGTACTGTGAAAAGATGATGATGATTGGGTGAAGAAATGCATGGAGTATGAAGTTGTGGGCCCTAGACCAAGGGGAAGACCAAAGAGGACCTGGAGAGAGGTTGTCTGAGAGGACTGTAAAACACGTAAACTGAACAAAGAGGATGCTATGGATAGTTGTAAATGGAGAAAGGTGTTAAAGGCTGTCCGATGATCAAGATGGGTGTGAGTGGGTGAGTGTTTCTTCTGGTACTGGCCTACCCGGGTAGTCCCGGACCAAAGGCCATTAAACGGTTGTTGTTGTTGTTGTTAATAGGGATATTAGCATCTGTCTAACCAAAACAAGTACAGATACACAGCTGTGTGTTACGAACTTGTTGAGTCTAATGGTCGCTGGAAGGTTTTCAGAAAAGTGATGGGTCATGGACTGATGATCAGTGCTGTACCAAGCAAAGATATCAACTGTTCTCTTCTCTTTCACCAACTTGAAATCTTGCCCTAACCTTTTAGCAACAAAAGTGCAAACACGATAATAAATATGCATAAAATCAACAAATGCCACACTTAAAATTCTTGTTCAATAATAACAGTTTCTGCAACTTAATCAATGTATCAGAAATACTGAGTTTGTAAAATGTACTGTAATAATATTTTTTATAATGGCCTAAATAACAAAGGCTGCTTCAAGGACCAGTAACAACCGAGGAAAACGGCCACAGGAGCAAATCAGAAAACAAAACAGTAAACAAAGACTTCAGTAGGCAGAAGGTAACGAAAGATGCAGAAGATATGATGTCATCCGGCAAACTGTTCCAGACCGTACACATTTGATAACACAGCAAATCTTCAACGTGGCAACTGAAAACGCACTGTTGCCGACTCTGTGTAATCTGACAGAGGGCATTGTCAGGCATCAGTGCTAGCAGAGAATTACAAGTTTGATCATATTAACCTAATATTTAACTTATATTCACAGTTTCTGATACAGTTTTTCCCAGGGATGTTAAGGTCTCAAGGCCACATGGGCCTCGAGGCCAAATCATTTGGCCTCAGCCTCGGCCTCGGCCTTGGCCTCACTCTTTCTAGCCTTGTCCTCGATCTTGGCCTCATGGCATCTGGCCTCGGCCTCATAGAAATTGGCCTCGTGGCCTCGAATATTTACAGCGCACATGACATTAATTATTATTATGAAGCCAAACCGTGCTTGCATGTCAAATGATTTACTGGAAAAACTCGTGTTTCTCAAGTGCAACGATTGCTAGGACTTTGGACTTAAGAAGTTAAAACAATATCTTAGTCTTCATGCTCATACACACTGAGTTGTTCTTTAACATGTCTGGCCTCGGCCTCGGCCTCATACATTGTGGCCTCGGCTTTGGCCTCGAAAAATTTTTGGGCCTCGAAAAACTTTGTCCACAAAGTAATCATCACAATTCCTGAAAGTGGTCTGCAAATATTACTAAATAAATAAGAAAATTACACTACGTCTGATCTCAAATACCAAAATTTTCAAATAATCTTACCACTGATCATGATTGTAAGAGTGGAAGAATGGGCGTCGTCCAGTGATGCATTCAAAAACCAATGTACCAAATGACCAGTAATCGGCTTTATAGTTGTACGGCGCTGACGGATTTTGCCGAAACACTACTTCAGGAGCCTGCAACATATTGGGAGTTCACAGTAAATAAGCTGCTATAGGAGGTGACGCTCAGCTGGCTTACGACAGCACGTGGTCAACGTCCACACAGCAAGGTGGCCGAATAGCCATTACGTATAGAAATTTGTGACGACCTACAAAAGTCATCGGGATGACCTAGATTTTGGTCTATGATCAAAGTTCGTCAGGGCACAAGATTATTACAAGTCTCTATAGCCAGTGGTTACGATTTCCAACATAATAGACAGACAGACAGACTGACTGACTGAGAGACAGACAAACAGATGCACTTTGAACAGCATATATGACTAGATCAGCTAAGCTGTAACCAGCTGAGCAAAAAAATCTTGTCCCCCCTCAAATGTGTTCTTCTCCCACTTACATACATCTTTTTTATCGAATCATCAACAGCATCATCATTATCTCATCATCATCATCATCAAACATAGATCTGATGCTTTTTAAACTAATTCGCGCCATCTGGTTCTGTCTGTGCAGCTCTTTCAGTCTAGCTGTGCATTAGTCTATAAAGTTAACACAGTGCCATGCTACCATTACATAGATCTATTTGCAGTGTAATCAAGCAAAAAGGCAACTTACAATATAAAAGACTGTTCCCAGCCGCGTCTGACAAACAGCAGCTTCCGACTGATCCTTAGCAAAGCCCAGATCGCAAAGCTTGTACAAGATCTGTTCATATCCATAACATGAAGTATTCTATGAAAATATCGGCAATTGTCTCAACAATAGTTTTAAACTGGGAGTGGGCGGGTACCTAGAGCATTACCCGTACCCGGCTGGGTATTGCACTAACTGACATTATGAAGACCTGGCCAGACATTTCTTTAAAATGTGACCAAATATGGGTAATTTTTAAAAAAGATTTGCTGTGTTATCAAATGCGTACGCTAACTATATAAAACACTAAAAATTGCATAGTGAGACTTTGACCCTCGTCTGACCGTCTTTGATGCGTGGCACTGGCTCCAAGCGTGACGATCACTGAATGTCCTACAATAAGGCATAACTGCTAATTGCCGATAATTACCGCATCACGTGGATGGGAGCTGGGCATTTACAGTGGGATGGTTTATTTGCTCGTCGGCCACATAGCTGCCATAGATGAAGTGGTTAAGTGATCATGCGACGTGGCAGGTTGCTTCTCTCGCTTCACTGGCTATCCTACATCAGCCTATGTGTACATTTCGTTTTCCACTACATAAAAATACGTCCCAGTTGTCATTTTCAGCTTGGATGGCAGAACTACCCATACCCGGCCGGATAGTAACTGTCCGGTGCCCATACCTGGTACCTGGCAAAATCCCATACCTGGTTCATCTCTAATTTAAGCACTTTATTCGCTACTCGGTATTACTATAAAACATTTTGAAAAGTGGCAAAACTACGAGGAGATTGGAAAAATGGTTGACACAGCTGCTTCCCTGGGACATACCCAAAAAAGGTGAGAAAATTTGAGTAATCCCCAAAAAACAATCATCTAAATTAGAGCCAATGTGCAGTACCGTGTACATATAGTGACACTAAAGAAACTGTAATGTCTATCTTTAATAATAATAATAATAGTCAGACTATTTCTAACGCACCGTAACACAACGAAGTCGTTACAAGGGCGCGTCTGCCAAAATTCATCAATTTCTATGCCAAATTTCAAAATGTTTACAGACCTTTTAACAAAATGGGTTACATCATTCTTTCTTAGACCCATCCAACTCAGACTCTGAAACTCTTATCTTTTGAGCAACTTTATTCATCAACGAGTGATAGAGAAAAAAGAAAAAAACAACAATATACAATAAACAACAAAATAAAATTGATATGCAAATTATCAAGCGGTCAGCTGTGTGTGGCTTACAAAACAAACTGTAAATAATGCATTAAGATTACAAAAGCAGCAAATGTTACAGTGGAGACAGGGCAAGCTTGTATAACGAGTTATTGCAAGACTCACACTTAACGCGAAATGTCTCACACCTATCCGGAATTATCACACTGGGCAATGTACATCCATTGGCATTCCGTAACAATCTGCATATCACTAGTATTAAACAACTTCATAAAAATCAGTTAATTGGGAAATCCAGTGATCTGAGATTGGTCTTACTTAAAGGGCAAACTTCTAGTCCATACAGTAAGATCGGAAGACATTTAGTTTTAATTAGTTCTAGAATAACTTCCTTGGGCGCCATTCTGCCTATTCTCCCAAAGATTCCGTTTACAGCACGATAAAATGAACGCTTAGCGCAATCCAAAGAGCATTTGAATGTACGATACTGGACAAAAAGACCAATGCACCTCATTTCATCTACCCAGGGAATTAAATGACCACCCGAAGTACATATATTTTTACCATGTTTATCACAACAAGGTCCTACACGTCTGCACTAAAATCCAAAACATAACTTATGTCCCATTTTTAACAAACCAGCCATTAATATCTGTGTAAGCAGGCCAGAAGTGCATGTAAGCTAGTAAAATGTATGCTATTTCTACAATAAACAAACAAATGTTACTGTAGAGGGAGAAACTGAAGGCCGACTAAGAAGAACATTGTCTGGCTTGATATCACGATGTACAATTGACTTGCTGTGAATGTATTCTATTGCACTTGCAATATCATGAACGATCGTCCGAATTTCATGCTCCGAAAGTCCAAAAATGTTTTCGGGTTTGGTCAGCACCTTACAACAGACAAAACAAAAACAATTTTTAAAAACTTAAGTTTTAGAACAATTTTTTATATTCGAAGTTTCCAACATAAGCTGTACACATTTTGCACCACAATACATCTACGTTTATTGAACAAACACAGTGACATTAAGATAACAGTGGTGGCACTTGTCTGCAAGTGGTTAGTGGTTACACAATTCCATGCATTACTTCTGACTGAAATTATCTTCTGTAGTTTTTACCAGCGCAATCCAAATGAACAACAACAGATTAAAACTCAAAAATCAGAATTGCTCAGAAAAGTATAAATATTGGATAAAAAAAATCAGTTCACTGTCTGTAGAGGCCCCTACAAGGCCAGAGAAAATGGTGGAACTGTCCCAGTGGCACGTGGGATGCCTAATGTCTGACGTCTATGACCAACTTGCTTCCTTGAGTGATTGACACTGTTGGTCTGTAACAGCCATCCCTAAAATGACCAATAATGTTTCAAGAGGAACATTAAGCCTTCACTCACTGACTCACCTCCCAAAAGCACAAAAGCAGAAAAGAGATAAGCATCAGATTGGAAGATAATACCTTACGCAAGTCTCCATCTGGACAATATTCCATGGCAAGTAGTGAGAATGGACTACTAGCAATCTGTACAATGTCTGGTGGAACGTCAAATGCATGGACAATGTTTGTGTGACTTAACGTCAGCATCATTTCACATTCTTTTGTCCATTGTGATACTCTGCTCAGCAACTTGTCCGTATCTTCAACTGCTTTCATGCTCTTCACTGCCAAACACTCGCTGGAATTCTACATAAATGACAGGGTTTACAGTCTACAGGTCAACTTGTCCCTAAGGCTAACCTAACCCTGGCCCTAACCCTAATCCTTATTCTAAACCATGACCTATTACTAACCCTAACATTAGAGGTGTACACCATTATGCACTATATAATTCCACGTTTTACTAACTTATTTACTTACTAACTAACTAACCGTTACCATTACCTAAACCCTAACAAGTTGACTTGGGGATGAGTTGACTGCCACCCATCGACAGACCACATAAATTATACAAATCCACCAAATATGTTGCATTATGGCAACCTTTGACTACAACAGCTCCTCAAGAAACTACTTTCATGTACTGTAAGTTAATGCTTAACTCTGTGTAAATATTCAAAAATGTTCTCAAAAATAATTTTTATTTTATTTTACTCTCAAAAAGTAGAACGTTCAGTGTGAAGTATATACAGGTTGTCTTGACTAAATTTCATCAGTTAAACGAAAATGAAGAATTATGAAATAACAGCAAAAACGAATGTAAAACTACTCACAACAATTCTGTGAGTCCTATTTCTACAACACATCTTTGTTGAACTGTCAACCCATCCATGACTTCAGGAAAATAACAAACAGCCCATTCAGCAGTCACAACCTGCAGGCCAGAACTGAAAACCAGTGGCACTCTGTCGTACCAATCTGTTTTTAATGCAAGAAATAAAACTTGAACAAAAAATATTTTCAAGTAGCATTAGTAACGACGGCCTCTGCATTATCAGTCAAAAAAATTTTGTTGGCTAAAAATAATAAAGTTGCTAACATACCAGCTTTTTGTAAAGCCATATTTCACCGCATGCACCACTGGTCAAAAACTTGTCTTTATACCACTGGCCTTCCATAGCAGATGCTGCAGGCTGGACTCTACAACACAAGTCAACAGAACATTACAGCCTACTAATAAAATATAGTCAATTCACATGTAACAAATAATCAAATATGTACCATTACTATTCATATTATTTTTTAAAATGGTAAACAAATACAATCTGACCTAATTTACTAGAACCAGCAGCCAGTCAACTGCTTACTAAAATCTCAGTATTTAGTGAAAAAATATATGTTGTTTGTTTGTTAACTTCTGTAAAGGCCTTATCGTGCCAAATAACATGCTTGTACAGACTGATCAAAATATAAACACAGGTAGAACTAGCGCAGACTTCAGTAAAGTATCTACATTACAAAAGTTGTTATCGTGACAGTTTTTCTCTGTGACCGCCATGCCATTGACACATGCCAGTGGGGGCAGGGACAATGTGTCAACCCTCAACAGGCAATCACGAGCCACTTGTTAACTTCATAGTAGAAACACTTTGGTTACAACAGGCAAATGGCATGTACTATATTCAGCAGAATGATAGCAGAAACTATAGCTTGAAAAATACATCAGCGTCTAGAGCAAAGCACCCCTAAATGCCCTAGTATGAGAATGTATAGAGAATTCTAGTTCCACAACAGTAGTAAGAAGTTCCCAGCTTGTACTGGAGACCTTGCTACTATTAGAACCACCCAATAGGCCAGTTCACCGATGAACATGTATTTAAAACACCATGTTATTATCTGCATGAACCGCCATTGTGTTTTTTGTAAAAGCAAAGTTCAGCTCTTAATAGCTCAAAATCGGCGGTTCGGATTTAAACTCGAGTTCAAGGCTGAACGAGTTTATTAAAAAATGGTGCAACGCGCATTTGCTGTAAACCAGTTCACGCGGCCTACTTGATTGAGTTCAACGCTGAACCGTGATGGTGCAATCGTCGTACTATTGGCGACCGAGCGTTCGCTGCTGCCGGTCCCACACTCTGGAACAGTCTGCCACACAACATTACTGACTGTGTGTCACTGACATCATTCTGCCGGAAACTGAAAACTTTTTGGTTTTCTATATCATTTCCATGACTACATTTTTCTTTTTAGTGGTCCTTGAGGTTTTTACTTAGGCCACTTTAAATATTTCTGAATTTCTGATGTATGTATGTAACCTAACACGCCCAGCTACAGTTGATCCCCATGTAAGCTTAAGGTATGCAATAGCAACAGTATAAAATTATTGCTTAAACACAATATTAAACCAATAATACCAATTTTATTCCCTATAACAGTCGCATAGCCAGCGAAAGTCAACACAACACTCTACGCTGATGCTGGGGAGGGGAAATACCGTCAACAGGAATTCCCACATTGCTGCTGTAAGCAATCGAAACTGGGTCGGTCGTCAAGGAAACTATTAAAAGAAAGCCACATCTTCAGTTGACTGATGCTCGACGTGGTTTGGTTTAAATCGTGTCGTTGTGGAGTTGATTAAAGCTGCTGGCCTTACGTAAACGTAAAAGAAGTTGGTAACTTTAATGATCATTTAACATTTATTCAACATGTGATGCTTTGTAGTTCCCAGAACGATATCAGGTTGAGTTGACAGAGATCTAGCACAGCAGTTTTTGCTGGCTAGCCGTTGGTCAGTTAATTGTAATTGGTAAGTGCATAATAGAAGAAAGTCGTAAATGTGAAAATGACACAAAATAACACGAAGACAATGTGTACTAACTACAAAGATTGTTGTCAACGTTCGAAACGCACTTACCCGTACTAGCGTCACTAAAATCACTGAGAATTACAGCTCTAACAGACAGCTGATGAAGCTGATTAACAGGAGAGCCATTAATACTAGTGCAAAATGTTTATTTGACATATTGTGTGATTTTAAGATAATAATCAAACTTATTTCATCTGCACTTGTAGTCTAATCATTTATTGTAATTTGCAGGACTCAATTACAGTGCAGTGTGTGGTTCTGATTAGGATCAAAAAGTTTCTCGGCATAGGCAGAAGCAGCTGATCAATGTCCAGAAGAAGTGAACATTGTGTAAACATTTACTTATCGTCAACATTTAAACACAGTCACAGTTGCACACAAAATACAGAGGTAAATGTAGCAGTTATTTTGTTATCTCTATTTTGTCATTTTTAGCTCATTTAGGTGATTTGTTTTTTTGAAAAGTAGGGTGTCTGCAGGTTACAACACTCAGCAGAATATTTCATACTAAAGAGAAAGTGTTTATAAGCTTAAACCCATCATGTCTGTTTTGGTTGTCTGTGCAGATAAATGCAGAACAAATTCGTAAGACAGCGGAGGCAACATATGATGCAGCTCGCGTCATATTCACAAGTCTAGTGTCAAATGATGTGAATGAAACATCGGCTCCATCTCACAGGCAGTTCCAGAAAAACAGGTTAAATTTGTTTGAAATATGAAATAATAGCTTACTTAATAGCTAAACAACTTACAATGCAACATTTTCGTTATTAGCTTTTTCTTAGTGAGCTAACAATACATTACAAATATTGTTTTTTCTTCAGTTTTTCTCCACTGTACTTAGCTAGAACTTTTCTGCTATAGGCTGACGTCACACTTACACCCTTCACGAAATATTTTGTAGACACACAAATTGATATAATTTTAATAAATATCTTGTAGTGGGTTTGTAGTTGTGTTGTTTGCTGAAGATGGCAAGTGAAACCAATCAATTCAGTCACTGCTGATGGGCCACTAATGGAGCATTGCCGAGGCATCATTGCTGGTAGGCCTACAATTTGCTGAATGTCATTCACTGAATATTACCAACATTTTTCAAACCTTACAAAGATTACCATTATTATGGCATTGCAACCCTTCTCCCCCCAAAATGTGAAGCAAAAATGTTATTTTTTATTACAATTTTTGTTTCTAAAAGTGTATGATATTACTGCTAATTTGCTATCAACAGTAACATTCATTTCACAACTTCTTTCAAAGTTTTATAACAAACCAACAACAAACAATGAAGTTTGCAGTATGTATATTAAATACATTGGGTTTTAAAAGTTTAAAAATATTTTCCTGCATCAGGGCCTTGCTATATGCTATTGCCCATGCAATATTGTGCAGGTATACGACCACAGACCACCAATAGGACAAGAGCCTGGCAAGAGTTGCACAGTGGTGATGCAGATGTTACTACAGATAGCAGTTTCTTCCATTAAGAACTTCACAAGAGCGAAACAGACACTTACAGTCAGAAGGTCGACAACTGCCTAAAGTGGTACTAAGGCTGGCTCGCTCTTGTACAATTAGCAATAACATATTTCATGCTAGTTTTTGACAATTCAATTCTGTACAACTCGAAGCTCAGAGTATAATTTGCAAGTAGCCAAAAGGCACTGACGTTTTATGATCAGTCTGGCAGATAATAATGTCGGCCTACTTCAGAATTATAGGCTACATCATAATATTATACATCTAATTCCAAGTATGGGAATTGGGAAAACCACCCCGATATCTCTCAAGAGAAAGCTTATCTTGTGCTCTCTACTCTAGTTGCATAAAAAGAGCTTACAGCAGTTCCCAGATTCCCTGGATAGATAGACAGACTGCTAGAGTCTAAGTCGTGTCCAGTCATGTCTTCATGTGTGATTTGTATTTAGTCGATTTCAACAGCCTCTCAACAAAACGGAAACTGTAACAATCAAAGCTTCATCCACATCTGCCTAACACTGTTGCAGCAGGGCTCCCAAGGCCATTGCTACAAGCCTAAGACCTTGGAAGCGTACGTTTCTACTAGAGTTCCTAGCCGCTGCCGAATATCCAAATTTTTGTCAGCTGCCGAAAAAATGACCACTGAAAACTCTGCTGAAATTTTTAAAATTTAGCTAGCCGCTGAAAAAATCCAGCTAACATTAGGCTGACTTTACCAGAATTGTATACTGACTTTAAGCTGCTCAGAGATCAACTGTAGCACTGGAACTGCAAGCACGTTATCATATAATTCTTAGTAGGTGCAGTGACAGCCTATTAAACTTGGTAGTAGTAAGCTGCAATAACGGTTTTCTTTCAAAGCATAACATTTTTTACAATCAGATGTAATTTAGCTGAAAATTGAAATTTACAACAAAATATAGCTAATCCAGATGTCAGTTGTATTTGTTTTTTAAAGTTATGACTAGGATCTCTAGTTGCTACTGAATGTCACTGTGACTAGTCAGTACTGCAGCACAATTAATGATGGCATCATGATTGATGAGGAAGTGGTTTGTATTTCAGCTGCTCACATTCACTAGCAGAAATTATACCACACATATTGAAATGTAATTATGTATCTGAAATATTGTGATGTCTGCGATTGCAAAATGTTTCGTTAATAATGTCGTATGGACTTTGATCAATGAACAGAAAGTACACAGTATTGTTTCAAAACGTATACTGTTTGCATTCATTATAAACGGGCTTTTATCTTGAAACAGAAAGTAACTCACATGTCTGTGTATTCAATGAATAAAATGATGCAATGGACATAGTTTATATGACAGAAAATCATACGTGTTAACCAAATCCAATAGATTAGGAATAACCACAGCAGACATCAAGCAATAACCTAGAGAGCAGAATGGATAAAAAATGAATCTCTAATACTGCCAACTCACGACCAACCCAGATGTTGTTTGTTCACATAAAGAGTGTAACTGCATCACAAAATTATGCTATAACCTAACAGAACAGAATGTTTACCAAAACTTTGCCATTTAAGTGCCATTAAAATCTGTCTATGGTGTGAAAGGCATAGAAAGATGACAAACTCATTCATTATGTCCTGTCGATACTTGGGGGAAAATGCCACAAATACGGTTGGGCCTTATCTTTAACACCAATATGCAAATACCTGTAAACTGTAAACTAACAAGGTATCGGCCATTATGGGACATGACTATAGCTGGCTTGCCACGGTGCCCAGTGTGGTGCCGACTGCTAACTGTTCCCACTGAGCCATTCACTACATTCACTAACCCAACCGGCCTATTTCTGTGTGAATGGGCGAAGTGCCGACCCTGAATTACCCAAAATGGAAAAACCATACTTCCGATCATGAATCTGATGACAGATTCTGAATCAGGAAGCCCGCTTTCCTATTCGAGTTTCCTAGTAACCATGTGTCTATCTCGCTTAGTTTCAGAGATATTTACATGTGACAGACAGATGGACGGACAATGCGGACCATTACTATAGCTGCCCCCCACATTGTGGCCAGCTAATAAGTCTACCACACATCTCACATATGCACTGCACATATTAGAAATTGAAAACAAACTTTGCTTTCAATTTCTGATATGCACAATGTTAAACAAACTTGCATATCTCCTAATGCTGATGCGTAAAACTCACAAAAAATACAGTTTTATACACGCTAATTTCACATACTGAAAACATCAGCATATTTTCATCAAAAAGATGAGACCTTTCAATGCATTGCACTCCGTTGATGAAAGGTTCGGACAATTAGATGCAACTTTGAGCACCACAATTTATAATCAACTAATGACTTGTAAACATCCACACGAGAAATGAAGCCAAAATTAGTTCACATGCATAGACCCATCTTAACAAGTGAACAATCACTGTTCCATTTTTATATTCACTTCATTTTGTTCTTCTGCAATACGACACAATATGCCACTTATCTGTAACAGTAAAATTTTGCGTAGCTAGCATAATACTAGAGGTAATTCAATGTGACATCAAACAGATCACCCTGAATGACCTTCTGCTTAGATTGTCACTGGCCATTGGGAATAAGCACTAGTGCATTAGCAGTCAACAGTGAAATAACGACATAATGAGAGTTACTGGAATGGGCAGCACTAATCTAATACACTCGTTTTCACAATGCCTCATAAGTCATTATTCATAACAAGAGGCTAAAGTTATTTGGCAAATGCTGCCCCGAAGACCCCGCTGTGCCACACATACTGCACGCGTCGCCGCGTGACAGACACCACGATCATTGATAAGTATAGTCTGCATCTGATGCAGCCTAAAACTATTGTAGCTTGCACAATGTTTTCACTTTTCAAACACTTTACCACATACTATAAAGAACAAGCAGACAAAGTAATTTGGCAACAGTTGCACCGAATGACTCCGCGCACACTGCATACACCGCCAAATTCACCCCAAATTCAGCCGCATGATAGACAGACAGACTGATGGACAGACACTGCGCACATCGGTAACAATAGTCTGCATCTCATGCATTCGATGCAGCCCAAAAAGTTGTCACTACAATACAGACTTCATTCATTTGGTGTATTTACACAATCTGTGTAGTGCATATATTTATGTGCTTTTATGCATGTAGCACATGCAATGGATGCTGTACCAGAAATATAGTAATACACTACACAATATATATGCACAATTATGCATCCTCTGTTCCTAACATAATTCATATTATATACTGATTAACGGCAGCCTGGATTTGGGTAACAATATCATTCGACACATTGCGGGTCATGCCAATGAAATGGTGGATGATATGTACATAATCATAACAAAATTCATCATCAAGATTTGGTGAACAGAAAATATAGATAACACTAACTACAGACATGACAAACATAATTGCTACAAGCATAATCTGAAAACAAGACAGTCCGCCATAAACTGGCATTTTCTGTACTGGAACTGTATAACCATTTCCAACACGTTCGAGACCAACACTGTTATTGCTGGAGACTTTCCTGTTTCGCTCAGCTGCCTTCTGTGCTAGCTGTAACCGTCGTTGCTCTTTCTCCGCCTTCTTCTTTGCTCGCTTCATTGCTGCTGCTCGTTCCTCTTCAGCTTGTCGTGCTGCCAGTGCCTCGCGTTCGGTCTTCAGACGTTTTTGTCGTTCTCGTTCTGTGTCTGATTGAACCTTCTTCATGTATGCGACGACCTGTCTGGCACACACTTGACACTGAGTGTTACTAAGACATTCACCTGCTGCAGAAACCAGCCCATCATCTTCCAGCGGATTGTCTCTCATGTCCAGCCATTTCAGAGAATTCAGTCGACAGAAACTGACGGGCAGCTCGCCGAGCTGATTCTGGTAGAGGTCAAGATGCTGCAACTTTGCAAGCGATCCGAACTCCTCAGGAAGTTCAGTCAACTGGTTCTTGCTAAGATCCAGCTTAACGATGTGAATCAGATTACAGAAGTCCGGCGGCAACCACGTCAGCTGGTTGCAAGACAGGTCCAGGCAAGTGGCTTTAGGCAGCGCAGCTAACTCTTTGACCGGAACCGATGTCAGACTCGACAAACTGAGGTCCAACTGATTGCCTTCTACTTTACTCTTCAGACTTTCAGTCGGCATCACAAAGCTGTTTTAATAATACACGATACAATGACGTGCTAGTCAAAAAGCCAGATTTACGCGAACAAATTCAATTATTACACGCTAACAACAAATCCTTCGCTGACGTCGCACGTAAACAAGTTAACTGAGTGCGCTCGAAATGTAAAATGCGGAATGCCGATAATCAATATTTGGCGAAATATTGTGGAGGGGAAAATTATAAATTGGCAAAAATAAAATTACCAAAATGAAAAATAATGTTGCAGAACAGAACATTTATCGTTATAAATGAATTAGAGTTAAAGTTAAGGCTACTACTGTCACGATGTAGATCGCGATACTTCAGAGTGAAGTCATCTTTGGCAGTATGTACAGTTAGGCCTACTGTGCTAAACGGCGTTTATGTTGAGTGACTGAGTCTGAGTGAGACGAGTTGTTTAAAGACGCCTTATGGTAACGGAGACTGTCGGCGTCAGTTTGGTGGTTTTAGCTCTGCTGTAATGTTTTTGTAAGGGACCCCTGTATGTCCGGTGGCAGTGATGACTGCTTGCAGCTCGGGGCAGCTCAGAGTCGTCTATTCGATAGCCGTCGAACCTCACTCAGAGTCAGAAGTGTCGAACTTCGTAGGATTGTGGTTACGTTGAAGCCAATGCCTTTCTGTTGACAGATCGATTTCACCGTTAATGTGGCAACTTCGTTGACTGGACAGTCCATGAGGAAATGCTGCACTGTCTCTAATTACTGCAGAATTCGCAGTTGCTTGTGTCGTATCTCCGGATCTGGTGAAGTATGGCGTTGGCACCGTCGTCGATGAGGGTCTTATCGTAACTGATAATCAAGACAAAGCAAATGCCTTTAACAAGTACTTCTTCTCTGTTGGTGTAGCTGACAATGGGTCAATTCCTCATTGCAGAGATTTGCAGTTAACTGATGTGCTTGATAATGTTACCTTTACTGAAGCTGACGTTGCCAACTCTTGACAGGCTGAAATGCAATTTGTCTGCTGGCCCAGACGGTCTACCCCCAATGTTATTCAAGAAGCTTAAGTACTGAATACTTCTCATCTGTATTTACAGCAGAAGATTGCTCTAATATTCCTAAGACTCCGGACATTCTCACCGTCTAACCATTCACTATGTGTGGAGTTGCAGTTTGATGTAATACAATCTCCAGGGCAATTTCAAAGTTGAGGCCAGACAAATCTATGGGCCCAGACGGGTTGTCTCCAAAACTCTTGATCGAAACATGTGATCTGATCAGTTATCCACTGTACCTACTCTTCCGGAAGT
>Ga0126335_1000232_pt1 | contig 26213 bp, 11 predicted proteins | sample OlaspJWI45metaG_FD_108409 | JGI IMG/M metagenome (GOLD analysis project Ga0126335, IMG submission 108409) | Marine gutless worms symbiont microbial communities from Oahu, Hawaii - Olavius sp. 1 OAHU.JWI-45 metaG | ecosystem: Host-associated > Annelida > Digestive system > Unclassified | place... | reverse complement strand
GCTGTAACATGTGCCTAAAGATTAGATCTGTGCTCACATTTTAATAAAAATGCTACAGGTACATAATATATTACTAAAGATGTGTAACTTATCTAATATTCTACAAACAGCCAACATAATATTGAAAAACATTTCCGTGTCGCTATCTGGCAACTGTCGATAAACATTTTGTCACATTACAATGCATTCGAATTGTACGAGTCACTTCAACCTTATCGTAGAAAAAAACACAAATCGACATATAGAAGCAACGAGAAACAAGACGCTAAAGTAATTTAGAGATAGCTGCATCGAATACGAGCTGCAATGAGGCGCTTCTAATGAGCTTCGCTCATGGTGGTGATGGCATTGGCACGGTCGACATGTGTCGAGGAGGAGATGATGGTGGCAGCAGACCACCAGCACCACTGAGACGGCGATGTGTGTCGCCCGGAGTTTAGGTTTAGGTTTCCCAATGGGTTATGTTTCTGCAATCAGTGTATGTTACATCGCGGTGTGTTAGGCATACAGCAGTCGTCAGACTTGTCAGCTGAACCATATCACACATTTGAACAGTCGTCATCATCAGCGTCGTCATCATCACCTTACCCACCATCACCATACGGCTCATCAAGTATGTAGCCGATGTGTTGTCTTCTTACTGTAATTTTTACAAGGTCTCAGCATTTCTACCCTTGTGTGGCCAGTTAGTTTAGGTTATGTGTTTGTGTTATTTTACCATATTGCTTCTTCACTTGGTTTACTTTCTGTTTCTTAATTCCAGTGTGCACAGCTTTGGCTCTGCTGAAACCCTTTGTTATTAGTGATTTATAGGGTTGGTAGAGTTCCACTATTTCCATTTCTGGTTCGGTTTTCCAAAAAACTACAGTTTTGGTTCGGTTTTGAACTCTACTTGCTTGTCTAAATCCTGGGGTAATAAACAAGGCTTACTAAATGGAGTAAGAGTTTTGTCAAGATCGCGATATCTCTTCAAATAAAGGAGTTGTTGCCAAAAATAAGACCTTGTCCAGAGTACTAAGAACTGCAGTTTTCAGCTTTGGTTTAAAAGCCGTTAACAGTGGTAGTAATTTATCACGTCATGTGTGCAGGAGATGAGCCGGCGATGTTTCCTCAGCAGTACAGTCTGTTTGCAGGCGCCAGTGAGTACTCTGAGCCGCAGCATCATTCTGAAGAGCTGGAGCAGGAAATGATCGACTTGATCACGTTGCAGAGGCTTCTGAGTTTAGCAGCTGATGACACACCAACCAAGGTGAGAAATATGTGGAGCTTTAATTGCATGCAATACTTTCTTGCCATTGATAGCGTGACATTAGCCAGTTGCCAGTTCCCTTCAGTAGACAGTGTATGAGCTGTGTGTTTACTGTATGGTAACAGATGATATGAGACGTGACGGCATCCTTGTCAGAGATATGTGTTTATCACTGACCATCAAGATCCGGACATACAAGGCACATGTCTCATCACCCTACTGTACACAGTGGAGACATGGACCATCGTCGCAACTCCATTTTCGGTCACATTGCCAGTATACCACTCTCTGTCCCAGTCCATTAGGTCGACCTGTTTCTCGGCCATTCCCAGATAGATTGTGGAAACGTCATCCCGGTTGTCCTCCGAAATGCTGGCTGGACCAAATCTGTGATGACAGCCAACACCCCCCAGCCGACATGTGGAGACATTGTCAAGCGCGGTCACTGAGGAGCGACACAGTGGTCCTCGATGACTATGCGCTAACAACAATGATGATTCCACTGCCAGCAGCTGGGAGCATATAGTCAGCGTTTGACTTTCAAGGGTGTGTTGTTTTATTTTTGTAGGCCAGGCAGGCAGTGCAAGATCCGGTGGGTGTCAATTTGCTGAAAGAAAAATACTTTAACGTTGACGAACGTGATGAAAGTGCGCTGGAAACAGGTCTGTTACACAACCTGTCACTGTCATCCCAAGAACCTGACAGCCAGGAATTCACATTTCAGCCAGTCAGTCCTGCTGCATATACCTCACACCATGCTGATCGGCCTCACGTGCGGCTGTTGGGATATCCTGTTGTCACATCCTGCTCGGATTTGTCTCTGCAGCATTATGCGGCAAATCTGCCATCGCAGATTCCACCTCCATCGCTTACCCTACAGCCACCAACATCACCACCATGTGTCCAGTCATATGAGGATGAATTCCAGCAAGCTTTACCTTCGCCGTCGGAACTTCTTGCTCGCTATGGCTTCGGCAGCTCGTTATCGTCTCCAGGTGTCTCTTCTCGTTACAGCCAGTCGCCATTGAGCCTGTCACCGCAACCGCCGCTACAGCCTCCAGTCTCATTACATGCCATTGAGGCGCAGGTTCCACCATCTTGCTACAAGCGGCATCTCAGCTTGCCGACATCTCCGTCGCAGCCGATCGTGTCCAAGTTCAACTTTCTGACACCACCGCTGCGGTCACCAGCCGCACATCGATCAGTCTCGCCGTCCATATTTCCATTGTTACCTCGTGCTGTGTCGCCGGTCCCATTTGGTTCGCCAAATGTGGCGCTGAGTTGTTCGCCGGCTGGCGGCGACACACATCGCCGTCTCAGTGGTCCTGGTGGTCTGCTGCCACCATCATCTCCTCGACACATGTTGACCGTGCCAATGCCATCGCCACCGTGCCGATCGCCAAACTTTCTTGGACCGTCACTGCAATCTTATCAGCAGTCACGATCTCGGTCTCCGTCGCCCATCAGTAAGTTCATGTTACCTTTTCTTTTCCTTCAGGTGGGTATCTTCCTTTTATGCTGCTAAGCATTTACGCCTATATGACCAAAGTTCATATTAACCGCTTAAAGGCTTGTAAAAACTCTAGAATAGTTGCTGGTTTTATCTTGCCTACTTTGTTCCTGAGGCTCCCATGCTGAAGTGTCTAGCCAACATTTTGGCATAACATTTCCCGAGGAAGTGATATGAAATGTCTTTCTTTTCTCCACTTGTCTCCAAAATGTGTATGGATTGGGACATAGAACTCCACTTATTTGCAGAATCAATCATCTCTAGGAAGATGGGCACAAAGTCAGCATTTTAAGCATGGCTATTTGCCATGTTGAAAGACTTACAAGGGAAAGAATGTTTTTGCTGATGGTTTAATGCTAGCTGAAATCCGTGTACCAGACAAATGTTTATGTTGGCATTGTAATCTTCATTATACACTAATGTTGTTTATACAGAGATTGAATATTGTTGCTGTGTATGCTGTGGCATTGTAGGCATCAGCTAACTGTGTATAAGTTGCGTTTTATCAACTTGTACAATAACTGAATAAAATACAATACAGTATTTGGTATATAATTACCAAAACCACCTCTTCAACCAACTATATTCACAACTATATTCACAAATTCATTGTAGTTTTAACAAATATGCTGCAGTTCATGATGTTAATGATGTTATTATTAATTGCAGTGTTTGCCAGTCAGCCGTCGGTTGGTCTTACAGCCCCATTGCCACGGTATCGCAGTTCACCTGACAGCTTTGCAGCACAAGTCTCGCCTACTGCATTGTCCCCGCAAGCTCTGCCAGTCAACACATCCACTCCAACGCCGGTTTGTCATATTTCATACTTGCTGTCTTTATAATATTCTTGCACGCTTTATAATAATTTTGTATTGCAAAAAGGTATCATCTGATATTGAACGTGACGATAGCTGGCCCGCTATGGTGCCCAGTGTGGTGCTGACTGGTGACTGTTCCCGCTGATCCATTCATTACATTCACAAGGCCAACCAGCCCATTTCTGTCTGAATGGGTGAAGTGCCAACCCAGAATGGCAGAACCATACTTCCGATTGCGAAATCTGATGGCAGATTCTGAATCGGGAAGCCCAAGTTCCTATTCGAGTCTCATAGTAACCATAGGTCTATCTCACTTAGTTGCGGAGACATTCGCATGTGATAGACAGACAGATAACACGGACCATTACTATAGTTGGTCCCTACATTGTGACGAGCCAGCTAATAAAAATGGTACTGTGCAACTGTGAATTGTGCATTCATTATCAGAGCTTTTAGGACTAATGGATGTTTGGTTCAGCGATTCGTGCGTCGTTATAACTGAGCCAAATAACCTTTCTAAACTATGTAGTACGTGTCCAGTGCTGACCAATGACGTTTACATATGTCTAGCAATAAACCGAAATCAAAAACTGGTCAGTTGTTTTGTGTTGCTTTTTAACTCAGTTCGGATACAAGCTGTAATTAATTAATCGAATTTAATTGTCCTGCTTTATCAGACTGTGTGCACTTTTTTGACTTGTTGACAGAACCTGGAGTGGAGTCGTAAAGATTGTCTTATTACTAGGTTGTATCGAATGCAGACTAAATTGTGGTCAATGATTCTTGCTGTCTGTTGTCTGTCACACGGCTTTGCTGTACAAATGCGGCTGAACAGATTGAGGTCCTGTATTAGTGGAGACTTGGGGATCCAAGCAACGTTGTTTTAGATGCGAGTTCCAGTTTCTCCAACAGATTTAATGTGGCCTTTACCATATTACTTTGGCCACTTGTTATGAGTCGTCCGCAGTTTGCACTTGTGTGAATACGCTGTAGAATGCCAACAGTCCAGTGCCGCCAGGCATGCGCGTTCCTTCGCCACAAGAACTGAGTCAGCTGGCACAGTCCATCCTTCAGAGTGCTCTGATCAAGAAGCAGCTCGAGGAACAGAAGGAAAGGTTTGCTCGACGACAACATGAAAGGTGTGCTGCATGTGTTTTTGAGATGTCGTAGCAGTTATTGTGTATTGTCATTTGTGCTTTCTGTTTTTACAAAATACTTATTTTGTTGTTTATTGTTTGTGGAAGTATGGTTGACAGTCATGCAAATTGGATATCCAGTACTCAAAGCAAATAAACCAACGCTGGGTTGTCATCTCAGTCTTGACACCTCGAGACGTATAAAAATTTTGCCTTGATCTAGTCTTGACAGAAATTGTAAACATCTCTCCTTTCCGGAGGCTGGTGTCTTGTCCTCGTCATCTCAGTCTCTTGATCTTGGCTGTTTAAATCTTGTGCCCAAGACCAATTTTCAGCCACATTGTACAGTCCCAAATTTGTTGCCATTAATGATAGCAAACTGGTATACTTAAGGATGTAGAATTTGATGCTGTAAGGCTACAGACACTAAAATACTAAAAATTATTGAGCATGAAGAATAGTTTTTCATGAGGAAACATGTACTTTAACATATTGGTCATGTCTTGAGATTCAGTGGATCCTGAAGTGATTTTGTTACTTGGACCACTCTAAAAATGCATGATTGATTGATTGATTGATTGATTGATCTTAAATTATCTTGTTTCCGCCTTGTCTTGAAATTTTAAGTTCTCAGTCTCATGTGGGCTGGTGAGGCCAATATCTCAGTTTTGGTCTCAAGCGTTAATGTATCATGCCCATCCCTGTCTCTTGCAAGCACGCCACTTGTCAGACACATTATACAGGCACAAAGTTGCCTGGCTTAGACTTTCACAGATTATAATGGCTTTGATAGGAACTTGTTTGTTTTGGTCTGTGCAGAATGAGGTCGCCAAATGTGACAGAAGTGTGTCGAGCACCTCATTTCGATCTATCTAAACCTTATACTACTACAAGTAAGCTTAATAAAACATGTTAGATGATAATGCTAATAATAAATTTAACAAATAACCCATTAGGAAACCTAAACTCCGGGCGCTTGCCCGGAGAGCAGAGCTCATTGGAAGCGGCTGTTCCAACATCCTCCCGCCGCCATTTTTAACTGTCACTTCGCTCAAACCACACTTTTATTTCAGATTTCTAACACTAAAAAAGAAGAAGTTGACTAGTGTTATTACAAATTTCACATTATAGAACAATACATTCAATTTGTCTACTATTTACCTATCGATTCTGCAGTGCACTAATTACTGTTGTGATACAACATTAACCCACACCCAATTATTCCTTCGTCACGATAAAAGCATAATCTATTTTTAGCTTGACCAATCACATTGCTATGGTGTTTCCATTGTTGGCGCATTTTAGATACTCACAATTGGCTGTTTTGCCGATCTTTGGCAGCATCTAACTCTGTCAATCCTGGATAATTTTCAAAATGGAGACCAGCAAAAGACGTCAAATACCGATGACGAACGCGTGTGCAAATTTCAGCTTCAGAGGCCTTGCAAAAAGAAAAATTTCACGTTTTTTCGTAGTTTTCATGACTACTTCTGTCGCACTGAAAACTACTTCCATCACGCCGATAAACTGCACACTAGTCAGCAGCGGTAACGGGCAACCCAGTACGTGCACACGCGCGATTTTACTATGGCCGCAGCCGGCTGGGCCTTTGGCCCAACCCGGGCTGCACCCAGAATTAAGCTCTTGCAGTAGTGATTTCCAGGGGGATTTTTCAAACGATTGCTCAAAAGCGACAAAACACCCAAACTTAAACGCCCAAAGTTAAAACTTGGATTGCATACGCAGTTCAGTACGGGGATGATGCCCATGCATTCTTTGTACTGTACAGTTTATTCCAAATCGATTCGAGGCATTTGGCATTTGGACAAAAAATTAGCCATGATAACAGTCGGGTGACATCTCATTCATGGCACATTACAGCCCAGCAGTGGGGCTGCATGTTTCTTGTTAACAGCTCTACTGTGCTTTGCACTTGATTTTTGAAAATGGGAACTTTTGTAGAGAAGTAAAACAGTGATTCTACCAAATTATCTACGAGTTAAGCTGAAGAAAATAAGTCGAACAGTAAACGGTTGAATACAAGCTCGTTTGATAACTATTGAAATTACGCATGAATGGCTAGAGACTAAACGAACACAGGTCTCGATATAGTGCATCTTAATAAACCTCATCTCAGGAATGCTCACTGCTCAGGTATGGCACGCATTGTCAAGGGATTCCACAGTTTTACCTGTTCACCCTTGCATTTATTGATGGACGAAATGAACCATACCTGCCTTCACCTAAGGGGTCTAAGGTAAGTTTGTAATTGATATTGCGCTGTGTGTGAAACAGGTGACTAGCAGACAGAAGGTCGATCAGATGCACTTGCCAACTTGTTGGACTGCATGAGTTTATATCCGTCTCTGACTCTGACTATCGTAGCAAAGTTTGTAGCAGCTGCTACTACGTCTGTTGTACCGGTGTCTATATGAACACTCTCTGACTGTATGTGTGGAAGTCAGTGACACGTCAGCTGGACATTTTGTTCAGCTTATACTCATTTCAAGACGGTTAATTCAGCACCGAAAACTGCATAGCCGTAAAAGGTTCATACCAAATAGTGCATTTTAATTTTCAGTCAAATATGGATGATTTGTGCTATTATTGCACTAAATACTGATAACTGACGCCATGTATGAGTAACATTCGTTTTTTACATAATGTATCATTAGCAATTGAGAAAAGAATATCAAATTAGATTTGGCATAAGTAAGTAAGTAAGTAAGTAAAACGTGAATTAAAATAAGGGTTTTTGTCCATCTAGACAAGAATAACCTGCAGGCTTTATTAGATCGTTGTGGTGACAGTGCAGCTAAATTTCTTAACTGCTCGTTACAAATTTTCCTTTGGTATTCACTGGAATAGGAATATGTTAATCAGCTTACTATTTCGTTTCTTCGATACAAACCTAGGTATTTTTATCGTAAATACCTAAATTTTTAAAATAAATTTTGTTATATTTGGCATTGATGGGGCATGGTGGCAATAGTGTACAGTACCCTTGTTTTGTCATGTTTGTTTACTGCAGATTATCGGGTACCATAATTGTGTTAATTTGTGAGCGTGAATAAGCATTTTTTATGGTTATTATCAACTGTCATGTCTCACATGTAAATATGTAATATTTTACTTGGGTAAATTGTCATATTTAGCATGTACACTCACACTCTAAGATGCTGCTTAGAAGTATTTGTAATAAATAAACAAAAGAAGTGGTCAAATAAACCTGACAAAAATGTTACAAATTTTACAGCATAGTCACTTGGACCTTCGTGGGTTGTTGTGGGTTATTTGTCTTCTCTCATTTTTAGTGTTTTGTGTTCATACTTTTGGTTACTTTATATATTGTACCATACTGTTTTTGCTTAGTATATGTGGATGTGATTTATTTACAAATACTACGAGAATGTCAGATTATGTACATTTAAGATTACAGAGAGTTGAATTAAGAGCTCATTTGAAATGGTATGGTGAAGTACATGTATGTAGTTTGTATTTTACAAAAAGTAGTCGCAGTCAGCTGTCAATGCATTTATGTTCTGGGTATACGACATGTTAGATCGCATACCTCTGTACTTCTGCCAAAATACACCACTTAGTATTGTATCCATGTTAGCCCCGTGTAGGTTTTGGGGTTTAGAATAGACCCCAAGCAGTTTCCTTGCTTTGTCGTAAAAGGCGACTAAAGCAGGCACCCCTCAACTGCCGTACATGGCCACATCCTATTAGTGATGATGGTCTGGAGTAAAGATAAAACATTAACACAGCTGCTTTAGTTACTATGGTATGGTGCAATACTCTTGTTGCACGATGTTCTAGGCAGCTCATAGGTCCAGCAGATTGGGTTTTTGTCGCACTGGTACCCTTGTGCTGTGAGCCTGTGATTAGCCTAGAGGCGGTTGCCTACAATTGACATTGTAACACAGTGGAGTGGTTCTGGTGCGATTGACGCCTATCTCAGTGGCCAACTGGCTTCCTTTAGCACTTTGACACTGTTGGTTGGGTCATCTGACCTGTAAAAATCGTCCCCAAAATGACCTATAGTGTCGAGTGGGATGTTAAGTCTCTACACACTCACCTAGATCAGAACATTTTTTAAACTCCTGAGTTTGTGAAAGTGTGTTACATTTGGCTGGTTTTGTTCTTGTATTATCTGTGATTGAAAGCTAATTTCATTTGTATATTGTTGTATTCAGTCACTGTGGTCAGTGTTGCAGCCTTGTTTGCTATCGCTAAGTTTTTGTGTGTGGTTTCTGTGTTTTGCTTTTTATCAAGTTTTTCTTAAGATTTTACAAGTCAGAACTATTTTTTTCAACGATTTCTGTAATGTATACCCAGCTATGTAGTCTGCTTGTTAAGCCATGTACTGTTTGTCGTCGTTTGTAACGTTTTATCTGTTTTTTCTTTATTGGTTGTTGTGATTTGTAAATGTAGATAAATTTTATCACATCAGCTGTTGCATAGTGCGCATTTTGATGTTGTATTTTGCTAATGTGGTTGCCGTGTTTCGCATACTTGGCAAGCCGAAGATAGGTTTCGAAAGACATCTCTTGAACTTGTTTTGAACTTTGCTAGTCTATTGTTTACATTGTATCTGTACAGCTTATACATCTAGATATTGGCAATGCTGTATTGAGCTTGAGTGTGGTGAAGCATATCACGTTGATTCAAGGTAATAGTGTTGATGTAATGGCATCTGTAGTGTACCAAGTTACAGAATTTAGAACTGTTGACTAGGTATTCGCACGAATTTAAGTACATTTGTAATGTGTTTTACAGCCGGTTTCAAATGCTACTAAGTTATCAGGTAGCTTTTAAGGTTTAATTTGGACGTTTTCAGTCGAAGCTAATGGCAGCAGTCACTTGACGTGCTTAAGTTATTCCTACTGCAATTGTAATCCTATTTCACTGTTCTAATTTGTAGGTAAATGAATTTTGTCACACATTGTGTTTTGATGTCGTATTTTGATAACGTCGTTGCTGTTGTAATCTAGTGACCGTAAATGCTAGTCCATTCTGTAGCTTTGCACTACCACAGGACATATGTGGGACACTGGTGGTGTGTGAATAACATGATGTCAGTTCCAGCTAGTGCCACATTTCTCAGATGTAGCGTTGCAGTTTGTCAGTGGTTTGTTTTGAGTTTTGCTATTGTCCAGTCTTGTATATTCGGCATTGTCATTGTTGTGCATCTCACCGCTACCTCCAAGTGCAACAAAGTTAAACTGTTCATAAGTAAGTCGGCATTTGTAATTAAGACATCCCCTCTTCAGTTTCAGAATTGTATGGACTTTTTGAAAGGCATAACAGACGGAAGGTTAAAATCAGTTATGAATTTCGTTACAGGCATATTCTGTAGTAATGTTTAACTAATACCAAGAATTCTTAAAATTTTTCGGGATGGCCTGAAAAAGTATCTGTGTACATATACTCTTTGAGAAATGTCGAGAATATCAGGCTTGTAAACATTGAAAGCAGTATTCATAGCACTGTTGATATACTGTTAGAGCAATGCAAGTAAAGTTATGTTCTCCTAGGCTGATGCATATCGTTGCATTACTGATGGTAGGATTGATGTTATGATTGACAATGCAGTACTGTTTCTAAAAATCTAACTACAAAACGTGGATTTTCTCAGGTAGTTTTGGAAATCTGGCTAACAGTGAAATAAACGCGCAAGTTGCATTACATGTATGAGAAAGTTTAGATTTAAACAAATTTTTGTCCGTGGGACAAGAGAGCAAGATTTTTCCTGCGAGTGAGCAATTCATATGAGCAAGTTGAAGCGAGCAAAATATACACTGTCCCACAAAAGGATATTGACCATGTCCAAATTTGGGTGTATTCGTGTAATTCTAGCTCATATTACTGTGACCTCTACTAAAATCAAGAAATTGCAACATTTATTCTGTTACATCACTGACTGATCATAACACAACTGTGACGTTATTAAGAATGCTGTTTTCAGATGATAAGCAGTTAGCTGGTTTACATTACAGCAGGCCTAACTGACTCTTGCTGGATATTATCATGCCGCATACGTGTTAAGAAAATTAATGGTTATTGGTTAGGTTTATTCTTTCTGCTCTTTGTGGGCGTAACTAATTTGCACAGCCTGTTAGGAAATAACGCATGCAGTTTGCACTTCTTTGCTACCTGCAAAATAATTTCAGTTTCAAACAAAATACTGCTCTTTTCTCCTGTAAAACAGTGTATTACAGCAAATGGTTTTTTGTTTTAAAATATGACGAAGAGGACAAGGTTGTAGACAAAGATGAATAAAGCAAACAAAACAAGTAGTGAGAAAATTTTTGTCAGTGGGCCGAGTTACTGGGGGCCTACATATTAGTAACGAGTGAAAAATGCCGGGAGTCGCTTCCGGTCTAGTCCATGTTGACTCAACCTTTTAAGCAAATCAGCTGCTTACAGCACCTGGCATAAAAGTTTTCATTATTAAGACAAGGTATAATGCATGGTACAGTGAATGATATTTATTAATGGGGACTATTATTTGGTGCATTAATGTTAACATTACATTACTACAAAAAGTAAAAAAACGGTTACCAAAAATGACACGAATCACACTGACAAGGTAGTACAACACGTGTATCAACTTTGACGACCAGTCTGCTTATAAGTTTGCATAAATGTTGTCGCATAGGTTTAGATTTGTCAGAATGCAACTGAACAATTTAATCACAAAAGCAACATTTGTATTTATTGTCAACGTCAACACTGTTGGAAACTTTTTTGCGAACACAGAATGTCAGTTCACTGACAGGGCTGGTTCGATAACAGATCTTTTGTTTAAAACAAACCAAATAACATAAAAGATCTTTGCAGAGAATGTTAAAAACAGCAATCATCCATGTCAACTCCAGAATAGTACAGTCAGTTTCTGCTGTGTGTCAAGCACACTGCATTGCAGTCAGTCACTCAACAAGAGCCATCACTGCAGCTGGCAAAAGCTGAATATCTACTTGGACCTTAACACAAAACATTACACATCAACAGGTTACATTTTTTGAACACAATAACAGTTAATCTGACAAAAATTCAGCAATTTATTAAGTATTCCAATCATTAACATGGCTTCCAAGGATGGTGAACACACAGCTGGCTCGAGGCTAGACAGCGTCTGCACTGCGGCATAGTGTTGCATGCTGTTAACACCCCCCGTTTAACTGACAGACATGCACAGATGCCCAAAATGTACGGAGTCACTTTATCTTTGGTTCTAACCAAAGTTTGATTCCAGCATTGATATCCGATTTAAAATCTGTCCTCAAATAATCTTGTTTAAAAAATTCATTTATAACTCGGGTTTTAAACCGAATCTTCTGTTCACTGGATTCAATCGTTGTCACCGAGTACTTGTCACTTCTTCACCCGGCCAGCTAAGATAGCAATTTCTTCTTTCCAACCGTACGGTACATCCAGAAATACACCACTCACGACGAATGTTTGGTGGTTCTCAGCGATAATTTGCACGAGGATTATTTAACAATGCAATACTAGCAGCAATCAACGTCGATGCCATTTTTATTTGTTTACAGTTTGGGTTTCTTGATGTCATGGTTGACATTGAAATTGGTCTGGTTTTAAGCCAAATTTAATCTCTAAGGACTTATCTACCTAAATGTTTTGGGAAGGTACGGTTCAAAACCAAATTCGACTGTTTAACTCTGCTGTTAATTCGCATTTTGTGCTACTTTCATTCATGGATTAGCTTCAGTTTCAACCCTGAATTCAGCGTTAAACTTTGGTTTTAACAAAGATTAAGTGAACCACTGTACAAGTACAAAATAAGCTCAGTTGAAAACCAAGCATTAAGAAGTGGAAAAGAAAACCTTCAGTTCATCAGTCAAAGCTCACAAGACATGGAGCATAATCAGTTACGCTTCTGCATCCAAAAATGTTAAGGGAGCCAACAGAAAGAAGCTGTACAAGTCATTCAGTAGGAACAAATGTTACAGGTAAGCCAACCTTTCACCAATTTATTGTTTTATTAGTAACATGACCTAATCGAACTCACTAATTTTTCTTTTTAAAAATTTACTGGTTAATCGTGTGATTAGTTGTAAATCTGCCAATTTTACATATAGCAGACCACAAAAACATGCTAGCATTAACTGATTACTTTTACATATTCAATTCTAAACTGCATCCTTGTGATATAATGGCATCTGATGTGTACCAGTATATTATTATGTCACAATTTTAATTACAACACTTCAACCTAATGTGTTTACAACTTAGAATTAACTCCACTTGTCATTCATATTTTCTGTAGGTAAACAGTAACGTTTTGACTTATACCTACCAAAATTTATAAGTAGTTTATTTCGCACAATGGCAGCACAGAACACTATAACTACATAAAAAAAACAATTCGAGATACAGAAGCAGATAAAAAGAGTAAAATAATAGTTGAAATACTAATAATAAAGAAAAAAAATCCAAAAGCACACCAAATACAGTCACGAACACAGTGTCAGTTAAGCTAAGTTACATTAGCAAAAACAAATGAGAGCAGTCACAGTTGCTTTTAATCACATTTGCATTCTTACATATTTCAACGGCACTAAATCACTCTTTCATTCATAAGCTGCATTCTTTATTCTACAAACGACTACAACAGATCAATGATTCGATTTTCTTGAAATACCTCGCGCGCATCTTTCGGCGTTTTCTCTTCAGCCTGCGCATTCTCTTCTTCCTCCACTGCAAATCAGAAATACAAATACCAGTACATATATGTTGTCCACAATCAGCAGGATTAACTTGTTGCAATATCATTAATGCAGTAACAAAAATCCAAAACATAATCTGTTTCTCTTCAGAGTGAGCTATGTTCCACCTTAATTATGTCCCTTCCTGAATGGGTTCCCATAAAGGAAGGTCCAAAACTGCAGTACACCAAAGTTCAGTATTTGTCGTTACATTTTTGTGCATGCACAGAATCTGAACACGATCAAGCATGGCAGCCATTTTGTAGACAAAATTCACAATTTATACTCAATTTATTCGTAGAGTTTGCGTATTTTTAACTCAATACAGTCGAATAATGTTCGTAAATAGTGGCAAGCTAGAAAATAGCAACGATTAACGATAAGTGTTGAAAATTGTCAGCGTGTCAAGTACAGTAATAACATGCTAAGTGACAGCGTCAGATTGGCAATCTGACATTAAACAAGTCAATAATTGATCGGGTTAGATCACGGCGATCTGATGCCCAGGTGTCCTATAAAATGACAGGCTCAGATCGGCAGTTGCAAAGTCACAGCAATGAATCTTAAAAATACCATAATGTTTTGTACAATTTGTAATTGGCTATCTATAATACCGAGAGCATAAAAAATTCTAATAACAATTTTATCATGTTTAAGACTTTATCATTGCCAAGGAATACTTTACAGATGACAACTTGAACACACAAGCTGCAGGAGTATCCCAGACTTAAGTCTTAGGCTCAATGCTGAGAAAACAAACGTAAATCTACAGGGGACAAGTGACAGACCCAATCACTACTGGAGATGTGGCACTGATAAATGATGATGCGGATGTGGTTTGGTTTATACACTTTTGCAGCATATGATACTGACGCGACAAGGCAGCATCAATTTTCCAACACATCTGACAAATATGGACAACGTCTGTGATAAGCATATCGGTAAATGACGGCGACAATTTCACACAAGTTAATTGTATTTTACCAGTGCTGCCTGCTACTACATGTATATGGGTACTCATGTGGCTGGTTTAAGAAATAGCAACTATCGTGAAGGTGTGCAGATTCTGTATAGGATATCATCTACTTACCTGTACGGCTGAATAACGTGCTTATTAATTGATAAAATTAACAGATTTCACCACTGGAAAAAGTCAGTAACACCAATCAACAGAGCCAGTATCAGTAAAAGCACCATGATACCAATATACAACAATACAATTATTGCTAGCATAGTATATAGTGATTAAGTTCTCACATGGCATCACTTCACTGAGATCGCCGATCTGAACCTGTAATAATATAATCAGCTGGCACTCTTAGGGTTTCACCACCTCACTGGAATCTGATGGTTTATAAATCTGTAAACTAACTTTCTATAGTTTCCTAATGGGCATCCCTAAACTCCACCCGTCCCTTCAGTTATATGTAAGAAGTTCAACAACGCACAACAATTAGATGAAATGAATGCGACAAATACCTTGGCTCGCATTTCGGCAACTTTATCAACCAGCTAATCAGACAGCAATCTGTAACAAACAACAGCAATTACGTGTAAGTTACAACATGGTCTACAGTGGACTATACGAGTGTAGCGAGTATAATGCACCGTAGACATGTTGTGACTTCCAGTGCTCACGGAGATCCACTACCTCACCTGGAAAGTAGGCTACAGATTTAGGGTTAGGGTGCAGAAGTGAAACTCCAGGAGCGCGTTACTTCCTTATTGCATGCTGCATCAAACAGCCGTCGGTCGGTAGCATCAAAGAGAACGGTGTAGGGTAAGACGCTATCAACACTCATTAGTTACAAAAGCCATATGCGACTGCACCTTGAATACTGCATTCAGGCCTGGTCACCATATCAACAAAGACATCTGCTGCCTCGAGCGCGTTCAGCGTGCGGCAACACGATTAGTCCGTGAATTCAGGAACGTTCCATATGAAAACAGGCTTCGCATACTGGGACTTACAACTTTTGCAGTCAGAAGGAAACGACGAGATCTCATTGAATGCTACAAGATATTATCTGGAAAAGAAAAGCTGGATCCAAGTCAGTTCTTCCAACGTTCAGATACTACCCATCTTCGAGGCCACAGTCATAAACTTTCAGTCAATCGATGCCGTCTTCAGCTAAGACAGAACTTCTTTAGTCAGAGAGTGATCAGTGACTGGAACAGACTTCCACAGGATGTCGCTGATGCACCTACTGTTAATTCGTTCAAGAATCGTTTGGACACACACTGGAGGAACACTGGATACGGACATTAAAGGCTCTGCCTGCTGGAGTCCATCACCATACAAGCACTCAACAGAGTAGTGTTCACTTCACGCTTGTCTGAAGTAAGCTTATGGGCGGTTATAAGACTGCAGACACTGTGGTGAAACATAGCCGTCGAAAGCCAGTGAATGAGCCCACTTTCAACTGTGTCCACCATCGTTCATGTCACGGAGTCTTCATCCTATTGAAGTTGTGGGCATTACTATAAAGAAAAATATAAAGAAAGTAGGGCATGCAGTACCTTACATACATACCTAAATAAAGATCGATAAATAAGAAGCAAATTTCAGATGTGAGCAGATCTATTCCAATACTCATACAAACCTCAACACATCACCGCCATAGACATATAACCGGAAGTTGAAAGGATAGGAACGGATGAAAAAATAATATGGAAACAGAATTGCATAGATACTAAGTACAGGGCTCTATGGTAGATAAAAGCTCGAGTCGATAGGGTTCGGTGTTGTGCCAGCAGTGCCAATCCATCGAACTCGAATATCTATCTACCAATATTATTTCGAGTACTCAAACAACCAAAATTAAATGTGAAATTTGGCATTTGTTGCTTGTGCAAATGTATCGATTGTATTCAAATTTCGATCACACTAAAAAGTGCTAAACTACACAACGACGCACATACACTATTATGAGCATGAGAGAGTTGAAAACGGCATAGTCACAAGTCAGTGAGGGACAAAATACAAGAGATCTAGGAGAAATACAAAAACAGTTAGCTAGGCCAACAGTCAAGGTCAGATGTCACCGAATATAATGTTTACGTCCAGCCCGTTTTTCGCTGTCAGTAGGCCTAGCCTATGGCCTACCAATGCTTTTTACATTGTATCCAGCCTGAGATTATAGAGCACAAAAACGATTATAGAATGAGTTTTAATGCAGAATTATACTTGGGTAATTATTTTTGTCGTTTATCTGGGCCGGCGACGCGGTGGAGCGGAGGGCCGGTCAGCTGCCACCAAATTACAGGCGACCAAGGAGGCATTGTTTTCGGCTGTTCTGGCTGTCTGTCCGCGACTCTGTCTTGTTGTCTACGTGCAGCAATATTGACAATAAATGTGTACTTTCAAATCATGTTTGACTATACAGTTTCGTATCTTGCAGTTTTCCGATGCAGCCGAAAACATAATGAACAGTGGGCACAGGCTCAGGCGGAGGCATATGCATCGACAACTTACCGTCGAGTTTTATCTATTTTAATAATAAACAGATTATTTTAGGCCTATTTTAGTGTTGAAACCTGCACGGGCAATCGACAGGCCTGAGCCTCCATGACTCCAGGTTCGTACGTGGGCCTACAGGAGAAAAACTCCTGTCTGGTGTGTGAACCAGAAACAGTTGCACGTCAATGAACAGAGTGCAGTTTCTAGACTTTGACAGTTGATATTGTAGGCCGGTGACATTCGTGTGAAACCCGTATTTCAAGACAGCGAGTCGAAGCTGCTTATCACGGTCACTCAATAGCGCACATACATCGCACGGCCAGCAAGCCCTGACATGTTGACAAAATATTACGTGGTCAACGCACGGCACAGTCTAAATTTGGCCTGGTGCTGGCCAGAGCCACCAGCTAGCTCGCTTCGCTCGTAGCCGACCGACATTGATCGCTCCCGGTGCTCTCAATTAATTTCCCATTCGTTAATATTTATACATTCACGCACGCACATTGAGCATTAGCCATTTAGCCTAGTGTCCTGCTGGGAATTAGTCGCCACGGTGCAATGTTTACTGGCTCCAGGCGACCTCTTGTAAGTTTAATAATCCTGTGTACAAAGCGGACCGGCACCACTCTTACTAATTCTGCTAAGGACGGTAATTCGATTATTTGAATTTTCATCCACCGAAATGGTGAAATAGCAAGTTCGTTACTGTTACAAAACAATAAACATGACCTCTGTCTGATATCATATCTGTCAGATAAAGAAATAAATTAACAATGTGGCATATGGATCGTATTTTACATGAATGAATATCTGAAGTAAAACGGTTTGGCAGCGTGACGTAGTGGATTACAGCGTCGGTGGATTCAGCGAGTTAATCAACGTCAGGCCCGGTTAATATTTAAACGGGTGACCGTTTTCGTGCGGGTAAACCATTTATTGCAGCCAACTATGCCAACTTAGGCTTCCATTCCTCCGGGGTCGGTAAATGAGGACTTGCTTCGGCAAAGGCACTTTCTTCTTCAGTGGAACTGGTAAGCATTCTGAAGGAGCGTGGCCGTATTCACGATGCGGCTCCAGGAATCCAGGTAACGCGATTCTGAGCTCTCCACTAGGTCGCGTGCATGCCAAAGTACTGCAGAGCATGGTGCTCGACCAGGTGGCTCTTGACCTGCCAGGCAGACGTTTCCATTCCTGGTTGGGACGATTGTTTAGAGCATCAGAGATTGCGCGGCGGTGGAAGACAAAGGCAGGTATAGTTTATTCCGTTCGTGGATAAACGTGTGGGTGGTAGGTAAAACTGTGTGATCCCTTGAGAACGCGTGCCATAACAGAGCACTTTTGCGATGAGGTTTCTTTGTGAAGAGGCGCTATATCAAGTGTCCTCTACCTCCAGCTCTACCTTTGCCTCTCACTTTTGGTCGTTGTTACTACGTTTAATTATTTTGCACAACATAATACAGCTGGTAAATTGCTATAACGTGCCGTGCGTTAGTGTATTGTTTTCATTTATTTGCAATAGCCACAGAGATTGCCTCATATAGTCTTCAAACGTTAAGTTAGTCTATAAAATAGTTGCAGGCCTATTCTCTGTCGGCATAGCTCAGTAAATTCAACGACACTTGGGAGGGAGAGATACGACTCGGCACAATAAAGGACCATTTCCGGCCTTCCGGTGGGGAATTTGTAAAACGGCAAAGCACTGTTGATCACCGGAGCGCCGGGCGTTCGTTCTGAGGACAGCAATTCGGCCTTGGCATAGCTCGTCGCTAGGCCATCGTCAGGTTACTGGGTCACTCCAGGTCGACGCTATATCGGGGGCCGTCTCCACAGCTGCATAGTAGCGGCGCGAACAGCTGATCGACCGGTCCGAGGCTGTGTGAGGCATGTGCGGAGCAAATCACTAATGCCAAATAGCAATTTCGCATGTTGACATCTAAATCACACAGTGGGCGTCAGCGGTTGTCGAACATATGGGCAATAACCTTGTTGAATGGTCCAAATAACGGCAGATGCTTTTCAATGTCGAGAAATGTAAGGTTATGCATATAGGGTACAACAATACACAAGCCGAGTATGTTATGAGTAAAACTGGAATGTGTCTCAGATGAAAAAGACTTGGGGGTGATCGTAAGTGATGATGTGAAGAGCGGAGAACGAGAAGCAATATAGTGAGGCAGTGAAGAAAGCTAACACGATACTTCGTATGATAAAACGAAATTTCGTCGATATATAATATAGAGAAACAATAATTTCATTTTACAAAACTCTGGTCAGACCGTATATCGAACATTGTAGCACAATATGGAGCCTTCACTACGATAAGGATATTAAGCTAACTGAGATCTCACTCGAGTGTACCGCGAAGAACTACCAAACTTGATATTGGTACGCAAGGCTTGCAATATAATGAGAGACTGAAACAGTTGGGTTTAATGCGACTGGAAAGACGAAGATTGAAACTTGTAAGATTATGAATGGAGAATACGATCTTAATCGTGATTTATTTTTTAGCTTGAAGAAGGTGGTAGAAGAAGACATGACCAGAAATTGTTCATGAGAAGATTCAGACTTGATATTAGGCCTAGAAAGTATGATTTGTGTAACAGAGTTATTGACAACTGGAACTCATTATCCGCAGGTTGCGTTAATTTTAATACTATTAACACCTTTAAAAAGCGTTTATCGCCTAAACTGGAATCGGAAGCTGTACAGTTTTATAGTTAGTCGTTTGAGATAGTAGGCAGTATATGGCGAAAGCCTGTGCTTACTCGTGCCAGTATTGTTTGTGACTTGCTGGCGTCGGTGAATTCGGATTACTACAGGACTGTGTCGTCATCACTCGGTATCGCCAATTTTTCCCTATTTTTGCCATTCTCATACTCTGTGCAGCATTATATTCAAACAGCTTGACACAATAGAAGATTCGAAAGCCACAGATTAGACCTACTTTTGACATTTAAAACTTTTAGTTTCATTATTGGCAACAATAGTTTTTTTACAAACATAGAGATAAGAGACACTTTGTTTTCAGTCATCAGTAGAAGGTCTCTATTGTGCAGTACATAGATGGTTCAAATGGTTGCAATGCGATCGCTCATGAACTCAGCTAATTGAAGCTATAAGTGGAAATTGCTCGTGTAATTTTTGCTGCTCTGCATGTAATGCAAATTTTCCACCAATTTTTTCAAGAATTTCATGGCCCTGTTCAACAATTGCACGTCGCTTTGAGCCGCGGTGGGCTTTGAACCGATCCTGCATTGTATGAATGATGACTTCTGCCATGGTTGCGGTTGCTTTGCCCGGTGAAGATGAACTTAAAAGCGAGAATGATGAAATATGTGGTTTTGTTTTATTCACAACGCACGAGTTATACAAACAAAGAGAACTAAATAAAATCAAGTACTTGACCAGGCTCCAACAAGAGCCAGACTTTGTACACTGCTCAGGGAACTGATAGTCACCCCTGCAAGACAGTCTGCACGAAGTCGTTAATCACCGCTTGCTAGCTGCTCGAGTACTAATTACATGTGATTAGTACACAGTAAGCAAAGGACATTTGCCAGTTTTGTTTAGCGATTAAAGTGGTCCGCAACAAATGGCGAGTGATCAAGGAGGGTAGGCTCCAGACCATGGTTAGGGATTTTTTTGTACTTTTCATACTACAGTGTATTGCCCACAGACAAGACGCTTCAAGCCGTTACTGTCAGTCTCTGTTCAATGAGCTACAGTTTGAAGCCTACAGAAAGAAGTGATAACACCCGTCTCGGAAGATCGGGTAAAAATGGGGGTGTGAAGTGTGAACCGACCTTTAGCCTCATGCGTTTCGCGCAACTTATTAACAGTGCTTGTGGATTTGTTGTGGATTTGTCATACAGCCTGAGCTTGTTGTACAACAAATCCACTACAAATCATATAAGTGGAGTTTGGACTTAAGCCTGTAGGCTTACTATTCAGCAGACTCTGTGGCGATCATGATTGAGTTAATGCTGCTTGCCGCTGCCGTCTGCAGGTTTGCTTGTCTGCTTTAACTACTCACAGTGATTTTCATGAAAATTCTACAGATCACTAACCGACCAACGGCGTACTCTATAGCTCTGCGTGCCAAAATATTTTTTTCGGAAGATTATTCGTCGATTTTTTTCACATTTAAACATAACACCGATGACAGTCCGCGCCACCGACAAAGGTTGAAGTTTCTGCAGACGTCACTGAGGCTGCATGTCCGTTATGTTCAGGTCGTGGGATTGCGTGTATTATTTGCACCGTGTGTAATTAGGGTCCTAAAGTATATACGGTTCACACCACCAATCTTGAAGGTTCGTCAATTAGGCCTAAGACTGGCGTGCAGTGAACCTAGCTCAGTGTTTACGTGTCAGAAAGGTCTGTACAATTCATGGCATCGATCCTTTTAGTCTGACAGGTGCTTGCGTTATTATCCCCCCCCCCCATATTGGCTTCATCCCTCCATAAACTGACAACAAGCTCAGCTATACCGCAGAGATAGCGCGCCTCGTCTTGGTAATTTCAGACCACGTAACAAAGATGGCGGCCACAACGTTAAGTGGGCCGGCCATAAAAGAAAATTCCGTCCTAGACGCAAACACCGCACCGTTTCCGAGATAGGCTATCCCAGGTTACTGGTCAAATTTTCGGTGTCGACAGTCGACACTTGGCGGGCTGTGAATGGGAACCCCCGTTTACAGCATTTGTTTGGGGCTCCGTAAACGCAGACATAAACATAAACACGACGAGGATGTTTGGCTTGGCGAATCACCAGACGACGGTCAGAGTGTCTCTGGTGCAAACCCTATTTCGATATCTTGAACCATTTTGGCGTGGATCACTACTAGATCTCGGTCTTCCAACTGCTGACACTATTGTGCATAACTCTCGTGTTCTGTTTGCGAGTCATTGCTTGTTGTCGCGCAGTCAGATCGTTCAGTGGTTTGCTGACATTGATGTGTGGTAATTTTATTATTCTGTGGTTTCTTAGTGTTAGGTTTTTGTAGTGTTTTTAGCTTCTATGGACTAAGGTCTGAAATAAACGGATTCATTCAGTCATTCATTCATAGACAGACGGAGATGCGCGCTAATTATAAAAATCCATAGGCCTACCACGTCTCTGTTTCTATATGTGCGCCGCTGTGGTGGTTATAACATGCAGTATATAAAGAGTAAGCTTTACTTTACGACTTTACGAGGTCGTATTTTACTTTTTCGTCTGACCACGTCCACAAATCCGAGCATAATCAACGCGGCTTCCGATTCGATTCCTCGTGCGTGGATAGGTGAAAAAGTAGGTTATCTCTGTTGAGATGGCCCCTGCATCGAATTTTTTGCTCGGCCTTGAGCGATGCTCGCCTGCCGCAGCGCGGCGAGAGCGAGCGTTCGCTGAACGCCAGGCAGCGGCCTAGTTTCTTCAATCAGTTGCGGAACGCTGCGGAACTAGATAGATGCGTCGAAAATCTCCGTTTAAGTCAAGTGCGCGGTCGACTGAGCTGGTGGGTGGTCGCCTCGGCACGATGTGATAGGTAACTGGTTGGAATTACGTGAGACAATTAGTAAATTATGAGTAGAATAAAAATGACTGGGCAGTTATGGTCTAACCTGTGAAGCTTCTGCATTTCAGCACTTCTGCGTATGCTGTAGTGTAATTAGGTATTTTTATTGGCTTTTGCAAACTTCTTCAATGACATAGCCTAAAGTAAAGTAGCATCTGACTGTGCCTCATGAACGAGACAAGGTGTGCTTGTATCTGTTGAATTATGTCGTTGCAGGTGCCCTTAGGTCATATGATTATTATGATCGTCTATCTCAGCTGCAGCAGGTGCCTATCAATGCACTCCAGCGCCAGTAGGGCCACTCTGTTCAGAAAAATGCCTACAGGCACACTCGTAGCACCAGTCGCTTATGAATCTTTCAAATTTACAATAATAAATTGAATTCGTGTTTTTGGTAACCGCAGCCTGAGTGCCTGAGTTGCACACGTGATCCATTTGGGGTGGTAGAAATAGGTTGCTAAAATCTAGGATTTGTTAAAAAAAATTTGGGTTTTGGATATTTTTAATGCAATTTAATAAAAGTAATATTCAAACTTGACTGTAACTTGTGACAATTGTTCTCTAATGGACCTACAGTATTAGGGCATAAAGGCTATGGCCTGCGCCTCGTCTAAACTTCTTTTGCTTTGCTTTAGTATCGTAGACAGATAGGCTAAATGTAGAATGGCGTCACTTCATAGTTGGTGTCTTAAAATATAAAAATCTATAAAAAATGTAATAAATTTTTAAAAATAGTTTTTTTCCAGCCGTGGATCCATCTTCTCGTTTCTGTATAATCTCGTAGAATTAAAGGATATGAAGCAGTCGAGGTGGCCTATATATATATACATACAGTACAATGGCATGTAACAAGTTTTACTGACTTACTCTTCTGTGGTAACCGTGTCGTTGTGTTGTTTCTGATTCCGATGTCAGAAACTGTATAGCCTCCTGCAGTGAATGTTTGCCCAAGACCGCTACGTGACAGCTATCCCAGTTGTTAGCTGCTCAAGCCGTGACGTCTCACTGGGCAACTGGGGCACAGGGCAGCGTCGAACTCACGACCTCTGTGGCCGCAAGTCTCGACTCTAACCCCTGAGCCACCGCGTCGCCCATTATTGTATGTGAGCAGATGTTCGTGCAGTGCATATAGGTAACATGCATGACAACAGCTTGGCCATGTATCAACAGCTTTTGTTTGTATAAAGATTAGGGGGTTGCTACTTTGCTAAAAGAAATTTTGGTAAACGTCCGAATGGCAGTTCCAAATTATCTGCTGGATGTATCTCGTAGTTGCTTGGTTGGTGATCAAGCGACGAGGGAGTAGTAGCTACTAGTAGGGAGGTTCGTCTGGGCACTGCACTGTGCATGCGTCTGTGATCTGTGATCGACTGGTGAAGCAGACACATAATGGCCTCCTTGTCGTAGTTTTTCTGGTTTTCCAACATTTTCTGCAGTTTTGATTCTGCCGCGCCTCGGTGGAGGGGCGACGCATCCCTTCACAGTACCGACTCGATACTGTGAAACGATGTGTCGCCCTTCCCATAGCCTCCACGGTGAAACCCATAGCTGATTGCTTTGCTTCCGAGTACTATTGTTATTCCTGTGCATGTGCGTAATGTTTCGTTGTTGCTGCAGGGCGCTGACATCCTGAAGTCGGTCAATGATTGTGCACTTTGTTCGTTCTTGCTGTCTGTGTTCTGTTTCACGTCACGAAATGACAGCTGACGCTCGCTAACGTGGTACTTACTATATACTGTAGGCCTAGGCTCCTGTGTTTCTGAGGGGTCTATCACCGTCAAAAACGCCCGCCTGCGTCATTGCGCCGCCGCCGTGTATATACTGTAGACTTTCTCCATAGTCCAAATAACGTGCATGCGCGTAGGTCGAATATTTTTGTATTATTTACACTTATAGTAAGACAGCGGGTTTCTACTAACAGCACTTGTGCGAACTAAATTAGCCTATCTAGATTCTAGAACTTGAAAAGGGTTGAACTTAATTGTAACCTATTTACTTATTATAATTTTATGTGATAGGCCTATACTATGCCTATACATTGTTTCTGCTGGTTATTTTGCTGTAGACCCTATCATTTTAAAATACATGTACGGATATAGGTGTTGCACGTGTATAAATATGTGGCAATTGAATGTGTAGTAACTGGCCGCGTCAAGTAGCGCCATCTGGCGAATGAGTAAGAACAGCTAGGCCTACCCGCATGACAGGAACAGAATGATAGACCCTCACGTTACGGGAACATCGATTGCAGCAGTGCGCATCGCATGCAGTTCTGTGCTCCTAAAATGGGCAAATCAGTCTTGAGTATTTTGGGGGTTTCTGTCTTCTGTCAAAATGCACAGAACTCAACTTAGGCCTACTGTTATTGAATGTTGTAGGCACGCTGTAGCCTAGGAACAGTGTAGGTACAGTGTACAGCGTAGCGTACATTGTGAAGGAGAGAGACCAGCAGCGGGGCTTACATTTAGAGCGCCTTCCTGTTGTATGTGAATCTCAGGAAGATGTTCTTAATGTAGGCATTCGATGCTGGTCGTTAACGACGGACAGAGCCTCCAGTGAAATGAATTTTCCATTGCTTCAAGCCATCGACTTACAGCTGACAGTAAATCGCTTGTGCACTATAACACTGTCCACCCATGCAGTTCTTCCGCAGTCGCCGCAAGACTAACCTCTGCAGGGGCGGTGGAGCAGTGGTTAGTTCCGAATTGGGATCGAAAGGTCCCGGGTTCGATCCCCGGGTGGTGCCAAAAAGTTAATGCATGTTTGTAAATATTTACCATTATTAAGTTGTGTCTTATGTTATATTATGTGTTTGATTGTTGTTTCGGTTTTTACAATTGTTTAGTTATGGCATTCAGTAAGCCTTGCGCCGCTATTTGGCAGGGTGTATATTACTGTGCTAAACTGTATATGTTATGTTATGTTCATATGATGATTTGTGTTATATTATATGCACTGTCCTGCGTGGCAGATATTGTGTAATCCAGCATTCCAGCATTCGTGCTGCAATACAAATAAAACCATTATTATTATTATTATTACAACCTATGGCCTGTCGTGCTTGAGAAGTAGAGGTAGGCCTATAAATGGATGCAGGGGACACTCGATAGGCCTATAATGACCCTTCATGAGGCAACCTCGTTGCAGAAGCGCTCAGGTATGACACGCGTAAATTGTCAAGGATCGCACGGTTTTACTTTTACGCATTTATCCACGACTGGCATGAACCGTGCCGCGTTTGCCTTCTTTTTAATTCCTTCCCAGCCGAAGCTGGTCCGCGTTAACCGACCCCGGGGGGGATAGAAGGCTGAACGTTAACTTGCTTTCAGCAGTTTCTAGCTTAGCTTGGGAGGTCTACCACACACATGTGTAGCATTTTGTCAATTCGCTGAAGAATACGTACATTATCATGAACTATACGCGAAGTGTGATGCAGATAACGTGCCTATTCAACGCACAAGTGGTTGATAATGTTAGATTATAACTAGAAAATGTGGCAATTAAGATGCATTGCCACTTATAACCGCCGGCTCTGGGCGCCCCAAAACACGACGTCCTAAGTCGCAGTACGCCAGCACTGCAGCAAAACAACACCTCCAATTCAATCAATCAATCAATTTGTTAAAAGCGAAAGGACCAAACGGCCACTTACATCACAGTATAAAATACACGACATAAAATATATAAACACACATAAACACATATGATTATGAGTAACGTAAAAAAACTATTAAACCTGAATTT
>Ga0126335_1000231_pt1 | contig 26308 bp, 32 predicted proteins | sample OlaspJWI45metaG_FD_108409 | JGI IMG/M metagenome (GOLD analysis project Ga0126335, IMG submission 108409) | Marine gutless worms symbiont microbial communities from Oahu, Hawaii - Olavius sp. 1 OAHU.JWI-45 metaG | ecosystem: Host-associated > Annelida > Digestive system > Unclassified | place... | reverse complement strand
CTCCGGTATAGTCTGTAAATTATGTCTCGGGTACTACACAGCAAGCCTGCGACGCATACGAACTCACAACCGGCCCTGTTCATGCCGAATTAAGAATTAACGACGATGATGCATGGATAATGGAAGTTGCCAGCCGCACCATTGGTGGTGACTGCGGCCGTACACTTGATACTGGCAACGGCCTGGACCTGGAAGCTTTGACCATCGCACTGGCAACAGGGAAGAATAATAGCCCAACCCCACTGGAATCCTCGCGCGGTGTCATGATGATACCAGTGCCCAAAGCGGGCTTATTGAAGCGTGTTGAAGGTCTCACACAGGCACGCAATACCCCACACATCGACAAGGTGGAGATTGTCATACCTGAGGGGCATGAACTGGTACCGCTTCCCGAAGGCAACCAGTACCCCGGTTATATCTTTGCCCAGGCTGACGACCAGGCAACTGTTATTAATGCCTTACGCGAGGCCCACCAACAACTAAACTTTGTTATCTCGCCACTCTGGAAAATAAGCGGTGGCGCATGAATACAGCTCACTGGCTATCTATAGATGACGCAGACACAGGATGGAGTGGTCATTGGTCTATACTAAGACGACAAATCCTGTTGAAAGTCACATGCGAACCCGCTGATTTATGAGATAATTCGGCGCATGATTTAATAAATATTGCCATGTACAGAATCGCTAAACAATTCCATTTCAGTGCCAGTCATATCATTGACGGGCTACCAGAAACCCACAAATGCAGCCGTTTACATGGCCATAATTATATTGTGGAGCTGGTACTGGAATCTGAGACGCTGGATGAATACGGCTTCATTGTTGATTACCATGATCTCAAACCCTTTAAAGAGCTAATCGATAACGAGCTTGATCATCGACACCTGAACGACGTGCTACCGGGTGCTACCTCAGCTGAGGCCATTGCAAAATTCCTTTATATGAGAGCCAAGGCCAGGTGGAAACAAGTCGTCAAAGTCAGGGTGAGTGAAACGGGAAAAACCTGGGCAGAGTATTTTCACTAGGCAGCGTTTAAACTGCCAACAAGGCGCGCAGCCTGATTATTTTTACCGCCACCACCGCCGGCCTGAAAACCCGCAGGTGCCTTACCGTAGTCTCCTTCATCAAAGAAAAAACCCAGCATGTGCTTTTCAATCAGCTCCAGATTTCGAGGGTCTGCAGTATTCAAGCCATTTTCATTGATAATGGTCGTTAAACGCTCCAGCCACTGTTTCCAGCCTTCAACCGATACGTTTTCAAATATACGCTGACCTAGTTCACCGGGATGTGGTGGCTTTTCCATCGCTTCTGCTTCCCGCTTTAACACCACACATTGCACTGTATTAGCCATCTTAAACCTCTGTCTTGCTATTCAATAAATTCTGTTCGTACTTTTTCAACAACACACCCTCCTCACCACAGCAGGATGCTGCACATTTCTTGGTTTGGTGGATTTCCTCGCTGCTGGCATTGAGATAGACCTCAATGGGGAGATTTTCCTTCGCACAATCGCAGCCCTTGTCATTATACACATATACATTCTCCAATCCGGCACGCTTTGCCGCTGCCTCCGCAGCAAACAAATCTTCCTCGGGCGTCATCGGTAGATGGGCAAGCTGGTAGGCTGGAAAAAATCTGGTGATATGCCAGGGGCTCTCTTTACCCAGGTTATCCCGGACCCAGTTAGCGATTTGCTCGTATTCTTCCGGGTTGTTGTTCTTGCCAGGAATAATATTGGTGCGCGTCTCCACATGGATCCCCAGGTCATGCGCTTTCTTTATTGAAGCCAATACCTGTTCCACCTTTGCGGGTCGGCAGATCTCCTTATAGAAATCGTCACGCATGCTTTTAATATCTGAGCATAGTACATCGATATGCGGCGCAATCATTTCCAATGCCTCATCAGTAACATAACTGTTGGAAACATATACCGTATATAAGCCAGCCTCATGTGCCAGCTGGCAAACATCCATCACGTACTCCAACCATACTGCAGGTTCAGAGTAGGTAAATGCGATCCCCTGTACACCGGCTCGAATCGCTGAATCTACCAGGCTATGCGGAGGCACCCATGCCTCTTTCGACTCTCCCCTGGCCAATTCATCCAGCGCTTCAACACCCCATGAAATATCCAGGTTATGGCATCCACCACAGCGAAAACTACAACCATAGCTACCCACCGACATCACTTTGGTCCCAGGCTGGTAATGCCGCACAGGCTTGTCTTCAATCGGGTCAATGTCAATCGAGGACAGGATGCCATAAGAAAGGTTGTATAGCGTGCCATCACGGTTAACATGGGCCTGGCAAAAACCTCGCTGACCATGGCCGATTTTGCAGCGCCATAGGCACAGGTGACAACGGGTCGTACCGTTATCCAGTTTTTCCTGAAGCCGAGTCTCAACCAGCTGATATTGCGTGGGAATGGACGATTCTTTGCTCATAGCAGGGCATTATCATATCTATCAGCCTTAACGGCTACTGGCTATTAGTAATACGAGGCCACCAATGTACCTGGCGAACAAGCAATCTCTATCGTAATTTCAGGGTCTACCGAACCGTCAGATATTCCATCCGCCGAGTAAGTAAGCGCATGCCTGAGCCGTAAATCCATGCCGTTATACTGACAACGATATATCTGCCCCATATGCGCCGTCGCCCGCATAAAATTAAATATTCGCCGCGCCGGCCATGCAGTAGACACCTCAAAATCTTCCTGTTGAGGGAATGTCTGGTAGCTGGCATCCACTTCGTTTTGTTCTTCTCCACGAAGTTGACGGCTGATCAGTGGCAAAGCATTCTCAAGCAGGGATTTCGTTTGGCTGGCAAGCCGAAGTGTTGCCTCTGCCATCGTAACGCCATCGGGCATTTGAACAGATTGTCTACAAATGACGGGGCCGGCATCAAGCTGACCAGTCATACGATGCAGCGACAAACCAAAATGGTCGATGCCGACACGAAATTGCCAGAATAATGGTACCGGCCCCCGAAACGCCGGCAGCAAGGAAGGATGGATATTAAATGCTCCCAGTGGCGACATCGCTAGTAGCTCATCAGCTAATCTATGCTCATAACAGGAAACCAATATCATATCCGGTTCCATACCAGTGACTTCATTGATCACTTCAGGCAATGGTTGCGAGAGGTCCACCAGGGGAACTTTTTTTGCCCGTGCTAATACTTCAACACTCTGTGCTTCCTGGCTAGCCAATAATGTGAGAGATTGTTGACCAGTGGGTGGCTGTTGCCGGTCCACTCCCACACCACAAATATCATGACCTCTATTCAACAGGGCATTGAGCGGCTGTAGCGAGAGTGGTCCGGCAGAACCTATATAAAAAATTTTCAACTTATAACGTAATCACCTGGTCAGGCATATTGCCGGAAAGTGCGCCATACAGATTAGGAAAACAACCCACAACGGCCCCTTCAATCAGCCCATCAGTTATTTCACGTTCATCAGCACACTGGTCGCAGGCCATTAGCAACATGCCATTTTCCCTTGCAACGGCGGCCAACCGCTCGCCAATAGGATTACCTTCCTGTAACACATATGTATTGTCCTCGAAGAAAAACATGCCGACGACTTCCACACCATGGGCATCGTTTTCCAGTTGGGGCAATATCATCTTGCCAAGCTTGTAAGAGACCGAGTGGCCCTGCGTTGAAAAAATATATGCGACTTTCATGATTTCCCCTTTTCGAATTATTGTTAATTACCTGCCTGAAACAAGCACATAATACAGATAAAACCCAAAAATGATCGCTAATACTTATGTGCTATTGCGATTAAGTGATAACCTACTAGCATATTGGATCTTAAAAAACTTTAACTGGGTCACACTTTCTGATTTTTTTGTGGCCTATAGTCGTCATCAAGGCTGAGAAAAACAAATATTAGGAGTCAATGATGGAGATTGACCTGAATACAAAGGATACAGAAGAGTATGAGCAGTGGCTCGCGCTTCTGAAGGAAATTAAGGAAATCCATACCACGCTACAGAGCGAACCCAATGCCATGGGGCTAAGGCTCGCGCGTTCACTCGCGTATAACATCCTTGCAGACATTCACGCGCTCATCGACAAGACTGAAGCCGCTCAGGTAGCGAGCGACAAAGAGGATGATCCGTTAAAAGATATTAATCTGAATTAGCAAAGCATTCCCGTCGCTCAGTCAGCGCTAATTGACTGTACATTCTTCTCTATTAGCCGTTCCATCGTAATCGTTAAAAATGCCTTGTAGAAGCCTGCCTGGCTCTCTGCAGACATATTGAGTAATTTCTCTGTTTCAACGACCAATACCCTAACCGGCGTTGCTGCCTTGATGCTCGCGGTACGTATACTGGACTTGGTTAAATGCCCCAGTTCACCAAAACAGGCCCCGGGATTCAGCTGGTTAATTAACTGGCCAGCTTTGATCACCTCAGCTTGCCCTTCTAACAAAGTAAAGAAACTTTTAGCTTCTTCACCCTCCTGCACAATGTATTCACCCGCCTCATAACTCAGGACACGACCCGAACGCACCAGCTCATCAATCTGATCCGGCGAGAATTCACTAAACCAGCTGTTATTTCTCAACAACAAGTATTCATCGATTTCAGCGTCATGTCGGCGTTTATCTTTATGTACATCCTTTCCTCTACCAATGGTTTTTAGCGCCAGACTAACCGCATCAGTAAACTCAACAGCATTTTGAAAACGATCCCTCTGGGACTTACTCATTGCCTTTAACAGGATAAACTCCACCTGCATGGGGATATCATTACGATACTCGCGGGCGGGTATGGGGTGTGACGAAGCAATCTTTGACGCCACGTCTTCCACGCTGTCCCCCTGAAAAGGACAAAGCCCGGTTAAAAGCTGGTACATCATCGAACCCAGTGCGAAAAGGTCTGTTTGGCAAGTTAATTTTTTATCGGCAACAAAATGTTCTGGTGAACTATATGGCAGCGTGCCTATTTGCTTTTCCGAAGGATTATCTTCGTAATCTGAAATACTAAAATCCGTTATTTTGACGGTCTTTGTATCCGGATCATAAATGATATTGGCTGGCTTGATGTCTCTATGAAGAATCCCCTTGTAATGAATGTAATCTAGCGCTTTACAACATTCAAAAATAATATGTAACGTTTCTTCAATAGGTAACTGCTTTTTCTGCTGCAGGTAGTCTTTGAGATTAACCCCATCTGCCAGTTCCATCACCAGAAAATGCGAGCAATTATCATGCTTGTGCTCACAAGACATATCACTGCCAACATCGTACACAGTGATAATATTGGCGTGCTGGAATTGCGCGCCAATCTCGGCTTCATGATAAAAATCCTCGACAACAGCACGCAGTTGATCCCCATCCAGGCCAACAGATGGCACCTTAACAGCAACATCACGTTTCAGGATCGGGTCAAAGCACCGATATACCAGACCACTTGAACCAACCCCTACTTCTCCCTTGATCTGGTAACGACCCACCGTCTCGATAGAATCATCCACCATGAGCTAAATAATTATTATGTTACCCATTTTGGTCAACCTTAACTTATTACTGGAAATCTACAAGCTATTTAGCATTTATTGAGCACACACAGAGAACACTGGTTTAGCGAAAACATGTCCAATGCCTACCTTCAAATCCACTATTTGCAACGCTTCACAGGTTACTTGATCCAGCTCACTTATCGTTCAGACCGGTTCGATTAGGATTCTTTCAGACGCTAATCCATACCGGAGGCATCACTAATCATGAATATACAAAATGATCTTCCAGACACACCTGCCGAAATCATCGAGGCATGGCTTGAACCAATCGCTTTGCGGGATGATTATGGCTGGCCACCGACTGAATACAATGCATGGCACTATGAACTAGGAAGCAACGCCACACTTGGTTATCTCTCCCGAATACGATGGGAGAAGAAAGAAATGACCTTAACCCCAGACATGATTATTCATCACGATATGGACTTAATCAGGGATCTCTTCCAAACCCACGTCGTGGGCGTATCCTTCAGTCCAACCATATCGAAACCAGAATACTACAACCTGTTTCGCGACCATATTGACTATTTGAAAGATCATGGAAAATTTATACGGCCAGTTATCCTGGAAGAAACGGAAGCAGGACTGCATATACTTGATGGCTTCTATCGCTTATGCGCTTACTTTTATCTGGGCGGATATTTACAGTATGAAAATACGGAAATAAATGCTGCACATGTGGAAGACAGCCAGCAGGTCTGGCTTGGAAAACAGGCTAAATAATCATCGTTTAATTGATATAAATCATCGAGTGCTGATTCTGCGGTTGTGTCCATTCCAAATCTCGTGCGAGAGTTACCCCCGCTAGCTCATACGGCTAAATCATTAGCCCTGCTCAGATCAGGAATCCTACTATCTTGTAATGACCAGGGATTAATGCCTAACCTTAGGAGGCACACCCCATGATTCTATCCAACGCTATATCATCGACACAGGAAGATTGTTACGACCCGTCCCAGTGCAATACACAGCAATTTTATGATCGGGATGTCGAATTCCTACTTTGTAACGAAGATAAAAATTGCCCACATAAGCGTTACTACAACAATAAGATCATCTGCGACTGCCCAGCAGGTAAAAGCTAAGTTTATAAGGCCAGGAAACCAGAATTCACTGGTTAGCTTATTGCTTAACTGTTTTTTTTATACGAGACGTCTGTTGTATTACATTCGTGGCATTGTATTGCTTTTCATAACGGGGCCTTCAATATTTAGCCAAGTGTAATTTCAAACCTCATGGGAGATTAGGTTCGGTGCTCTTCATCTCTCGGTAAATTTTCCTGTAGATTTTCTTAAACCCATCTTCCGAGGGATGAATTTCATTTAACCAGTCATTGCGAGAACCAGGTCTGAGCGTTCCTTGCGTTTCTACCACAACCAATCGGTTTCTAACTGTTCTTTCCCTTGAGAGCTTTTTCAACCGCTTACCGAGCTCTACAAGCATATACTTCATAATGTGCAGGTGATGCTTCCCTGGAATTCCACGGCGCAGCATGTACGGGTAAACCCAGGGCCTTGTTTTTATCAATCCCCAAAAAAACTCTGACCCCTGATCCCTGGGTTTAGCTATATCATAGGTATGCGTAATAATCTTAGCTTGTGGCACTATATCTGCGCATAGGCCTACCAACTTTCGATATGCAAGCTCAATTTCATCAAGCTTTCTCTCAAATCGAGTCAGGTTAATACAATCTTTGTAATCCATGTTATCCCTGTAATCATTCAATAAAGGCAACATGTCATTCTTCCCAACAATATCGTTACCACCACCGGAAAACAGTATGAGATTAATGTAATTACTATTCTTTTTGAGAACCTTATACAGACTCTTAAATTGCTTACCCGATAACATATCTACCGCTTCATCACCGTTAGATGCCAATCGCAGCAAATTAACAGTATCAGTATTAGCCACCTCGTCCTCTAGATGATGAATAATATTTATATCAGCGCCAATGGCGATCCACTTGCGTGGATAAGCAAACCAGGAATCGCCTTCTGTGATGATACCGATGCGGTGAGGTTTCTTGTTACATATATGTGCAAAATCCAGAGCGTATGAGGTCACCCCGCTATTCACTGCCCTTCGACGACGTTTCTGAAATGGTCCCTCATGTCGCGGTATACTATCCCCTTTAATATTCTTAGTTTTTTTATTAACGATTAATTCATCGTGCCAGAGCTTTTAGTATAGGGCCTGTCCGGTATCGGTCAGGGATATTTTCCTGCCGATTTGCTCGATCAGTGACAAACCGATATCAGATTCCAGCTTTCGAATCTGCATCGATACCGTTGTGGCTGGCTCAAGTACAGCTCACGTGCCGCCAACGTATAACTCAGCTACCTGGCAACAGGCTCAAATACCTGTAGCTGTCTCAGGCTAATCCTGCGAGCAAGCTTATTGGCTGAATATGTAACACATAGATGTTTATGTATGTGTTACATGTTTATTATCAATTATTATTTATCTTTAGCACCCCTATACTAAATACCAGAGTAATCCAGTCAGGTATTACTCGGGATAACTTCAGTCTAATTTGGATTAAAAGGAGAATATGATGAACACAATGATACAAAGCAGCCTCCGATCTAAGCAGGCTCCAACGCCATTCCAGGATGGTCACTTAAGTGCACGTGCAAATTTTATTGTGCAGTCAGCATCGTATTTGGGTCTGAAATTATCACGCGATGATGTCGCAGTTGTCCTGACCCACAAAGATATTGATGCCTCCGCCTTCCAGACAGGTGGATAGACATTAGTCACCCAACTATAGCGGTGAATTCCTTAATTACGAAGGAGAACTGTCATGCCAGAAAAATGGTTACAAATAAAGGAGACCCATCAATCCGTGTCTTTTTGTTTCAGCAAAGTCGTGTTGAAGGCGCTTTTGATAATGAGCTGGATCGAGTTCACCACATCGCACACGCGTTATTAACGCGTAAGGGCGCTTTTCACGTTAAGGCTCATTATTCATCTAGCCAGTTAACATGTTGGTTTGCGGATGATGCATATCGTTATCGTGTCTACACAAAAGAAGATGTTTTGACAGAAGGTTTTATTGAGCAGTTTCGCGATTAGACAATGACTCACTTGCAGCCATTGATTGATAGTGACGAGGTTTCAGATGTTTTAAAGGAATTCAAGCGATTACGTTTAACCGATAAAAACATCTATATGCGAAATGGCTCGATCAATCGTATCAACGGCATGATTGGTATGACATTCTCATGTGATGGCGCGCACTATATTGATCATAAAACGTTCTTTGATCAGCTAGATACCTTTGGCACCACATGCGAGGTCAATAGCGAAGAACTTATGGTGACTAATGGTTAATTCTACGTAAGTCTTCAACCGGCATTGTGAATACCACCCTTCCAGTTTTATGGAGGGTGGTAACTTTACTCATAGTAGTGAATCAAGTTGAAGGAGATGAAAACGTAAAATTATCAATGAGATCTCTATTGAGAAAGATACAACAATTATCCTTAGAGAATAAGGTTAAACACCTGTCTGAATCGACATCAATAAGTGAATTAGACGGATGGAAATTTTAAACTACTAGAACAACCCAGCCACAATGGAAAAGCCAGCTACGTGCCTGCTGGCCTGAATAAACGCTTTAGACTATTTTCAAGAAGACCGTGTGGTGGGGCTGCTTTTAACGCCGGTATTCAAGCTAAATCCGACAGATTAAAAGTCTTAGTGGCCTATTTGTACTTAAAGCCTTTAGCGTATAAATATCTGGCCAGCAGCTTTCTGAAAAGGAATACCCTTTAAAGCAGTAAAATCGGCTAGAATCACTACATTTCGTACGACCGCTGTTAAAGTGGATGCCCTGCGTGGCGATTCGCTTTTAACTATTAATGGCAGCTGCGTTACACATAGCGGCAAACCTGGAGATAAATAATGTCGAACAATGAAAACGCGCTGCAGGATTTGATGATGGCGGTGCGAGAGGATGCGCAGGCACGTGCCAATGAGTTCGCGCGCCTGAGCGAGCAACTGGAAGAACGCAACCAGCTGCTCGAACAACAGGTCGGCCGTCGTATCAACGGGGCCAAGTGGTTCTCGCTGATGGCAGTGGTTGTGGCGCTAGTGATCGGCGTGTGGGTGTATATGCTGGTGCTGCATCTGGGACAGGATCAGAACGGCATATCGCAACAGATAGGACAGATGCATGGTTACATGAAGAACATGGCTGCCGGTGAACCGATCGAAGGTGGGGACAGTTACATGTCGAACATGGCGCACGATATTCATCGCATGAGCGAAGACATGGCTGCAGTGCTTGTTGAGATGCAACAAGTCTCCAGCGATATTGGTGTGATGCGCACCGCCATGACCGATATGCGCGGTGGCATGACGCGGTCGCTGTCGCAAATGAGCCGCAATGTCGGGCGTCTTTCAAACGATGCGCAGAACCTGCGTGAGCCTTTCCGCGGCATGATGCCCTGGTAATCCAGACGAAGGTTAAAATATAAGCTACATTGCGATGCTGGCAGAAAGACACTCCCGCAAGCAAAGCGAAATACTGTTGCTCGTCAATTATCAGGTGGCCTGAAAGACATTAGAATATGAAACACCAGCAGAATGCTTAAGTGCATGTGTTACAACAATCCATTGAGACCAGCGTATATTTTGCACATAGCACAGAACTACATTTCGGCTAATTAATAACTAGAACCGAACACTGATAATGGGTTTCGGTAGAAAATAAAAAGCCCTGACTTGTGTACCCCCAGCGCAACAGCGGCTACTGCAAAAGCACCCAAATCAAGGCTCGATGGTCAACAGACCAAGGCCGGCAAGTACTGCGGCCTGTATGTAAGACTAGCTTACAGCATTCTTATTACAAGGCGGAGTGAACAGTTTCAATCTACTCTTTGATATAAATCAATGGGTGGGGAATTAACTGTAAAAAGTTAATTTCAGATTTCATTCTTAGTCCTGGACAGAGTAAGTCTCTACGTCGACCACCCTTCACCAGCCACTCAACACTCTGCCAAGCGCTGTAGAAGTAACAGCCAGGCCTTTGAAGGAATGATTAGACAAAAAAAAGCCCGATGACTTGATCGGGCTGAAATAATCGTTTTTATTCTTATTGACGATTACTGAAGTGAGAATGTAAGTATACTGAATAGTGAAACTAACGATCTATTACACAAAAGTATTAATTTCATAGCCTTGATGCCTTCCAGGTAGCCTGAATGGCCATTTTTTGTACTCAGCCGCCATTTTGATTAACCTCAACTACCTAAATCGCCATAAAGCGATAATAATCATAAGGCGGTCATTTCATACGCTTAAAGCCGGTATAGTATCGCCAACTATTTTATCGTGAATGTATAGGGCGAAATGGACCCATTTTGGCAAGTAGTCATAGGCTCTGCAATCGGCGGATTACTGCTAAACCTATACTGGTTCTATAAACAATATGTAAGAGAAATCCGAAAGTCTAATGAGAAACAGACGATGGCCACATGGTCCATTATTGTTGGACTGACTGGGATAGTTACTTTAGGAATTACCAGCATCATTGGGTTAATTCTAGCCATAATGTCTATGCGTGGAAAAACACACAAGGCATTATCGATAATAGGTATTACTGTAAGCACCTTAACTATGCTTCCCTGGCTTGTGGTAATTATTTTTGGCCCCTGATTAGCTTTGACAGAGTGGCCTTTTCACCACAAACCCAAGCTTGGCTCGAATAGCGGTATAATGGCCAATAACACGCAAGAATTATTTGAATATTTAGACTCCATTTTGTATACGTATACCCAAAAAATAGCTGAATTAGCAGGTGCTTTATGAGCGGCGGATGGGGCTGCCCCCACGAAATTAATAACAAATGTCAGCGAGTGAAAAATCGACCCTGTGACCCCGGCATGAAAGGCTGCGTATTAGCCGGTCGTTTTATTTTTAGTGATAAATCCAAAAACACTAAAAGCGCTTTAAAAAAGAAAACCGCAAAAAGATAATTTCAATCTATTACTTTATATCTTGCCAATGAGCGGCCATTCGCCCAAAGGATGTTTTTATCTCTAATGGTAATAAAATGTTCATACAACAGATGGAAAACATAGCCTACCCTGAGCGAAAATAGTCACTAATTTTTATTCACGAGACATATGGATGTATAGTTAGGAAACTGTTTATTCATGTTTATCAGACAGAGGACTACTTACCCGAGGAGATTGATATGTCAGTTGAAATGGCTATCGGCGATGTGATGACAATATTACCGCTAAGTATTGCTCCAAAAGAAAAGATTAGCGTTGCTCAGCAGCTAAACGCCAGTTTTGTATTGCGTAAATAATATATCCAGCGATTTAGATGGTAGCTATCGCCACAAAACGGTCATTAATCTAGACCCTTACTGCGCCTTACCCCGGTAAAGGTCATAGTTCAAAACTCTTGAACAGATTGCCTCTCTGTTCAAGACAATACCTCAATATTTATTTCATAAATAAAAGGTTGCAGGTATCCTGATTCGAATGGTGAAAAAACCAACATCCCTGATTACCGTTGCATTGGTGGTCAGTTTGACAACCGTGGCGTTAACTTTCGCCTGGCTAAAGCTCACCGACGGATGGGAAGAAACGGGCGTGCATGAGGAAAAAACGGTTGGCGAACGTTTCCATGAGGAAACCGAGCTCACCTGGCGTGATGTCACTGCACAAACGCTCTCATTCAAGATAATCCGGCCAGAACAATTCAAAACCTACACCGATGCAGAAACTGTGGCACTGCCAAAGCCAAATTTTCAAGGGCCTTCTTTTGAGGACGTGTTGCAGAACAGACGATCAAAGCGCAATTATTCGACAACGCCAATGACGTTAGCACAACTATCTCAGCTGCTATTCGCTGCCCAGGGGAGCACTGGAAAATCTTTTGATACCCTCCTGCGAACCTCACCTTCTGGTGGGGCACTCTACCCTTTCGAAATATACCCCATTGTTCATAATATAGAGGGATTGGAGCCGGGTATTTTCCATTACGATGTCCGACATCATCAACTTGAGCGCCTTATGACAGGAGATGTTCGCCAACTAGTCACAGCAGCGGGATTTCAACAGGAGATGCTGGGAGAAGCTGCTTTGGTCTTTATTCTCACAGCTATTTTCGATCGCTCTCGGTTCAAGTATGGAGAGCGGGCATTCCGATATATCTACATCGAAGCCGGCCACATTAGTCAAAACATTGCTCTCCAGGCAACCTCCCTGGGGTTAGGCTCAGTGCCAATAGGTGCATTCCATGATGAGGCCGTAAATCTTCTCCTGGGGCTGGATGTAGAACAAGAAGCGGCCATTTATCTACATCCAGTTGGTACTCTATGAGTCAACAGACCCTTAATCGTTTAGTCTCATGGGCGTTATTACTGTCCATCATATGCACCGCCGTTCTGGGAATCATACAATCGGAGTTTGAGTTACGACGTTTTTTCCCGCACCGCTATGCAGCGTATATTACGCTGACCCTCGTGGTGATCCATCTATTCCTTAACCAACATGCCCTACTGCCGCGACGACGACATCCTACCGATACAAAGCCTGAGCCTGAGGAATAGCCTTACTCACTTGCTCCTGTAAGATAATTCCAAGTACTGGGTGCCGCTAATCAGCACCCAGTATTATCACGCTACACCTTAAATTAACACTTGATATAAAAAAGCCCCGCCAAAATTACGGGGCTTTTTTTATTACTGGATTATCGGGTTTTACCTTATCTCGTTACCTCTAGTTCTACGCGACGATTTTTTGCGCGACCTTCAGCAGTATCGTTGTCTGCAACAGGAGAGGACTCACCCATGCCCTTTGCAGTCATCTCTAAAGTAACACCAGAAAATGCGAAAAAATCAGCAACAGATTCTGCACGTGCTCGGGATAAAGTCTGATTGTACTGATCAGCTCCGGAACTATCCGTATGGCCTGTAACTATCAGACCTTTAATATCTGGACGACTTTTTAGAACTGTAACAATAGATCCCAGTTTCGTTTTAGAGGCAGAAGTTAGCTCTGCGCTATTCAACTCAAAATTAATATTTTGAAGCACCAGTTTCGCCATGCAGCCATGCTTATCAACCTTAGCGCCTTGGGGTGTTCCAGGACATTTATCTCTAGAATCGACTATACCATCGCCATCACTATCAATTTCACAGCCGTATGAATTAACCTTAGCTCCTTGTGGTGTCCCAGGGCACTTATCCTTATCATCAGCAACACCATCGCCGTCAGAGTCTTTCAGGGAAGGTGCAGCACCACAAATATCAGGACGGCCACCGATAGATTCCCAGCATTCTCCGTAGCTATTAATAACCTTATGGCTTCCATAGCCATCCTCGGCGTATTTACTACCAGCATACGTATTCATAGTAATCCCTAGCATCAAAGCAGTTGACACAGTAGAGATTGCTACCTTTGAGAATAAAGTTTTTATATTCATATGTTAGGGCCCTCAGTAGTTGAGTAAATACTTATATTCTGAGCATTAACTTCAATATATACAGTGTAATTTCAATGCCGAAATAGGTAAACGTATAAAGTGGTCATATTCAACCAATAATGCAGCGCACAACTATAGTTATGTGAAATAACTTACTAGTCTTCCTTCTTTGTTAGTTATTATAATGGGCCGGTCAGTCTGAAATGATTTCTGTAAATATCAATACAGTCTGTGCTGATATTTTACCAATTGTATAAATAGAGCCTCTTTTACTACACTAACGTTTACAGACATCCTCATGACAGAAGAAACACAACAGATAGTAGTCGCCACACCGAAAAAGGGGATTCGTGCCATCCATATCCTGTGGATCGTCCTCGCAACCATACTAATAACAGCAGTGGTAACTTTCTGGGCTTTACGTACATACGTCTACGCTAAGGATTTCACTCCTGTCGATCTTAGCGTTAAGGAGCAACAAACCCTCAACACTAAACTTAGAATACTTGGTTATGACCCGGGGCCAGAACCGACAAAAATAACGAAACCAGAGGGGGCTCAACAAGAAACTGATGAACAATGGTTAAGACCGGAACGTTATGAGGAGTCAGAAAAAAAGCGAGAAGTCAGCTTTAGTGAACGTGAACTCAATGCTGTGGTGGCAAAAAATCATGATCTAGCGAAGAAACTTGCCGTTGATCTAAGTGACGATTTAGTTAGCGCCAGGTTATTAGTACCCGTTGATCAGGACTTCCCAGTACTTGGCGGTAAAACATTGAGGGTATCCGCAGGTGTGAAATTATCCTTTAGCGATGCTAAACCTGTCGTTATCCTTAAGGGAGTCAGTGTCATGGGCATTCCGATTCCTAATCCATGGCTTGGAGAACTAAAAAACATTGACCTAATCAAGGAGTATGGTGATGAGGATGGTTTCTGGAAGAGCTTTGCTGGCGGCGTAGATAATATCCGAGTCGAAGCAGGACAAATGAAGATAAAACTCAAAGAATAGGCAAACTTAATCAATATTTTCCAAGATCATCAAATAATTCCATAATCCATATTCGCCGATAAGCTCAACGAGCATTGTGACTACTGATCAAATACTACTCTTTGGATTACTACTCCTCGTTTTTGTCTTCCTGATTTGGGGACGTTTGCGTTATGACCTGGTCGCCTTTACTGCATTGATCATTTCTCTACTAATTGGGGTTGTACCCAGGGAAGAGGCGTTCTCAGGTTTCGGGCATCCTGCAACGATTATCATTGCACTCGTGCTAATTGTCAGCAGAGGCCTCTCGAACTCAGGTGTTATCGAATTAATCGCCAGGCAAATTACTCGCTTTGCCTTTTCCATGCAGCTTCATATTTCCGCGATGGCTACTATCGCTGCAGCATTATCTGCCGTAATGAATAATGTCGCTGCCCTCGCCATGCTGATGCCGGTCGATATACAGGCAGCCGCCAAGGCAAAACGAAGCCCTGCATTAACTTTAATGCCATTATCCTTTGCCTCCATACTTGGCGGCATGGTCACACTTATTGGCACCCCACCGAACATTATCATTGCCGAGTTCCGACAAACTTCTCTGGGTGAAGGCTTTAGCATGTTCGACTTTGCACCTGTCGGTCTGGCCTGTGCCGTAGTAGGTGTGATTTATGTCGCGTTACTGGGCTGGCGTTTGCTGCCCGAAGTTCGTTCCAAACAAAATTCAACTCAGGAATTACTCGACATCAGCGGCTTCATTGCTGAGTTACATGTGCCAGAAAACTCTCCTGCAATCGATCAGCGCGTCAGGGATCTGGACAACATTGCTGATGAGAACGATGTGGCAATCATTGGTCTAGTACGTCGGGGAAAACGTTTACCTGGCCAGGCCAGGCTCGTAGAAATCCGTAAGGCTGACATATTGGTGGTAGAAGCAACTCCTGAGGCAATGGACAAATTCGTCGGCGCACTTAAACTCGATTATTCAAGTAAGGGCAAAGATAGCAGCCCTTTAAGCAACGATGATATGTCACTGTCCGAAGTCGTCGTGCTTGATGGCGCGCGGATTGCCGGACGAACTGCGACATCACTACGATTACAGTACCAACATGACGTGACGCTACTCGGGGTCTCCCGCCAGGGAAAACAATTTCGTGATCGCGTACGGCATCTTGAAATCCAGGAGGGTGATGTACTACTTCTGTATACAAGCAGTGACATACTGGCGGAAATCAGCGCATGGCTAGGCACGATGCCATTGGCTGGGCGCAGCCTTGATTTAATTCAGCGTCATAAAGCATGGCTAGCAGCTGGATTGTTTGCCGTGGTGATCATCGTTGCCAGCTTGAATCTAGTTTACCTGCCTGTCGCACTTGCTGCCGTCGTTGTCAGCTACGTGTTATTCAATATCGTGCCGGCACGCAATATCTATAATTCAGTCGAATGGCCGGTACTGGTTCTACTCGGCTCCATGATTCCGATTGGCGCTGCTCTAGATCTAGCGGTGGTACCGCACTCATTGCCGATGTGATAACTGAACTATCGGCTGGTCAATCACCTGTTGTCGTATTAACGTTGTTAATGGTCATCACCATGACGTTATCAGACGTTATGAACAATACCGCAACGGCTGTCATATCAGCGCCCATTGCCGTTGATATTGCCAATCGACTCGGTGTGAGCGCGGACCCATTTTTGATGGTTGTTGCAGTCGCTGCGTCCTGTGCTTTCCTCACGCCGATTGGCCACAAGAACAACACACTTATTATGGGACCGGGTGGCTACCGTTTTGGTGATTACTGGCGCATGGGATTGCCACTAGAAATATTAATTATCGCTGTGTCCATACCCATGATCGTATGGGTATGGCCCCTGTAGACTGACACGTAGATTTCCATAGTGCTTACCACGCTCCAGACCATTGAGGATTAAATAATTATTCTTAACTAACAATCACTTACGACGCCTCCCAATTCCGACTTCGCCGGCTCAAAAGTCATCACAATTTTTTGCGTGTTTCAGGGTTTACCCTAATATTGGCCAGCAATAATACATATTATAATACTGGCCAATTATTATACATTTTTGACGCGAGTCCAATATCACACCAGTCGTTTTCAACGAAATGATCAGGCGATATTCAGAGGTATTGGGTCCCCTGGACAATTAATACTTACTTCATGACTAAAGATAATAAGCACGATAATTTTGCACACTACCGCCCTATCACAATTCTCTCAGGTACTGCTGTCATTGGCGTACTGTTGATATTCATGGCGGTCTATAATGCTTCCAGAGATCTAGAGCTTATAAATGATGTAAACGCATTACACGGGCTCGTTCAAGTAAGCATGGCCCAACCAGGTTCGCCTAATAGATTTATCAAAGAACTCGAGCACCTTTCTTCCAACCGTTACCAGTTACGTATACTAGAAAAAGACAAACTACAGGGTATTCCTAATTCAAGAGAACATGACACATTCCCACTTGATGCAGTCCAGCTAGAGAGGTCTCGAATCAATGATCATGGAGGCCATATTGAATTAGGTGGCCAAACTTACACCTGGGCCATGCTGCCTTTAGTTAATACCAGTAACAGTATCGTGCTGATACACGCATTTCAGGAATCTTCACCTGGTATCCTGGCAAGGATCTATTCAAAACGTCTTTTAATCCCGGGATTGTTTTACATCTGGCTAATGGTTTGGGTTGCATTAATTATTCGATTTCTTGTTAGAAAGCTAGACGCACAAAACAAGAAACTGGAGCACCTGGCATTACATGACAACTTAACCGGACTGGCTAACAGAAATCTGCTGGAAGATAGATTACAGGTAATGATTGAAGATAGTCGCCGGCACCAGCGCACGTTTGCCCTGGTAAACCTGGACCTCAATCGGTTTAAAGAGGTAAATGATACATACGGACACGAGCAAGGTGATGAATTGTTACGTTTATTCGCGGACCGCGCGCGTAACATGGTTCGAGCAGCAGACACATTCGCAAGAATAGGGGGAGACGAATTTATTATGCTTCTGCATGAGATGGATAAAACATCCTGTATCTCGATGTGCGAACGTTTTAAGGAACTGGCATCAAAACCTTATGGCCTAACCAAGGCTGAGGTAACTATAGATTTAAGTGTCGGCGTCGCAATATATCCGGAGCACGGGGAGGAACCAGCAACATTGATGCGTCACGCCGACCAGGCCATGTATGAATCCAAATCTAAAGGTGGTGGGATTAATATATACAACCAGACGTTAAAACAAGAAGAAGTAAGATCATTATCTAGAGATGACTATGCTTACCTCTAGCATGTATTTGTAAGAATTACAGGGAGGAGACAGACAGATGTTTAAATTCGTAAGCAATATGAGCTCTACAGACCGCATAACTCGTATAGTAGTAGGCTCATCTCTAATTACACTTGGCCCATTGACCGATATCTTTGTTACCGACACCATGTCAAATGTCATACTTGGCGTGTTAGGCACCATAGCTGTGCTATCCGGAATATTTGCATATTGTTTTCTGTACGAAATAACCGGATTTAATACGCTAGGTAATCCTGAGGATAAGTAATTAAACTACCCTCTTAAGGAAGTCTTCACCAGACTTGTCTAGACTCATATTCTGCTGCACTGATAGTATCCCCTATTAATAGAACACTTATCACAATACAACTAAGCCAACTGCTGAATATTCTATGCCTAAGATATTATTACTATTACTTGTAGCGCTATTTCCCTTTCAGCAACTGTTTGCAAATCATGAACCCTGGGTCAAAACAATCTATCCACAGGATGAAGATAAAACCTGGTGGAATGATGACTGGTGGGAAAATGGAAAGTTAGTGTCACCCAACAATTATGATGTCGTGATGGACAAAATTGAATATGAGAATGGCGACACCACTGTACCAGCTTATGTTTTCCGACCCAGGAAACCGGGAAAATACTTGCCAGTCCTATTCCAGCATGGTCGTCGCGGCCTGGATGACTTAACTTTACTCATGCCAAAACGGCTTGCAGCACGTGGTTTTATCGTACTAGCTCCCGACGTATTTAGTGCTCGCTTTATTGAAAAACTACCAATGGATCATGACTACGATACTGAAACAGATGTCGCTAAAGGCATAGAAGTACTACTACAAAGAAAAGACATCATCGGTGATCAAGCCTGCATCGTATCTCACACCAGGGGCGGTTATACCTCACTCAAGGCGTTGGTCACACACAGAAAGCAGGAAAAAGAAGTTGCGTGTTACGTATCCTCCTACCCACACTGGCAGGACCCTAACCTGGCCGAGCCCTATCAGGTTTATCGATATGCAACTGAAATAAATGACCTCAAAGTCCCGGTCATGGTCTTTTTAGGGGGACATGATCAATACCAGCGTATCCGCCCTATTATGGAAGGTATCAATACATTAAAAGAAAAGAAGAGGAATCCTATTCTAATTGTTTATCCCGGTGTAGGACGTGGCTTTGATTTTCGCCCCCCGCATGTGCGCACATTTGCAGATGATCTTGCTACAAAGGACGCTATTCAAAGAACCACAAAATTTATTCATAAACACTTGAGTATTTCCACTCAAACACCCAAGTGAAAAACTCTAAATGGTGACCAGGGACAGAATTGAACTGCCGACACGGGGATTTTCTCTTTAGCAGGGAACTTCTAGTTATTTTTTAATTAACAGTCAGTTACTACGCATCCCAATCCCAGCTGCGCCAGTTCAGTTAGGGTTCATTTGTGTACAATATTGAACCATAATTGACCAATAAACGCCGCCATTGTCACGCGGTAATCACCATAACACTGGATATTAATGGCCTCTGACACAGACAACCTCGGCACCTTGCTGCAATACTCTATGCAGATGTAGTCGGCTTCAGCCGCATGTCCGAAGCTGATGAAGAAGGTACTTTCTTAAAAGTCAGGAGCTATCTGGATAATTTCGCTCAGATAATTGCCATTAATAATGGCGAGGTTATCAAATACGCTGGCGATGCTGTGCTCGCCATATTCAATTCTGCTACTGATGCCCTGATCTGTGCGGCGCAGGTACAAGCCAGCACGGCTGAGCGCAACCAGGACCTCCACGACGATGATAAGGTTCGGTTTCGAATAGGGCTTAACCTGGGAGATATCATCAAAGATCGAGGCGATGTATTTGGTGATGGTGTAAATGTCGCTGCCCGCCTTGAAGCACTTGCGAAACCCGAAGGTATTTGTGTATCAGGGTCATTTTATGACGCCATTGCAATGAAGCTTCCTTTTGATTTTGAGTTCATGGGTGAACAACAGGTAAAAAACATCAGCAAGCCGATAAGGGCCTACCACGCTAGCCTGCAAGAAGGCTCGGAGATTCCTGTTTCAGCGAAGCTACAAACCACAAAGAATCAATCCCAAAATAACCTGATATACATAGCTATCGGTATCGCAATAGCAGTTTCCGTATTGTTTGCATGGCTTACCATAAGTACGCAGGAAACCAAGCCCCCTGAAATCACATCTACTCAACCTGCAAACGAAACACCTGCACTGACTCAACCACATGCCATAATTGTTCTACCTTTTGATGATATAAGCAGTGAATCTGACCAGGGTTACTTCGTTGACGGCATCACAGAAGATATTATTACCGATCTATCGCGTTTATCGGGCCTTAAGCTACTCGCACGCAACACCTCATTTCAATATAAGGGAAAAACGGTAGATCCCAAAAAGATTCGCCAGGAACTCAATGTCGCCTATATGCTTGAAGGCAGTGTACGTAAATCAGGCAGCCAGATCCGAGTCACAGCACAACTTATCGACACGGAAACAGCCCATCACATCTGGGCAGATCGCTACGATAGAAAACTAACAGACGTATTCGCAGTTCAGGATGACGTGACGCAGAATATCGTTAATGCACTGGCTTTACATTTAACTGAACAGGATAAGGCAGCATTGGTGCACAAACGTACGAATAGCATTGAGGCCTATGAAACTTTCTTGAGGGGACAAAGGCTTTATCGCACCAGGACTATGGAGACCAATAAACAGGCGCAAGAAACTTTAAAAGAAGCCATCAAGCTTGACCCTTCCTATGCACGGTCTTACGGCACGTTGGCACTATCACTTACCCAGGCAGTGAATGCCGGGTGGACAGATAACCTAGTAGAGGACAGTAACCGAGCATTGGAATTAGCAAGGAAAGCTGTTTCGCTCGATGATCAGTCCCCACACGCATACTGGTCGCTGGCCTTTACCCATTTGTACAGAAATGAACATCAACAAGCCATCGAAGCTATACAAAGATCTATAGAAATTTCACCGAGCTATGCAGATGCTTATGCCTTATTAGCCTTAATAAAAGTCTACTCCGGTGAGGCGGAGGAAGTTATTGAGCTGATGAAGAAATCCATGGATCTAAACCCGCATTATAGTTGGGACTACCTATGGATCCTGGGTTTATCCTATTACACGCTAGATCAGTTTGAAAAAGCGAATGAATACTTTGAAAGGGCACTGGAAAGAAATCTCAATAGTCTACGCCCGCTCCTGTACCGTACAGCGACTTATATGGAACTTGGCATGCAGGATGAAGCTGAATGGGAAATAGAACAACTAGTGGAAATATACCCAAATTTGACCATTAGTCAGCTGGCCACCAGATCCCCTATATCTGATCCTAAAGCTTTACAAAGGTTTCTATCTCACTTGCGCAACGCAGGGCTGCCTGAATAGAGTTTTAATAAATTAAAGAATGGTGGCCAGGGACAGAATCGAACTGCCGACACGGGGATTTTCAGTCCCCTGCTCTACCGACTGAGCTACCTGGCCAAATCGAGATTTCGAGGGCGCGTATTAGACAAGCAGGCTGGACTATAGTCAAGTTTTGAGGCAAATCACTTGCTAATTAACTGTCATTCACCTCAAAAAAATATTTTTCCAGCTCTGTCATCAGGAAGGTTCTCGCTTCTGGCTTCGCCAGACTCAGGCGATGTTCATTAATCAGCATGGTCTGATGCTCCAACCAACCCTGCCAGGCCAGTTTGGAGACGTTCTCCAGAATTCTCTGGCCTAGCGGGCCAGGTACCGGTGGTGCATCCAGACCTTCCAGTTCCTGACCAAGCTTTATGCATTTCACCTGATTTCCCATCATGGCTCCTGATTAAGATCCCAATACGATCGAGTATAAACGCCCATTCTCGCCTATCAGGCCGCTGATTTCATCAGTCTATCAAGCTGCGCTAAAACTGATTGCGTATCCTGAAGTCGCTTGCTGGGTGTTTTTTGCAGCATCTCGCGAAATAAGTTGTTTAACGGACTCTTTTTATCCGGCAAACTCGGAATGGGCTCGGCAACATGAGCATACAGAATATCCTTCATGGAACCTGTCGAATAAACAGGTACACCAGCCAACATTTCGAAACCGATTAACCCTGCAATATAAATATCACTACGGCGATCCAGTGTTCTTCCCTGCACCTGCTCTGGTGTTGCGTACATAGGTGCGTCCCGGTTAGCCATCTCGGATGTCACCTCATTGATCGCATGCAAGCGATTTAACAAACCAGTGTCCGCAAAAACCAGCTTTCCGTCAGGGCCAATTCTGAGGCTTTTAGGCGTGAAATGACCCACCGTGACATTGTGCTCATGCAACTCACCCAGGCCTGCAAGTATGTTCCTGAAATATTCTATTGCCTGCTCTTTCAGGATCCCTGTTGTTTTTAATCTTTGCTCTAGTGTTTCTCCTTCAACCATCTCTCTGATAACAAGTATCGCATCGCCGTGCAGCTGGTAATCTTCAATAGGTAAGACATTCGGATGGTCAATCCCTCTCATCACGTCCAGCTCATGGTAGGACATCTGGCATACTGCCGTCCTTATTCTTACGCCGATGGATGTAATACATAACTTGCGGTTCATCCAGACCATCGCGTTTTACCTTGAAGGTAGCCCCACCCATTTCACTACCCATATAGGAAATCACCTTATAGTCAGCAATCGTTGCCTTGCCCACCAGAATATCTTCCATAGTAAAAGGCCATTCTGTATGTCCTTCTATCATGGCCATGGCAAGCTGGATTTCATGCTGAGTATCCTCGACGGCCGTCTGTATATCCTGAATCGCCCGCTCAGCGGTATTCATCCGTGCAGCTGTCTTACTTTTTATATCCGGACGTTTCGGCGCTTTTTCCAGCACCTTGGTGATGTTCTCATTTAGCTGGGTAAACTGAATTTTTTTCTTAAACAGGTAATTGACTGCTCCCATTCGAATGGATTTGATTACTGATTCCATCGCCGCCGGGGTATCCGTTTCTTTTGTCGAACTCACTACAATAAATGGTGGAAACTTTTCTTTCTTTGACTCTGACTGTAACCACTCGATGCCGTCAATATCACCCAGCTCATTATCGATTAGTAACAGATCATAGTCTGCCCATTGAAATTCATTACTGGGCATACCCAGTGCCTGGGGGTCATACTCTGATAACTGGACAGTAGGATGCACACGTTCCAGAAAGTGCCGCATCACTCGTTGATGCTTGGCGTGCACGTCCATCATTAATATGTGATGAGTCATAACAATGAATTTCAACCGGCAACGCTATAAATATCAAGCACTTTATCTAAAATCATTCGTTTAATGTGACATTCCGGTAATACATATCCCGGTTTAGTCCACACTTTCAAAGAAATCGGTAACGAGTTTTTCAACTGGCCTGGGCATACCATAATGACTCGCCTGAACCGCATCACACCAGCATGCTGATGGTTCCATTGCCGTATCCAGGTTCAATCCCAGGCGCACCTGTAGCGGTCTCATGCGTAAACGAAAATGAGTAAAAGTATGCGATACAGTTTCAGCTTCCTTAATTGCTTCGACACTGTAGCCATATTGTGTTGCAATAACTTCTTCAGGTGCCTGCGCTGGCTCACATTGCGACAAGCTCCACAAACCACCCCATACGCCACTGGGAGGCCGCTTTTCCAGTAATAAACGTTGATTATTGTCTGCTAAATAACATAACAGAACATGGACTTCTTTCTCTGGCAATGGTGTTCGTTTTTTCTTCTCCGGAAAATGTTCGGTAACTCCCTGGGCTGATGCATGACAATCACTCTGTATCGGGCACTGGTTACACGCAGGTTTTGAACGTCGACATAAGGTTGCCCCCAGGTCCATCATCGCCTGGGTATAATCAGCAGCACGATCTCTCGGCGTCAATGAGTCCGCCAATGCCCACAAGGTTTTTTGTACTGAAGTTTTACCGGGCCATCCATCAATCATGCGGTATCTCGTCAATACGCGTTTAACATTGCCGTCCAGTATCACCGCTCTTCTATTGAAAGCCTGCGCCACAATAGCGCCTGCTGTCGAACGACCAATACCCGGTAATTGTTGTAGCATTTCTACTGAGTCAGGAAACACCCCTTGATACTGTTCAACCACCTGTTTGGCACATGCATGTAAATTCCTTGCACGCGCGTAGTACCCCAGGCCTGCCCATAGCTTCATGACTTCATCATGAGAAGCCAACGCCAGGTCCTGCACGGTTGGGAAGCGAGTAATAAAGCGTTCAAAATAGGGAATAACTGTGGTGACCTGGGTTTGTTGCAACATGATTTCGGAAAGCCATACTCGGTAGGCTGTACGATCCTGCTGCCAGGGCAAATGCTTACGCCCATACTCATCAAACCAATACAGGACCTGCTCACTAAATGATGTAGACCTCTGCATTAGTCCACATGTGTTGAATCAACCCATTCCGGGTCAATACATTGTTCGTCTTGACGGTACTCACATTCCATATTCAGTATCATTTCTCGCACACCCTTTCTCATTCTGGATTCAAGTACGTTCGTTGTTGGCACCCAGAAACCGGGCTCACTCACGGAATGAAAAACCAGACGTGTTCGCTCTTCATCAACAGGCTCAGTACGCCAGGTAAATACTCCATAGTTAAAATCACTTAGTGCAGGATCTACCGTGAGTTGAATATCCCGGTTTTCCAGAATACGCAGGCTGAGTGTATTTTCGTATTCCACACAAAATAACCAGACGCAAGCACGGGTATGATCACGAAGCCAGCGAACCCCAGGCTGCTCACTGGGGATATGATGTACCGCAAGTAATTCATCATTGACCCGAACCATACGATCAGGGTCTTCCAGAATTTCCCGGGCAAATACCTCGGGGATCTCGGCGATCATCATCAATAGAACGTTATAACGATCTCCTGATTTACTGGCGGTGACGTTTTCAATCTCTACTGCATGAACCTGGCTGAACAACATCACTCCCGACAACAGGATGCCGGGCCATAAATTTCTCAGCGGCAGTCGAATTAGAATAATCCCTTGAATTTATCTTTCAGTTTATCAGTGATTTCCTCTTTTTTCTCATCAACTTTTTCTTGCGCCTTTTGCTTCACTGTATCCGATAACGCTGCAGACAAATCAGGTTTATAGGAAGGACTATCAAACGGACCGGTGACACGTACAGGGATCGTCACCCCCTTCAGTTTTTCTAGCTCTTCGCCACCCTGACCCTTCAGAGACCCGACAATGGAAGTCTTGAGTAAATAATCCAGATTTTCCTTCACCAGATCTGCCTTGCCAGCACCAGTAATACGCAACAAAGGTGACTGCATATTAAAGTCCTGATTATTCACCACACCGTTCGTAATCTTGGCGGTACCACTAAGAGTGGAGAAGTCTGTTTTTTCTGGTTCATTAGAATTGGCAACCGGCTGACGATTCAGTTTGGCCATGCCCTCACGAATCAGCTTGGCGATATTGACACCAACCAGGGCGCCATCCTTAAAAGAAAAACTGGCGTTACCATTGAGCGTCTTTTTAACCGCAGATTCTGTATTACCGACCGCAACAATATTAACTTTCGCGTTAGTCGCACCAGCCAGTTTCGCTTCACCCTGCAAATCTTTTAGCAGCGGCTCTACCTGTACGCCATCCAGAATGGCGCCAATATTCAAGCTTGGTGTCTTTTTACTCGCATCGATGGTGATGTTTGCGTCCGTCTTTCCCTGGTACAGGGAAGCCCTTGGTTTTACGTTGACATTCCCACCTTTCGCCTTCACCTTGACCACGATATCCGACACCTTGAGATTTGTCTTTTTCAATAGACCAATACGTGCGGTGCCATTGGCATTTAATTTTCGTAGAGTTTCAACCGGAAATAACTCTGCTTCACCTGCCTTACCACCTGCTGCCTTACCACCTGCTGCCTTACCACCTGCTGCCTTACCACCTGCTGCCTTACCACCTGCTGCCTTACCACCTGCTGCCTTACCACCTGCTGCCTTACCACCTGCTG
>Ga0126335_1000230_pt1 | contig 26417 bp, 24 predicted proteins | sample OlaspJWI45metaG_FD_108409 | JGI IMG/M metagenome (GOLD analysis project Ga0126335, IMG submission 108409) | Marine gutless worms symbiont microbial communities from Oahu, Hawaii - Olavius sp. 1 OAHU.JWI-45 metaG | ecosystem: Host-associated > Annelida > Digestive system > Unclassified | place... | reverse complement strand
CTCTTCGCTGAGCGCCCGGGCCGCATGGCTGTCCATCAGGACTTGCTTAAAGATGAGAATGCCGGCAACCATGTAGACCATGCGCAGTAAATCACGCCGAACCAGAATGGCCCGGCGCCGGGCAGCCGACAGCCGGTTGTGGTGCCAGACCCATCCGATTGCCAGCAGCAGGGCCGCGATCAGACCGATTTCCTTGGCGATCATGATGCCCCGGGGATCGAGCACCGGTGTCAGGGCAGCCCCGAGGGCCAGCCCCATCAGGATTACAATCAATATCGGCGTCAATTCGATGCCGAACTGCCGCAGTTGAGACAACCACCGGGTTGCTGTCGTCCGGTTGTCGTGCCTGCCGTCGGCAAGGCCCCGCAGCGGCCAGTATCCAAGTGTCACTGCCGCAACGGTAAGCGGGAAAAGAAACACGACATAAGTCCATAAGCCGAGTCCGGCCAGTGCGGTGGTCAGCAGCACCCCGGGATAAAGCGGCCACCAGTATTCCCAGATATGCCTAAACCAGTAGTTTATGTAGCTCAATTTGGCGTCGGTCAGCTGATGACGATTTCCGAGGTTTTTCACCATCGGGGCGGAAAATATGGCTCCGCCGGGCATGGGCAGCAGACCTATCAGGGCCGGAAAAACGATCATGTTCAAACCGGCATGCCGGACCAGGCCCTGAAAGCGATCCAGCAGTCGTGCCATTTGTCCGGCGGCATCCATGCTGTGGCTCAATACCAGGATCAACGCGACGATGGCGGCCAGAGCTATTGTTTTTAAATGGATCAGGCTACCCAGCATCGAAACGGCGATCATGGGTATGGTCATATCAAATATCAATCCGAGGCACGCTGATCCGATAATAAAAGCGCTGCCGAGGTTGAGTTTTTTTCGAATGGCAATCAGGACGATGAAAAAAACAACCAGAATCCTGATGACGGCCGGGATTGAATCAAATAGGGTCATGACGAATAACGTTTCGGAAATATCGACAATTCACTGATGCTAAATGGTTATTGACGGCAGCCTGCCGGTACCGCTGTATGGATTGATAGAATGCCGAGAAAACGGCCTATCTGGTGAATAATCGGGCATCCTCCGTATTGTATTCAGCAAATATGAGTTCGAATGTCGCATCATTCGTTGCCCCCGGCAAATGCGCCGGGCTCGGTTGCCCGGAGAGCTGTTTGCTACCAGTTATGCTTTGAAAACTCAATCAAATAATGTATATCCGGCAGGTATTTTAGCTTGACTATTACGGAAGTTTTAAATTAGTTCAATGATGATAGGTGCTAACTTTTTGGAAAAGGAGCTTGGAAATGGCTGATTTAACGACAACTTATCTTGGAATGAAACTGAGAAATCCCATTATTGCAGGCAGCTCCGGCTTGAGCAATTCAGTCAAAGGCGTCAGAGAGTTTGAAGAAAACGGTGCCGGCGCTGTCGTCCTGAAATCCATTTTCGAAGAAGAGATCGTATTCGAATACGAGGATGTGCTAAAAGAAGCCAGCGCAGAAGGGGTTAATCTGGACCAGTTCGATTATTATGACTACCAGATCAAAGGTGAAAAATTAAAAAAATATACCGGCCTGATAGCTGAAAGCAAGCGCAATGTCTCCATTCCGGTAATCGCCAGCATCAACTGTGTCTACTCCCACGAGTGGACGTCCTTTGCCAAACAACTCCAGGACGCCGGGGCTGATGCCCTGGAACTGAACATGTTTTTTCTGCCTTCAGAATTCGACCGAACCACAGAAGAAAAAGAAAAGGCTTACTTTGAAATTGTCGAAAAAGTAAAAAAGACCGTCACCATCCCGATCGCCTTAAAGATCAGCTATTACTTCTCCAACCTGGGGCCGATGATTCAGCAGCTATCTGAAACCGGCATTGCCGGCCTGGTGCTGTTTAACCGGTTTTACAGTCCGGATTTCGACATCGACAAACTCGAAGTTGTCTCTTCCAATGTCTTTAGCAGTCCGTCTGATCTGCCTTTGTCACTGCGCTGGATTGCAATTATGTCCGAACGGGTCAACTGCGATCTGGCCGCTTCGACCGGTGTTCACGACGGAACCGCGCTCATCAAGCAGATCCTGGCCGGTGCCGATGCGGTCCAGACGGTTTCGGCCCTGTACAAGAATGGCAAGGGGCATATCAACTCGATGCTAAAAACACTGGAAGCGTGGATGGGAAAGAATGGTTTTAACACCCTGGCCGATTTCAGAGGCAAGCTGAGCCAGGCCAAAAGCAGTAATCCCGCCGCCTATGAAAGGGTGCAGTTCATGCGCTATTTTGGCGGTATAAACTAGTGTTAAACCACAGAAACAGGTTGTGAGGCTCAAACTCGGGAATCTGTTCATCCTGATCAATGCCGGAAGCGCGTAAATTCCAAATGACAAATCCCAAACAGCAAACAAACCTCAATACCCGATGACCCAAACCATACGGATCGGGATGTTTGGAACATATGTAATTCGGGTTTGAGTATTTTCTTCTCTGCTACATCGTTGACTTGTGCTTCTAATTATCTGAGGGGTCGGGGAGATTTTTCCATCTACGCCTTATGAATAGCGGAATGAATGATCGGCAGCGTAAGCGTGCACTGTTTGAATGCATTAGGGAACGTTAAGAAAGAACAGCGCCGTAACACGGTTGTTCACGATTGCGCATAGTTGCCGAGTACCACCGAACCCCTTGTAATAATGAATGATTTTCTGTTCTTTCTTTACGAGCCCTTATGTATGAGTTTGCACGCTGGAGTCGCCGATTATTCATGCAGCGGCTAATCGCCGTGAAACTCCCCGCCCCCTGAATTATCTGGACCGCCGAAAGTCTTTCATCCGGACGTAAGATATAAATACGAATAGAAGCGTGATTGCCCCGGTCAGGAAGAAGCTGCGTAGAAACCCGATATGGTCTATCACCGGGCCTATGGCAATGGAGCCCGTCATCAATCCCAGATAAATGCTGGTGTTGTACCCGCCCATCGCTAATCCGCGGAATCGGGGTTCCACCGTTTCTGCGATCAGGGCCCCGATAGAAGTAAATGCCAACCCCATTCGTCAGCAGGGTGGCGAAACCTTTGGTTGCTTGAGGATTATTGTATTCGGGTATAAGGGATTCATCCGGGAATTTTAGTAAAAATGAACATCGAACATCGAACGCTCGACGTCGAACGTCGAATAATGATGTCGCTGCGCTCCGCTTTTTAATCCTGTGATTGTAGAAAAAAACGTCAGCCATAGCTGACTATCTCTTAATTTCTGTTGTTTCAACATCTTTTACGAAGATTCTGATTATTTCTTCCGTTTTAGCAAGAATTTCATTTTGCAGTTTGGTATTTTGACTCAAAATTCGATGTTGGACGTTCAATGTTCGACGTTCATCTTTTATTACCGAAATTGGTTTCCAAAGTCTGCTGTATTTGCGGTGCTGATGATGCCGGAGTCCTGTTTACATCTCTAATAGGGTCGTCTGAAGGCACAAAAGACGCAAAAGGTTGTCAGTGAAGTCAAATGATTGTGTTTTTTACGGGCTGATGAATTTTTGCGGCCAATTTTTTTTTAATGGATGCAACCGCGTCTGTCAAGATGACTTTAGGCTGTCATGGTGTTATAATCAGGCCCATGATCAGGAGCGCTGAAATAAATCAGCATGAACCGCTTTCATCCCCGGCTAGAGCCGTAAGCGTTCATCGCGCATTTGCTTACAGTGCCAGCGCGCCGGGTCTGGGAGAGTTCTATGCCGGCCGCCGCATCCAGGGACTGGTCACGGGATTTTTATTTTTAGCCGCTGTGGTCTGGTTTTCCGGTTCACTTTACCTTATCGCCGATGGGTTAATGGACCGGTTCATGGCCGGGCTTCAGGGCCGCACGCCGGCGATAACGTCCGATTTGCCGTTCTGGGATTTGGCCGTCGCTTTCGGTGCGCTGTATTTGTTGTGGCTCTGGGCGATTATCGCGGCCGTGCATACGGCCGGGCAATACAGGTGCCGGCACGGGCTGCCGGCTCAGACCAGTGTCTTTTGGGCGGTCGCCATTTCCTGGTTCTGTCCCGGCGCCGGTCACGTCTACACCGGGTCTAACCGTTATGGTTATATGCTGTTTGCGGCCAATCTGCTGGCATTGGTGCTGCTGGTACCGGCCTATTTAAAGCTTTATCAATCGCTTTCGGCGCTCATCGACAATCCGGCTCTGTCGCCCGATAATCCCTACAAGATCATCGGAATTATTCACGAACTGATGCTCCGGCTAAATTACAGCCTCGGCAGTCTCTACCAGGCTTCTGTCCGGTATATGGCCATTGCCGGGGCTATTGTGGATCTAAGACAGGGCCCGCTGAAAGGAGATGACCGATGGATCAGAACTTCGATGCCATACGGTTTGGCCCTTTTGGGTCTGGGTTGGTTGTGTCCGGGTTCCGGTCAACTGCTCCAGAAGCGTTACACGACCGGTTGGGCGATTCTGGCCGTCTACATCGGCAGTAAATGTGTGACCGGTTTTTTGCTCGCACATGATTTAATCGCGGTAAGCACCGCCGACGGGCTGGAATGGGCCTCGATGGTCATTCAATGGGGCGCCATGCTGGAGGCGTTATTACAGATGAAAAAGATGAACGTCAAACCCGCCGGCGGCGGACAGGCATCGAACGCCTGACTCGTCGAGGGTTACCCGCCTCTGGCGGATTAAATGTTGAATGACCGCCAGACTTTGCCCAAAGGCCACGGCCGGGCAGGCCGAACTACACAGAAATTCGCAGTATTTTTTCCCACCACAGAGACACGGATGTGGTCACATCAAATCGCAGACCAGCTACATTTTCGGGATAATACCGCCCACCAGCGGTTCGTAGAGGGTATATGCCGTCTTTGTCTCCAGCAATGTATCGACCCTGTCCTGGATTGACCGGCGTTCCGGGCTGTTCAACCATCGGTTCCAGTCTTCAACGCTATTCCAGGTGCTGATAACTAAAAATTCACCCGGACAGTCAATGCAGCGAAATGTCCGGCCTGTGATGTATCCCGGTTGGATAGTGGCCAGTGATCTGAGTTTTACGATCAATGGCGCCAGCTCGGTTGCCTTTTCCGTATCCTTGAATTCACGTCGAATGATAACTGATACAGCCATGATGCCTCCCCCGTTAAAATTGATCCGGTTTAGCCGGTTATTGCGGTTGTCATAATTATGTACCGAATGGAAGGAATTTACGCCAGCAGAAAATACCCCCGGGCCCCCATTTTTGAAGCTTGGAACAGATTTCTGACATTCGTCCTAAATGCGGGTATTGCTCTGGATCTGATGATCGCATCAGCATTGGCAGCAAAGTGACCCATCCGTTGCAGCCTGCGGATAGAATCTACCGGAGCTGAAGTCAAATCCAATTTGTGGGCGATGTGCGGCTTTCAACGCGTCCGACCATCCGGACTAAAATGAAGCCAGTGTCCGGGGCAGGTCGGCAATATCGTCAATGGTGATGGCTTTGATCTTTTTAAGGGTCGTTTTGTATGCCGACGCGGCCCGCCCGCCGACGATAATGGGTACGTCCAGATATCGGGTCAATTTTAGCAATTCGCGATTGACACGCGGATCATCCGGCGGATGCACAATGCTGAGCGCAACCAGCCGGGCGCCTGTCTGGGTAACAGCTGCCGATATTTCCTCGGCCGGCAGATTTGGGCCCAGGTAGGTGACCCGCCAGCCCAGCGTCACTGCCGCAGCGGAAATGAGCAGTGCCCCGAATTCATGCAATTGTCTCACCGGCGTTGTGACGACCATGTTGGGCGCTTGCGGATAAATTTCTGCCGATCGCAGCATATCGCCCAGAAATGAGCGGATAACCGCCATTGCCATATGTTCGTTAAGAATCTTGATAGAACCTTCAGACCAGAGCTCGCCGATCTTTTGGACCAGAGGGGCAACGACATTTTTCAGCAGCGAAATCTCAGGCAGAGCGATCGCGGCCCTGCTCAAAGCCATATCCAGCTGTTGGGCATCCAGTTTGATTACCGCGTCCAGACATGCATCCATATGGGCAACCGGATCGGAATCGAGCAACAGCATTGATATTGCGGATCCCGGGCTGGTGCGGTCGATGGGTTTGCGACTGGTCGCCTCGATCAGGTCCTCATTTTCCAGCCGGGCAATCTGGGCAATGCTGTTGCCGGCATCCGTGGCCTCTTTCAGCAGTTGCAACCGTTCGATGTCGGCCTCGGAGTAAAGCCGACGGTTCGTCGGCGTGCGCTTTGGTTCGACCGCGCCATAGCGCCTTTCCCAGGCCCGAATCACATGCGGTGTCATGCCGCAGCGGGCGGCCACAAATCCAATCGGGTATCGGTTTTCAGACTTCATGCGTCCACCATAGACTTAGCCTTCTCCTTTGTCAAATTATTGTTCACATTATAGTAGTTGTCAAAAATGTGTTCTGTTTAGATAGACCGTACGCCAGCTGAAAAGCAAGCCGGAATAATTATGGAAAAGTTCGGAGTTCGGAGTTGTGGAAGCGCTTGCGCGCTGTCTATTATATTATTTCTCTGAGCTACGGTCGATCAGATGAATGCCATCGGGGTGGTCTGCCCGTTCTCATGGGAGTCATTTCTAATGATAAAGAATATTTAGAGCGTCTAGAGAATTAGACATTGTCGACAATCATCACAAAACTCGATAAATTTCCCATATCGGAACGTTATTCTGACAAACGCTCTAAACTGTCCTGCGCTCTATTTTTAATCCATCATCGTCTTCAAGAACGTTTCGTTCCGGTGCACCCGAACAGGCGGACGGCAACACGGCAAAAAAGTAGACATAAATTTGACAAATCATAAACAATCCCTACCATAGATCTATGGCCACTGGCCAATAAACAAACAAAAAATAATTAGTGGAGGCTCTTATGAAAACAAAAATTTTTGCATTACTGATCGCATTTACGCTTATCGCCGGGTCCACAGTGCTGGCCGGATCGGGCTACAAAAAAGATATCGTCGACACGGCCACAGGTGCCGGGTCGTTTAATACGCTGGCTGCTGCCCTGCAGGCTGCTGATCTGGTTGAAACACTGAGAAGCGCCGGTCCTTTCACCGTTTTTGCGCCCACCGACGCAGCATTTGCAAAACTGCCGGCCGGGACGCTCGAAAACCTTCTCAAACCTGAAAACAAGGCCCAGCTACAGGCCATTTTGACCTATCATGTCGTTCCGGGTCGAGTGATGGCAAGTGATGTGGTTAAGCTGGCATCCGCCAAAACCGTTAACGGCCAACCGATCATGGTAAAGGTGGATTCCGGTACCGTAATGATCGACAATGCCAAGGTGACCCAGACCGATATTATGTGCAGCAACGGCGTTATTCACGTGATTGACAGTGTGATCTTGCCCAAATAAATATAATTGGGAAAGTTTGCTCAGTTGAGTTGGAAAAGTCTGAGCAGGTGGGCCCGGTCAGCTGTGACTGATGTGGGAAGGCAGGATTTACAATCCTGCCTTTTTCAATTTATAGCCACAAATTGATACGAATTATCACGAATTAAACAAGCAATCAATCATACCACAGCGGTGTCATAACGTTGGAGTCCCCATCGAGGATGGTTGAATACCCTCGCCTTTAGGCGAAGGAGATGGCGGCGATATGGCCGAAGGTTATGAGCCAAACACAATCAGATCATATTCCTTTAACCTTCAGTCGGTTACAACCGACGAACGAACCCACCGTCTTACAGACGGTGGACGTTAGGTATCAATGGCCGGCTCAGTTGGTTTCCGGTGTTTGGCGACTCTTGATCGACCGGGCGTTCGACCGACCGAAGTAGCCAAATTTTGAGGACACTTCGAAAAATCCGTATAATTTGCCGAGCAGAAAAACCGCTTTGTCCAACAGGTCCGGCGCCGGATTCGATGTTTGCTGCAGGACCTCAAGGGCCTTTTCACCATGATATGTCGCTTCGGCGAAGTGCAGCAGGCCGTAGAGTTCTGATCCGGATATGCACGCGCTGCAGCCAATTTCCTTTTTTGCAAGTTTACGCAGAACCAACCTGCCGGTATAACTGCGGCTCAATGTTCGCCTGTCGATTTTGGCGTTGAACAACTGCAGCGATGTTTCGAATTGTGCCCGTCTGGCCTCCTTGATTTTGAAGCGGGCCAGTTTAAGATGCTGTTTTGCCAGGGCGATGTTGGTCGTACCAATCTTGTTTTCGATCACTGCAAGCACTTCATGCATCAGATCCAGGGCCCGCTTGAACTTGCCTTTACGGATGAGCCTGTCGGCTCTTTTGTTCTTTCTGGCAATATTTTTTATTACCCTGCGTTTGCCCCAGATGGCCATCAATTATCATCCTTTTGCCCGTATTAAACTGACATCGAATCGGTGTCTATTAATTAGCAAAATCTATACCTTAATTATTTTTTAACTTATATATAATGATTACGATAGCTTGTATACTGGATCAGCAACAGCTGACTGATTTTTTGACACATCGGGACCACCGGGAGGGCATTTATTGTCAAAAATGTCACCTATTGCACCTGGCCCGGGGAATGATAAGATTGAAGCTATAAATTAGATGCTGGATACTGGATACTGGATCAAGGAATTCTATCCATTGTAATATTTTTCTCAAGCACTGGCGCAAAAGAAAATGTAAAAAAGACAACGCGTCAGCGTTTTCTTAACTTTAGGCACCCTGGCCCAGAACTGGCTCCTGATCGGAACTCGGAGAATCTGACTTATGAAAATGAGCTTTACTTATACGCTCCAGTTTTCGCAAAAGCGCCAGGGCAGGCTTTAGATGCACTTCGCACTTTCTTGTGCGGCGAAACTTCAGCAAAGACGTAAGCGCACTTCAGACACACTCTAATAGAACGGAGCAACGCCACAACCCGCAACCCATAACCCGGAACCTTTAACCTGATAATTTTGGCTATACTCGAGGGGTAGAATCAATCATGAGCACCTTTATTTTCATTGCGATCGCCATTATATACGCAGTGCTCAAGATCTATTTTGAAAAGCGATTTGCACCGCAGGATGCTGTTTCTGAAGAGCGGCGCCTGGCTGATCTGGCTTTTGCGTGCGGGTGCAGCGAATTTGAGCTGTTCGAGTTATCCGGAGGCAATTGGAATTTTTCACGGCAAAAGATAGAGCAAGATTTTAAACGCTACGTCAAAAACGGTCACGTACCCGCCTATGTTCGGGATACCCTTCGTCGTCATCCCCATAAGGGTGACAGAACCTATCAAATGCTGATCTTTTCCGGCGGCCGGCCACCGTATTTATAGTCCAACCGCTTTAATCGCCATATTTTCGTTTTGACATGGTTTTACGTTGGTGAAATACTGCCTGCCATGCAAACATGCCTTCGATTTGTGATAGCCGTGTGGGTCGGTCTGGCAGCCGGGTGCGCCTCCGACAGGGGCGATCCTGTCGGGTTGCCTGAATATGATGCGTCCGTAAACTTCAAGCAGATTTTCCAAGTCCCCCAGATCATCGGCGAGGGGGCTGATTTTCTGACTCTCAAATGTGATGTGCCTTCCGAACTGGTCCGCCAGTTCGACATTTACGCCCTGGCCATTGATGAGAGCGGGTATCCGCTTCGAAAGGTCAGCAGTTACACCCATGAACCCATGCTTGCAGGCCGTGATCACCTCTGGTTTTTCTTTTGGCTCTACGATCCGGTCGGGTCGACTGCCGGCCGGCAGATAAGTCATCATATCGAGTTCATTGTTGTCCGACAGGATACGGTTATCTTCCGACAGCGTGCCCGGCTCAAAAAACAATGGGGAGCACCTGATAGCAGACGGATCTACGATTTGCCAGCGCCACCTGATAACATAGAGGGCTACCTGGTAATCGGAGACTACACTTTTTTGGCGCTTGGGGATTACCGCAAACCAACCGGCGCATTCATAAAAGGCCGGTTGCTGGGTTCGCAGGGTCGCTGGTTACGGTTCAGACCCTGTGAGCCGTTGAGCGGAGCAGAGCCGCAGCCGGACACAATGGCATTTGAAATGGATCGGGGCTGGATTGAACTGACAAACGGTGCCGCCTATTCCATGCCTGCGGCGAAGAGCCCGGTTGAACCCTACATCGAAGGCTGGTGGGACGCCAAGGGCTGGTTTCACCCGCAACCGTTTATGATCCACGGGATCGACCCGGCCCATGAAAGCGGCTGCGGGCCCAAAAAACAATAGTTACGGAGAATCAGATGATCCTGGGCAGTTTTTATAAACCGGTGAGACCAATACCCTCGATCTGTATCTCAAGTTAGGGCGACAGGTACGGTCCGCGAAGGCCCGGTCGGTCTTTATGGAACTGTCCGAACAGGAGAAGCGCCACTTCGATACCCTGGCGACCGCATATGAAAAAGCGCTGTGAGCCGACCGAAGAGAACACGAAGGAAAGCGGCTATGACATTTGATGAATTTGTAAAAAGCATTGAAGACCAAAGACCGTCATCGCGACTGTCGGAAACGCTTACCTCCCTGTGGTGGGATAAAAAGGGCGACTGGGACAAGGCCCATTTTATTGCCCAGGAGATTCCAACCGTCCCGGGCAGTGCCGTGCATGCCTATCTTCACCGGGAAGAGGGTGCGCTGTGGAATGCCGACTACTGGTATTCCCGCGCCGGACGTCAGCGACCGAACATTCCGTTGGAAGACGAGTGGCGGTTGCTGGTTGAGGAGATGCTCAAAAATAGTTAGACCAGTTTAGCCAATTTTTTTTCGCCCACGAAATAAAAATTGAAGATATAGGTTGACACAAAAAAATAGTGTGTTAAGTTATTGACCGGTCGGCCAGTTAATTAATTGGAAATAAAATATGGACCGCATATCATGGTAAACAAAAGAGACCCGGAAGCCACGCGCAAGGCCTTACTTGAAGCTGCCGAGACGGTTTTCCTTGAAAAGGGCTTCGGGAACACGGCGCTCAGCGAAATTGCCCGCCGGGCCGGCATTACCAAGAGCCTGATCCACCACTATTTTGGTTCCAAGGAAAACCTGTGGCGGGAGGTCAAGCAACGGCGTTTCGACCATTATGCCCTGGAGCAGATGCAAATGCTCGCCGAGGCCGACCCTACCGCTGATTTGCTGCGTAATTCGGTCAAACTCTATTTCCGGTTTCTCAAGCAGAATCCCGAGATCGTTCGAATTCTGGCCTGGATGTTTCTGGAACGGGATCAGGAAGATTGTCTCAAAAAAGATCAGCAGCTGACAGAGGCGGGCGTGGCGCAGATCAGGGCCGGACAAAAAGCCGGACATTTGAGAGACGATTTGGACCCGCGTTTCATACTTTTTGTATTTCTCGGTCTCGTTCAGCACTGGTACCAGGACAAAGAGCACTTTGTTCACGATTTTGGAACCGCCGGACTTCCCGAGGACCTTGATGAGGCCTACCTGGGGGATATGCTCAAGATATTTATGGAGGGCGTACTGCCGCGTTAAGCGGTAACCGGCTCTTTTTTTTAACAAATTATTGACCGGTCGACCAGTTAATAACAGGCCGCCAGAGTTAAATGGTCGAATGAATGACACGGTTTTTTTAAGAATCGCGTTTTTAATTTACGGAAAAATTAATTTTTGTTGAGTTAACTGCTTGGATCAAAGGAGCTGCGACGATGAAAACAGGCAAAACCCTATCGACCCTGATCGGTATTTTATTCCTGGGAACGGCCCTGGCATTCGGATTCTGGCCCGGGCGTGAGCAGACCGCCAAACCCGCAAACACCAGGGCATTGGTGCAGGTGACCATCGTGACAGCGGAGGTCACGCGCCGTGAGATCCGGTTTTCCGGTATAACCCGCGCAGTCAGAAATGCCGTTTTATCCTTTGTTGTGCCGGCCCGCATGGTCAAAAGGCCAGTTGAGGTCGGTGACCGGGTAACCAAAGGCCAGATGCTGGCACAGCTCGATGTCCGCGAATTTGACAACGCCGTCGCCCGGGCCCGTGCTGAGGCAGCCGAATTGGAAGTTCGTCTGGGACAGGCTGCCCGCGATCAGCGACGACTTGAACGGCTTATCAAGGAAAACGCTGCGGCTATCAAGGACTCCGAGCAGGCTGCGGCCAGAACCAACGCCCTGCAGGCTGCCCATAAGGCTGCTCTGGCAAAGCTTGAAGAGGCCCGGCGGGTGCGTTCCGAAGCGACCCTGCGCGCGCCTTTTAGCGGCATGATCACGGCCGTATCGCTGGAGCCCGGTGAATGGGCGGCGTCGGGTCGGCCGGTGGTGGAACTGTCCGGTGACGGCGAGCTCGAACTGGAAGTGGAGATTCCCGAAACGGTGATCGGGCTTTTAAATCAGGGTGAAAAGGTCAACGTACTCCTACCTTTTATGGGCGGCAAAACAGTACCCGGTCGTGTCGATCACGTTGCCCGGGCCGCGCTGCGGTCGGGTCGGCTCTTTCCGGTCCTGGTATCGCTGGAACCGGCGCCTGAACTGACTGCCGGTCTGACTGCAGAGTTGGTTCTGTCGATTCAGACCCCACCCAGACTGCTCGTACCGATCAGCGCCATCGTTAATCCAGGTGCCAGCCGACCCAGCCTTTTTGTGGTTGAAAACAATCGGGTCCGCGAGGTTTTTGTGGAGCTGGGACCCTTTTGCGGTGATCGAGTGGCCGTTGACGGTGATTTGAGTGCCGGTGCGCGCGTGGTTGTAACGGGCCACACGATTCTCACAGACGGCAAGCAGGTGGAGGTGCGATCATGAATTTTATTGCAGCGCTGTTGAACCGCGGTCGATTAATTCTCACCGTAGCCGCCATTTTAGCGTTTACCGGTGCAGTCATGTGGCTGACCATGGTCCGTCAGGAAGATCCGCGTCTGCCCGACTACTGGGGCCAGGTGACCGCTCCGTTTCCCGGGGCCGGGGCCGTAACGGTCGAAAGGCTGGTTTTGGAACCCCTCGAGGACGCCCTGGCAGAAGCGGACGAGGTAAAAACGATCGAGGCCACGGCCTTTGACGAAATCGCCGTGTTGACCGTGGAATTGCGCGGTGAAACAAAGGACTTCGACCACGCCTGGGATGAGGTGCGCAAGGCGCTCGAATCAGCCCGCCGAGATTTTCCCACCGGTGCCGGCGCCCCCGTGTTGGACGAAGACCAGCAGGATCAGGATTCGGTTGTGCTGGCTGTCACGGGCAGCACTAACCGCCAGGACCTGCTCGAGGCGGCCCGCAAAGTAAAAGACCGGTTGCTGGCCAACCATGCCGTTTCCAAGGTTCATCTGGTGGCTGATCCCGGCGAACAGATCGTCATTGAATTGGACGACCCGGCCGCCCGACGCCTGGGCTTGAGTCCGGTTGTCCTGGCAGAACACCTTGCGGAACGAAACAGGATCATTCCGGGTGGTTCGATCGCGTTGGGCGGAAAGACAGTCAGGTTGCGGCCACTTTCAGAATTCAGTTCGGTGGCCGAGATTGCCGGCACTGCGATCACCCTTCCCTCGGGTAGATCCATCATGTTGAGCGAAGTGGCCGCTGTACGCCTGGGACCGGTGGAGCCGGCATCGGCACGCATGCGTTTTAATGGCGAAATCGCCGTGGGGCTGGCCGTTGTCCCCAAAAAATCTGTAAATCTGGTCGAATTTGGTAAAGATGTGCGCCGGAAATTGGCGGCTGTGGCGCCTGAAATTGCGCCGCTGAAGATAAATGAGGTCACCTTTCAGCCTGCCCGCACTGCGGCCCGGCTGTTTGGTTTGAGTCGTTCCCTGGCTACGGGAATGATGATCGTGGCCGGCGTCCTGATCACTGTCATGGGACTGCGCATGGGACTTGTGGCAGCCGCCGTCGTTCCGCTGGTAACCTTCTCGTCCCTGGCTTTGTTTGCCTGGAGCGGCGGCGTGTTGCATCAAATTTCGATTGCCGCCTTTGTGTTGGCCCTGGGAATGTTGGTGGACAATGCCATTGTCATGGCCGAGAATGTGCAGTGGCGATTGGATCGGGGTGAAAACCGGCGTGCGGCTGCTGCCGGTGCGGTGTCTGAGCTGGCAGTGCCCCTGGCCGGTGCTACCGCTACGACCCTGGCTGCATTTGTACCGATGCTGATTTCACAGGGGCCCACGGCTGCATTTACCCGGTCCATACCGATTATTATCATGCTAACCCTGACCGTAAGTTACCTGTTTGCCGTGTTCGTCACCCCGGTTCTTTCCCGCATGATGCTCGTGGCCCGTCCGGCCGACGGGACCACTTTGCTCGAACGGTTCGGCCAGCGTCTGGCCGGCTTTGCCCTGCAACACGCCAGGGGCGTCGTGGCCGGCGCCATGGTGCTGGTCATCGGGTCGGTCATTGCCGCCGGCAAGGTGAATCAACAGTTTTTTCCGTTCTCGGACCGCAACCAGCTGGTCGTTGATCTGAAATTGGCCGAGGGTTCGCACCTGGATGCGACCGATCAGGCTGCCAGGATCATCGAAGAGGCGGTGCTCTCCCATCCGGATGTGGCCCGGGTAGCCAGTTTTATGGGCCGCAGCGCCCCTCTGTTTTATTACAACATCAGTCGGGTACCCTACAGTCCCCATTTCGCACAGCTCATTGTTGAAACCCGCACCCGCCGGGATGTCGATGCGGTGCTGGCCTTTGTCGGTGAATTGGGTTCGGTTAAACTGCCCGGCATCGAGGTCGTTGGCCGAAAGCTGGAACAGGGCCCGCCCGTGCAGGCACCGGTCGAGGTTCGCCTTTTCGGGGATCGCTTCGACAGCCTGCACAAAGCGGCCGCAAGCGTGGCCGCTGAACTCGAATCCATATCCGGCACCCGGGACGTCCGGCATGATCTGGGGCCGGGCGCACCGATCATTCGATTTCAGGTTGATGATGCCACCGCTGCCCGCTATGGTCTGACCAGGGCTGATATCGCCCGGACGTTGTACGGAAGGACCCGCGGCCTGTCTGTGGGTGAACTGTATGTGGGCGAAGACCCCGTGCCGGTGGTCGTACGCTCATCGGCCGGCGAACGCCTGCCGGCCGAATCGCTCGAATCGGTTGATGTGGCGGCCGCCGACGGCAAGCTGGTACCCATCTCGCAGCTTGCCCGCCTGGAGACTTCCTGGAACCCGGCGGCCATCAAACATCGCAACAGCCGGCGAGTGGTTACGGTATCTTCTCAGCTCGGGGAAGGCGTCCCTTTTAGTCAAGTGCTGGCCGACCTTGTGCCCCGGCTCCGGCGAATGGATCTTCCCGCGGACATCCAGATTGCATTCGGTGGAGCGGCCGAAGGTTCGGGCGAGGCCAACACGGCACTGTTGACAAGTCTGCCCATCGGTCTGCTGCTGTTATTCGGGGTGCTGCTGGCCGAGTTCAATTCGTTTAAAAGGGTAGGGCTCATATTAATGATCGTGCCGCTTGCTGCCGCGGGTATTGTTCCGGGCCTGCTCATTGGCCATCAGCCCTTCGGATTTATGTCTTTGCTGGGTATTTTTGCGCTGGTGGGCATCGTCGTCAACAATGCCATTGTCATGCTGGAGGTGGTTGAGGCACGCCGCAAAGCCGGCGCAGATATAAATACAGCCGTCGCAGACGCCGTTGTCCGCCGCATCCGTCCCATCCTCCTGACAACGGCCACTACCGTGGCCGGACTGCTGCCCCTGGCTCTGTCCGAATCCACGCTCTGGCCGCCGCTGGCCTCGGCCATGATCTCCGGCCTGCTGGCCTCCACATTGCTGACCCTGGTGGTGGTACCGGCCGCCTACCGGCTGGTCTTTGCAAGCAAGAAAACCAGGCGCCGTTTCACCCTTCCACGCCTGTTCCCGCCCAAAGTTCAAGAACTGCAGTGATTTTTCAAACAAATGCTGAGCCCACCCGGGCTCTGCATTTGTTTGTTAGAGATCGTTTTCAAGGACAAGGCGATAACGCGGTTTTCCGGATTTCAGCTTTTCCAACGCATCGTTGACTCTGGACATCGGGAAGGTTTCGATCATCGGTTCAATGTTGTGCCGGGCGGCAAAATCGAGCATGAGGGCCGTCCTGGCCGGGCTGCCCAGGGGCGAGGAACCGAACGATTTCTGGCCAATGAGCATCGGAAAGACCGCGGCGGTGACCTGCGGGGCAGCACCGACAATATGCAGCATGCCCTGCGGGCTCAGCGCATTAATGTATGCATTCCAGTCCAGTTCAACATTGACCGTATCCAGGATCATGTTAAAATGGCCGGCCAGTTTTTCCAGGGCACCCGTATCGCGGGTATTCACAAAATTGTGGGCGCCAAACGCCCGGGCTTCGGCCTCTTTATCCGGACTGGTGGAAAAGGCCGTCACCTCACACCCCCAGGCTTTTAAAAAGCGCAGGGCCATGTGCCCCAGCCCACCGATGCCGACCACACCGACGCGGTCGGTGGGCTGGATATTGTTCTGGACAATGGGATTGAACACCGTGATACCGCCGCAGAACAGCGGGCCGGCCGAAGTCGGATTGACGCCCTCAGGCAGCGGGATCACCCAGCCTTTGTGGGCCCGCACTTTATTTGCAAAGCCACCGTGGCGTCCCATGATGGTGCCCTCGGCATCCGGGCAAAGATTGTGATGGCCGGACATGCACTGCGGGCAGGTCATGCATGATTTTGAAAACCAGCCCAATCCCACCGACTGGCCGGGTGTTAAATGGGATACATTATTGCCGACGGCGTTGATTTTTCCGACGACTTCATGGCCGGGTACGAATGGATACTGGGTGAATTGCCATTCGTTTTCGAGCATACTCAGATCACTGTGACAAATGCCGCAATATTGAACATCGATGTCGACTTGCTCATCACCCAGTTCCCCGGGATCATATTCATACGGACGCAGTTCATCACCGGCCGAATCGCTTGCATAGGCTTTTATGAACATTTTAAGACTCCTTTTATTTGAATGTCCGGGTTAATAAAGACAATGATAACCTAAGGCTCCTGACGGGTGATGCAAGCCATAAATTGAGGTTGAGGGATGTATAAAGTAGTTGTCAATAAGGTGTTCCGTTTAGATAGACCCTGCGCCAGCTGAAAAGCAAGCCGGAACAATTATGGAAAAAGTTTGGAGTTCGGAGTGCGGAGTTGTGGAAGCGCTAGCACGCTGCCAAATATTGAAAACGACTCGACTGAGCTCGTCGAAGTCTTGAAACTTGAAATTGGGGATCGGAACGTTATTCTGACAAACGCTCTGATACTTTTACCAGGCCGCAATGGCGCCGGGGAAAACCACTTTCTAAACGACTATTTTTTGCCAGATCGGCTTTTCGGCTTCTCTCTGGTAGGCTTCCGCATAATCTGCCGGTTCGGCCGACTGAATGGCTTCCGCTTCTGCTTCAGCGATCAACTCATCGCAAAGACACACAATCTCGTTGGCGGCTTTGCTGCCGGGTGCGTATTGTACAACCGAAACACCGGAAGTCATGGCATCCATATACGCAACCCGCTGGCACAGTTCGGTATCCATAATTTCCGTGTCAAATATTTCCAGCGCTGAGCGTGCTTCACGGCCGATGTTGGTACCATTGATCTTGCGGTTGATCAGAAGTTTGATGTCAAGGTCCGGATTATCTGACTGTGCTTCTTTAATCAGCTCCATGGTTCGCCAGCAGGCCCAGATATCCAGAGAACTGGGGCTCACCGGTACGATGGCCATGTTTGTGATTGCCAGAATTGATCGTGTGATTTCGGTGTGTGCCGGGGGCGCATCGATAACCACCATGTCATAACTTTGCTGCAGTGCTTCGATGTCATAATCTTTGAGTATCTGGGGATAGTGCAGGATTTCAAATGCTTTGTTGCTTTCGACGGCATGCCATTGAATGGCACTGCCCTGGGGATCAGCGTCGATCAGGACCGGGTTAAAGTTTTTTCTTTTCAAACTCGCGGTAAAATTAATCGCCGCCGTCGTTTTGCCGACACCACCCTTCTGGTTGACAAAGCTGATGATCATTGCAGGCTCCTCCTTTCTGCTGGCTGTAAATGAAAACATCCGGCATGATTCGGGTAGACAACCGAAACAGCCGCATTACTTTGTTTTTCAAATCGGTTGTTATGACAGGGACAATTGTAAGCGCCCCCAAAATACACCCACAAATCTTGGATGTAAAGTGAAAAACACATTATATGGGATAAATATTCAATGTATTGACCAACATATAGTGCTTTTGTTTAAAACAGGAGGATCCATCGAATGCGAAAATTCATTGTTTTGGTATTAGTTGCCTTTTTAGCGTGCCTGACCGTTCAGGCTGCCTGCGCCGCCGGCCCGGAATGGGAATTCGACCGCGATCACAGCAGCTTCTTTTTTGAGATCAAACACATTTACTACGCCACACGGGGGTATTTCGAAGACTTTGCCGGAACCGTTCGGTTCGATCCTGAAAACCTGGAAAACAGCACCATCGACATCGTCATTAAAACCAAAAGCGTCACCACGCAACTGAGCAAGCGGGACCGGCACGTGCGCTCGAGTGACTTTCTGGATGTCAGGCGTTATCCTCAAATGCGCTTTCAAAGCGGTCGCATCCGGTCCGTCAAAGGCAGCACTTACGAGGTGGAAGGCCGGCTGACCATCAAGGATGTAACCCAAAACGTTGTGGTTCCGTTTACTTTTTACGGTGTGCGTGAAAACCCTTTTAATCGCAAACAACTCGTGGCCGGTTTTGACGCCCGCTTCACCATCGACCGGCTCAAATTCAATGTCGGCAGCGGGAAGTATTACGAGATGGGGATCATCGGAAAAGATGTCGACATATTGATATCATGGGAAATGCTTCGTAACGCCTAAAGCGAGTGGGCGGTGAATTTAACCCTCTGAATATGTACGTGGCTTCAACCGGTCTCCGGCTGCCTGTATGGAAAAAGTTCGGAGTGCGGAGTTCGGAGTTGTGGAGATAACAATGATCCGGGATACTCACCATTTATATGGGCTTAAAATCCGCTGGACCGCGGTCGCGCTTGCCAGTGCAGTCCTGATGGCGGCGCTGTGGATAACCATCGAGAAACTAATCGGTTTTAAGATTGCGCTGCAGTGGCTGCCGGCTGCCCTGGCTGTGTCAGCCATGGTGCTCGGCGCGCTGCGCTGGCAGCTGGAGCTGAACCGCGATGGCGACGGGGCTTTGTTCAAAAGTCTGGGACCGGCCAACCTGCTGACCGTTTTGCGGGGTTTGCTGGTTGCCGGTGTGGCCGGATTTGTTGCCATTCAGCCCGAACGGCTTTCAGGTACCGCTGAAATCATGTGGCTGCCGGCCAGCCTGTTTTTGGCTGCCCTGTTGCTCGATGTTGCCGACGGCTGGGTAGCCCGCCGGTACAATCGAATTACCGAACTGGGACGGCGTCTGGACACGCAGCTCGATGGGCTGACGGTTCTTTGCGGCAGCCTGCTGGCGGTGATGTGGGCCAAAGCCCCGGCATGGATAATCATCGCAGGTCTGGCTTACTATCTTTTTACTGCGGGTTGTTGGCTGCGGGGGCGCCTGTCAGGGCCGTGCGGCGTGCTGCCGCCATCAAAAATCAGGCAGCTGCTGGCCGTTTTGATGATGGCCACGATCGGAATCATTCTTTTCCCGCCGGTACCACCCGCCCTTGGCCGGCTCGCGGCTGCAGCGGTCGCGGTGCCGTTTCTGGCCAATTTCCTATGGGATTGGTTCACAGTCTGCCGCATCAGGCCATCGTTTCCAAAAAACCGCTGATCCTTCGGGCCGTGTCCCGCCAATTTGGAAAGGCGTCGAACCGCCGGCGCGCTGCCAGGCTCAACTGCAGCAACTCGTTGCGATAGTCGTTCAAACGGTTTATAACGGCTGCCAGTAGTTCGAAATCATTCGGATTAAACAGGTACCCGGTTTTACCGTGCCGCACCAGTTCCGAGGCGCCACCCTGGCGGCAGGCCAGGGCCGGCAGACCAAACGCCATGCCTTCCAGGTACGCGATTCCGAATCCCTCATATGCAAACGGCATTGTGAGCAAATGGTGCGAATGCAAATATTGCCGGAGCGTGCCGTCATCAACATTGCCGCAAAGATTGACCCTGTCCGCAAGCCCACTGCTTGCGATCTGGTCTTTGATAAAGTCGGTATAACTGCTTTCGACCGCCAGATTGCCGATTACATTCAACTGCCAGTCGCATCTTTTTAAGCGTTGCAGAACGGTCAGTAGTCCGTGCAGGTTTTTACGGCGGATAACATTTCCGATAAACAGCAGTTTTAGCGGGCCCGGCCGCAGGCAGCGATCCTGGAGAACCTGATGATCATCAAGAGCGCCCAGCCGGTCGCCGCCGGGTGTGGCCACCACTTGCGGCCGGTTCAACCCGATCAGACCGGATACTGTTTTGCGGGTATAACGGCTGTTGAATACGAAACCGTCCAGCGTTTGCAGATAAGCCCGTTCAATGGTTCGGTACAGGGCGTTGGCCATAACCGATCGTTGCTCCATGCAGCGCAGGTGGTGAACGATGGAAACCACCGGGCAGCCGGCCATTCTTTTGAGGCGATGATTGGGAATAATCAAAGAAGGATGATTCAACTCGTCCTGCAACAGCAGATCGAGGCTTGCTTTGCCAATGCGATCGACAAGATTGGTGCCCAGGTTGTCCAGTAAATGCCGGGGATAAGAACGCCAGGGCAGGGCGAAGACGATGACCCGATGCCCGGCTGCCGTCAGGTGGTGCGCCAGCATGCGGTCGTATAAAAATCCGCCGCTCAGATTCCGAAGCGATCCGTAAATGACCAGGCCGATACGCATACGATGGGTGTGTCCCAATTGTTTTTTGTCATTTGGTATTGGAGATTTTCTTCAGAAAATACCTGGACCGGGCTGAGTCATCCCGGATAATTTTTAAGCCTGTTTCTGTGCCAGACCCTGAACGACCCGTCCTATTCGGGCTCGGGACGAACCGGTACCCCGGCAGCCTTCGGCAGCCTGCCTTGGTCCGCCATCTTGATACGTTCAGGACGCCACTCGAGCAAAGCACCGATTATTCCGGCGAGCACCTGGAGCGCAAAAAAAGACAGTGAAACAGCCATGGCTTTTTCTGCCGGAACAGAAAGCCATCCCAGCATAACCACCAGCCCGCCTTCTCTCAAACCGATACCGCCCGCCGCCACCGGCAGCAACAGGATCATGGAAATCGCCGCAAATATCCAGCATAAGTCGAGAAAGGTGACATGGACATCAAAACCCCGGCAGAGCAGAAAGAAGATTCCGGCGCCCAGAAGGTGAAACACCAGGCCAAGGCAGATGACCTGTAGAAGCAAAAACGGCTTTTGCAGGTAAGTCCGGCAAACTGCCAGCATCCCTGCCAGGATGCGGCCTGCCGGCCTCAACTTTATGGCAAACTTCGGGAGAGTATCTGCAAAGCGTTGAATCAGTTTATCCGGCACTTCCGATTTAATCAGCAGTACGCAAACGATCAGTACCCCCAACGCCAGAAAAAAACGGCTCTTCAGTGCGGCGATACCCGCGGTCTGTGAGCCCAGCAGTCCGAGCAAACCCATCATCAGCAGGGCAATCCACCCGGTGATACGATCGAACAAGATCGAAGAAATGATGGCCTTCGGGTCATGGCGGTATTTGATCAGCTTGTGGGCCTTGACGACTTCACCGGCTATCTGGCCGGGAAGTAGCAGGGCGTAGAACTGGGCCACAAACTGAAGCTTGAACAGCCGGCGGAAAGCATGGCCGCTAACGAGTCGAGACCATTTCAAGGTACCGACAGCCGTGGCTGTGAGGTAAAGGGCCAGCGAACCGAGCAATACTTCGGGTGGCACGCCGAACAGCGTATTCAGCAACCGGTCTGTATCAATATACGTGAAAAGCCACAGCAGCAGGCCGATACTTACGCATAGCTTAATTCCGACCCGAAACTTTGGCCCTGAAAAAAGTTTGAATGGATGCATCATCATTGTACCTTGAAAAGAAATCGATGCTGTTAAGATAGGATGCTTCCCGCATTAGTAAAGATGAACATCGAAATGTCCAGCGGCGAACAGGCGCAGGACTGCAGACTCAGTAAAGGTTACCCGCCTCCGGCGGATCGGTGCCTTGAATCGAAACCACATGTGGAAACGGGCAGGGTGACGCCTTTATCGCCTGCGCCGTCGCCCTGCCCGTTTTGGGGGAGAGGTATTATATGATAGGGTTTTGGCTGTGACCGCCCTTTACTTTCTCCAGGTTGAGGTTCGTTAAGGCTTCTGGAGTTGCGCCGGTTGCGACCGAATCATTCCGCTACCATGGCAACCAGATCGAGATCATATAATTTGTATATGGCGCTGAGCACCAAAAATTCTGAAATTCCGGATTCGATCACCACCTGTTCGACGGTGCGGGTACCATCCAGCAGGATGGCTACTTTCAGCTCATAGCCTTTGAATTCGATTTCTCCTTGAAACGCCGGTTTTTTCAGCTGAAAGCGTATTTCATTGTGCGGTATGACCCGGCGATACTCCTGGACCCGGAGATCGATCCCGTCCAGGATGTCAAAATAGTTCTGATCGACCGGAAGGGTGTCGTCTTCTTCGGAAATAACGCCCTCATGGAAGTCCGAATTAAAGTCCAGCCAGGTGGCCGCCAGTTTGGCCGCCTGGCCGCCCCTTTTTTTGCCATTCAGGCAACTGATCACACTGCCTTTTAAAAGACTGAACATGACTTTTTGCCCGTCTCTATGTTCGAGGCTGAGGGTGCCGGTGGCCTGTTTTTCCCTCAATGGTGTCAGAATAGAATGCAATGATTGGTACATTGGATGTTACCTCCCGGGGCCAACGAATCCGCTGGCTATTCGTTTGATCTGATCACGTGTTTAAGCAAAGAGAATGCCAGTTTTGGCGATCATTGATTAATTGCATAATATCAATATATTATCAGTTCAATCGGTTATGTTAAGAAATAGCGAAAGAATAAATTGTGGCAAAATACCCAAGGGTATGCGTAAAAAGACACATAAAGTTCACCTTTTTTGGGTTGAATATTTCACAGTTCAACCCTTAGCGGGAGGCTGGTATACGTTAACAAATCTGTTAAAACCGGTCGACCGAACGGTAAGCGGGTATTCATGCAAGCACGCATTAACGCGCACATCCACCGCAATGTGACCTTCCATCGCCTGGCTCTGGATTTTTACCAGTATGTCAGATCCCAGCGGGCAGCTGTCCGCTGTTTAGGCAGGCAGTATCGTCGCAGTCGAAGATATATCGAAATCGATATTACCTATCGCTGCAACTTGAAATGTGCCAATTGCAACCGTTCCTGCACCCAGGCGCCGAGCAGCGCAGAAATGTCAGTGGCCCAGATGGCGGCCTTTGTCGACGACTGTATTGCGAATCGGGCAAGCTGGGAACGGATTCGGCTGTTGGGGGGCGAACCGACGCTGCACAGTGAACTGGCATCGATGGTGGCATTGCTGCTGGATTATAAGGCGAACCACAATCCGGGGGTGCGTATCGTTATCTGTACAAACGGTCACGGCCGCCGGGTCAAACGAGCATTAGCCCGGCTGCCGGCGGGTGTCCAGATTAAAAGTACTTACAAAAACGGTAAACAGCGCCTTTTCAGGCCGTTTAACCTGGCCCCGATCGACAATCGCCGGTACAAATTCGCTGATTATTCCAGTGGCTGCAGAATTTTATCCGATTGCGGAATCGGCCTGACGCCGTTTGGCTATTATCCCTGCGCCATCGCGGGGGGGATCGATCGCATATTCGGATATAGACTGGGTAGAAAACACTTACCCAACGACAAGGATGATTTGCTGGACCTGCTGCATATTTTCTGCCGCTTATGCGGGCATTTTGGTTTCGGATGGCCCACAAAACGAGCCAGGATGTCGTCTACCTGGAAACGGGCCTACAGGCAGGCTCAGTTGAAGTGAAGTTCAGGGACGTGTTTATGTTAGGGATTATAGTAGTTGTCAAAAATATGTTCCGTATAGATAGACCCTACGCCAGTTGAAAAGCAAGCCGGAAAAATTATGGACAAAGTTCGGAGTGCGGAGTTGTGGAGCCTGCCCTGGTGCCAAGGCGAAAAACGGGGTCGTTATGTCAAGATTATTTTCATTGCTCAGATAATTCGAGATCCGATCTGTACCCAGTTCTGGGCCAGGGTTGTGGAAGCGCTTGCGCACTGTCAAATATTAGAAACTTGAAACTGGAAATTAGAAACTGGGGGAAAGGAATTCTATCTTTTTTTTGATTTATCTCTGAGCTACGGTCGATCGGATGAATGCCATCGTGATGGCCTGCACATTCTCAGGGCAGTTTTTTTCTAATGATAAAAAACTCTTAGAGCGTTTGGAGAATTAAACGTTATCGACAATCCACACAAAACTCAAAAAACTACCCATATCGGAAAGTTATTCTGACAAACGCTCTAACACGAATTAAAAAAACTTTTATCAACCGCCCCTGAATGTCCTGGTTTGATTGGCCGATGGTCAGGCTTCGTTCAGGATCATACTGTCGTTGGGTTGGAAGTTTCGGCGGGGTAGTCCGGAATTCCTGGCAACATAGCCCGGAACCACGACGCCGGAATCAAATTGAGCGTAGTTGATAAATGTTCTGCCATCGATTCGGACTTTCATGCCCCTGACCGGATCTCTCAGCGGTACGATGGCATAAGCCTCCCGGTATTTGTCTTTGGCATCGGCGTAACCCATTTTTCCCGCCTGTTGGCCAATATTTACTTCGATATAGAATCTGGAATCATCCAGAATTTGATTTTTATATGTATTTCCGATCTCTGTTATCACTGCATCCAGATTAGAATCCATTGGTAATTTCCTTCAGTATTTTTTGGGCCTGAGAATATTTTTTCGAAGATATTCGAACCTTTTGTCAGTTATTGTTCAAATCCGCACTGACGTAATTTAATTCAATCTGTCAGACTGTCAACCGGATGTCAGGCATACGCGCCATTTTGAAAAGGGCGTGGTTTTCAGTCAGCCCATACAATTTATACAGGGCCTTGCCCCGCCACAGAAGCGCCTGTGTTGGGCCGCAAACCGATTGCAAAGGTTGGACTGGCCACCATTAAGCTTTTGGTTGACTTGAAGCTATCATCTATGAAATAGATACCAATCTACGTATCACACGGCGCTCCAATTGCAGGTATGGCTTTTCCCGGAAAGGGCAGGTATGGAATTCTTGAATGACAACGGTGGTGCTCGCTCGGGCGTTGACAGGCGCAAATCTCCCTCTTTTAACTATCCCGATGACAGAAGATCCGGTGAGGATCGCAGAGACGGCCATGATCGCCGAAGATCTCCAAGACCCCGGTTCGGCTTGCTCAGAGAACGACGGCTCAAGTTAAAGGTCCTTACCCACAAGAGCTTTCTGCATTATTAGTTTTGCCTGCAAAAAGGCGCATTATATCGGACATGAACACCGGCGCCAGACGGACCATAAGATCGGCCGAAGGCCCGCTTGACTTAGGCTCTTGCCGCACGTCGCACTTTTTCATTCTTCACTGTAACCCGGCCCGAAAACCGTGCGTCCGATGGCAAGGCGCAGCTCTCTGTCGGGAAATTCTTCGGGCTTGCCCGGCCAGTGAATACCCTGCCATACGACCCTGTCCAGGCCTTTGTCTTTACTGCATTGCGGACAGGGGCGTGACCGACCAGCATCGGCTGATGCCTGCGAGCCGACATGCACCAGCGACCCGGCCGGGTCGCCTCTGGCATTTACGCCACATATCAGTGAGCACCCGCAATCGAGCCATTTAAAGGCAACCCCGATGGCCTCCGGATGTTGAATCAGCATCCGGTAACAGGCGTCATCGAAGGGGGTCGTATTTTGATTGGGCGGTTTTCCCATGAATCCAGTTATCCTTGAACGCTTGAGTCCTTTTCGGTCGGGGGTGCCCGAAAATCGATGCTTTCGCTCTCATCATCAGATTCCTCGAGGGCGACCAACTGACGCGTGCGCTTCTTTTTGACCACCAGAAATGCAATGGCCAGCGTCAGCAACACCATCATCGCAGGAAACAGCTCCACCAGGGCCAGGCGGCTTTCGGCTTTTTGCGGGGCCACCGACTCGATTCGCGGGGGCATTTCCTCATTTTGGCCGGATCGATTGTACAGCGTTAAAGCGGCCGCTCCCAGGTATATGGCAACGAAAATGATGGCCACACCGGCCATCCGTTTTTCGGTCTTACTCAACATTGATAAACACTCCCTGCAATCTCATACCTTTGCATTAAACCCAATTGATATTGCGGGCCGTGGAAATTATTTCCGGGTGATGTGTGCGCGTTTCCAAAAGGCACTTTATACACATTTTCATTGATCGTCAATTCATCCCATTTCTTATACCCATGGCAGATCAATCAGCAAATATGCCTTTGCGATAGCCGTCCAGGTGATCGGAACGCAGATTGGAAGGGCTGTCGATTGCACCCTTTTTGCCCTCGATGCTAACAAAAGCTGACCCCTTTACACTCAATTAAATTAACCCATTTAGTGCGCGTCTGTTTGCAAGATCGAATCTGATCAAAATCGGAGGTCAGCATAATATTATCGATGG
>Ga0126335_1000229_pt1 | contig 26578 bp, 29 predicted proteins | sample OlaspJWI45metaG_FD_108409 | JGI IMG/M metagenome (GOLD analysis project Ga0126335, IMG submission 108409) | Marine gutless worms symbiont microbial communities from Oahu, Hawaii - Olavius sp. 1 OAHU.JWI-45 metaG | ecosystem: Host-associated > Annelida > Digestive system > Unclassified | place... | reverse complement strand
GGTACACTGTCGGACATGGTGGCCTCCTTCCCTGGCTAAATGTTTGGTCTCGCAACCTTTATTTAACCATATCGAGGCCACCGCCTCAAATGTGCGAAAAATATTATACGTTATGAAGGTATAAGCGCTTAAACGGGATTTTCCTTATACCTTAAGCCTTCGACCTTCTACCTAGAAAAAGGGGCGTCGCCCGAAAGGCACGCCCCTTTTTTTGAACTCCTATGTCGCGCTTATCTTATTTTGCGAACAGAGCCGCAATGGCACCTGCCTGCGGATGGGCAAAAATAAGGATAAGGGATACTACCAGTGCGTAGATACACAGAGACTCGATCAGCGCCAGGCCGATGAGCAGGGTTACGGTAACCTTACCGGAAGACTCGGGGTTTCTGGCAATACCTTCAACAGCAGACCTCAAACCGAGTCCCTGGCCAATACCACAACCAAAAGCTGCAATGGCGATACCGAAACCGGCGGCAGTGGCACACGCGATAAAAAACTGTAATGCTTGAGCTTCCATACCTACTTCTCCTTAATTTGAAAGGTTTTAGTTTGCTTCTTCCATTATCCCATTACGTGTACAATATCCCATTTATTGTACAAAATTCGACGGGCCGGCATTGTGTGTGGCCGGCCCGATGTTAACGCTTAGTGCGCGTGCTCCATCGCGCCTGTAAAGTACATGATGGAGAGCAGAAAAAACACAAACGCCTGTACGAGGGCCACAAAAACACCCATGGCCATGATCGGTAGCGGAGCAAAAAACGCACCGGCCAACATAAACAAGATGGCCAGGACCAGCTCGTGGCCCATCATGTTTCCAAACAGACGGAATGAGAGGGACATGATCCGGGCCAGGTGGCCGATGATCTCGATCGGGAAAATGATGGGAACCATCCACCAGATCGGGCCGAGAAAGTGTTTGATGTAGCCCGCGCCGTGATACATGACGCCGATGATGTGTGTAAAAATGACGACAACCAGGGCGCACGAGGCCGTGGTATTGAGGCTGGCGGTGGGCGGATAGAAGCCGGGCAACAAGCCCGACAGATTGCACGCCGCGATATACAGAAATACCGTGGCGATGAGCGGGAAGAACCAGCGGCCTTCGTCACCGGTCAGATCCACCATGAACTCTTCCATGCCGTCAATAACGATCTCAAAGAAGTTCTGGCCTTTGGTCGGGATCATGCTGAGCCCTTTGACAGCCAGGCCAGCCACCACGATGAGAAAGATCATAATGATCCAGGAATAGATGACATGGGGATAGTGATGCGCGAAATCCCCCAGACCGATCAACTCACACAGATGTACGAAAATCATATAGGGATGTTCCACCTTAGACCGCCTCCTTGAAAATTAGGTTTTTCACTTCTAAGAGTGTCGCCAGGATAATGCTGGCCACTACTACCGAAAGGCCGACTATCAACCCCAGAGGGTTAACGAAATGCCCGGCAATCAGAATGAAGATAATGATGCCGCTGGCAATGAAACGCATGTAATATTTGGCTAAAATGGAGTTATGCGAGGAAAGATGCGGTGGGGTCAACGCCTTGTTGAGGGTCCGAGCCAGCAGATGGAAGTTGATCGTTACCAGCAGGCCGCCAAACAGCACACCGCGGGCGAAACCGGGTGTCGCCAGCCACCATCCGCCCAAGCTGAAAAGGGTGAACAGGACCCAGTTGCTACGGGTAACGAATTTTAGTAACCGTTTTTGGATATCCACCTTGCTCGTATTCCTCTGGTCTCCGGGTCGTTAGAACTTGCGGCTCTTTTTAATGGCGAGCGCGATATTCCGGAATCCAGCTGCAATTCCAAATCCCAGAAAAATAAGGGTCAGCCACGGAGCCGTTGCGAATTTCCGATCAAGATAGACGCCGAAAGCCAGACCAATAAATATGGACAGCGCCACCTGGAACCCCAGGCTGCTGTAATACGCCAGTTCCTTAAGGGCGCGTACTTTTTCCCTTTTCATGCAATAAAACGCCTTGCAAACGGGGGCTGTGAGATCCAGCCCATTCAAGGGAAATTCATTTAACACAGCTTGTCCGGCGAGTCAACGAAAATAACGCTCAAGGTCGGGGTCGACCGGCCGCGTCCGCGGTGGGTTACAAGCGTGTGTATCCTCCGGATATTAATAGTGATCTTGAATCCTGATGCCGGCTTGTGGTGCGCCGGATACAAGGAGGCCGTAAAGCGGTCGGTCAACAGTGTTCCAGTATGATCCGACGGGCCTCGAATACCGGCCCATCCAGGCAGGCATGCCGGCACTCTTCGTCCAGGGTGTCTGTGCTTTTTACCGCACATCCCATGCAAGCCCCCATGCCGCAGGCCATGATGGTTTCAACCGACACCTGGCAGTCCACTTGAAACCGGTCCGCCAGGGCGGCAAGCCCCTGCAGCATGCCCACCGGACCGCAGGCATACAGGCTTTGCACATCCCGCGCAGCCAGCGACCTTTCCAACGGCATGGTAACCAGGCCCTTTTCACCGGCGCTGCCGTCATCGGTGGTTGTATAGACCTGCAGGCCCATCTTTTCGAAATCCGCTACACACAGCAAATCCGGAGCCGATCGCCCCCCCAAATATACCCGGATCAGGTCCGGATCATACCCCGCTTGAAGCATATGCGCCGCCAGGAAAATAAGGGGCGCAATACCGATGCCGCCCCCGGCCAGGGCCACATTGATCGGCTCGGGGGGCAGGGTATATCCCCGGCCGAGTGGGCCGAGCAGGCTGAGGGAATCACCGGATGCCAGGGTCCCCATCTGATGGGTGGTCGGTCCGACAATTTTGTACAACAGTTCAATCCCCGCTACCTTCTCACCCTCTTGGATCAGCCGGTGAATGGAGAAAGGCCGCCGCAGCAACGGGGCATATCCATCATCGACTTTTAACATGACAAATTGTCCGGGAGTCGCTTGCGCATACCCGGTTTCGATGGAGATCCCCATACAGCGGTAGGCTGCGCCCAGTGAGCGATTCCATATAACCTTTCCATCTCCAAGAATCATAACAATGCCTGTCACCTTCCAAATTTAAACGATCACGCGCTTACCCCGCCGTGTCGACCCGCAAGCCTATCACCGCGGCAAACCGTCCTGTGTGCCGGGCTTCTCCCCGGTATGAGTAAAAGTAGTCGGTCCGGCAGCGGGTGCATAAATTCCCGCCATGAATATTTTCCAACCGCAAGCCGGCGCCAACCAGCTGGTCGCAGCTGATTTTCCAAAAATCGAAATGGTTGTCGCTGACCTTGTAATTCCAAAATTTTTTCGGAATTTCATTCCGGTAATGAATGAACTCAGCGCAGCACGGCCCCAGCGAAGGGGTGATGGCCGCCGCCAGATCACGACTACGGCAGCCGAATTGTCTCTCCATGGCGGCCACTGTTTTTCCGGCGATATTTGCGATACTGCCCCGCCACCCGGCATGCACATTGGCTACCACGCGCCGCACCGGATCGTACAGCAAAATGGCCTGGCAGTCCGCCACCTGGACAACCAGGGCCAAGCCCGGAATATCCGTGATCAGCGCATCTCCTAAGCGCGGCTGCCCGCTCAGGGCGGCGGCCGGCAGTGATCCGGTATAGACCAGGATCTCGGTTCCATGCACCTGCTGGGCGTATACCATATAGCGGTAATTCCCGGCCTTTGCAACCTGGCGCCGGTTGTCCCGAACATTTTCCGTGCGGCCGCCGACACTGAAAGCGACATTCAATTCGTTGAACGGGGGTTGGCTGAATCCGCCTTTTCTGGAAAAAACGTGATGGGACAGCTCTGTAAAAGCAGCCAAATGGGTGAATTGAAAGAAAACCACCCCGGCGCGTTCGGCCTTGATAAGTGAATTGCCGGACATATGCGACGACCCCATCTAAGCGCTGTGGTGACCCGGGTACCCGGATTCCAGTATCCGCTTGATAATCTCGGACGTGGAAATGCCCGGCAACAGCGGTACCCGGACAACCCGGCCACCGGCGGCTTTGACCTCCGGGGCACCGATTATCTGATCCGCCTCCCAGTCCGCGCCTTTGACCAGGACATCCGGCTTGATGGCCTGAATGAGCAGCAGGGGATCCGGTTCATCAAAATAGGTTATATACGTTACACATTCCAAAGCCTCCAGCACCTTGGCCCGCATATCCTGGGCCACGATCGGCCGCGTCGCACCTTTGATGGCGCGCACCGACCGATCCGAATTCAAGCCGATCACCAACAGGTCACCCTGTTGCCTGGCGGTGGTCAGGTAACTGACGTGGCCGGCATGCATGAGATCGAAGCAGCCGTTGGTAAACACGACCCGGCTTTGGTTTCGGCGGTGTCTGGCGAGGGCCGCCAGCAATTCATCGAGTTCAAATAGTTTGCCCATGGTTCCGCGTCCCGTATTCCATTTGAGTCCGTGCCAGAGTGAACACATCCACGCTCCGGGCACCGGCTTGCATCAAGGTTCGCGCGCATTCGTTCGCCGTGGCCCCGGTCGTAAAAACATCGTCGACCAGCAATACCTTTAGCCCGGCCACGGTCATGCCCGCGGGTACCCTGAAAGCGTTTTTCAGATTCGCAGCCCGCTCCCTGTGGCCCAGGCCGGTTTGGGAGATGGTCGGTCTAGTCCGTTCCAAAAGGCCCGGCGCCGCCGAACCCTTTTTTAGACCGGTCGGCATCTGTTGGTCAACCTGGTCCCAGGCCTGCAGCAACAACCAGGATTGGTTAAACCCACGTTCGGTTGTACGCCGGGGATGCAGCGGAACGGGAACTACCACATCGAAATCGTCGGGATACCAGTGCTCGCTCAACTGCGTCCCCATCAACCTTCCCAGCGGACGGGCCAACCCGGTCCGACCGTTATACTTTAGGTGATGGATCAGGGCGACCAGGCTATCTGCAAAAACCACAGCGGCCCGGGCCCGGCCGAATTGCCATTGATAGCCGCTGCACGTGCCGCAATGGTGATCCGGTCCCTCCCGCCCCACAAACATTTGGCCGCAACAGGTGCACAGAGGGGATTGAATCAACATAACACCTTTCAGGCAGTCTGCACACAGGTAGTCCTTCAAGAGGGCAACCGGCCCGCACCGCCGGGATTGCAGTGGGTATGCAGTGACTTTTTGTCCAGCGACCCGACGCGCCATGGAACCACCACAGGCCTGGCAGCGCGGAGGCAACAGCGTGTTTATGAGCGCCTGGCCGACAGCCACCCAGAAACCGGCTCCGTTGTCATGCCTTCGTATCTGCACTTTACTTAAATTCCGTCTCCCGATGCAAGCAGCGCTGCCGGTAAGCTTCGTACATCACCACCGCGCCGGCTACGGAGGCGTTCAGGGAATTCAGGGCGCTAGCCTGGGGTATGGCGACCAGAAAATCACACTGCTTTTTCACAAGTGGTCGCAGCCCCTTCTCTTCCCCACCAATGATAATAGCCAGTGGGCCGGTAAGATCGGCCGAGAACAGGGACTGTCTGCCGGCGGCATCCATACCGGCCACCCAAAAGCGGTTCGCCTGTAATGATTTTATCGCTGACACCAGATTGGTGACCACGGCGATGCGGACATGCTCCATGGCACCGGCGGAAATCCGGGAAACGATAGGTGTCGGCGCAGCCGCCCGGTCACGGGTGCAAAGAATCCCGTCCACACCCGCACATAGGGCGGTTCTGAGAAGCGCGCCGAGGTTATACGGATCCAGCACCTGATCCAGAAGGAGTAAAAACGGGGCGGGGTTGCCGTCCAGACTTGATAGCAGCTCCGGCAGTTCAAAAAGCGGCAGCGGGCCGACCTGGGCGGCGACCCCCTGATGTCTCCGGTCGCCGGTGATGGCGTTCAGGTTATCCGCCGGCACCTGGTGTATATGCAGACCGGCCTTTTGAGCCAGTTGTTCGATCTCCACAAGACGGCCGCCCTTTTTCCCGGGCGTCAGCATTATCTCCAGTATGTCGCGCCGCTTGGCACGCAGGGCTTCCTGGACGGGGTGAATACCGAAAAGAATTTCTGGTTTCAAATGCAGCTCCTGGACATGACTGCCCACCTGGGCTCACCGGCTGTATTGGGATATCAGGGTTACCATTTCATCGACAGCTGTCTGCAGGTCGTCATTTACGATGATATGGTGGTATAGGTCGCTTTGTGCGATTTCGGCCCGGGCATTGGCCAGTCGCTTGGCAATCGTCGCGGCATCATCTGTCCGCCGGGCCTCAAGACGCGACTGCAACGCCTCCATCGATGGCGGCATAATGAAGACGGTGACACAGTCGGGGTAGCGTTTTCGAATCTGATAAGCGCCCTGTACATCGATATCGAGCAGCACGGTTTGGCGCTTAGCGAGGGCGGCATCCAAAAACTCCGCCGATGTGCCGTAATAATTGTCATGCACCCGGGCCCACTCGGCCCATAGACCGTCTTCAATTTTGCGCTCGAATTCCGCGATGGAAACGAAATGGTAATCGACTCCCGGACGTTCGCCGGTGCGGGGCGGACGGGTGGTCGTGGACACCGAAAATACCAGATCGGGAACCAAATGGCAGAGTTGGTTGCAGATGGTGGTCTTGCCGGTACCTGAGGGAGCTGAGAGGACAAAAAGGGTGCCGGTGTCTGGCCCATCGGCATCTATGGGGGGACGCTTTTGCAAGGCCTACTCTTCCCCCAATCCAGCGTAACGCTGGGCGACGGTTTCCGCCTGGATAGCAGAAAGGATGATATGATTGCTGTCCAGGACAATGATCGAGCGGGTTCGCCGTCCATGGGTGGCATCCACCAGGCGATCATTTTCTTTGGCCTGATCCTTCAGGCGTTTCATCGGTGCAGAATTGGGTGTTACAATGGCCACTACCCGTTCGGCAACGACCGTATTTCCAAATCCGATGTTCAAGAGGTTGGTTTCCATTTCCTCTCCTTGGCGCACATAATAGATTGTACACCTTTACTAAAAGCCTGCGTCTCGCCCCCAGAATGTCCCCTCTATAACGAGTGTCCCGCCAAAAGGGGTAGGTTTTGGTTCGGGGCAAGGCCGCAGCATTCTTTGCATCCGCAGGCGTAGCGCGCTACGTTGAGGAATGCAAAGAAGCGAGAACGCCGCCCCGGGCCAAAAGATGCCCCTATTACCTTAAGTGTCCCGCCACAAGGGGTAGGTTTTGGTTCGGGGCAAGGCCGCAGCATTCTTTGCATCCGCAGGCGTAGCGCGCTACGTTGAGGAATGCAAAGAAGCGAGAACGCCGCCCCGGGCCAAAAGATGCCCCTTGTGGTGGGACACTACTCGACGTTCTGCACTTGTTCTCTAAGCTTTTCAAGTTCGGCTTTTACTTCGACCACCATATGGGCAACACCGGCCTTGCCGGTTTTCGAACCGATGGTGTTAAACTCGCGGTTAAACTCCTGCAGGAGAAAATTGAGCTTGCGGCCGGCCGTTTCCGGGGCCTGCATAAGGCTGCGAAACTGTTCGACATGGCTGTAAACCCTTACCAGTTCTTCCGAGATATCGCTCCTGTCCGCCAGGAGCGCCGCTTCCTGCGCAACCCTGTCCGGGTCGATCTCTACAATGCCCTGGGTCAGAGCAGTGATACGATCCTGCAAGCGTTGTCGATAGTGGTCCGCCAGATCAACCGAGGCAGTCTCGATAGCCTGCACTCTTTTTTCTACAAATGCCAGCCGCTTTTGAAAATCACGGGCCAGGAATTCGCCCTCGGTTTTACGCATGGCGACCAGTTCGGCCAAAGCTTGTGCCAGGCACTCATCCACGGCCGGCAGGCAGGCGGTTAGGTCCGGCTCGCGTTCGACCGGTCTGATGATGCCACCGACATCCACAATGGCATCCAGTGAAATCGGGGTGTCGATGTTGAACGTTTGCCGAATGCTGTCCAGAGCCTCATGGTAAGCCAAGGCCCGGGTCTCATCAATCTCAAAAGCGAGACTATCAGCTGCTTTGTCCTGAATTTGCACCCGGATATCGATACGGCCCCGGGTCAGATGTTGCACCAGTGCGCTCCGGATCCGCTCTTCCAGCCCTAAATAACGAGACGGCAAGCGGACGTTCAAATCCAGATGGCGGCTGTTGACCGATCGAATTTCCATATGAACGGCCAGCCCGTCGGCAATCGATTCCGCCCGTGCAAACGCCGTCATGCTGTGAATCATATGCTTTTCCTCATCCTCGCCGACCTCCGGCTCGGTCAAGCCGCGATGGCATCCATATAGTTAGCCCTTATCTGTTCCAATACGGCCTGTAACCCGGGATCGGCGTAGTCCGGGTAGGTCCAGGGGAGCGAATGAAAGCGGTTTTTTTCATATAACAGGGTTAAATCGGCATAAATGGACTGGCCGATGTAAATCCTGTGGGCGAAGTTCTTTCCGGTCGCCAGCACAAACCGCGAAGGCAGCAGATAGCCGGGGTCAAGGTTGATCCGGCGTCTTCCAGCCCGCGCCCATTCAAGTTCCAGCTCGTTGGTGAACAATTTGATCTGCGGCAACTGCTCCTGGGCGATGAGCGGCTGAAAGCTGCAAAGCCGCCTAAAGAGCGGCTGCCCCATTTCAGCCTCATAATAATCGGTATAATCAAAGGATAGCCACCGGCTGATATAGTCAACCGGACCAAACTGGTCTGCAAGTGCCGCGACTACCGGCCGGTAGAGACTTTTCTGCGGGGTGAAGAGCCCGATTGTCAATTTGGCGGATTCAGGCGGTTTGGGTCGACTCATAATTATGAATTTACGTTAGAGCCAAGCCGGCGGGTCACTCAATGGATTTGGCCTCATCAATTAGCATTATGGGAATATCATCCCTGATTTCATACAACAGTTTACATGCCTCGCAGATCAAACCATCCCCGGCTTCATTGAGATGAATGTCGCCTTTGCACTTCGGGCAGGCCAATATATCTAGCAGCTCCTGGCTGACAGCCATGTCAGGTCCTCCAATTTTTTCAGTTAGTGTAATCCAATTTTTCTTTTTTCAACCGATCGGTCAGGCAATCCATTTAACGGACCAACACTAGGTATTGACGATATATAAGGCTTATACCAGATTAATTTAATACTGGCAAAATAGAAGCCACTTTTGCGCCAACCTTCAAGATATACCACTGCGGGCGAGATTTCTTTTTTCACGCGCAATTGTTAGACAGAGATCTTCATAGATTGATGCTGTTGCTTCCCACGTATGTTTTTCGGCTGTCAGGCGGGCGTGCCGGCCTACGGAACGCCTAAGATCTGCCGCCTTAAGCAATTGCAGAATACCTCCCAACTTATTAGGATCTTTAAAAATATACCCATCTCTGCCATCTTCTATGATGCCAGACACGCCCGTAGCGGCGCTGCTGACAACCGGCAAACCACACGCCATTGCTTCGAGAATGCTCATACCGAAGGCCTCCCTCAGCGAAGGCAATACCACCACATCAGCCGCAGCATAATAATGCCGCACATTGTCAGTAAGGCCCTTAAATAAAACCCTTTCTGACACACCATGCTTTTGAGCCAACTTCTGATAATAGCCAGGCCGCTCTCCTTGGCCGACAACCAGCAACTTGATATCCGGCCCTAAGGCTAGTATTAGATCAGCCAGGCCCTTGCGCCTGAACTCGGAGCCCACAAAAAGCACAGCCAATTCGTCCGGTTCAATTCTTTCAGCACGACGCGCTTCTTCCCGGTGGGCTTGGGTCCAATCAGGATTGAACCATTCAATATCAACCCCAGGAGTTGCAATGATATTTTGTTCCTTGCGGCCATAGTACTCGGCCACACAATCCTTGATGATGCCTGAAACCGAAACCAGCCAAGGGCTCTCCATCTGTTTGCGCTCCAGCCAGAGATGCGTACCGCTACGCGGGCTGAGATAAATACTGTTCAATTTCTTTATAAAAGAATACTCTTCGGTGCCCAGCAGATAGGAGAACGTGTGGATCGCAGACAGGTCCTGGTGATAGCCCCGTTCATGGGAAATGATCACATCGTATGATCGGCCAGACAGCATACGGGCAACCTGGCGTGCAAAAGAGACAGATGTCAATACGCTGGTGAAGCATAACCGAGTGGGAAGGGGTACTGGGAAATGACGGATACCGTCCAATTGCTCTTTGTCAGCCCGCCAGGAAAATACATCGATGCTATGTCCCCTTGCTTGCAGCCGTCGCGTAACTTCCACCGCATACTTTTCAGCGCCACCCGTCAATACAAAGCTTTTAACAATCACGGCTATATTCATGCGCGGCTGCGGCATACATCTGCTACTCTTCCAAGGGTGGTTTGCTAGCGTCTATCCCTTTTTAAAGGGGGGCTCGGCGGTGGTCGCCAAGTGGATTTCTTTTGGCACAGCTTGGCGTACTTGTAAAAAGTGCCTTCAAAATTGCCAAGCGCAATGGCAAAACCGGCCCAGCCATCTAAAATGCCCAATTTTAGAAAATAGTGCTGAACGAAAGCCCATATTCCATGCATCAGCGCCTTCAGCATGCCGGATGTAGCCCCTTCATCTTCCAGACGCTTGGCGCCCAGCGAAGAATACCGGCCGGCCTTGTGCAATATTTCATCAAAATTTTTAAACGGGAATTGCCAAATCGCGTTTTCCAGGTACGCCGGCTTTTGGTTGCTCAAAAGTTCATAGCCCTCGTGAACGGGGTCCGGCTTGTAATGCATGGCCCCGTTTCTAAAAAGCTGCGGTTGCCTATAATTGGGATAAAATCCAGAGTGTTTGATCCACCGGCCCATAAAAAAATTCTTGCGCGGCACAAAATAAACGTCGGCCGAATCAGGTGCCTCTGCGATGCGGAGAATTTCATCCCTAACTTCAGCGGTACAGCGTTCATCGGAATCCAGGCTGAATATCCATTTGCACGAGCAGGCTTTCAAAGCCTGGTTGCGTAAATTACCGAAACCTTTAAAAGGTATCTGAATAACCCTGGCGCCCATGGCTTCAGCAATCTCAGCTGTTTTATCGGTGCTGAAAGAGTCGGCCAGGATTATTTCATCCGCCCACAGGACGCTATTGATCGCATCGGCTATTTTATCGGCTTCATTGTAGGCGATAATGTAAGCCGATATGCTGTTCCCAGTTTCCAATTATCTGCTCCGGATTCTATTTTATTCGCCACACCCATTTTCAAACCGCCGGCGGGGCAGCAAGGCCGAATACACCCCTCATAGCCACGAGTAGGCCGACCTTGCCGATACCTTTTTGGTTCGCGGTCATCCGCAATTACTATCGAATCCGTGTACCAAAGCAGTCCCGTAACAACAACAAAAACATTTCCGGCGGTTAAGTCCAACGCCTAAGCAACAAGTTGACTAAACCATTCAATACGTCTTAGTATACGAGCCGAACAAACACGGCCCTGAGATCTATAAATTACTGTTCAGTTTATCACCCTGGTTGGACAAAATGCGAATACCTCTTTTCGATTTTAAGTATAGATGGTCCACGCAAGGGATTACGCCGGGAGCTTCTTGAATAGGAAATTGAATGCTGGTCAACCCTAATTATATCCGTTCGGACCGACGGGAAATGCTGCCATTTATTCTAAACCGTCCCCGTACCAGTCTCGAAATCGGCTGCCGGGAAGGACTTTTCAGCCTTCTTCTAAAAAATAAATTAAAGGTAAATGAAACTTGGGGGGTTGAAATAGACGCCCAGTCCGCTTCTGAAGCCACCGAAAACCTTGATTGTTTCTTTCACGATGCGTTTCCGCTGGAAGACGGTAGTTTGCCAAGCGGTTATTTTGACCTGATTGTATTTAATGATGTCCTTGAACACTTGTATGACCCTTGGGAGGCCCTTGTCCGGAGTCGTGATCTTTTGGCACCGGGTGGTCAAATTCTGGCATCTATTCCAAATGTAAAGCACAAACTCGTATTGCGAAACCTTATCTTCCACGACAACTTTGAATACACCCAAGGTGGTAATCTGGATTCAACGCACATACGATTTTTCACCAAATCGGGTATGATCAAGCTGTTCGAAGACACCGGTTATGCGGTGATCCGGATTTCCCCATCGGTACCCATAAAAAACCTGCTCTGGCAGTTCCTGGCGTGGCTCTCACCCAACCACCTTGAATCATTCTATGTTCACCAGTATGTGCTTGTATCGGAAGTTCGTGGACGTGATACGGTTTAAAGGATGGGATCCCCCGGATCAATTAAAAGTCGCTGCCGCTCTTGCAATAGAAAATCTGAAAACCGGGCGCGCTTCTCGCTAGTAACCCGTTCGCTGTTGATAATCAGTCCGCGCAAGGTTTCCAGACAATGGGCCAGTTCATGGCGCTGATCTTGAGCATCCTGTCGCTTGCGGGCCATTACGGCCTTGCGGTTGAAAAGCCGGTACACTTCTCTTTTGATATTCCGTTTGATGCGCTCCAGGTCAAATAGGCTTTTCTTTCTTTCAAAAACAGTCCCTTTTAATAAGCTGTCCGCGGCCCCGCTGATCTGCCCAGAGTGCATCCGATAAAAGGCCATGGGTTCCGGTATAAAAACCGGTTCGAAGAGGAAGAAAGCTATCGCATTAATCCACCAGTCATGGCCGCAGTAGAGATTTCCCGGTATCGGTAAAAGCAGAGATACGAGATCATGGTGCATCACCAAAGCGAACCCCGGTAATGGCCCCCGCCGGTCGGCAATCTCTTTTTGAACTTGTATATTGGTCAGCGGAAACTGCCACTCGCTCAAATCCCAAAGCGTCAGATCAATATGCCGATTGTCCGCATCCAATAGACCCGTGTTGTGATAGCAAAGCCCAGCTTCACGATGCTTGCGCAGCGCTGCGACACAGCGCGCAAGCTTTTCGGGGTGCCAGATATCATCCTGATCCGAGAGGGCGACATACTCTGTCTGACAAAGGCCAATGGCTTTTTCAAAATTTTTTATATATCCGAGATTGGTGTTATTCAGGTGAATTTCGAGAGAAGCATTTTTTAGCGCATAGTCCTCTAAAATCTGCAACGTCTCATCCGTGGATCCATCATCCACGACCACAATTTTATCCGGGGGGACCGATTGCGATAGAATACTGTCCAACTGCCGGGCAATATAGTGCTCGCCATTGTAGGCCGCCAGAGCCACACCGACACTTTCCTTAATTGATTCTTCCAAAACCATAGCCTCAAGGTTGATAACCGGCCGTATCCGGTAATTCCAGATACCGAAGGTGGCGGTTGCTGTCAAGATTGAAACCCGGGCAAGGCATGTTGCGAATGAACATCAACACGGCGCGCATGCCTCTGTGACGTACCGTCTTAAGTTTGACAACCACCGGGGTTCTTGGTAACAGACGGAGCCGGTCTAGGTACTGGTTCCGGGATGCCCCTATGCGCAGCCGACAAGAACCCGAGGCAGCTTACTTGATTAAATTCTAGCAAGCTCTGCACAGCAACCCGGCTGGGATGAACATCCATCAGGGGACATATGGTTAAAAGGCCATCTTAATACGGAGAAGCTTGCCAGATATGACGCTCACAGATACCAAGCCTTACATAAACCGCTGTCCGCATGGCTGCCAAGGGAATCTGGTCGATACCGATATCTTGATGCCGGAGGGTCCCCTAAGGATCTGCCCGACTTGTGGACAATTGACAAGCCAGTGCACGGAAACCGTTTACCTCGAAACCAGCCGGTACTGGGATGAAGCCACCGGGACATGGCCATCTAAAAGAGATCTACGGCGATTAACTCGTCGCAGGCTCCGCGCCCTAAAGACAGTTGCCAAGATTCTAAAAAAGAATAGCACCCAACTCTCGCTGCTGGATGTCGGCTGTTCCAATGGCGCTTTTGTGTGGATCGCCCAGCAGATGGGGATAGACGCTCAAGGGGTGGAACCCGGGGAAATTCCCGCCCGCCAGGCACAGGCCAGGGGCCTAAAAGTCTACAAAGGCTACCTTGAAGAATTGAACCTTCCGGAGGCATCTTTTGATGTGGTTACCCTTTTTGAAGTCATCGAGCACATCAAGGACACGACGACCCTGGTAAAAGCCTGCCATCGTATATTGCGTCCGGGTGGCGTCATGGTAATCGGCACGGGCAATACAGACAGCTGGACCCGCAGAATTATGAGGCACCGCTGGGACTTTTTTAATATCAACCTGCATGGCGGCCATGTAAATTTCTATAGCACCGCCTCTGTAAAGGTCCTCGCTGCCAAAACCGGTTTTACCCTCAAGAAGGTCAGGACCTCTTCCGTTAATATATTTGAGAAGGATGAAGTACCGGCCTTGCTTTACCGAACGGCCAAGATTATTGCAGAGTTACTAAATCTGCCATCACGCATTTTCAACAAGGGCCACCAAATGGAAGCGTTCCTGGTGGCAAATAAAGTATAGGTATTCTCATGACGACCCCCCAAACGCCATCGATATCGGTCATTCTGACCGCCTGGAACCGTCCCCAATATCTGGAAGAGCAGGTAGCTGCAGTGCTAGACCAATCGGTACCACCGTCAGAAATTGTGCTGTGGTATAATCAACCAACGAAAAAATTGGGACTGTTTGAAAGAAAGCAGAAACTGGATTTTGCCAACGCCTCAAAAGTCCGCAAAATCATCTGCGATTATAACTTTGGCATCATGCCCCGCTTCACCCTGGCGGCCTGCCTTGAGTCAGAATATGTCTGCATCTTTGACGATGACACGCTACCCGGTCGACGGTGGTTTGAAAACTGCCTTGAGTATATCGACAAGGATCGGGTTATCCTGGGAACCATTGGTTTACGCTATCTCTCCCTCGATAACCAAAATGTCCAAACTGAGAAGCCCCGGATGGGATGGGAAAGCCAGAACGAGAAACTTGAATATGTGGACCTCATCGGCCACAGCTGGTTTTTCCGCCGTGAATGGGCCCGTTATTTCTGGGAAGAGGAGCCCGCCGTCAGGACATTTGGCGAAGACATCCATTTCTGCGCCATGCTGCAACGACATGGCATCCGCACAGCATGCCCACCCCACCCCGCCGGCAACCTTGATTTGTGGGGGTCCTTGAAAGCGGAAAGGGGAATCGACAACGTGGCGATCAGTTCAAAAGATCGTTCGAAGGACTATCACAAAGTTGTTTCCCATGAGATCAGTCACGGGTTCAAACCCATGGTGATGAAAAGCTGATTACCTGGGTTGGGCTGGCGAACAAGAGAGAATGTGAAACAAGACGCTTTCTTAGTGATCGGGCAACGTGCACGGGCTAGAACCTATTTAAAAAAAGTCTTTGGACCCAAACTCTGCGTTGGTCTACGGGGTTATCAATCGTTGTCGATATAGACCGGCAACTGTTTCCGCAATGTTTTCCCAATCAAACTGCCTGGCAACATTTCGGGCAGCGTTTCCCAATTCCCTGCGTAGTCCCGGTTGCATCATGGCCTCCAGGGCAGTATCCATCTCCTTGTGATACTGTTCGTTTCCTATAACATAACCATTACCACCTTGCTTGATAACATCCTTGGCACCAACGGTATCGGAGATTAACGCTGGCAATCCGGATGCCATTGCCTCCAGGACGACAATACCGAATGAATCCATGTGGGACATCAATACAAAGAAATCACTGGCCAGGAAATATTTTTCAATCGCTTTTCTCTCACCTGCAAAAATAACGCGTTTATCAATTCCCAGATCTTTAGCAATACTCGAATACTTTTTGATATCACCTTTACCGACAACAAGTAATTTTAGGGTAGCGTGTTTAGTGCCCTGGCAGGTAAAATCAGATATACTACACATAATACGATCCAGTCCTTTCAAGGGAAAGTTCATGCCCACAAAAAGGGCCAAGACGTCTTCTGCACCAAGGCTGTGCCGTTGTCGGACCTCATGGCGGCATTGGTCCTGATCAGTTTCCAGGTAACGTTTGACGGAAATGCCTGGATGAATTACCTTGGTTCGGCTGTCCGGCAGATTGAATGCCTTTTGCAATTCAAGTTTGCCCATACTCGAAACAGGCATGATCAGCGGCTGCCTCTGATTCTGGATGCCTTTTGATTCAACGCTGCTGACAGCCCGATCAAACAGGCTAGGTCGCTTTTTCCGTACTTTTTTTATCCAGGTGGCATGCGGTAACCCATGATGGGTGAGAAGATCAAAAGCATAGAGCCAGGTATGGCTGTGAATCAGATCGAACCCACCCCTTTCTATCGCCTGGTTGGCACACCAGGCAAAGCTTATCGGGCGCAACCAGCGCGGAAAACGCAAGATGGGGACCTTATGAAACGCGGAAACACTTTTCCCGACACGCCAGTGGTTGGCAAAAACATGGATGCTGAAATCTTTCCGGCGGGCCAACCGTTCGGTCAGTTCAAACGCAAACATCTCCGCACCGCCGACCATGCCATAATCGGGGCTGACGACTGCAATTCTGTTTTGTGCCTGGGCCGTTGAGGTCTTATGCTTACGTGCCTGTGCCATCCGTTACTGTTTTTTTACCTTATAAAGGATCATTTGCCCCGTGTCGGGATGGTGCCAACGTTTGAGCTCCTCAATGTTGTTCTGATGCGTGCACGCGGTGGGTGAATAGGGCTGGCTAAGCCAGAACTTTTCCTCCCACAGAAAATAATCGGTCTTTGATTTTTGCAGGTATTTATAAAAAGCCTCGCAATTGTTGCCGGCCACCATATACAGAGAATCCAGTTCGGGAAGAATTAATTCCGGTTTACTGTAATTGGCGTAAAAATTGACTTGCCGGATAGTGCCCGACGACAGGATGGTTACATGCCCGGAATTCTGGTGCTCCCTATCCGCCACATAGGTACCAACCTGCTTGAAAACCAATTTGTCTTTTTCCCTTGATTGCAGATTTTTCGGAAGTCCGGCAACCAATATCAAAACGAAAATTAGAACATACGCACTCATTTTCCGAGCTTGAAGCTTATTTTCCAAATAGTTTATTCCGTTTTCAAGTCCGTATCCGGTGAAGAGGAATAGCGGAAATATAACCAGCGCCAGGAACCGGGCATCAAAATTCCACCATGTTACAATATGGCCAAGGAGAAGAAGGCTCCCCGCGATTATCAACAATACCAGATACGCCGGAAATTTTTCTGCAGTCAATTTCTGCCAGCTGCCCTTCAGTCCCAATAATAACACAAGACAGAACGGATAAAAAAGACCTTCCAGAAAATGGTTCAGAAACGTGCACAGAGCGATTACCCAGGCAAAATTACCTGCATTCGGTAGAAATTCCCGCAATTGGTAATGCATCGGTGGGATGGTATTCTTGAAATTCTCAATATCTGTACCCAGGGCTATGTAATTCTTCAGGGGCATGCCCAAACGGGTACCAAAGTCTGATATCCGTGAAAGAAAACTGAAATCCTGGTTAAGCACCAGCGGTCCCAAACTGAAAACCGCTACGGTGACCATCAAAGGCAGCGTGAAAAAAACCAACTTTTCCAGCCGGCGCGGACCGAACAACAGGACAAAAAGGGCAGTCACGCCAAAAAACAAAAATGCCTCCACCCGGGCCCAGGTGGCCAATAGAAATGACAGGCAACTGAGCAGTAGATAAAGGCGCGCCCTTTTCGTTTCACACAATAAGAACAAATATATCCCGCTGACCAAAAAGAACCAATAGACCGGATCCCGCAGAACATCCGCACTACGGCTGACAAGCGCGGGAATAAGAGCATAGATAAGTGTTCCTAGTAAACTTACCTGGCGATTAAAAAACCGGTTGAACAACAGGTAGACCGGAATCAGGGTCAAAGACCCAAAAAGGAAGGAAATGAATTTGGCGGCCAGAAGCCAGTCCCGCAGCACGGCAAAAGCCCCGGCAATTAAGAAGGGATAATTGGAAAGGTTGGGCAGCCCGCTTGTCGGGAGTAGGTCCAGCCGCCCGTAGAAGATCATTTTCGCCTGGTTGATGTATAAAACACCGTCGGAATTTATATAAAACGTAAAATAGCTGTTGCATAGCCGGACAGTCATCCCTATTAGCAGGACATACAGGAATTGTTTCCCAAATAATTTACTATTGAAATCAACAGAAGAGGTCATTGTATCAGGTTTCATGTGATCATCTGACCGGGTCCATCTCGTTACGTCAATCACGTTCGTGCAGCAACTGTCGCCAGGTCATCTTGACTGGTTCAACGCTTATCCCGGTTTAGTCCTTTTCTGCAGTAATAATTATCGGAAACGATCCCCTCTTTTAAGAGGGCGTCATTGAAGGCTAGGCGGCTGCGATCGTTATCTGCGTGCCACAAGTGGTAACAGACAGCCATGAAGGGATGGTTTTTTCTGCGCAGCCCATAATTGTAAAGCCTGGCCACCAATTCAGAATCCTCCCGGCCCCAGCCTGTAAATTCCTCATTGAATCCGTTCACAGCAAACAAGTCGTCCCTGAACAGCCCAAGATTACAGCTGCGCACGCCGCTGAGGCTCCGGGATGAAGTTGTCGGAAAAAAAGGCAACCGCAGCAGATGATGCCGATTCCCGATACCGGAAGAAAAGAACATTCTTATTTTGTTTACGGTTCCGACAGTATCGGAAAATCGAAAATCCGGGGTGGGTGTTCGTTCAATTAGTATCCTTTTCCCTTGGAAAAAATAACCCCGCCGGGCCAGGCGGCTATGGTCGGCAATGAAGCGCCGGTCCGGGATACAGTCACCATCCAGCAGTACCAGATACTCACCGGTCGAGCGGCGGATGGCCTTGTTACGGATGGCCGCCGCCCGAAAACCTCTGTCGGCATGCCAGACATGACGTACTGTAAAGGGGGCCGAAACAGAGACTTCGAGGACCAGGGCCTCAGTTTCCGGTGTCGAGCCATCATCCGCGATGAGCACCTCATCCGGCATCCGGGTCTGCTGATACAGGCCGGACAGCACCTTTTCCAGGGCATCGGGCCGATTGTAAGTCGTTATGATTACAGATATCTGCATTCGCCATCCCTGAATTGACGGCCACGGCTCTAATGGCCGAAAATGACTATAAGTAATCTCAAAAAGTCTTTTGTCCCAATCTTCAGCCTTCGCTCAAGCTATGGCTGATAGACTCTGTTGGGAGCCTTGCCCGTCCGGCGTAGCTTGCAGAGCATAGACGGGATATTGAACCAAAATCCGTTTTTAAGATAGCTTCTTTTAAAAGAGGCTCAACTGTTCGATACCCTCGATGACCTGAGCGACCTCAATTTTATGCATGCATTGGGCTGGATCGCAGGTTCGGTTGAAACAGGGGGCACATTCCACCGGCGCCCGGATAACCCGGTGTCCATTTCCGAAAGGTCCTGTACGCCAGGGGGCAGTCGGGCCAAACAGGGCAACGACCGGAATCCCCACTGCAGCGCCTATGTGCATCGGGCCGGTATCGGTAGAAATCAGGCAGGTTGCCTGCTCATAAAGGGCGGCTAATTCGATCAAGGTCGTTTGACCGGCCAGATTCACGGCCCGGGTCTGCATGCGTTTACAAATATCTTCCACAACGCGCCTGTCCGTGGCCCCCCCACTGAAAACCACGGAAACAGCATACCGGTCCACAAGGTAATCTGCAAGCTCAGCGAATTTAGCATTATCCCAGAGCTTCGTTTCCCATTGGGCGACGGGATTAATGGCCACGAACTTCGCGCCACTTTCAATACCTTTTTGAGACAACAACTGCGCAATGCGCAAGGTGTCCTTTTCAGTAACCGGCAGGTCATACGCAACCTGCGGTGTTGGGATGCCAACATGTTCCAGCATCATGAGCCCGCGGGTCAAGGCGTGGATTTCCATATCTACCACCGGCACTTTTTCGTTCAAAAAGAGATAGCTGTGCTCCTGGTGCTCAAGTCCCTTGCAAAAACCGATTTTACGTTTGCTCCTGACGAGCCCAACAAGAACGCCGCCTTTTAATGAGGCCTGAAAATCCAGCACCATGTCGTAACAGGTATCTCTGAGGTTTCGAAGAAAAACAAGGGCTTCTTTGAGGTGCTGATACCACAATGGACCTGACAATCCGCTTACCCAACTTTTGCGCCTTGAAACAATAACCCGGTCGAGAGCCGGGTGGCCTTTAAGCAGCCCGGCGGCGGCCTCCTCAACCAGCCAGGTAATATGGGCATGCGGATATTGTCGCCGGATGGCATTCAGAGCCGGCAGGGTATGTATCACATCGCCGATGGCACTGAGCTTTACGATCAGAATATTTTGAGGAGCAACCTGCAAAGCGTGACTATTCCTTTTGGGCCAGCAGTTCCTGCAGTTCATCCAAAACCATTTCAACCGTTATCCGGGTCATGCAGCGATGGTCGATAGGGCAATCCACCTTGAGGCAGGGGGCCAGTTCACAGGCTCCCGGGACCCGGACTATCCGGCTGAGTGGATTGCTGGGCCCAGTGGCGATAAAATCGGTAGGCCCGATGATAGCCAACTGCGGCCGATTGAGAGCCGCAGCTACGTGCATCAGGCCGGAGTCATTGGTGATAAAAAATCGGCAGCGGTCTATCAGAACCATGGCCTCGCGAAGATTCGTCCGGCCACAGAGGTTTACGGCACAGCCCTCAGACGCCGCCTCAATCCGGCGGCCGAGCTGTGCCTCTCCCGGTCCACCGAAAAGCAGGCTCCGAAAGCCCTGTTCGGTGTACAGGCGGCGGCTGAGCTCCGCGAAGCGCTCGGGTAACCAGCGCTTGGCAGTCCCAAAGGTGGCCCCGGGGTTTAGTCCGGCCAACGGTTCACCGGGCTCAATGCCCATATCGGCAAGGAGTGACGGGGTCCGGTCTTTTTCGTCGTCGGATAAAAAGAGTTCGATTTCACGCCCGGACAGGTCCAGACCGGCACCGGTGAGGATACCCAGGTAGTAATCGATCAGATGACCCTTTTTCAAACGCCTGTAGGAGTAAAGCCGATCCGTCAACAACGCAGCCCGCCCATCGGTGGCAAACCCCAGGCGCCGGGGTATTCGGGCCGCGAATGCCAGCAAGGCGGCCTCGAAGGCGTTTTGAAACAAAACCGCCAAGTCAAACTTTCCCCTCTTTATATCCCCGGTCAGGCGCAGCAGGCCCATGGCGCCTTTATGTCGACCAGTAGCCTCATACGGCATGACGACATCCACGTGCGGGTTGTGCTGAAAAACCGGCATAACCCAGGGCTTGGCCAGAATCGTGATGCGGGCCGCTGGAAAATTCATGCGAATTGCCCGCACTGCCGGAGTGGTCATGACGGCATCACCGACCCAGTTGGCCGATCGTAATAGGATTCTATTTACACCGTGAAAAGTTGACCCCATTTGATCTATTTAATCCTGTTTCTGACGTTGTACCTAATTACCATATTAGAAAGTGGTGTCAAAAGCTTCAATCGGGTTCAAGGCCAAGGCGGCCACAAGGCTCAAACCTTGCGGCCAATGCAGGGATTGGTCCCGAGGGGAGTTTTTGATACCACTTTCATGCTTCACGTGGCCAGATGCAATAGGCTTTCGTTTTCCAGCGTTGATGAACCCAAAACCATTGGTCCGGGTATTTGCGGATAATCGCTTCGATGGCCTGGTTATATTGTTCGGTATTCAGTTCAATATCTTTCTGTTTGTCGCCGGTTCGAATCAGGGGTATTTCCGGACATACTTCGGCTCGGTACCCTCCATCTGTTCTAAGCATAAATACCGGTACGACCGGGGCTCCGGTTCTAAGCGCTATCATCGCAAGGCCCTTGTTGGTGCAGGCACGGCGACCGAAAAAGTCTACATACACCCCATTGTACCAATCAACATTTTGGTCCATCAGCATTGCTACGCACTCTTGCTTTTTGAGGGCTTTTACCATCTTGAAAATGGCTCGCTTGGTTGGGATCAATTCGGCTCCGAAGCGGCACCGGATCTGTTTGACCACATCATCCAGCGCCTGGTTATCAAGGGGGCGATAGACAACATTGGCTTGAATACCGGCCATGTGGGCGATGATTGAAAAGAGTTCCCAGTTTCCCATATGCGCGGTAAGCAGCAACGCGCCTTTACCTTTTTTCATGGCGCGGGAATAATGTTCAGCGCCGCTTATGCTGAAATACTTGGCGTACAGTTCGGGAGCAAGTCCACCGGCCCAGGCAATTTCGAATAGCATGGTACCCAGGTTATTGAAAACCTGGCGAACAATCGTGTAAACGGCGGTAGATTGCGGTAGCCGCCCAAAGGCCCTACTCACGTTGTCAGTGGCAATACGGCGATGCTTTTTATCAAAGGTAAACAGCAACCTGCCGATGACCTTACCGAGTCCGATTCCCACCGGTCGCGGTATATACCCAAGCGCCTTAATTGCCACCAGCATTAGAGGACCCACTAATCTGCTGAAATTAATCATGTACGTTCTCAATCCGTCCCGATCTGTATTTGATTTTCAAGGAAATCTTGGAAGCGTTTTGTATCATCGCCAAATGAGATGTCAATGCCCAATATCACCAGATCGGCTGGCCAGCGGGCCGTGGAACCAACTTTCACGTAATCTTTCTCGGTTGTCACAATACAATCTACATTCAGTCTTTCAGCTTCCCGTCGAATACTTGCCAGATCGTTATCCGTATAAAAATGGTGGTCTGAGAACTGCAAGTTCCCGACCACCTCGCAATTGAATCCTGACAGGGTATACAGAAATTGGTCATTTTTCGCCACCCCGGAAAAGGCAAATACCCGGCAACCGGTCAGTGGTTCTTCACTGGGCCCGGCACCTTCGGTGGGAATGATGTCACGAATCACCGGCACATGCCGGCTTTCAAAAACGGGGCCGTGCATATGGTCGGCGATTTTGCTGCGGACGTTCTCGGTAGCGGCTACGTCAGCCGGGCAACGCGTTAATACGGTGGCATGTGCCCGTCCGAGGGCCCGGGGCGGTTCCCGCAGTTCCCCGGCCGGAAGGGTGTAGCCGTTGCCGAAGGGCCGGCTGCAATCCAACAGCACGAGGTCCAGGTCCCTTTGCAATTTCAGGTGCTGAAACGCATCATCCAGCAGGATCACATCCGGCGAAAAGGTTTCTAATGCGCGTTGTCCAGCCCGATATCGATTTTTGCCCACAATCACCGACACCCCCTGGAGCAGTCTCGCCATGATCTGAGGTTCATCACCGGAGTCACGGACGCCTACCAGGACCTTGTGTCCGTCGCTTACAATTCCCCCCGGTGCTTCAAGCCGCCCCCTATATCCACGACTGATGATGACGACTTTCAACCCCTGCGCGGCTAGACACTGTGCGAGATAGAGGACCATCGGAGTTTTCCCGGTTCCCCCAACAGACAGGTTGCCGACGGATATTACCCTGCAGGGGAGACTATGTGATTGGCAAAGGCCTTTGCCATACAGGAATGCCCTGATATGCATCCCCACTGAATATAAGATCGCCAGCGGCACTAAAACCAACTTCAATACAGCATATGCATTGGCATCATCAAACCAGACCCTGTTCAGGATTCGCATAATTTTATACATCCGGCCTACCTGTAAGCTTGACCACCTGGGCCATGGTCCTATTGACGGCACCGGCGTGATCGTTAAAAACCCGCCGGGCCTTTTCGCCGGTTGTGCGGGCAAATTCAGTGTCTGTCAACAAGCGGTCTACCTGCCTGGCAACCCCGGCCCGGTCTTCAACCTGCAGCGCACCACCACCCTGGACAAGCAGTTCTGCTATCGCCCGAAAATCACTCATGTCCGGACCAAAGAGCACCGGCTTGCCATGAGCCGCCGGTTCAAGAGGATTATGCCCGCCTTCCGCAACCAGACTCCCGCCGACAAAGGTGATGTCACCCAATGCGTAAATCTGAGATAGAATACCAATACGATCGATGACGATAACCTCCGGCAACATGCCGCTGCGCCGCGCCTCAAGGTCGGATAAATAGACCGCCCCGAGTCCCCCGCCGGCAAATAGGGCCTTTACCTCAGCAGCCCGCTGCGGGTCGCGGGGTGCAATCACCAGTTTCAACCCTTGCTGTTGTTTCATCAGTCCGACCAGTCCCCTGAGCAGAAGCGCCTCTTCGCCCGGATGGGTACTGCCGGCCACGACAAGCTGATCCGTAGTCTGCAGATCAAACAGATCTCGCCAGTATTGCCCCTCTTGGTCGCTCAACGGCTGCACCGGTTGGTCGAACTTCAGGTTTCCAGTCACCGCCACCCTATCCGCCGGGGCTCCGAGGGATAAGAATCTTTTGGCATCCTCAGGCGATTGAACACAAATGGTCCGAAAGGCCTTCAACAAGGGCTCCACAATTGGACGAATGAGTCGATATCCCCCTGCTGAGCGGTCGGAGAGACGTGCATTAACCAACACGACCGGTATACACCGCGACTTCATATGGGCCATGAAATTGGGCCACAAATCGGTTTCCACGATGATGACCAGATCAGGATCCGCCCAGTTGACTACCCGAGCAACGGAAAAAAGAAAGTCGAAGGGAAAGAAAAAAACCTGTCGAACATGTGTATCAAGCCGCTGCGCAGCGGTTTCAAATCCCGTCAGCGTGGAAGCCGAAAAGATAATATTTTTCTTACCAAAACGCTTGTCAATCTCTAACACCAAAGGAATTGCCGAAATCACTTCGCCCAGAGAGAGGGCATGCACCCAGATCGTCCGGTGTCTGGAGTTGGCTAGTGTTTTCCCAGCTACTGCAGTGTTGCCGGCAAAGGAAAGTCTCTGCAACACGGTTTTTCTTCGTTTGCGAGAAGTCACCAAAAAGGGAAGAATAATTGGGAAGCCGATAATCATCCCCGCGAGCATCAGAAAATTGTAAAAAAACAGGGCCATGATCATTCAGCGTTGATCAGCAAAAATCCACAGAAACACAGAAAAAGAAAATTGGCCATCCACGCGGCAATCCAGGGGGGCAGCATCTCCCCGTATCCCAAGGACATGCAGAAACTCGAAAATACCCAATACAAAAAGGCCAATCCGATACCAAAAGCTATGCTGATGGGCAGACTCCCCTTGATGTTGCTCCGCACGGAGAGTCCTACTCCTGCCAGACACATAATGATGCAGACCAGCGGAAAGGCAAATTTACCTTGCAGATCGGTTCGGTATTTAACCGCATCATAGCCCTCGGCTTCAACCTTTTGAATGTAGCGATACAATTCGACAAAGCCCATTTCATCGGACTTTTTGACAATCCGGGTCAAATCAGAGGGTATGATGTCCAGATCGACGGCCATGGTCTCCACCGAATTAACCAACGGCTGTCGTATATCCTTTCTAAACTGCTGCCGGATGACATCTGAAAGCTGCCACAACCCATTGACAAACTCGCCTCGAATTGCATCCAGACGCTGGACCAATCGGAAATCACCATCAAATCGGTTGAGAGATACACCGTTGATGGTTCCGGTCGCCGGATTGAAGTATTTGATATGCAATATGCTGCGGTTGCCTTTGACCCAGATATTTTTCTCCCGAGAGGCAATGGCCGCCTCCTTGCGGACTTCCTGCCGCCAGATGTAATTGGCTTTGACACGCGTGGCCGGTACGATAAACTCATTCAGCACGACAAGGGCGAGGCTGAAGAGAAGGCCGATGATCAACACGGGCCGGATCAGGTAGTATATACTGATCCCGCCGCTTTTCAGAGCGATAATCTCATTGTTCTTGCTCATCAGTCCGAAAGCGATCAAAACGGCCAGCAATAGGGCCACCGGGGCTATCTGGGAAATTATGAAGGGAATTTCATAGATAAAGAAAGTGAACATACGGTGCAGCCCAATGCCGGCCTCCATAAAATCATCGACTTTCTCCAAAAAATCCACGGCCACATAGATCCCGATCACCATGATAAGGACCATGCTGAAATATTTAAAAATTTCAAAAAATATGAACCTGACGATAATTGTCATTTAATTGAACGCTCCCAGTAGCAAGCTGCGGGGAATCGTCCCCCGTAAGGAATTTTTCTATTTTTGATTCGCTCGCATTCCCTGGAGCCCCGGTCAGCAGGATTTCCGCCGCGCTCCAACAAGCTGCAGGGAATGCGCTCGCTAATCGTTCCAAATACTTTATTAGGAGATAACTCTACCTACCAATCAGGCGAAAACTGAATACTCCAATGGCACCAGCATCGCTGTGTCAGAATATATATCGGAAATTCCAAGGAAAGTCATCCATATTGATGAAAATCAGAGATACAGATTATTTTTGATAAATTATCGAATAAGAAATATTGATGGGTGGCAGGGCAATGGTGGGATGTTTGAGGCAGGGTAATGGCGTAAACAGTCGGAACAGGAAGCATTTTCCGGCTGATAGTAGGACCGAAAAGTCAATTCAAGCGTTCGGCTCCCTGGTAGACGCTTTCTTCAGGTTCTGTTTCTTTAGATGGCGGCAATATTAAATTCTGCAAGCCGTGGGTGAGAAGCACCGCAGTTAAACGCAGCGAAAGCAGGCTTAAAACTGCTAAACGTATTGGGGGATAAGATGTCTGATTGTGTTTGCAGAAGAATTTGTACGTGCTCCGGTGAAAGGAAAACACTGACCGGACAATTGCTGTACTGCTGCTGCCACCAACTGTATGCATTATTGCAATAGCAGGATTATATACAACTTTCCACCCTGCCTGCCACATTCGTTTGCACCAGTCGGCATCTGAACCGCCCCGGGTTTGACGGAGACTCCACAGTTTGAGAGGATGGAGTCATGTCAAAGTCAAACAGATATTCCCCAGAGGTTAAAGAACGAGCAGTTCGGATGGTTTTCGAACATCAACG
>Ga0126335_1000228_pt1 | contig 26684 bp, 25 predicted proteins | sample OlaspJWI45metaG_FD_108409 | JGI IMG/M metagenome (GOLD analysis project Ga0126335, IMG submission 108409) | Marine gutless worms symbiont microbial communities from Oahu, Hawaii - Olavius sp. 1 OAHU.JWI-45 metaG | ecosystem: Host-associated > Annelida > Digestive system > Unclassified | place... | reverse complement strand
GGTTTGGAAGTACAGGGCCTTCGAAGTTGTGTAGAAAAGCCCCCACAAAGGAGGCGGATTACCTTCTTGAATCACCTGGCCCAGTATCTTTCCAAGTATCGGAAGTCCCAATTCCTCTTCTCGCGACTTCCAGAATTCATCCACCTCGGATCTATCGTTCTTACTGAAAAACATGCCAGCCAAGCTAACCTCCTATGAATAAGCAGTATATAGTTTCTGGCGCTCCGCTACAATGTACTCATACCGTCATCACGCGGGTTAAAAAGCCTAGATCAATTTTCCAGGTCAGCGCTTCTTAAATAAGCAGGAAAACCTAAATACAGAGGCATGTTCTTCACTCCGATACCCATATTGAGGTAAGATGCTTCCATATGGATACAAACTCGGTGTCTTTGTGGATAACAAGACTCGGCATCTGGCCCCTAATTGTAATTCTGATTCCCAACTTGCTTTTTCGCCGATTTGGCCGGGCCGCTAGTGAAAAGCGCAAGGCATCTTTGTACCAGGCAATAGCGGTTTTTCTGATTACAACTATGGCGGCGTTAGTGGTAGAACGCGAGCTTACAGATATTTACTTCTATGCGGGGCTTTTCGTTGTCCTTCTTACACTATTCATACTTCGTGGGAAGATTTTCCCCTACCATCTGAACTGTGCCGGCTGTGAGAGGAAACTGGACATCAAAACAATCTATTTCATAGACAGCAACTTGTGTGCCGATTGCCGAAGCAGGGAAGAAGCTGATGTGGATGAATATGAGAAACCGTGATATGAAACGCAAAACAAATTTGCCTTTGCACGACGCATCTTTGTCCAGTAAGCCTAAGGGTTCTAGTTTTGGCCGCGCCTAGCCACCTTCTTGCAGGCAAGGTTCAGATTTCTAAAAAGCTTCGGTATTTGCGTCTCGGGCAGGGAGGAGAATGCCACTCTCACTAAATTGCCGAGAGCTATAACGCCGGTATCGTAATTTTCTAGCAATTCCCGGCGAACGGCCTCTGCATCTCCACATGAGACTTCCACGCACATGAAATAGCCGGAATTGAACGGCAGAGCATTGAACTGTTTCCGGTACTCGGGATTTTTGGCGAGTTCTGCAGTGACAGCCTCGTAACGGCTTTTTAAGAGATTGTAGGCAAGAGCTTTCTCGGTTTTATATGACGAGTGATTATAAGCGGTAAGTAGTAGACTCTGTGAGAGGTGAGAGTCGTTTGATATGCTTCCTCTCACTCTTCCGGCCGCCTTGTCTTGCAATATCGCCAGAGCTTTGGAACTCAGGCCCTTGCCCGCGAAGGTTATGAAGCCGACGCGGAACCCCCATACGTAATCTTCCTTGGTGGCGCCATCAACCTTGCACGCCACAACGTTTTCATGAAGGGATGCAAGGCGGGCAAAGAGTGATTCTCCATCTATGTCGGATTGGTAGACAAGGCCGAAATAGGCATCATCGGTTATCGCAAGAATTTTTTTCCCTTCTTTTGCGGCATGTCTGACAATATCGACAATCGCGTCGCTCTCTTTGAAGGTTGGGGTGTAGCCGGTGGGGTTGTTCGGGAAGTTCAGAAGGATAATCTTTTTCTCGCCTTCCGACATAATAGCTTCTTGAAAACCGGCCAGATTGAATTTAACGTTTTCTCCTCTGTCTCTGAAAGTTTCGAAAGTTTTGAGCCTGGCGTTATAGGCTTCTGAAAATATCAAGCGATAATTTTCCCAGTAGTAGTTAGGAAGTAATATCTCGTCTCCCTCGTTTATAAAGAGATAGCCCGCTACTGAGAGGCCATGGGTGATGGCGTTGGTTACAACCGGGAGAGAGATGGGGGTGTTGCCAAGCCTTGGGTTTTTCTCCCGGAGTATTCTCGCCCAAAGATCTCGCAGGGCCGGCTTGCCGAAGCTTGATGCATAACTAAAGGCCTCGGAGGGATGAATTTTTAGCAAATCTCTTATTGGAGAAAGACATAGGGGATTACCCTCATCGTCTCTCCCTTCACCAATCGAGGCGTTTATGGCTTTGCTCTTTGCCTCTAGGCCCTGCGCGACAATGCCTTGCCGGGGGAAAAAAATACTTCGGCCTTTTTCGGAGAGAAGTTCAAGAGCAATAGGGCCCTCAACTTCGAGTTGAGCATTTAACTTGGCAGCTTGCTGATTCATGAAGTCCTCCTCATTTTCAAAACCAGTATACAGAGAGATGAAGTTTTGGGAAGATTAGATTCGCATTGCTTTTTTGAAATCCCAGGTTGTGGAGAAGCCTTTCTCGACAGTATAACGGTGGTCGATTAGAATAGCCAGAAGATATGAAAGCCATCAAAACATATATTCACCTTGCCGTGATTTTCTTCATGAACTACCTCGTCAGGCTTCCAGTGGCTATTCTGATGTTTTCCAGGATGAAGGTCCGTTACATGAATTCCAGAGTAGTTAGCTCCACACGGGGTCCATTTCTGTTTCTGCCGAATCATACGAATCAATGGGATCCTTTTCTAATTAGCATTGTGTCCTGGAAACCGGTCCGTTGGGTGGCTTCTGATGCGGTTTTCAGGGATACCTCGAGACTGCTGCTATTTGCAATCGGAGCGATTCCAAAGATGAAGGAGCAGTCGGATATAATTACGATCGAAGAACTCCGAAGAGCTATCTCGCTGGGATTCCCGGTGGGGATTTTCCCGGAAGGCGAGCAGAATTGGGACGGGACAACCTCGGAAATGATTCCGGCAACGGCCAAGTTAGTGCGTCTACTGAAAATTCCGGTGATTGTGCCAATCTGCAAGGGCGCGTATTTGTCTAAGCCACGATGGGCCTGGAAAATAAGGCGAACACGAGTAGAGATTCAGTATAAGCGAATTATCGATTCCGATGAAGTTGGGGAAATGAAGCTGGCTGAAATTGATCGGCGCATCAAGAATGCATTCAAACATGATGAATACGAGTGGCAAAGGGGGAAAATGGCTCCTATTCAAAGCGAATCGCGGGCTGAGCATCTGGAGATTGTGCATTTTCTTTGCCCTAGCTGCGAAGAAATGGGGAATTTGCGCTCCAGGGGCAATATTCTGAGCTGCATCTGCGGTTATCATGTGAAGGTGGACAGATTCGGCTTTTTTTCCTATCCAGCGAGTGGGCCAGCTTTCGAATCGCCTCATGAGTGGGTGATTTGGCAGAACCGGGTCTTGTTCGATAGAATTAAAGAAGCCTTGGACAGCGATGAGCCTGATCCTGTTCTACTAAGCGATTTTGGAATTGCCCTTATGAAGTCCAGAAGGGCAAAAAAAATGACTCGCGTGTTATTCGGAGAGGCAAGACTTTTCTGTAACCGCATTGAAGTTAATGGTTCGGAAGGTAGGAAAGTCACTTTCCCGCTGCAAGAGATTTCCGCGGTGAACACTTTTAAGCAGCAGAATTTTGAGTTTCGCTACAGGAAATCGCAATATAGGCTGCAGCCGTCGAGTCGCAGTGTATCTGGATACAAATGGGAGAAAGCCTGTAAGGGGCTAAGGGAACTCCTGATTGAGCAAGGCGATCGATAGAGAAGCGTATCTTAGTAGCATAGTCTTTTAGCTTCCTTGGGAAAACCAGCCTCTGCTCTAGAGAGTATGACTACCCCCCTTGGGGGGGGGGATATTGGCGCCGAAATAGCCGCGAAATCGAAGGAAGACAGCGTGATGAACTTAGGGCGACTGGAAATACTACTTTTCTATTATTGAGAAGCCAACGCTGACATCGTGCGAAAAAAAACTGGAGAAATCTTGTTTCAGCACAGCAGCATATTCCAGGTAGAAAATAGAGACAGTTACTCTTACTCCAAACTCAGGGTAGGCACTCTTGGGTAGCGACCCAGTTAAAATGGGAGTGATATCGCCTTTGACTCCGCTGTATGCGGTTACACTGAAATTCTTAGAAGGGCCGTATTTACCGAAACCCCGCCCATGAAGACTAAAAGAAAAAGCTCCAAAGGGGTTTGTTGATGCCTCCCCACTAAGTGCGAAATCCAGCCCCATACTGAAAGCTTGAGAAGCTCCAAAACCGTAGCCAACTCCTCCATATATGATTGCTCCAAGAAGTTTGTTTCTAACAGTGACAGTGTCCGAACTATCTTTGAAGTAAGAGGAAAAGAATTCATTAGGATGAACTTCGATGGGAGTTTCTAAAAACGAGGCAAAATATCCGATGCCGAGGTGACCCTCAATTCCTTCAGCCAGGGCAAAGCTTGCTACGCACAAAAAAAGTCCTACAATTAGTAAAAATTTCTTTTTCATATTCAAAGTATACACACGATCTCCGTAGATAGAGGCCATTATTTTTCGCTTTCGGTATTTTTATGCGCGGGAGCAATGCTTTAAGCAGATTCTTATAATAGAATTGGAGCTTATGCCTAGATTGAGAATTTTTGATTGGCTTATCCTCCTGCTTTCCATTACGTTTTTCATTGGATCGGTCTTCTGGTCCGCGGTAGGTGGGGAGGGAGAAATGAGAGTTGAAATCGAAGCTTCCGATGAGAGTTTCATCTTACCGCTTAGCGAGGATGGCAGCCTTATACTGGATGGACCGGTTGGCAAAACCCGGGTTGAGGTAAGAGATGGGGCTGTTTTCATTAGTGATTCGAATTGCCGAGACAAACTGTGTGTCAAGATGGGACAGATTTCCAACGCCTCTGCCTGGGTGGCCTGTCTGCCAAATAGGATTTTTGTTCGGCTAGTTACTGCAGTTCCCGAGGATGCTCAGTCCCAGGAGGTGGATTCTGTTGTATTCTAGCAAAGACGAACGAACAGAGATTTGTGCCTTTTTCGGCGCACTTTGCCTGTTTTTGTCGGCAATGGAGTATCTAATTCCCAAGCCATTGCCCTTTTTTCGACTTGGTTTGGCAAACTTGCCCATCCTCTTGGGATTGCGTTTTCTTAAGCTTACCGATTTGGTTTTAGTGCTTTTTCTGAAGATTTTCGGACAGGCGCTGCTAAACGGCACGTTGGCCTCCTATGTATTTCTTTTTTCGGCCGCAGGAACTTTGATTTCAGCCGTAGTAATGACCAGCGTTTACCGCTTTGGTGGTAGGCATGTGGGCTTGATTGGCGTGTCGCTCGCGGGTGCACTGGCCAGCTCCTCCATCCAGGTTGTATTGGCCATTACCCTCATTTTCGGTGAAAAAGCACGGGTTATCGCACCGCTTTCAATAGGTTCGGGCGTCTTTGCGGGCTTGATTGTTGGTATATTCGCCGAACGTTTTGTCCTTAAATCTTCCTGGCTGCGTCAACTCGAAGGCCGTTATTCCGCGGCATTGGTTCAGAGTAAGCGAGAGTAGGGGATTGGTTATAAAGAGGCGGATTCTACCCCGGAAGCAGAAGTTGCCCGATAGAATAGGTTCATATGTAGGTGCCATCGCCAGGTTTGCGGCAGGCATGGCGATGCTGCCACCTTTTTTGCTTATTGAGCAAATTTTGTTTAAGACTATTTTAACAATCGCATTCGCGGTTCTAGCGCTGCTTTCAGGGAGACATCTGCGCTGGGGATATTTCTTGGTTTTGCTTGTTTCGGTTTCTTTTTTCCAACTGTTCTTTCCTTGGGGGCGGGTGATTTTCGAATTTGGTCCGTTTGCCGTTACAGCCGGTGCGCTTGAGAGTGGGTTGATTAGGGGTTTAACACTCGCGGGGATGGTTTTTCTATCTCTTGCGGCGGTGCGGCCGGAATTGAAATTGCCTGGAACCTTGGGTAGGATTCTAGGCCGCACTTTCTACTACTTCGATTTGCTCTTTGAGGGAAGAAAGCGTCTAAGTAGGAAGAATTTCTTTGCAAGTCTTGATGAGCTGCTTAAGGAGCGATTTGATTCAGGAATTGAGCACACAATGATGGTAGAAGCGAGAGAAGGCGGGATGAGGGGCTGGTTTATCGCGTTTTCGACAGCATTGATTCCATGGGGGTTTTTTGTCTGGGTTCAGGTAGGCGGCTAGGTTTGGGCGAAGTCCTAGTCTAGATACATTTCCTCATCTACGTATTGCCTGACTATTGCGAGATCTTCAGAAGCGATTCTGTGAGAGTATTTATCGATAAAATTTTCATCGAATTTCGCTCCGCACCACAGCAGGCTCCAGGCAGATCCCTTTTTGTGTGGGCCGAGCGCTTTGAATCTATCGTAAACTTTTATGTAGGCGTTCATAATCGCATCCCGTTCAGCTTGGGTGTAGATGTTTCCTGTGCCGAGTCGGTTGTATATGTCGATAATTTCGTCTGGGAAGATCAGATCAGGATCTTCAGAGCGCATGTTGTTGTGTACATAAAGATCTGGCCAGAGGAAATGGCTGTCCCAGTGTATTCCAGTTATCAAGGAAAATGATTGACCCATTAAAACAACGTGTTTATCGACTATATATCTTTTTATTTGGGATTCCCTTTTGGGCGGCGGAGGCTCGGAAATAACTGATATGGTGCTGTCTGTGTAAATAGTCGCGGGTTTCTTCCGCGAAAAGGATAATAGCAACAACAGGATTGCGAGCAACAAAATAAACGCACCAAGCGTGATTGTAAGATTGCGTAGGATGACTTTTGAAGCTTCCACGTCATCTTTATCGGCGGAGTAATCATTAAGATGAAGCACAGTGAAAACAGGTGAATTTTTTATCGGGGGAAAAGATGGTATGGAATTAAAAAGCTTGGATGAGCCTTGTTTGAATGTTATCCGCGCTGGGAAGAATCTGGCCTTAGCCAATCTAGTACGGCGTCAGCGATCAGTTTCTTATCATCGCCCTGGGGGAGATCGTGTCCGCAATTTCTAACTATCAATGTGCGAGCAAGCCCAGAGGGAAGCCTCTTTTCTAGAATTTTCAGCACAGCTAAAGAAACTGACTTATCATTTTCGGAAACCACGGCCATCACCGGAACTTGGATCTTGCGGAGTCCGCGTCGAACTTCATTCCGAAGTCTATGTAGTTGGTTCGCGCTGCGGATGTCTATACTAGCCCAGTAACGTTTGCCTACTTCCAAGATTTGGGGGCTGAGTTCGGAAGAGGGTTCCCATCCTGTCCTTATCTCGGGGAGGATAGAAGCAAATGGGGATAGAAAGGGGATTACTCTCCAGTTTTTTTTACTGATTTTGAGTGCCGGCGCAAGCAATATCAGCTTCTCCGGAGTTACGTGCATAGCAAGTTTCAAGGCTAGAAGACCGCCCATTGAATATCCAAGTATCGTGATTCGTTCGTAAGAAGATCGCAAATCCAGCCAGGCATCGTAACTTCGTCTTATCCAATCGTTTCGAGAAGTGGTAGATAGGTCACTTAGATCCGTACCCGCTCCAGGCAGCCGGGGAACCGCCACGGTGAAACCAGCAGCGCCCAGGCGTTCAGCCATGAATCTGAGATCCCCGGAGGTTCCTGTATATCCATGCAGTGCAAGAACAGCCTCTGTTCCTTTTTGTGGGGGGTGCACTTCATAGGGTAGGGCCATGGGAATAGTGGCGATGAAATTCGGTTTTCTAGTAAATTTCATATTCTCAAATACCGATAGAGCTTTTCTTTCAGGTGGTGTTTTTGAGTTAGTGATTGCATAGCGTTTGCCATTATTTGCGTCTTATCAGCGCGAACTCCCATTCATCGATGTTTTCCGCATTCCTTAGTTCTTGTATGAAACGATTAGCATCCAGCGGGTATCCAGCACAGGGGCGAATCCCTGGAATTCTCTTTTCCCACCAAGTGTTGAATAGCAACATCGCCACCTCTCGAATGTATTTGGATATCATAGAGGCTAAAGCTGTTTCCAATTTGACTGAATCAGATCGAACAAGAAATTCGATAGATACATCTCCAATTCGGTAGCAAGAGCGATTCGGCTCCTCCGAGAGAATTTCGAGTTTTCTGCCTGGAAAAGTGTTTTGCAGCCATTCCCCATAATAACGCCTACCTCCTTGTTTGTCGATCGTTATATGGGTATTTGCTTTGTTACCCTCAAGAATGCCTATAACTAGAGAAGCTAAAATGCTTTGTATAGCTTGTCCCTTGCCTCCATGGCGTTCTAGTTTGCGATTGAATTCCCTTGCACTGATGAAACGGAGTTTTGGGCGCTTCACTGAAATAGAGCAATTTCTTATCGCCGTGTCAATTGAAGATTCAGTTTCATGATAGGCAGTTTGGCTTATTGGAATTTTCAAATCAAAACAGCCGGCGAACCAGGGTGTTTCAGTGAGTGAGGTTAAATCGGCAGCAGGGCAGAGGGCCTGAAGAAGTTGGAAAAAAGGGAGCGTCCTGGGAATGCCGGCCGCGTTAAGAAAGGTTAAAACCCCCCTCTCAAGATTTCTGATTCCGGCTGACCGGGTGAAAATAGCCTTGCTGTCTGTTATTTGTAGACGCTTGGAGCTGTCTCTTGTTTGGCAGACAAGCTCAGAGAGCCTTTCATAGAGTTCTATAGTTTGAGAACCCGAGTATTCGAAACGAGTTAGACAGATGCAGAAAGGGCCGAGTCTGGAACCAAGACCGGCCTCATCCAAACCCATGTGAATCATCCCCGAAATAACCGATGACCTCTTGGTGGAAGAACAACATGAATTTCCGGAGCGTTGAAGACTACGCCTTTCCCTGTTGATAGTGGAGTGGCAGCTCCGAGCTGAGTTTGAAGGATTTCGGTATCCAGATGAATGCTCGCTTCACTGTCTGAAAAATTGAACAGCGCTATCCAACCCCGGTTGTTTCGAGCAACCAGTAGATCGTTTATATCGTTGCCGGTTTTCGACATTAAGCTAACTCGTCCTTTTCGGCATTTCGCGAAATGGGACAAAAAATCTCGGATGGATTTTTGCGCTTCCGTATCTATCTCCCTTGGGTCCCCCGAGAGGGATACAAGTCCGCAGGAAAGAGCTATGGCGGTAAGCAATGTTCTTGCCGCCGTGTCATGACTCGTGGTGAATAGACTTATAGGCAGCAATCCCGCTGTGTTTATCCAGGAAGATTCATTCCAGGCTGATCGATGTAGCAAGGCTGACGCAGCAACCATTTTTGCTCGTTGCTTGTCCACAAATATTTGTCTATAGGTCCTATAGGCGCCTTCAATCGGCCGAGTCATCATTTGTGCATCCCAAATTCCATGTGTGGCGAGTAGTGGAGGGTCTTCTGCAATCAGAAGTCTTCGACTTCCCACCGCCTCGCGTATTGCCATAGCGGCACCATTTAGTAGATCGGAGGTAGCTTTTCCGTGTCGCAAACCAGGCAAAAGGCTCTCGCCAAGTCGTTCGAGATAGAATGTTCGAAATCCCCATTTCTCTCGCAACAGCGAAAACGTTTTCCGGATGTGGCTAAGAACCCGAGGGTTGCTAAGATCCAGAACATAGCAATTATCTCGATCTGTTCCATATCTTCTAACGGTTATTGGCATCCCTTTTTCGTCGCGAACAAACCAATTCCTTTTTTCCGTTGCAATCGAGGATTTCTTGGATGCTAAGAACGGCGCAAGGCGCAAACCCGGAGCAATATCTTGTTCCATAATCGTGCGAACAAATAGGTTCATGCGATCCGAGTTTTTCGAAGTGAGCCAATCTCCCGTTTTCGCCGCGTATTGTGGGCCCAGAGCAATCCAGTTAGTCTTAATTTTATTTCTACGGAGAGCGCTAAGGATTTCCAATAGAATTTTTTGTGTCTTCAGCTCCCCCGAGTCGCACCAACCAAGTCTCTCATTTTGAGGGAACACCCTTGAGTTTGGCACCCTCCATTCATGAATCCATGCTGAAACTAACTTCTCCATTGGTCCGCGGCTAAGTAGCGCGGAGGGCAGCTTCAGTGTTTTTGCTGTTTCCAAGCGGTGGTTTATCTCCCAGGTAATGGAAAGGGTATGATTTAGAGGTTTGCACTCGAATAGAATCGGGTAATTTGCCGGATAATTCTGTCTTAGAAACAGGCCATCGAGATCGGTAGACTCAGATATCCACATGGCCCAGGCACCCTTTCGGCGAGCGTTTACTGATAGGGTTCCAGGTATTGATTTAGTTTTATCAGATTTGAACTTGCCTGAATAGGACTCAGTCCAAACTGCCAGATCTCTGTTGGAACGCGATGCGCTGAAGCGAAAAATCAGCTTCACACTGCGTACAAACAATTCCGATTTTGTCTCGAGAATTGCTTCGATGTGTGTATCAAGCCAAGAAGCTCTTAGACGGGAAGATTTAGATTCAAACAAATACTCTTCGGACCTCCTTCCGAATGAAGGCCTTGCTCTCTCATTTTGAGTAGGTTTCATTCCATAGCTGAATAAGGAAGAAGCGCCTGTCGGTAGTATTTTGATCATCAGATCTCCTGAAGTTGCTTAGAGCATACCTTGATGCACAAATAGTCGCCAGTAAAAACAGAAGTTGAGAATTAGTTGCTAATTAATACACTCCATTACCGATAAGCTTGTTAAAATGAATGAATATGTATGTTGAACGTATTTTTAGTCTTGCGGCTGTGTTAGTTGTGTGTGCTGCCATGCTTCAAGGGCAGGAGTGGAAGGATGATGCCGAGCGTGCGAATAAGTATGCAGAGGCAGGCGATTACAATGCCGCATGGGTTTTTTACAAGCGGGCTCTAGCCAGAGGCTGCGATGATGGTTTAACCATATACAGCGCGGCTGAAGCTTTGAGACGCCAAACTCTAGGTGAAAATGCTGACTTCGCAAAGGAACTATATGCCGTTGCGAGTTACTACCTCGCCGAGCAAAACCTCGAGAGTCCGGCCTTAGACGATGCTGATTCGTACATTGAGAGAGACATCAAGCGACGCGAAATAGCGCGAGCCTACGCAAGATTGGGAATCAGGCTGCCCAAAACCTATAAAATGATTAGCACTAGATTTGATGCTGTGCAAATTTTTATTGTCTCCAGTTTCGAGGAAACAATGCAGTTGTTTGCAACTTTGATATCTGAAGGACCGAGAGTAACCTTGAACTGGGCGCGATCCAGAATGCCAGAGCTGTTGCTCTCCATTCTTGTCGCGAGTTTGCTTACCGGTATTATTCTCCCAACTCTGATGGCTATAATGGTTGCTCGGGAGGGGCGCAAAAGCTATGTTAGCGCATATGCCTTTTTGATACACTGGGGATTTCTGGGTATACACCGATTCTATCTTGGACGTTATGCGAGCGGTTTGCTATGGCTTTTTACAGGGGGCTTGCTCGGAATTGGAGTCTTTTTTGATCTTTTTCTAACGGGGGCTTTAGTTCGTTTCTGGAACGAAGACCATCGAACCGAGCGATTGATGCGTCGAAAAGGAGCCAATGTCGCGTCTGGGCGTCAAGGGCCTCGTATGAGAACCAGGTTTTCTAAAACCCGAACTTCCCCCAATGTAGCGAAGTCCGCTCCGAATGCTCTACGAAGAGACGACAGAACTCCAGCTAACAAAGATTCTGCCAGAGATGATTTCCCCGATATGAGTGAAGATCTTGATTTTTGAGGAACAATGCTTCAAATTACTTTCATAGTTCCTTTATAGCGTTCGATGTCGAAGGTCATAAGCATGGCCCCTTGTTTTTTATCCAGATTTCCGGTGATTGCCTCTATACCCCGAACTATTTCATCCTCTCGGTTGGCCGGTATTGTCGCAAGAAGGGTATTGCTATGATTCTTCTGTTTGTTCATGAAGCCAATGAAAGTTGCAAATAGCGGGATGTTCGAAACATACTGTCCCATTCCCGAGGATTCAAGTATAGTCGCACCCTCTATGCCAACCTCGAGAAAGTACTCCAAGATGTGATAGATCAATTCATCCATGTAGAGAATCAGGATGAGGAGTTTCATCTTCTGCTTTTTTGCGGGCATCTCTTGTTTTTCACCGGCGTGCCGAAGAAAGGATTCCTGCATAGCTTCAACCGTAGTTGCGATTAGAAGCTCTTTTTTGAGCGAGGTATTACTGAGGGAACGGGAAATAGCCGCAAGAATCTGGACATGCTCAGAGGGGCGGTTTCCAGGGCCCAGAATAACGAAAAAAAGTCGAACCTTTTTCTTATCCAAACTGTCAAAATCCACTCCCTTCGGAGCATGCGCTATAAAGACTACAAAACTATCTAAATCTTTGATTCGTGCATGCGGAATTGCGATTTCATTGCCGAATCCTGTTGAACCTTGAGCCTCTCTTTCAGTCAATGCACTGGCAATAATCTTCTCTTTGGATGTGCCAATTTTCTCGTTTCGGGCTGCCAGGGCGGCTAACGCCTTGAGAGTTCCGTCTTTGTCGCGAGCGGAAAATTTAACTGAACAAGATTCGGGATCAAAAATATCGGCTAAATTCAAGGTTGATCCTCCTCCATATCCAGGGCCTTTACTATGGCCAGCTTGGATAGCGGCGGTCCGCTTAATTCATTGAAAAACACCGACAGAAGAATGATGTTAACCATAATAGCAATTATACTCCTTTGTTCAGAATCAAGCAGCGCGACTATTGGTGAAGTTTGAATCATAAGAACTAATCCTATGGCGACGCCCGCTTGGGGGAGCATGCAAATTCCGAGATATCTTCTAACGTTTGCCCGCGATTTTGCCCAAATCGCACCTCCCCAAACGCCTAAAATCTTGCCGAAGGCTCTGGCCGCGATGAAAACCAAGCCATAAATCAAGATATCTTTTTGGGCAAAAACGCCTGGATTGAGTTTCGTTCCCGCGATAGCAAAGAAAAGCGCATAAATAGGAGGTGTTAGCGGTTCAAGGTTGCGGAACAGCCTGTAATTCCTAGGCGACAAATTGATGATAGTCATACCAGCGGCTATGTTGGATAACAGGGCGGAAAGATGAAGAACCAGAGAAAGGGATGTAAGTAAAAAAATCCATCCCAAGGCAATAATGGTCAACTCATTGCTGTGTCTTCTTCCCTGTGCCAATGCGTGGATAACCCAGCCGATCGCGGCGCCGAGCAAAATCGAAAGGAAGATTTCCTTGAATGCACCAAAAATGACAGCCGCCCCCCCCATCTCAACTCCGTGGCCAATCGTCGCGGAAGCTTCAACACCCGTACCGCCGAAATTTCCGATTAGCATTCCCGATACAATGGCAAAAATCACTCCGAATATAACTACCGCTCCGGCATCATCTAGGGCTACGATTCCATAGAGTCTGTCTATAAATGGACCATGCGCGCGCAGTGATTGCACAACCGCAACTGTTGCGGCCGGCGCGGTAGCCGTGGCAATCGATCCAAGCATCAGTGCAAAGGGCAGGGGCAATTTCAGGAGCCACAAAGATAGGGTTACCATAAGTAGTGTCAGAAAAATTTGGGAAGCAGTTAGAATCAGCACCTCGCTTCCCATGCGTTTTAGCTTCGATATTAGAAACTCACCTCCAATAGTCAGCGCGATTAAACCCAATGCGACATCCGTAACAACCTGCAGGGACTTGTTCATTTCGTGATGAATAATGCCCAAGACAGAATCGCCCAGAATGAAGCCAGCAATTATGTATCCAGTTATTTCAGGGAGGCGAATAACAGCGGACAATTTGCCCAAAAAATAGCCGAGTATAAGCAGTGCGCTGGTAGAGAGAAGCGCATTATGAGGTATAACGTCTCTAAGTTCGATTAGGCGATCGACGATTACTTCCATGAGGCGATTGTAATAGTGGGAAAAAGGTATGTCGCAGATCTAGTTTTCATTCTTTTCATGGAGCTCGGAATCAGTTTTGTATGGAACTCGCGCGGAGGGGACAATTTCGGATGCGGGACCCGCGTGTTTGTCTTGATCGTCGAAAAAAATATGTGCATTGAAAGCCTTGAGAACTTCCTTTTTCGGGAGGCCTCCCAGGAAGTAAGCTTCGTCTACAGTCACCCCCCAATTCCGCAGTGTCAAAATCACTCGCTCATGCGAAAGCCTATCACGGGCCGTGATTAGCGCAATACGAATAATTCTATCGCCAGTAAGCCCCTTTATCCTCGAAAGTGTCTTCAACACACGTCCGAAAGGCCCCTCTGGTAAGGGCTGTTTGGCAAATACTTTTTCGTGTTCAAGAAATGCATCCAAGCCCTGCTGCTTGTAGATAATTTCCGCCTCATCGCTAAATAAAACTGCATCGCCGTCGAAGGCTATTCTTATTTCATCGGCATCGGGATTGAAATTCTCGGGAGGAGGATAGAGATGGGCGGCAGCAATCGAAAGGTTCGTGGCTTCCTGCACCTCCTGATAGTTTTTTGACAGGAAAAGATCGACTTTGTAAGCAGCCAGGAAGGGGCTAAGCGGCTGACCCCCCGAGAAGGCGGCGCGGGTAATCCCGAGTTTGTAATAATCAATGGAGTTCATAACGCGCACACCGGTTTGCGGATTATTCTGGCTCATAATCACAACTTCAACCAGTAGCTCGCCAAGCTTGTCATTCAATTTCAGAAAAGCTTCCACCAGGGGGAAAGCAGGCCCCGGATCCAGGATGATCGACTCGTTGTCTCTTTGAAAATCGGCATAAACTTCAAGACCTTCATTTTCGAAAATACGGTTTTCACGTTCAAGATCGAACAAGGCGCGAGATGAAATCGCGATTACCAATGCATCATTTATAAAGGAACTCACTTGATACTTCCTGGTTTTGGCTCGGCATCGATTCATGCATACCCCATAAATCACCGGCAGTCGGCACCCATTTCAACTATAGCACGAGATGGCTGTTGTAGCACTTCCAAAAAGGCGAAGTCAGTAATCTTTTGTAAGATGTTCCCGAATCGAAGCCGCGCCGCTATCGAACTGGTTTAAATTCTGAGATAGTGGAAAATTGAAACGCTAAGCAGTTTTCACCAGTGTTCTGGCCAGTTTCTGCAATTTCAGGTGAACTCCTTATCCAAGTGGAGGCTCCTAGATGAGCATCATCATCGCGCAAACCTATCCATAGGCGAAGTCGATTCTGTTTCATATCGCGGGGGCTTTCGCGAAGATGAGATCAAGGTGCGGTGGATGCGGGGGCCTGTTTCGGAATGGGAAGATGAGGGAGGCAGGGATGGTTTATCAAGGATCGGAAAAGGGGCCGAATGGCAGGCTCAGTCTGTAGATTCTCTCCTTGTCTTGATCGGGCGGATACCAACGCTTTTATTTGAAAATCTAACTGACCACTTACCAATAGAGATTAGCATGGACAACGATTTGGGTTTAATTCCTGCTATCTTGATTAATTTGATTTCTATCTAGATACTTGTCAGATGGCTAGTATACTTTCGGTTGAGAATCTTACGAAAAGCTATAAGAGTGTTCTTGCGGTTGATAGTATTTCATTCGAAATCGAAGAAGGCATTTGTTTTGGACTTCTCGGGCCAAATGGGGCGGGAAAAACCACTACTGTTGAGATGATGGAGGGAATATTGAAACCCAGCTCCGGCAGAACACTTTTTCAAGGGAAGCCGATTGGGCCGCACTTTTACGAACGAGTGGGAATTCAATTTCAAAGCACAGCACTGCAAGAGTTCATTACAGTTGGAGAAACGCTGAAAATGTTTTCTGCTCTCTATGAGGTGAACCGCGATATGGCGGAAATAGTGCAAATTTGCAAGTTGCAGGATATTCTTAAGCGAGACAATCGCAAGTTATCAGGAGGGCAGCGACAGCGCCTGCTATTGGGACTGGCCTTGGTGAACGACCCGGACGTGGTTTTCCTAGATGAGCCGACCACAGGCCTTGATCCCCAGGCCAGACGAAATTTCTGGGAATTGGTGGAGAAAATAAAAGCCGAGGGTAAAACTATTCTGCTAACTACTCATTACATGGAGGAAGCGGAAATACTCTGCGATGAGGTCGCGATAATGGACCACGGGCGAATTATAGCTCTAAATACCCCCAGAAAACTCCTAAGCGAGAATTTTGATGGTGTTTTCGTAAGACTTCCCTGGAGTGGGGAATTCGAATTTCCAGAGGACTTTGGCGAGGAAGTGAAACGAGAGAACGAGCATATTGAAATTCGCTCAAGGGATGTTGACTCTACTCTGCATGGCCTAATTCATAGCGGAGTTCACTTAGATGGTTTAACTATTCACTCGCCAAATTTGGAAGATCTTTTTTTGAAACTAACGGGGACGTCGCTTAGAGCATAGTCTATCAGCCCGATAGTCCGACAAGGAGATGCATATGAGAAGATTTTTATCCCTTGCGCACGCGCGGAACATGGAATTCTTACGAGACAGGGGCAATTTTTTTTGGAACCTTCTCTTTCCGATATTTCTGATCTTCGGCTTCTCATTCGCATTTTCCGGTGGAAATAATGAACTGTTTAGAGTAGGGGTTTATGGCAATCAAGGCTACAACCTTAGTTTTCTCGAAGAGCCCTATGTAAAGATTGTCAATTACGAGGAAGTGAAACTTGCCTTGAAAAAAGTTAGTCATCATCAGATAGATATGGTGATAAATTTTGAAACGAATGAGTATTTTATCAACAGCAGTTCCGCAAGCGGTTCGGTGGCAGAAAGGATTTTTTTAGCGAGTGATAATGGCTCAGATTTCGAACATCGAGCTCTTGATGGAAAACCTATACGCTATGTTGATTGGTTTGTTCCGGGGGCAATAGGTGCAAACATGATGTTCTCGTGTATCTTCGGTGCGGGTTGGATAATTGTCCGATATAGAAGAAATGGAGTACTGAAAAGATTGAAGGCCACACCGGTGAATGCCTTCGAATTTGTTTCGGCACAGCTCTCATCTAGACTTTTCATAGTTCTAATCGTCTCGGTCGTCGTGTATATTGGAACTAATTTCTTCCTCAAATTCGTGATGGAAGGTTCGTATTTAAATCTTCTTCTTATGACTTTGCTTTCCGCGGTCTGTATGATTTCCTTAGGTTTGATATTCGCTTCGCGCATAAGAAGCGAAGAACTGGCTGGAGGATTGATGAATATCATAATCTGGCCGATGATGGCGTTCTCAGGTGTTTTTTTCTCGCTTGAAGGCGCGCCTATATTACTGCAAACAATCTCCCGAATATTCCCGCTAACCCACTATATTGAAGCCAGTAGGGCGATAATGCTAGACGGGGCCCGACTCGCGGATATTGGTACGAACCTCATCACGCTAGTTGGTATGAGTGCCCTATTCCTTCTGACATCCTCGCTGCTTTTTAAATGGGAATAAGCATCCAGATAAAATCCATGCTTTTTTAGCAAAGCCGGTAGCTCTTGCTGCCAGAAATGGATTAGCTCCTCTACGCCCCTTGGTTTTCTTTTGAGTTCTTAACTTCCCTTTCTAGTAAACGGTGTAGACTTGCATACTACTATTGCAGACGAAAAAAGCCGGGATTTAAACCCCGGCTTGAAAAGAGACAATGCGATTTCTAACTATCTGCAGGTGAGCATGCTCCGCGTTCGAAGCGGATTACATCCTCGAATTGGCCCCCACGGTTAGATAATCGCAAAACTTTCAACTTCTGGCATCATCGGCTCAACCTCAAGCTAAAGACTTATAGGCTGGGCCGAGGCAATTCTGCCTCGACCCAAGGGAACAAAAATGAAAGAGATCCGATTTCTCATAGTGTAAGAGTGCTGTTTCGGCAAGCTTACACTCATTAAGAATGCGGCAAGTATCATGCCAAATAACTTAATTGCTTTGTATATAAGATATTAGACTTCAAAGCCATAGACCTGCGGACTGATTGCAATGTGCAAAATGCATGCTTATCGCTTTTGTCCTGTTAGTCTATTTGTTTTCTGTAAAAATAAATAATGAAATTCCCTTAGTTTTATCTATGCAAAAAGAATATTTACTATGATAAATCTAAATCAATAGCGCAGGATTTCTATGATTTGCAGCATGATTTATGCTGCAAATGCCGCCCTGATAGCCTTATACTTGGATTCCTAAGAACTTTTTCGCAGTACTCTCGTCTTATCTTCAGTTAGAAAGCGGAAGCAGAAAAGCACGTATTGCGAGATTTCAACTTTCTTCCATGAATCTAATCCTTGCCTGGCCCGAACTTCTGGAATTCGATTAGAATGGAATCTAGAGAATTACCGATTTATGCTTCTGTAACTGGACAAGCAATTGCAGAAACTGTATTATAGGAGCTAATCGCAAGGCCGGTATAGTTCAGAAGCGGCTGGTTGCATCGTGAAATAGATGAGAATTAGAAAATTTTGAAGCTCAACAAGCAGATATCTTCCCCGTTTTCCTTTCCTGCCTACTCCCGAAACAACCGTTTGGACAATATCCACCTTATGAATTTCAGTTAATAGGAAGTGTAAACAATGTCTAAGAAAATTTATGTCGGGAATTTGGCTTATTCCGTTGATGACGATGAACTCGAAAAGCTATTCGCCCCTCATGGAGCAGTAACCAGCGCGAGAGTAATAATAGACCGGAGTTATAATCGTTCTAAGGGCTTCGGATTTGTCGAAATGGAAAATGATGCTGAAGCTGATGCCGCTATACAGGCCTTAAATGGCAAGGAGAACAGTGGACGCGAACTGAAAGTGAGTGTAGCCCGGGAGAGAAGCAATCGAATGAATCGCGAGTTCTGATAAAAAATCATTTCTGCCTGTTATTTCGGCGTGAGTGAAAAAGGGAGCTAGCTCTAAAGATGAAAATGCTCTGGAAGCTTGAGGGGTTTTTTGCTGGAAGTTCACATTTAGGAGCGCAGTTGAAAATGCTGCTAGTTTTTATCACAAAGCCACTCCAGATGCATTTCTACTTCTTTTAAGTTACGCGCCTGCCTTGTCGCTGGATCTTCTTAAAAGTGAGCTTCAGTTTTTAGCGCATTTTCACAATGCTTCGCCGAAATAACTCATAAAAAACGCAACAAGCACAAAAACATCTGTTTATGCTCAAGAAAAACCAATATAGAACAAAATTCCATGATATTTCATCTATCCTATGATATGAAGTGATTATTGGTGTAAAATACTAAGGTGTAAGCAGGTAGCAGTCTCGACTCGAGCAGTATGGAATAGGGAGTGTTGGCATTGATGAAGAGGGATAAACAGCATCTGAAAATTGCTGATATGGATAGAAGAATTCATTTCTTGGAAACAGAGAAAAACTTATCTGAGTTGGAAATCAAGGAGCTGCAAATTCTGAAATTCGCCCGTGATTCTGAATCTGATAAGAGCTCGGGCAACAAGACAGTCTTTAAACCTAAGCGTGTATCTTTCACAATTGTTGGATTGAATCTCTTCTTAGGCTCTTTGCCTTAAGCCTTCTTACTGTATGGAGCATGTGGAGCGCGATAGCGTTAATAATTCTGAGGCTAATCCCTTAACAGTTTCAAAGAAAAGCCTGGTGAAGAGGATTCTAATGCCATCTTCAAGAAATTCTTCGGGTAAGATCACTCTTCTTTTTTATGTTTGGGACTATGGACGATAAGCGGCTTAAGGGAACATTGACGAGAATCAGGTACCACAAGGAAGACTATCTGATCGGAATTCTAAAAGATGAAAACGGGATCACCGAAGACGGGATTAAAGTGCTGGGCAATATGAACTCGCCACAAGTGGGGCTGGAATATACTCTTGATGGGCACTGGGAAAAGCATCCTAAATGGGGAATTCAATTTAAGTTTACCGATTACAATACATCGCTTCCAGCCAATCTTGATGCGGTTCGTTCCTATCTTATGGAAAATTGCAAGTTCATAGGACCCAGTATTTCGAAGCGGCTTATCAGCAACTACGGGAAGGATACGCTCAGAATCTGCAAAGAGAATCCGAAACGCGTAGCCTCTGAAATATCAGGCATTACAGCTCCGCGCGCTAAGAAGATTGCGAAGATGCTGCGAGATAAGGAGAGGAGCGAAGAACTACAACTTTTCCTCAAGGAAATTCTAGGCGGAACAAAGATAAGCTTTCGGCAGGTGAATCAGATTATTGAGAAATGGGGCCCAGAGGCGCCGGCACGTATCCGTGAAAACCCCTATGCCCTAATTGACGCAATTGACGGAATCGGCTTCCTGAAGGCAGACGAAGTGGCCCGGAAGCTCGGCTACAATTCTTTGGGTGCGCCCCGCCTGCAGGCAGGAATCCTTCACACGCTGAAGAAGCAGGCTCTAAGTAATGGGCACACCTGTCTTCCGAGGAAGATAATTCTAATGGAGGCTGAGAAAATTCTGGGGGTTCCATCCGAGAAAATCGATATGGAGCTAAATCAGTTGAGAGAAAAAGGAGTCATTAAAATCTTGGACGGCTTCGTCTATCTCAAGTGCTACCACGAGGACGAGACGCTTGTCGCGAAGAGATTGAAAGCTCTAGTCAGTCAAACCCTTCCGACAGGGCAGCCCGATTTCAAGGGATTGGCCGACGATCAGAGAGAGGCGCTTAACAAGGCGGTTACAAATGGGGTTTTCATTCTTACTGGTGCCCCCGGCACTGGCAAAACCTACACTATCAAGAGGATTATTAACTCCTTTCCCGAGGCGAAAAAAGCTCTCGCGGCTCCAACTGGCAAGGCGGCCAAGCGAATTTACGAACAAAGTGGACAAGTTACATCCACCATCCACAGACTTCTTGAGGCGCAAAAAAAAGACGATGGTTTTTTCTTTGCGCGCAATGCCGAAAACACCATTGAAGCGGATCTCATAGTGCTTGACGAGGTGGGCATGGTGGACACACCGCTCATGGCGCGTTTCCTTGAGGCGGTTAAGCTCGGTACGCGTCTTATCCTGGTAGGTGATAGCTATCAGCTTCCGTCAATCGGCCCCGGCAACATCCTCAAGGATCTTATAGCCTCAGAGGCAATTCCTTCGGCAGAACTCAAGATTATCAAGCGGCAGGACGAGGGGCTAATTGTCCGCAACTGCCATAGGATAAAGAACGGCGTGGACATTGAAACTGAAAACTCCGTGAATGGGGATTTTTTCTTTTTCAGTTGCGAGGATTTGGAAGTGATACGCCAGATGATTATCGAACTCCTCCACCTGCTTCCAGAAGAATTAAAGGTGGATCGACTGCGTGAAATGCAAGTTATAGTACCTCTGCGAGAGAAAACCATACTCTCCTGCAGGGCTTTGAACGAGGTTTTACAGGAGGAAATGAACGCTGCCCCGAAGATAGATGGAGTCAACTTCAAGGTAGGCGACAAGGTTATCCAAACCAAGAATAAATACGATCTTGACATTATGAACGGGGATATCGGGTACGTTCGTGATATCGACAAGCCAGAAGAGGAAATCAGGATTGAATTCGAAAACCCGCCTCGGCTGATTGATTTGCCCTTATATAAAAACGAATTGGAGCTTGCCTATGCCATCACCTGTCACAAGTTCCAGGGCAGCGAGGCGAAAATCGTTATAATCCCTATTCATCGTAGTTTCGGGCCCTGGATAATGCAGAGGAATTGGATTTACACGGCGATAAGCCGCGCTCAAAAGACTTGCATTCTACTCGGACAACGTGAGGAGGTGCCGCAAATAATAAGGAGGAATCGCGAGCAGCGCCGCTTCACGCGACTCAAGGAAATATTGCGGTGAAATATATGCGGCGAAGTCCTCTTAAGAAAAACACAAACTACTTGAAGTCAGAATCTCAACCTAGCCTCTAGTTTAGTATCGTAAGCGCATCCGGTATTTTTTTTATCATCAAGGGGAAATCCTCTATGCGCAGTGGAACAACCTCCCCATCAAGAGCCATCAGAATCGAACCATCATAATTCATTTCCACCCTATCGCAGAGAAAAAACTCCATGGTTGGCAGATGCCGATGCGCTCCTCGATAGAAAAGGGGCTTGAGCCTGAGTTTCTCAAGTAGCGATTGAGGTTGAGCTAGAAGATAGTTCTCCCTACCTGGCAGCACCTTCATTCCACCGCCGTAGGTGGTATGCCCCCTCCTTCCGAAAATATTTAATAGATAGCGGCCTCGTCGTTTCTCAATACAAGCATCGGAGTTAAAAATCGTGATTATCCACTCCTTAAGAGGGTAGAAGAGCTCATAGAATAAAACCGCCACATCTGCAAAGAAGCGATATACAGAAGTCGATGGAATAAGCTTCTTCATCTTGTTGGTCAGTAAGCAGACAAAGGCATCAAGTCCAAAGCACACAGTGTTGCAAGCATGATAGATAGCGTTTGTGTTGGTTTCAATTTCGATAATCGAGTCTTTTTTGGTGCTTCGCGCGGTGTTGAGTATTCGCAGCGCCTCTTCCAATGTTCGCGCATCCGCGCTGTCATTCCCGGTGCCCATGGGCATGCGGAACAGAATGAAATTTTGAAGCAAATGCGGAACCTGTCGTATCAGAACGGAACATACATCCCTGTGAAATCCATCTCCGCCTAATAGTATCATTAGGCGGAGCCGCTCATCGCGCGATTGGGCAGAAGTGCGTACAATTTTCAATGCCAGATTACATGCTTCGTTTGGGCTATTCGTTTCATGAAAATGGAGTTTGGGTGACCTCCCACCGCCCTTTCCCCCAATTTCGTTTGCGGAATCTATTTCACTTCGATTGCCAATGAAACTTCCAGATTGCACAAGGCGGCTTGGATTCGAATCAGGGAGTCTTCTAAGCTTCCGCATCATCCGCCTATGTGTTCTGCATCGTCTAAAACCTCCCGAAAGTGGGTTTATCAGCAGATGAACATCTTCACCAGCCAGCAAACTGGATGTACTGAGCAGCCTCTTTGCAATCTCGGTGAATTTTCTTATGCGGCGGTTCAAAATAGCAGCCAAATTCCTTTGCGTGCAATTTTCCCATCATAATTGTTTTTAAGAAGCTCGAATGTCAACATCCTAGAAAACGATAACTAGTTGGCTTTGATGGCTGCCCACGGGTTAGAATTACAGCAATGTTTTTTGTTTGGCTAGGCAGTTGAATGAACCCGATATGCCCTTAGACAGGGAGCGACTAGATGCCTTATACCATCAGTGGAATAAGCCCGAATACATATCTCCAGATCCCCTGGAAACGCTTTCCGCCTATCCGGATATTGCCGATCGCGAAGTGGTGGGATTACTAGCCGCGTCGATGGCCTATGGCAGAGTTAACGCTCTTCTGAACCCATTGAAGCGAATTCTGTCTGTTATTGGAATCTCGCCCAGGGATTATGTTTGCAATCGAAGCCAGAAGCAGATTGAATCAGACTTGGAAGGCATAGTGCATCGTTTTGCCAAGGCCTCTAACTTTGCCGCCTTGCTCGCCGGTGCAGGATCAGCGCTGAGGCGTTATAAAAGCCTTGAGGCGGCATTCCTCGAAGGCTACAATTTGCACCCCTTCTCCCTGTCGACTGGAGAAATTCGAACGTGTTTTGAGAAGAGAGATAAACACCGGTTCGATTCTGTTCAGTCTGACACCGAAAGAGCGAGCTGGCTTGAATCTCGTCGCGGCAGGAAGCTCAAAAAAATGCACCGATCAAGAGGGAACGTACTTGGAGGACTCACGACATTGGTTGCCGCGATCAGTATTGGGATAAAGGAACAGATAGGTTTTTTGCTTCCACTTCCGGAGAGAAACAGCGCTTGTAAAAGGCTTTTACTCTATCTCCGTTGGATGGCGCGATTTGACAATGTGGATCCCGGGGGATGGTTTGGAGTTGACAGAGCTGATTTGCTGATTCCTTTGGATATTTGGACTTATCGAATCGCTCTAAGGGCGGGATGGACTATGAAGAGAAGTGTTGACATGAAGACAGTCTGCGAAGTTAGTTCGGCACTGGCTTCGATAAATCCCGAGGATCCTATCAAGTATGATTTTGCTCTTAGTCGATTCGGAATACGATCGAATCTAAATTTGGATTTGTTATTCGCTCCGAGTAGTTAGCATATATCGTTAACATCTTTTGTTAATCTAAGTCGTCTAATGGCGTTACAATTTTCAATAGCAAAGGGTCTTATCCTATGGACGTCGGAGTCCTATAGATATTAGAATACAGTTTCATATGGCTATTTTGCAAGCTAAGTACATGGATATAGAGCTAAGAAATCCAGTAATTGCCGGAGCTTCGGAACTAAGCTCTCACATGAGTTCTATAAAGAAACTTGAAGAAGCCGGGGTTGGGGCTATTGTAATAAAGAGCCTTTTTGAGGAGCAAATTCAGCTTGAAAAAGCGAGGTTCGAGGAGGAGCAGGTACAGTATGACGGAATAAATGCGGAAATGACCAGTATTTATCCCGCGATGGAGCATTCCGGTCCAGAGCAGCATCTCATGTGGGTTCGAAAGGCAAAAGAAGCGGTGTCTATCCCAATTATTGCCAGCTTGAATGCTGTTAATGCTGATACTTGGGTTGAATGGGCAAAAAAACTGGAGGATACCGGAGTTGACGGAATCGAGCTGAATTTTTTCGCGAATCCGGAACTTCAGGAAGGCGAGGGGAGCGCGATTGAAAAAGACCAGGCTTCCATCGTGGCAGAGGTTGTTAGGAATGTAGAGATTCCAGTTTCTATCAAGATGAGCCTATTTTACACGGCTCCATTATCGGTGGCGAAGTCGTTTGTAAGCGCGGGAGCGAAAGGCCTTGTGTTGTTTAACAGTTTTTTCCAACCGGATATTGATGCTGAAAACGAAACAGCCTTGATTCCGTTGAATCTGAGTTTCAGTGTGGCAAATCGCTTGCCCTTGCGTTATTCGGGCCTGCTTTTCGGGAATACGGATGCAGACATCTGCGCATCGACCGGCATCATGGACGGACTGGATGTCGCGAAGATGATACTTGCCGGCGCCGATGTCGTCCAGGTGGTGAGCACCCTCTATCGAAACAAGATTACTCAGGTTGGTCGCATTGTGGATGAGTTAGGCAAGTGGATGGATGAAAAGGGTTATGTAGGCTTAGAGGATTTTCGGGGCAAAATGAGTAGAAAGAATTCCACCGATCCCTGGATTTATAAGCGGGCTCAGTATGCTAAGTTGCTTATGAAACCCGATCCAATGAAAATTATTCGGTAGCTCTAGCGATTAAGGGCCGAAGGACGCTTAGTCCTTTTTGATCGCTAGGCTGCCGTTTCCTATTTATAATCAGGCTAACCAGCCCATCGCAATTTTCTTCATTTTTACTAGTACGAGAAGAGAGAGCCAATAGAGGTTCTTTTGCCCAGATAAGGATGAGCGGCAACAACACCTTATCCAAATGAAGATACTTTCGCTGGACTGTCGGTTGCAATTGGCCTTTGGCCTCGAGTTTACTCACCCTTGGTTTGCTAGGCCACTTTGTGAACTCAGTTTTTTAAATTGCTATGGAATAGATGAGTGCTGCTTAAAAAGTAATCCAAAGCGAGATTCTAAGCCACTGCAGCCACTGCATATGAAGTACTTGTATCCTACTTCAATATGTGAATCAAACCATACTTCCCGTCATATCCAGGCTGCCGCCTCACTTCTCCTTGACGCAGTCGTGAAATGGCTTCGGCCAGGAGAGGAGAATCAAATCTTTCAATATCTTCCAGAGGTGCATTTCGCAAAATATGCAATTCGGAACCAAGTTTCTCGAGTAACATATTGTAGTTCCGTGTGACGGCCTTACTTTTAACTCCAAAACCTTTGATTTCCGCCAGAATTTCAGGCAGAGGTACAAGGCTTTGCATGGGTTTCGCGTTTGGTGGTGGATTTTGCAGTATCTCTGCCTCACTACGGTCGGCCAGAGTGTTAATCCGGTTAAGAACTCCTATTGTAAGCATCTTGCCGCAAGCTGGACAAATCCCATTATGGCTCTTGGTTTCTTCCGGAGTGAAGCATATGTTGCAATTACGGTGGCCATCCATATGATATTTGCCTTCTTCAGGGTGTAATTCAGTCGTTCCTGAAAATCCCTTACCAGTTTTTAATGCGCACAGCATGGCGAAGTAATCAATGTCCGTGTCATAACTTGTAGCTTCTCGTGCAATTTTCTTTGGCGAATGTGCATCAGAGTTGGATACACAGCGAAAATGATCGAGTGATGATAGACGCCAGTTCATAGGAGGAGTAGAGGATAATCCGGTTTCCACGGCAAACACATATTGAGTTAAATCTTCATAGCAATAATCAATAGAGTCAAAGCCGGACTTAGAACCAAATACGGAAAACCATGGTGTCCAGATATGCGCGGGAACAACATAGGAGTGTGGCCCCGACTCCAGTGCTATTTCCAACAGATTGCGTGAGTTCATTTCCAAGACAGGACGGCCATCCGAGGCGAGATTCCCAAATTTTGACAGACTCTTTCTTAGCTTATCTACGGTTTGCAAATCCGGTACGAAAATTAGATGATGAACTTTGCGGGTTTTGTTCCATTTCTTGTAAATAGTAGAAACCTCAACTTCCAGCATGAAGCGCACAGAGTTGTCTATACATGCCTTTGGTGATATGGCGTCGATTCTTTTCTGAAACTCAGGTTTAAGACGGAACAGCCCGTGTTCTTCTGCAGGAAGTAACTTCTCCTTGATTTCAGCTAACCAGGCAGGGTGGGTGAAATCACCTGTACCGATAACTGTGATTCCCTTCTTGCGTGCCCAGAGGCAAAGATTCTCGATATCCGAGTTTTTGCTGCTTGCATAAGAGTATTTCGAATGAATGTGAAGATCGGCGTGAAAAACCATAGAATTCTGAATTCCGGATTATTAATACCAGTTGTCGGAACAGCAATGGCGCTCTGTTTCAATTTAGAAGGCAGGCGTGTTAGGAATCCTGCAGGGTTCTGTAATTCATTACTATACCGCTATATTTTATAATTATAGAAGTGATGTTGAGAAGTGATGGAGCGTAATTCTAAAGAGATGCGGGAGCGATTGAATCAAGCGAATCGACAAAGTAATGGGCTACTAGCAGCCTTTCTATGAGCCATTTACTGTCAATTGAAAACTGATATACGGTCCTTTTGTTGGCTGCCGGGGTGCAGAGGCCAAGCAACTCTCTTGGAAT